>Ga0194063_10002383_pt1 | contig 11762 bp, 9 predicted proteins | sample SepL3720m_MetaG_FD_155459 | JGI IMG/M metagenome (GOLD analysis project Ga0194063, IMG submission 155459) | Anoxic zone freshwater microbial communities from boreal shield lake in IISD Experimental Lakes Area, Ontario, Canada - Sep2016-L373-20m | ecosystem: Environmental > Aquatic > Freshwater >... | reverse complement strand
GGATAAAGGTTATATTTATATATTCTCTACACTCGTTATTGACAGTTTGAGTGATGTCTAGTATAGTTGACATTATGAAAATGAACTTAGAATCGTTCGGACTTAATGAAACCGAGCAGGCAATTTATCTAGCGGGGCTTGCGCTTGGGCCGACCAGCGTACAATCACTCTCCAGAACCGCAAATACCAAAAGAAGCACCTCTTATTTTGCGATTGAAAATCTGATTGAAAAAGGTTTTTTTCGTGAAAGAAAAGATGCGAAAAAAAGAACCCTCATTGCAGAAAACCCAAAACACCTTAATCGCATCATTAGAAAAGAAGAATTAGCATTGCAACAAAAGAAATCATCTCTTGAACAACTCATGCCACAGCTAGAAGCAATCGCCACAAATACAACAGATCATTCATCGATTGATTATTACGAAGGCAAAGAAGGTGTTTGGCATGTATTCGAAAATATGCTCAAAGAAAAAGCCGATATCTTTTGGCTTGGAAATTTTGGCGCTGCCATCGAGCATTTAGATCTAAGCGATTTACTCATAAACTTTTCCAAAAAACGAAGACAATTTTATCAGAATAAGTCGTATATAATCTGTTCTTCCCATGCTCTTGCGCAAAAGTTATGGGAACTTGAGGACACAGATTTCCGTGAATTCAGATTTATCGAAACATCCAAGACGCCTCAATCAGCAATTGCGTTTCAAGCGGACAATACCACCTTGTTCTCGTTTGGTACGAAAATATCAGCAACCGTATATCACAATCGTGAGATCGCAGGACTGATCACTCTAATGTTTGACGCGCTCTGGAAAACAAGTTCAAAAACACCTAAATTCGAATAGAGTTCATCTGTCACACCAGTATTACTAAGTAAATTTTGATTTCTCACTAAATCAGAACAAAAATAATTATTCCTGCAACAGGTTGATAATCAGCTTTATAATATTATCTTTTTCTCTCGGATTGCTCGTGGCCACCAATAAAGCCAGGGCAACCAGAGTGTTGTCGCTCACTTTTGTCACGCCATCTTTTCTCTTCAAAAAATCATTATTTTCCAAGAAATACAGAAACATCATCGAAGCAATCCTCTTATTACCATCAGAAAAAGGATGATCCTTGATCGTCAGATAGAGGATGTGTGCCGCTTTTTCTTCGACGCTTGGATACAGGTCTTTGCCATCAAATGTTTGATTGACTGAGCCGACAATCGCTCGTAATTTTTCACCCACCTGATTGCCGAAAAGATACACATTTAGTCTAATTCTCTGAAGTTGATCTTTCATCTTGCCGACAAGTTCGATTGTACCGTCGTAAGATATTTCAAACCGAATCTGATTGTGAAGTTTCCCTGTTGGCAAAATTTCTTCGTCAAAACCTTCCAGCAATTTCCACGATTTAGCGTATTCAGCGATCAGGTCGATCAATTCTCGCTCGTGCCCCTTCATCGTCTCAAATTCTGATTTCTCACCAATCAGTAGCAGCGTCTTCTTGATCTCAGCTAGTTTCGCCTTTTGTGCCTCAAACTTGCGCTCATTTAACACATATCCCTGAACTAAATAGTTTTTCAAAACTTTCGTCGCCCAAACACGAAAATCCGTCGCCTTTTTTGAATTAACTCGATATCCAACCGAAATGACCGCGTCCAGATTGTAAAATTTAGTTTTATATTTCTTCTTGTCGGCGGCAGTATATTCCAAAATGGAATGAACTGATTTTTCATCCAATTCGCCAGTTCTAAAAATATTCGAGAGATGTTTCGCTATTGCTGGTTGATTTACGTCAAACAACTCGGCCATCTGGCCCTGATTCAACCACAAAGTGTCGTCTTTAAATTTAACATCGAGATTGATCTCGCCATCTTTAGATTTGAAAATCGTGATCTTGTTTTGCATTTCCATAACCATATTTTAGCACAAAAAAAGCGAAGAACCGTAGTTTCTCCACTTCTAACAAAAATATTATATGCTTTCAAACTACTGTCTACAGTTTTCCGTTTTCTGTTTCTATCTCCTGCTCGCCGTCCGTAGCCTTGTTGTGCCATCCGTAATTTTAATGAAGGATGGGCGAAGGACGGTCTCCTAGCTCCTGCTTGCCCCGCGTAGCCTTGGCGAAGTGGGGACTTCCAACTCCAAAATAGGTCGCTACTGTTTTTTGATTCCTCTAAAACAGTAATTGGATTTTGCAAAACTTCCCTAAACAAAGATTTGCTTTTCCAGCAACCCCTCCCCGAGATTCTATTGAGTATATTATACACACTATTTTATGCAATACAAAAAAAGAACTCAGCTACGCCGCCCCTTTTAAGAATTTCGTTCACTTTATCGGCTGACTTTGTTCCCAGAGCAAATTGAAATAATTCAAATACGACTTTGCCACATTCTTATTTTTTATCTCAATCACTGCCGGTTCGTCCCCTTCTTTACCAAAAATTTGTATTACAACCACATCTTCAATCACATAATAGTTAGCCGGATTATCCATATTTTTCGGAATTAGCCTATACTCATTTAGTTCTGGGCATCTCAGCCTCAGATCTTTATCTCTCGGTGACTCATTGTACATGATCATTCGCCAAGAGATTTCCTTATCAATCCGCTCTTTTTCGTATGTTTCATAAAAATCACCCATTGACTCAAACCACCTATCGCCGGAGGATCCGACCACATACTTTGATGAGCCTTTTTTGAATCGCTTTAGCGTGCCCAATTGAAAAGCTTGAAATTGGTCAAAACCTTCATAGACGTTGATCTCTTGCTTATTAAGCGAAAGAGTTTGGAGGAAATCAATTATACGAGGATTATTTTGTGCATAAATGAAGTCTCTGGCTGATGCTTCTTGTACAAGATGGCCTCCATCAAGAAAAATGATTTTATCAGCAATCTCGGTGGCAAACTTGAGATGATGAGTGACGATTACCATCGATTGACCCTCTTTCGCTAAAACCTTTATCAAATTTAAGACGCTCGAAATGAGTTCTGGATCTAGCGCTGAGGTTATCTCATCTAAAAGCAATAACTTTGGTTGCATCGCAATTGCTCTAATGATTGCAACTCTCTGTTTCTGCCCACCCGATAGAAAATCAGGATACGCATCTTTTTTGTCATAAAGATCAAACCGCTTGAGAAGATCGCTTGCCAGTTGTCTTGCTTTATCAGCAGACATTTTTTTCTTCATAACAGGAGCGAATATAATATTCTCCATGACGGTCTTGTGCGGCCATAAATTGTAGTCTTGAAACACAAAACTGACATTTTCGCGGATAGCCTCAATAGCGATTTGGTCATATTCATGAATATTGTACTCGCCTAGAAGGACAATCTCACCTTTGTCAGCCTCTTCAAGACCAGCGAGACATCTTAGCAGCGTGCTCTTGCCTGATCCACTAGGGCCAACCAAACAAACGACCTCACCCTTGTCTAGGGTGAACGATACATCCGACAGCGCAATATGTCTATTTCCGCTGTAAAAAGTCTTTGTAAGATTTTTAACCTCTAAAATTTGTGTCATGATTCCCTCGATTTTCGACTCATTCTTTTCTCTGCCCACCCTGCAAGCAAAGAGAAAGGAACGACAATAGCAAGATAAGCAATGGCTACGGTCGTGTATATCTCAAGCGGACGATAAGTAACACTAGAAATGGCGCTTGATTTATGCAAAATCTCATCGACAGCAATAACCGAGGCGAGAGATGTATTTTTCAATTCCATTACATATAACCCCAGAAGATTTGGCAGCATATTCTTCACAGCTTGAGGCATAATAATATAAATCATCGTTTGAGTCTGACTGAGCCCCAGAGTAATACCAGATTCAAATTGATTTTTTGGTATTGACTCAACTGCTGCGCGGAAGGTTTCTGCCACGAACGCAGACAAACTGATAGACATGGCAATAACAGCTGTGATAAATGGTGAGAATTGAAAACCGAAGACTATCGGCGCCACATAGTAAAACCAGACGAGGAGAATTAAAGTCGGTATGGCTCTAAATACTACAATGTATATTTTTGCGATAGCTGGAAGGAACGGTACAGAACTTCGTCTGACCATTCCCATCAAGATACCCAAAATTGTTCCAAACACAACGACAAGGAGAGCCAACCGTAGAGTGGTGGCTGCTCCTTGCAGAAAAACATACTTATATTGGAATACTACATTCCAATTCCACTGGTACATAGTTTGGACTTATTTAATATCCAAATTCTGATGGAATGCTGTAGCACCATACTTTTTCTCGATGCTGTTCCAAGTCCCATTTACTTGCATCGCAAGGATAGTGTTGTTCATGAAGTTGAGCAAGTTAGTATCGCCATGTCTGACACCATAAGCATCAGGACTGAGACCAAAAGGTGTCGCCGTAAATAGCACCTCTGTCTCCGGATGAGCCTTAGCAAAATTTGCGATGGTGTTGTAATCAGCAATTCCAACATCCGCTCTACCAGAAGTTACCTCGAGCAAGAAGCTTGATTGATCCGTGGATGGGACATCGATAGAATTAACTGTCGACTTGGTGAAGTTTGCCTTGGCATAGATATCACCTGATTCACCGGTTGCGGTTGCGACCTTCACACCGGTCTGGTCGAGGTCAGCAACTGTCTTAAATTTCGTATTACCTTTCATGACCAGAGCGGTATCGCCTCCGTAGAGAACAGGACGCGCAAAATCAATCGCAGCCGATCTAGATGGTGTCACATAAAGAGAAGTGCCAATGTCACATGTCCCTGACTGAATCGCAGCTGGCATATTGCCAAAAGTTGTATCATGAAAAACTGCCTTCGCACCAAGTGCTGTTGCCATCACATTCATAGCGTCAATATCAACTCCAGAGTACTCTCCGGTTGTAGTATCTTTCTGGCTAAACGGTGGCCATTCTGCCACACAAACATCCATCACTTTGCTTTTCTGTATTTCAGCCAAGCTATCTCTTTGTACTGTCGCACCAGATTTAGCAGATCTTGCTTCAAAAAAAGCAAACCCAGAAGAAATTATTGCCACAAGCGCAATCCCCGTAGCCCAAACAATCGGGCCATTCCTTTGTTCCATCAGCCTCCTTACTTAACTTAATTAATTACTATTTTACACCGCTCATACCAACTAAATCAAATATTTAATTGATTAAAATAATGATAGCATACCAGTTCGCATTTGTCAATACTTTATGATGACATTTGTGTATATCGCAAGAAATGCTATAATAGAACCATGAAAGAAGAACTTCAAAAACTGGGGTTTTCGATCAGTGAGGCCGAGGTTTATCTCGCCCTTATTGACATTGGGAAAACCGGTGCAGGCGAGATTATTAAACGCACTTCCCTGCACCGCAATATTGTCTACGAAACACTCGATAAATTAATCGCCAAGAAGCTTGTCAGTAAATTTGTTTTTAAAAAGGTGGCTCAATTCATCGCCACCGATCCAAATAGAATTTTGGAAGAACAAAAAAACAGACTAGAAATCGCCTCTGAAATTGTGCCAGGACTGATCAGCAAGTCCAAATTCAAACAGGAGATTGTGATTTACGAAGGCCTAGATGGATTTAAAACTTTCAACATGCATTTCATTGAGTCAACCAAAGAAAATACAGTTCTGCATGTCCTAGGGGCAGTTGGAGACCGTTGGTATGAACTCATGGGAGATAAATACAAAAAATATGAGAAGTTACGTGCTTCAAAGAAGATATGGTTCAAGATGGTTGAGTATCACGAGTCAGCAATCGACAAGCAGATTATGGATAGAAACAACTATTACGATGTCAGGGTTGTGCAACAGAACTTCGAAACACCCGCAAATGTACTCATCTGGAATGACTATATCGCTCTTCAAACTCTTGTCGAGCCATATTCGGTCATAGAAATCAAAAACCCCGCTCTCGCTAAGAGTTATTTGAATTATTTCAACCTGCTCTGGAAATCAGGAAAGCCAATTGGCGGAGAACTTACTAAATAATATCCAACAGCCCTTCTGGAATACTCTCGATAAATCGAGATTTCTCATTCGCTTGGAATTTACCATAGAGGCTTCGCTCCCGAGCGTAAATCAGATAAAGTCGCTCCTTGGCTCGCGTAATACCGACATAAGCAAGGCGTCGCTCCTCCTCCATCTCTGATTCATCAGTTATCGCACGCGAATGAGGAAACAACCCTTCCTCGACACCGACAATAAATACATTCTCAAACTCAAGCCCTTTTGCAGAGTGCAAAGTCATCAATGTAACCGCATCGGTTGATTGATTTTTCGTCTCGTCGTGATCCTGCACTAGAGCGATTTGCTCCAAAAATAACTCAAGCGCGATTTGGTCAGTCTGATCAGCATCTTCGCTATTTGTTATTTGATCATTACTTGATAGTTGATCATTAATAGTTGACCATTGAGTTTGAACCTCTCCAGCCACGCCAATCAACTCCAGAACATTCTCCCATCTCCTCTCCCCCTCTGGTGTGCCATCCAGCAGATATTTTCGCATGCCTGATTTCTCGGCAATAGTCTCGATCAGCTGAGGCAAAGAGTGAGTCTCTCCATAAGCACGAAAACCAGCAATATTTTCAATAAAATTAATTAGTTTTTTTGATATTTTCGGATTGACAATTTCTTTCGGATTTAGAAATTCCGACTTGGAAATCTCACCTATTTGCGCCAATGTTTTCTCACCAATACCGACAGGTACACAGCTAACGGCGCGCGCAAGTGACTCTAAGTCCGTCGGATTATTGATCAATCGCAAGTAAGCAATGACATCCTTAATCTCTTTACGATCGTAAAAGCGAGTTCCGCCGACCACACGATACGGGATATTAAAGCGAAGAAATGCTTCTTCGACCGCTCGAGACTGAGCATTTGTGCGATATAACACCGCGTTGTTCCCATAATTCATAATTCCAGATTCATTCTTTCTGGAGCGAAGCGACTTTATCTCCATCGCGCAAAACTCCGCTTCATCTTTTTCATTTGCGGCTTCATAAATCGTGATCGGTGGACCAACCTTTTTCTCTGTCCACAGTGTTTTCTCCGTTTTTTTCTTGTTGTACTTGATCACTTCGTTGGCCGCCTCAAGTATCGTCTTGGTCGAACGATAATTTTGTTCCAGCTTGATCACCTTTGCATCTGGATAATGCTTTTCAAAATTCAAGATATTGCGAAAATTCGCTCCTCGCCATGAATAGATACTGTTATGAACAATTATTCCACTAGCAACAAAGTTGTGAAGATTCGCAATATCAAGATCAAACATATCGCCCTTGTAATCGAATCTTTCAACGGCGATGACCTCGTCTGTGCAAATTTTTCCAGCTATTACAACAGGGACAGCCATCCCGGCCCTTAGGTTTTTGGCGGGCATGAGACTAAATGACCTTTCTTCCATTAGTCGAGCTTTTTGATTTATTGATAGGTTGGAATCATATTTCAGTAAATCTCCAACATAATCAGTCGCTAGACTATAATCTTTTCGAGAAGTTTCAACTCTCCATGTACCTCTCAGTCCGTTTCTTACTGGAAATATCCCGCTAAGTTTTAGCTTTAACTCAACATCTGTCGTATTCAAACTAATTCGATGAGAATGCCAATGCCTGCTTTCAAAACAACGATTCTCTCCGAACATCAGCAAATTCACAATCTTTCGACCTTTCCCATTTCTTGTAACAGCCTGCGGCTGATGGTGCGGAAAAGAAAGATCGAGATCGAGGTCATGAGCCATTTTCTTCGCTCGTTCAACGGTTGGAATATTTTGGAATAATTCGTCAATTTTGCTCTGAGAATATACTGCTTTTTTACTTGAATCCTCGAAAATTGTAGTGGGTAAACCATATTTAAATGCGTAAAATTGTTCATAATATAATGCATCACAATGTGTCTCGCAGGACTTCAACATCCAGATTTTATCACCCCGCTCTTGATTTATTCTAACCACAAGACCATTCACGATTTGTCGTTTTTTGCCGCGTACACCTTGGGTAATACCGATCCGATATCCCTTGTCGGAGCGATACATTAGATAAACATAATATTGCAATGATTTCATTTGGAGATCTGCAAATATTTTATGATTAGGGGTTAACTCTAGTATTTTATTACTTTTAGTTTTAATCCTGATGAGATATCCCGAATATTTTGTTTTATGAATTTTTTGAACTTTCGCAATATCGAGACTTCCCCATCCCGCCGCGGCAGAAACCGAATGGCCCACTTTAATATCTTGGATGGATAATGATTTTTTAGCATCTATGCAAATCTTTGATTCGGGCGCCAAACACTGATAATCATCACCCACCACCATAATATTTTGATGCAATTTCGACAGCAATTTCACCCAAATATATTGCGCTTCGTTGGTATCCTGATACTCATCAATCAAGATATAACGAAATTGTTGCTGATACCGCAAAAGCACATCTGGATTTTCCTGAAACAAACGAACGCAGACGGCAATCAGATCGTCGAAGTCCATCGCGTTGGTCCGTTTCAAATACGCTGAATACTTATCAAATACTTTCGACACAACCTTTTCAAAGGGTGAGTTTATATATTTCTTGTACTCTGTCGCACTGACCAATTCATTTTTCGCTCCTGAGATAAAATTTAGTACAGCCGAGGGATTGTACTCTTTGGGGTCGATGCTGAGATCTCGCATGATCCGCTTGATGATTGATTTCTGATCACTCGCATCATAAATCGTAAAATTCCGAGAGTAACCGACCATCTCGGCCTCTCTCCTCAAAATCCTGACACAGACGCTATGAAATGTGCCAAGCCAGGGCAAGCGGACAGAGCCAGATGAATTATGAATGGTGAATGATGAATTACGAGGTTCGTCTAAACTATTATTCCTGACCCCAGACTCAATATTCTGCGAGAGTAGTTTTTCGACTCGAGATTGCATCTCCTTGGCCGCTTTGTTGGTAAAAGTCACCGCCAAAATGTTGTATGGCGAAACCTGCTTCTCTCGTATCAGGTAAGCGATTCGATGCGTCAAAGCTTTCGTCTTGCCACTTCCGGCTCCAGCAAGGACCAGTACAGGGCCTTCGGTACAAACTACCGCTTGCCGCTGCGGTTCATTCAAATTTTGTAATAAATTTTCCACTCGTTCATATTAGCACGACAGACGGATTGTTTGAAGTCATGAAATGCAAAAGCGCGCCGCAATGCGACGCGCCCGGTTATCCTGCCTTGAAAGCTGTGAGGGCCTCAACTGCTATCCATTATTTAAATGATAATATCCCCTCCTGTGATGCGATGGTATGCTTCCAGGTACTTGGATGCGGTAACATCTATCACCTCGTCTGGTAGTGCCGGTGGTGGGGACGTCTTGTCCCATCCCGTGGTTTCCAGATAATCACGCAGGTACTGCTTGTCAAAGCTATTCTGCGGACCACCTGGGACGTACTTCTCCTCGTCCCAGAAGCGAGAGCTGTCTGGGGTCAGCACCTCGTCGCCTACGACCAACTTGTTCTGTTCATCGAGACCAAACTCGAATTTTGTGTCTGCGATGATGATGCCCCGAGTGGCCGCAAAACTCGCGGCATAAGAGTAGAGCTCGATACTCTTTTTCTCTACCAGGGTAGCAAGTTCTACCGGATCAAAATCACTGATTCCATTAACTATCAGCCAAGCTTCTAGGATCCGTGGCACCTGTTTCGGCGAGATATTCTCGTCATGCGAGCCGTGGCCCGCTTTGGTCGACGGCGTGAAGATCGGATTCGGCAGACGATCGCTCTCACGCAAACCGGCTGGCAGTGGGATGCCGCAGACGGTCTGATTCTCCTGGTACTCTTTCCAGCCAGAGCCAGCGAGGTACCCACGGACTATACTTTCGATCGGAAGCATCTTGAGCTTCTGAACCATCATTGACCGCCCGTCAAGCTGATCCTTATACTCCCAGAGTTTCGTTGGATAATCCTTGATATTAGATGTGATCAGATGGTTCGGGCTGACCTCCGAGAGGAGATTAAACCAGAACATAGACATCTGCGTCAGCACCTTTCCCTTGTTAATGACACCCTTTGGCATTACGACGTCAAAGGCCGAGATGCGATCAGTCGTGACGATAATTAGCCTACTATCGTCGATCTCATACATATCGCGGGCTTTCCCGCGATTGAGCAGTTTCAATGGCAGATTGCTCTGCATCAACGCTTCTTCCATGTTTTTTTCCTCCTCCCGCTTTGCGGGATTTTGTCCAGCATCCTGCAAAGTAGTCAACCAACGGATTCCACCGCTGGCGGTTCAGTCGGGCCATCAGGTACGATATGATTAATACCGACTTTGATGTATTCGTACGGGTCAAAGCACTCAAGCAGAGCACTTTCTCCGATGAGAGATTCGACGGTTTGATCGAGTCCCTCGACTGGCTTGCTCTTCAGCAGTAGCAGATACAGAACCTCCTCCTCAATGGCACGAAACGCCAGTTGTTGCGTATGACGATAAGCGATTTCATACGGAATGCCCTTGTTGAGCATTGCAGTTCTTACTCGTTGCGACGCCCAAACCCCCTGGGTTTTTTCGAGATTGCGCTTCATCGTTTTTGGCTTAACTACTAGCTTTTCGACAATCCCAGCCAACTTCTCCGCCATGTATTGAATCTGCGAAGTTGCTGTCGGGAAAATCTCCCTTTCGACGTTTGATTGGCTTATATCGCGCCACCCATGGGTGGCGATATTCAGCACTGACGCCGTCATCTCTGTAAAGACCAGCCTGGCCATCCCAAGTATTCGCTCGATTACATCAGGATTGACCTTGTGTGACATCGCCGACGAGCTCTTAGTTGTCGATATCTTCGGCTCTTGGACTTCTCCATAGATGCTCTGAGATCGTAGCCAGAGAAAATCAGCGATCTGCTGGATAGTGCCAGCAGCCACCGCGATTGCACTTAGCACTCGAGCATGGCGATCACGCTGCAAGAACTGAGTCTCGGCCTTTGCCGGCCGAAGCCCTAATATCTTTAGGGCTACTCTCTCCACGTCCGGATTCCAGAGCGGGTAGTTGCCTACCGCGCCAGAGATCTTTGCTTCACGCAATTGTGCCTTTTTTACCTGACGAAGGTCAGCAATAGAGCGCGCCACTGCCTCGGCAAACACCATCATGATGTGGCCAAGAGTGGATGGCTCAGCAAACTGGCCATGCGTGTCAGCAATCATCAGTGTCCACTTATGTTCGACTGCCTTAGCTCGTAGAGCCTTCTCTAGGCGAACCATCGTGTCAATAATGATCGTAACTGCCGCGTGTAACTGCAAAACAGCGGGAGCTTCCTCCGTGTCATAAGAGGTCATCCCCTTATGGAACTCCGTGACTTGCGATAATCCTGCCGCAAATAGCTGCGATTGTGTCGTCTCAACAAAGGCAATCAGGTCATGACCACCAAGGGCCTCTTTCTCTGCCATTTTGTCGAGATCGATGTAGGTTGCACGTCGCATTCTCCTCAGTTCTGCAATCGTGCATTCGAGCAGTCCGAGTCGCCGCCTCGCCTCGAGGACAGCGAACTCCGTGCGAAGCCAGAGACCAAACTTGGCCAATTCGCTCCACACTTCTTTCATCGGCTCCGTTGTATAGCGAGCCAGCATATTAACACCTCCACTCTCTTCGTCGTGCGTCCATTCAAAGTGCACCGTCAATCCATATAACGGCTCATATTTCCAAAATAAGGGCTATTAACGCCCTCACTCTCGCTGCCAGAATAACACAATATGGCTGTTCTGACAACACCACTTTAATTATAATTAAATAGATTAGATAACAAAAATAGAACTATAGAATTTTTTGACTCAAATATAA
>Ga0194063_10002382_pt1 | contig 11762 bp, 13 predicted proteins | sample SepL3720m_MetaG_FD_155459 | JGI IMG/M metagenome (GOLD analysis project Ga0194063, IMG submission 155459) | Anoxic zone freshwater microbial communities from boreal shield lake in IISD Experimental Lakes Area, Ontario, Canada - Sep2016-L373-20m | ecosystem: Environmental > Aquatic > Freshwater... | reverse complement strand
GGATCGTGATGATGAGGCCCACGCGGCCCGCTTCGAGCCCCTCGAGGGATTCGTGTTCCCGGAAATCGCAGCAAATCAACTGCGCGGCCGTCGGGGCGATCCCGGCCGCCCGGAAATTCTCGTGCGCGGCGGCAATGGCCTCGGCGCTGAGATCCGTTCCAAAAAGGCGCCTCCCCCCGCCGCGCCGCGCGCATTCGACCAGCTCGACACCCGACCCGCAAAATGGGTCCCACACGATTTCCTCCTCGATCCTGCCAGCAAGCCGCGCCATGCAGGCCGCAAGAGGCGGATGCGACGACGCAGGAAGATCCTGCACGCGGTAGGCGAACCTCGGGTCGGGTATCAAACGCGGACGCAGCTCCGCCATTTCACCGCGCGCCGCAGAATGGACATCCATCGCCCAGAGCGCGCTTCGGGGGTCGTTGAGAATTTCCGGGCACAACGCATACACGCGGTTCGCGAGCTCCCGCACCGCCGCACGCTGGTGGCCTTTGGACACATAATCGATCCGGTAGCGCGCGGTCCCTTCGGTGAAAGCCCGGAACAGGCGCAGGGCCAGCGGCGAGGCCATCAGCTCCGCAAGCCCTCCAACCGGTGCCGCGCCCAAACAAAAGCCAGCCGTGCCGAAACACCTCAATTTGTAAACGTCGGCCAGCGAGAACGGAGCCGCGGGCGCGATCACTACCAGTCCGTCCGATTGATCGAGGACGCGGAATTTGCCGCCCGCGGCAGCCGCTTCGTCCTGCACGATGCCCTCGAGTCCCCGGCGGCCGCGGAGATGGATCGCCACGCCCGCGAAGTTCTCGAGCACGCGGTCCATCCGAATGGCGCCCGGGCTTTCGCTCCTCGCCACGGCCGCGCGCGCCTTCTGCTCGGTCTGCGGGAGAACTCCCCGCGCCACCGCCAGCGTCTGCTCGCCGCCGATCTTATCCAGCGCTCCCGCCAGGAATTTTTTTTCGCGCTCGATGGCCGTATTTTTCAGCAGGGCGAGCAGTTCGGATTCCTCCTCCCGGCCCGCGCCCGCTTTTGGCAGCGCGTTCATCGCATACCGGCGGACTTTTTCCGACGGGTCGCTCAGCAAACTCCTCAGCCAGCTGCGCACCTCGTTTGCGAGCTCTCTCGGGCCGGATTCCGAAAAGACCACTCCGACCGCGCGAACCACGGCAACGCGTTCCTCGCGTTCGGCTGGCGTCGCGGCATCAAATCCCGGAACCTCTTCGGCCCATAGCTTTTCCCACGGCAGCCGCCGCAACTGCTGGTAAAGCTCCTTGCCCGCGTTTTGCTTCTTCATTCAGGACGGGCGTTTCTCACCTTCCAAGGATTGTTCGCGGAAATTCCCGCGCCGTCAATCACTGCGCGAACAGGGCCTCGCCCTTGCGCTCAGCCGGAAATGCAACTACTGTTCTCATTATGAATGCGAGGCGTTCTTCGTTCCGCCCGGGGCCGTTCGTCGCGGCAAAGCTTGCGGTTTTGCTTGCCATTTCTCCCTTCCCGCTTCTCGCGCAGATCTCCAGCCGGCCGGTTCCAACGCCCGTTCAGTATGGCCCTCAAAAATTGAGCCAGGAACAACTGGTCGTGCTTCTCGCGCCGGTCGCCCTTTATCCCGACGCGCTGATCGCCCTCATTCTCCCGGCATCCACCGTGCCATCTGATGTCGTTCTGGCCGCGCGGTATTTGAAGTCCAACGGGGATCCGGAGCACACGGAAAATCAGCCGTGGGATGAGAGCGTGAAGTCCCTCACTCGTTATCCGGAGGTGCTGGCCTGGATGGATCAGAAGCTCGAATGGACGGCGTCGCTCGGAGAAGCGTTTGTCGAGCAGCCCGCGGATGTGATGAGCGCGGTTCAGACATTGCGCCAGCAGGCTAAGGCCGCCGGCAATCTCGCGGACACGCCCCAGCAAAAGGTGGTCGAGGAGGAAAGCTCCATCCGCATCGTGCCGGCGGATCCGGATGTGATCTATGTCCCTCAATACGATCCTCAGGTCGTCTATATCCAGTCCTACACGTCGGTTCCTTTTGTGACATTCGGCCTCGGATGCGCCGTCGGCATGTGGCTGAGCTACGACTTCGACTGGAACCGCCGCTGCTTCTATCGGGGGAATTGGAGGGGATGGAACCACGGCCACGGCGGAAATCGTGGAGGAGCGAGCCTCGTCAATATCGACATCAATAACGCGAACCCGTGGCAGCCGAGCGCAAACGCCCGCCGCCAAACAATCCAGCGCCAAATCAACAACAACGGAAATGCCCGCCATCAGGCCTCGGGTTCCGGTGTGGTCAGAACCGGGACGCAGGCGGTTGCTGGAAGTGCCATCAACCGGGCGGTCCGGGCGGAAAACACCATCCCTGCGCCGGGTTCCGTGCCACAACCGCCAAATCCCCAGCGTTCCTCCGGGAGTGCCGGGCAAAATCCAGGTCGCGTCGGAACGCCCGCAAGCGTTCCGCATTCGAATCCCGGCGCACCCACGGTCGTCCCCGGGGCAACTCCGAATACTGCCCGCGCCAATGTTCCGGCCGCCAATCAGCCCCGGACGATCACTCCCCAGATCCAGCAGCGGCAGCCCCCCAACGAAACCCCGGATTCCAGAAACCACACCCCTCACGTCCAGCAAACCTCGCAGCGGGTTCCGCAGCAAGTTGCGCCACAACGCACGGTCCCTGTCGTCAATCCCCAGATCCAGCAGCGGCAGCCCCCCAACGAAACCCCGGATTCCAGAAACCACACCCCTCACTTCCAGCAAACCTCGCAGCGGGTTCCGCAGCAAGTTGCGCCACAACGCACGGTCCCTGTCGTCAATCCCCAGATCCAGCCAACTCCTGCGCCCAATACGCCAAACTCGCAGCAGCCCTCATCGGATTCCCCCAGGAGGTTTGGCGGAAGATAGCTGCTGCGCTCTGTTCGGGCATACGCCGGCCAGAGACCATGACCGCAACGGGAGTTTTTTAATCGCGACCACGCCGGTGGTTTCTGTGTTTAGTTGCAATCCGTGCCTGTCGTTGAATCCCTCTTCCGCCCACCGTGGTATCTGCGGAATCCCCATGTCCAGACGATCCTGCCCGTGATGGCCGGCTCGAACGCGGGGCCCGTGTTCCGTAGAGAGCGCCTCGAGTTGCCGGATGGTGATTTTCTCGACCTCGACTGGATCGAATCCGGCCAGGGGCGGATCGCGATCCTGTGTTCCGGGCTGGAGGGCAATTCGCGTGACCCGGGGATGCTCCGGCTCGCGCGGAGTTTTGCGGCGCACGGGTGGGATGTTCTGTCATGGAACTACCGCAGCTGCAGCGGCGTGTTGAACCGCCTCGTTCGCTCGTATCACAGCGGGGCAACCGAGGACCTTGCAGCCGTCGTCGCGCATGCGGGCGGGCGACCGGTCGCGCTCGTGGGGTGCAGCATCGGCGGAAACCTTGTGTTGAAATACCTCGGAGAGGCACCGCCCCCGGCGAATGTCATCGGGGCCGCCGCGATCTCCGCCCCGGTTGACCTCGCGTCCACGGCAAAAGCGCTCGACCGGAGGCCAGGCAACCGGATCTACCTCCGGCGGCTCATCGCAAGCCTGTGCAAAAAGGTGCGGGCCAAGGCGGCGGCCATGCCCGGACTCATCAGCCTGGATGGCCTCGCGGGACTCCATGGCTTCGAGCATTTCGACGATCGCTACACGGCGCCGACGCACGGATTTTTGAACGCCGAAGACTATTGGAAAAAGTGCAGCGCCCGCCAGTTCCTCCCCGCCATTGCCGTCCCGACGCTGATCCTCAGCGCGAAGGACGATCCGTTCCTGACCCTCGAGGCATTTCCCTATTCCGAGGCGTCGAACAACCCGCTCCTCACCCTCGAGGTTCCCGAATGCGGCGGACATCTTGGGTTTCTCGACGCCCGCGGGCCATGGACCGGCCACCGCATCCCTGGGTTTCTTTCCCGCTTCGCCCCGTAAATCGGACCGTGTCGGGGCCCGAAATGCCGGAGCGCTTCTATAATTGACCCGGAAAAGTGGCGCCGGAAAAAGAATGGTCGGTGTAGGTTTCGAACCTACGACCCCCGCCGTGTGAAGGCGATGCTCTACCACTGAGCTAACCGACCAAAAACGTTTATATTAAACTAGTTGCAACTGTTTGATGAAAGCCGAAAACTGTCCTTTTAACCCGATTTTGTAACCTGCCAGGCTGAGTGTATGACTGCTGCGCGGAAAAGCGGGAAACCAGAACCGGATTGGAAGAAGATTGGCCATGCCTCTATCGATACAAAGGGCAGGCATATTACGGGCTGGTAAAACACAGGGGCAAGCAAATTCGCCACTCGTGTCGCCACTCGCTTGTGTCATAAACCCGGATCCAGCGGTTCCTCATGCAATCAAACGATTGGACAGCCCGGTGCCTCCCAAGTCAGACTGGAAAAGATTCTTATGAGCCCTATGAATAACAGAATCAACTGGCTGATCCTCATCTTGGTGGCGTGGGCCATCGCCGCCTACCTTCTGGCCCCCTGGCTATGGAAACTGTATTTCCGCCACCACTTCACCGACGCCCCGCGCATCACGCAGACATCAGACGGCCATCCGGGCGACCCGGTCAACATCGCCATCGAGGGGGAGGAAGGCGACCTCGTCCGGGCCATGCATGCAGCGGGATGGTATCCGGCGGACCCTATCACTCTCGCGAGCAGCGTGCGCATCGTGGTGGACTCGGTGATCCGAAAGCCGGACGACGACGCTCCGGTCAGCACCCTCCTGCTATTCGGGCGAAAGCAGGATCTGGCGTTTGAACTCCCTGTCGGCGACAGCCCGCGCCAGCGGCACCATGTCCGATTCTGGCGCAGGGACAAACTCAAGGACGGGCGCCCAGTGTGGTTCGGCTCGGCGACGTTCGATGAGCGGGTGGGGCTGAGCCACACCACCGGGCAAGTCACGCATCACATCGGTCCCGACGTGGACGCCGAGCGGGATCTCATTATGAACGGGCTCCTGAAGGCCGGACGGACGCAGGACGAGTATTACGTGAACGGGTTCCACAAGGTGCTAGAAGGTCGCAATGGAGGTGGAGATCCCTGGCGCACGGATGGACGGCTCGGGGCGGTTGTGCTCAAGAAATAGAACCATGCCACCTGTCGTCAAAAACCTCATGGAGTCTCCTCCGGCAGAGACGGAGACATTCCAAACACTCCTCGACTTGCCCGGCATCCGGCTGGAGCAGATCGTCTCCAACGGCCAGGCCAGCGCGGAAGGGTTCTGGTATGACCAGAAGGAACCGGAGTGGGTGATGCTGGTCCGTGGCGAGGCCATGCTGCGGTTTGATCCCGGCGGAGATACCCAGCTGAAGACCGGCGACTTTCTTTTGATTCCTGCCAATACCCGGCACCGGGTGGAATCCGTGTCGGCCGATGCAATCTGGTTAGCCCTACGTTTTTCCGCCTGAGGCCCACAATGTGCGCGACGTTCCAATTCCGAGGAAAAACCTACAAGCCCGGCCAGAAAGTCACCGGCTCGGGCGAGCGCGGGATCGTCCGCCATGCCTGGGCGGGGTTTGCCCGCAGCGAAATCCTGTCCTGGTGGCAGAAGCGGGGCGGGGTGCTCATCGACATCCCTGCAGATCTGTTTGCAGAGCGCTCGGAGGTCACTGGGAAGCTGATCTGGGATGAGGTGGAGGAAGGGTTCGTCATCCGAGGGCTGGTGGACATCCAGACCGCCCAGCCGATCATCAAGGTTGTCACCCGGGCCTCAAGTCCGGAGGAACTCGACCGCTTCCAGCATCCGCGCATGCCGCTACTCGAGTCCGCTCGGTTTGCCCCACTCCCGCCGGGTGTTGTCACCGGAGATGAGCCCGACTTGTTCGGATGAAAACAATACTTGGGGTGGGCACGTATTTGTCCTACCCAGCATGCGATTCTGCACCATGAAGAAAACCAAGGTAATATCCGCCGCTTCTCTGGAACGCGCCTGGTCGGAATGGCATCGTTCCTTCCCATCGTTCATACGATGGCTGGATAGCGAGGACATCCCCTACCTCAGCCACAGCCGAGTGGCTGATTATGTGCGCTGCCCTGCCTGCTACTACCGCCGCTACATCCTTGGGGAGAAAACCGAAAGCCAGGCAATGCTGCTGGGGACGCTGTTCCACAACGCGGCGGCCAGCTTCTACAAAGCAAAGAACGCCCCGGAAGCGGAAAAGCTGTTCTCCCGGATCAGGGTTTCCAAGCTCGAGGACGTCCGCCGTGGTCCCCTGCGGAACGCCATCACTCTCCTCTGCCAGAACCGGCATTCGGACTGCGAGGTCGTATCGATCGAGGAGCCGTTCTTCCTGGATCTCGCTGCGGGTCTGCCGCCAATTATCGGGATTGCCGATCTGATAATCCGGAAGGGAAAATCGCTTGCCGTCGTGGATCACAAGACCGGCAAATCATTCAACGACCACGACCCAGGCCAGCTTGTTCTCTACGCCGAACATGTCGGGCGCCTCCACAATGCGCGGGTGACCGCAGGATTTTTCGACGAATACCGGCTTGTGCCGAATCTCGGCAAAATCCGTAAGCCCGCGTTCCGGCGAACCGAGGTGCGGCTGAGCAAGAAGATGCTCCCGCCGTTGATCCGGAGATACAAATCAGCGTGGGAGAAGATCCAGGATTTGAAAAAGGGGAGCCTGCCTTCGGCTGCCTACGATTGCTGGCTCTGTCGGCCTCAGTGGTATTGAGAATTTGTCCAGCTCGGCTGGTCTTTCTCCCGAATGAACGCTCTGTTTACGCGCCCGCTTTTCCCAGCAGTGCCACCGCAAGCGTTTGCGGCGAATGGGTGGTCACGCCGCCGATGGTTTGTCCGTAGAGCGCTCCGAAATGCATCCTGTCACCGGTGAGCAGAGCCTGGCAGCGGTGATGAACTGCAGCAGCCATCACAGGACGGTCTTTGTCAGGCAAACGGTGTTCAGAAAAAACAGGTCCGGAGACTTTCGTGCTGCAGTCCACGCCGGCGAGGACTTCTTCCAGATTGCCCGCGGCTGACGGGTATTTCCTTTCCAGGTTTTTGCGCGCTTCACCGATCACATAGCTGTCTGCCACGCAATGATGACCCGCCCTCTTCAACTCATTCAGCAGCCGCCGGATTGCGCCATCGCTTTTTGCGGCGGAGAAAAGGATGTTGGCGTCCAGAAAAATGCGCATCTACTTGCGTTTCTTGAACCACGCGGCCAGATCCGCCTCCGCCGCATCAAATTCTGCGATCCGTTCCGGCGAATAGATCTCGACAGGCAACGTCACTGCAGGACGGAGCAAAATCCCTTCCGGCGTTGTCTCGGCAATGAGGCTGTCCTTCGGACTGATGCCCGCTGCTTTCCTCATGGCAGATGGCAGGGCAATGAGGCCTCTCCCGGAAACAGATAGCGTTGCTTGCATGGCTTCAATATGCAGAAACGCAGAATATCTGCAATAAAAGACAAATCCGTTTTTTAAAACCCGAAAACCGAGACTACGAAACACGTTGCTCCGCTTTGCCCCGGGTGTGCTCCCTGCACCAAACCTTCGAGTTGTCCCATTCAGGAAGCGCTATCGCGCTGGTTTTCCGTGTTCCGCTACTGGAAAAGGATCGCGGGCTTTTTGCTAACAATTATAGGTCACGACATCCTTGTCGCCGATGTGGAGATCACCGGCCTTTTGGAGCTTCTCCAGCATGGCAGCGGCGTCGGCGTCCGTGGCGCCCTTCCCAAGATGGGATTTCAGGTGGCTGAGCAGGGTCTTCTTCTTTTTCGGGCGGTTGGCGACATTCTTCCGCAGTTGCTCGCGCACCCGGTTCAGCGGCTCATCCTGCCCCGCCGGTTCTGGCTTCGATACCAATGTTGCAGCCTTGGCGTTGCCGGAGAAGGTCAGCGTGTCGAAACTGTTGTGGCGGTGAGCGTGAATGTGCCGGCTTCGCAGGTGCTCGACCAGTGGGTCAAACCCTGTGTCCTTGGAGACGATGTGAATGTAGGCCGCAGGGTCGGCGCTCACCGTCCGGCCCACGTAGTAGGCGAGCGTAAAGTCGAGGGCGTTCTTGCCGGAGGACGCCAGACGGACAAGCTGCACAGAGGCAGCATGCGCCATCAGTTTTTCGACGAGTCCGGCATCGATTTTGGTCTGTTTTGCTCCGAGCAGAAGCGTGAAGTTCACCGACTTGGTCTCGATCACGGAGACATCGATCTGTTGCACGTTCTCAAAGTCCACGAAGACATGGTTTAGCGGCGGAGCAATTTCGTTCATGGCAGGCATGGGGTTCAGGGGTGGTTGTTTTCCTGGCGCTTGAGCTTTTCCTGCAGATCGGAAATTGCTGAAAAAACCATGGCTTTTCCTCGTTTTCGCATGGAGAGAAGATCCTTCTTAGCAAGAGTGAGCAAGTCGCGTCTTGCCGTGTCGTAAGCGGTGTTATGGCTGCGCTGGTGGCCCTCGATAGTGTAGATTGTGCCGGGATGCCTCATGGCGTGGCCCAAGACTGCAATTTGCCTGTGGTTGAGATTGCCGCATCCACGCAGCAGTTGCTGGCTCTCGTCAAGCTCCTTCGTTTTCCGATCAATGTAGGCATGAAGTTGCAGGATTGCCCGCCGGATGACCTCGGCCTGGTGGACTAGAAAATAGGTTGCATCGTTGTCATCCGTCTCGGTGTGCAGAAACGCGGAGTAATACTTTGCAGGAGCGCGATGGAGGATATCGGAGATGGAAACAAACTCGAAAAGCCAGTATCCGTGGTGGAGCATTGACCAGTAAAAGATAGCGCGTGCCGTGCGCCCGTTTCCGTCCAGAAACGGGTGGTCGTAGGCCAGCCAGAAATGCAGGAGCATTCCGCGAACCGCTGGATGAATGAAATTGCCAGAGGGCTCGCCATTGGCGAAAGCGCACATCTTTGCCATGCGCTCAGGGAGCTCTTCCGCGTTTGGAGGATGATGAAAAATCGTTCCAGTGTCGTCCTCTATCGTGACCGTCTCGTCCGCCCGGCGGAATCTCCCACCGGCATCAGGTTTATCCAGGGTGCCATCCGTCACCATGCGGTGAATATGAAACACCATTTCCTCGGTGAGAGGCTTTTCGCGGAGGGTGATGATCTCCCGCATGGTGAGATAATTGTTCAGGATCATCCTCTCGCTGCGGTCGCGAGGTGGACGGGCTGTTCTGATCATCTCCTTGGCCACTTCCCTCGTGGTAACGGCTCCCTCAAGTTGGCTGGATGTGATGGCTTCCCGGATCAACGAACTCACAAGATACTGGTCCCGGATTTGTGGGTTGGTCACCGGCGAGGGCATCCCGATGCGCCCACCCGCCCCCATGTCAATTTCATGGAGCTGCTGGGCCACGGCACCCGGCACGGAGAATTGGAATGGCAGACCCTTCTTGTCCAGGAGGGGAATCTGCTTGGCATTCCTCCAACGGCCAATCTTGATCGCAGCCCACCACTCTTCATGAGTTAGTCCCTCCGGAGGAGTCCGATGCCGGATCTCATCCCAGTGGTAATAATTCCCCTCTTCCGGCACCAGGAGCACCTTCTCGATTTTCTCGAAAAGATTTGGCTCTGTGACCATCAATTCCTTGACATCTGGAGGTGATTGAGGGACTCGCATGAATTACCAATAAACTACCAATTTGTTCGCAAATGGTATTTCAGTCTTGTGCACCCGGTCAATTACCAATTTGGTAGTTTTCGGTAGTAAATTGGTAGAATGTGCAACCATCACAATCCCAGTTCTTTCTTCCGGTCCAGAGCGGCATCGAACGGTGAGGTCGAGTAGTTTCCTGGCGGGAGACTGAAGCGCTTGCCGCTGGCGATCCAATCCTGGATAGCGAAAAGCTTCCCGTCCCGGCAGAGGGCGATCAACTCCTTCAGATCATCAGGCAGCGGGTCGCGATGCTTGGCCATTTTCTGAGGTTCCCATAGGCGTCCATTTCAGGGTGCATACCGGTGCTGGAGTGCAAGATCAAGCTGAAGGAAATATTTTCATTTTCTGTGGGGTGGGCACGTATTTGTCCTACTGCTCCTGATATCTTGCCCGCATGACAACGATTCCCACATCCCATGGCGAGGTCACAATTGAAACTCCCTCACCTGTTCTATTGCGAAATCTCCGGGCAGTTCTTCCATTCGGGGCCTGCCAGCTTTCCAACCCGGGCGAGCCCCCTACCTACGCCATTGTCATGCAGTGCGATGAGAAGGAAGTATACTGCATCAAGCAGCAGCCGCTGGAGTGCGACCGGGAAAATGCGGAGCGGTGGATGGATATCCAGCACTGGATGTGCGTCGAAGCACTTACCCGCTACCGGAAGGAAGGCTTCAGCGGGGCCTATTTGCCTGCCCCCTACATGCGCCAGCGCGACAACGGACTTTGGGAGGCCGGGGTGTCCCATTTCATCTTCCCGTCACCCTCAGGCATCGAGGCGCAGGAATTCCCCTACGAAGGCGCATTCGACAGGCAATTCGGACACGGCGCGACGACGATGTTCATGAGCTTTGTCGGCCATTTCAAGGCGGCCTTTGCGGAATCTCCGATCACGATGCCGCAATATTTCGGGCTGGATGTGCGCCCGCGCCTGCACCTGCAATCCCTCGCCATGAATTTCCTATGCCTCGGACCGCACGTTATCTGCCTTCGGAAAAAGCTCCGAGCCGAAGAAGACCCAGCTTGGACAATCCTTGCCGGACAGGGAGTCAAGAAGGTCTATCACATGCCATGCGTCCCGATGGCCATCAAAGAGAAAGACCTCGCCGTAACGAAATTCGCACCACCTTCCGAGTAGATGAGCACGCCAGGCTTCGGCTTCAAGAATCGGAAACTGTATGTGTTTGTGGATGATCGCATCATGCTTCTGGAGGCGTGGCCTTCGCTGAAAGCGGTTCAAAAGTATGGCCAGTCACCTTGGATGGAATTTGTGCCACGGTTCCGACTGCTCTTTGACGAGACGCAAGGCCCCGGGGACTTTCCGGACGATCCGCTTCCGACGGGCGAGGAATTTCTTCGACAGCGCCGGAGGGCGTTCGGCGCGTTCCGGGCAAATATTCCGACACCGGTGGCGACCGCCGTGGAAAAATATCAGACACGCCAGTGGAAACTCCTGCAGTTGATGCACAAGAGTCCAGCAGCCATTGAGTTGGCCGGGATACTGGGCGGCCATGAACCTGATGGGGCAGTATGCGGCGGCCAACCATGCCCTCATCCACAAACACATCACCGATAACCTCAGAGTCGAGGTCCTCCTTGATGTGGAGAACCACCATAACTTCGCATGGAAGGAAGCCCACTTAGGAAAAGAGGTCATCGTACACCGCAAGGGGGCAACCCCGGCAGGCGAAGGCGTGCTCGGGATCATTCCGGGCTCGATGGCGACGCCCGGTTTCCTCGTGAGCGGAAAAGGCAACGTGGACTCGATCAACTCGGCTTCGCACGGCGCTGGGCGGGCGATGAGCCGCACCCGCGCCAACCAGACGCTTTCCTGGCAAGACGCCAACGCGTTTCTGCGGGATCGCGGCGTCACGCTCATCTCTGCCGGTCTCGATGAGGTTCCTGCCTGCTACAAGGACATAGAAACCGTAATGGCTGCCCAGGCAGACCTTGTGGACGTTCTTGCCCGCTTCGACCCGCGCCTAGTCAAGATGTGCCCGAGCGGGGAACGCCCGGAAGATTGAGCCGTATCTTTGAAAAGACAGACCAAGCGAACAATGTCACTGATCGCTGACATTACGTCATTGTCAACGGTCGCTGACATGTTATGTTGACGGCATGATTCTCCACGCCCCGAAGGAAATTGGTGCCCTGATCCGTGAGC
>Ga0194063_10002380_pt1 | contig 11764 bp, 9 predicted proteins | sample SepL3720m_MetaG_FD_155459 | JGI IMG/M metagenome (GOLD analysis project Ga0194063, IMG submission 155459) | Anoxic zone freshwater microbial communities from boreal shield lake in IISD Experimental Lakes Area, Ontario, Canada - Sep2016-L373-20m | ecosystem: Environmental > Aquatic > Freshwater >... | reverse complement strand
GTGTGCGCCAGTGCGCGGGCCAGCGGATCGACACCCGTGCAAGGCGCCTGCGCGTCGGAGTCCGAGCAGGTGAGCAGCACCGGCGTGCCCGCACGGACGCGGGCAGCCTGATCCAGCGGATCGATGGCGTCGGCCTCGGCGACCGCCTTCACGTTGCCGGGGTTGACGATGGCGCCGAGTCCCTCGGGCAGCGTGGCGGCGACGGTGCCCGACGCCCGGACCTGCGCCACCGCGGCGCGCCAGGCGGCGAGCACCTGGTCGGCCTGCTGCTGGGTCTTGGCACCGCTGCGGACCGCGGCGGTGAGGTCGGCGTCCACCCGGCCGGTGATCAGGTCGAGGTAGCGGGCCGTCAACGGCTGCAACAGGCCCAGTGAGTGGATCCCCGGCGCACCGGCGGAGGTGTCGTCGGCCAGCGTCATGGCATGCACGGTGCCCTCCCCCACCGCGTACACCGAGATCCGGGCGGCGTCGGTGCCGGCCTGGCCGGCGAGGAACCGAACGGCCGATTTGGCACCCGCGGTGTACACGGCGGTGCCGACATCGCGGGCGCGATCAGCGTGCGGGCCCAGCCCGGTGGCCCCGGTTCCGACCTTGTCGTAGCGCAGCGTGGCCACGCCGTGGCCGGAGAGAAACTCAGCCAACTGACGCATGTTGCCGATCGGCCCGGCGACGTTGTTGTCGCCGTTGCGGTCCGTGCCGCCGCTCTCGGAGATCAGCAGGGCTGCCGGACCTGCGCCGTCGCCGGACAGGTGACGGTAGCTGCCGTGCAGTGTCAGGCCGTCGGCGTCGAAGGTGACCTCGTCGTCCACCCACACCCGCTCGGCACTGGAGGTCCGGCCGCAGGACACCAGCAGCAGCACCGCCGCGAGCACGGCGAGCAGCCGCCGGATCACAATCGAGCCTGAATCCACTCGGTGACGTCGTCGAGCACCCGGTCCCGCTCGGGCTCGTTGAACACCTCGTGGAAAAGCTCCGGATACACCTTGAGTTCGACGTCACGGGATCCGACGTGTTCGACCAGGCGCCGGCTTCCCTCGGCGGAGACCAGCCGGTCCTCCGCGCCGTGCACCACCAGAAGGGGTGCGGTGATGCCGGGCGCCAGCATGGGCATCTGCTCGCCGACGACCAGCAGTGCCTTGCCGATCCCGGCGGGGACCTTGCCGCGATACACCAGTGGGTCGGCTTTGTAGGCGGCCACCACGTCCGGATCGCGCGACACCGCATCGGCGTCGATGGCTTCGATCGGCAGGTCGGGAAAGATCGAGCCGATGGCCTTCCCGATGACCGCCTTGGCCTTGGACACACCGGTGTGCGCGGCGATCGCGGGACCCGACAGGACCATCAGGTCGTAGTCGTCGGCGTGCTGAACGCCGTAGGCGAACACGATGCCGCCGCCCATGCTGTGGCCCAGGACGATGACCTTGCGGTCAGGGTTCTCCTCCCGGGCGATCCGCACCAATTCGCGGAAGTCCGAGACGAACTCGCTCATGTGCCGGACCCGGACCCGCTTGCCGCCGGCCCGCCCGTGGCCCCGGTGATCCAGGGCGTAGGTGGCCAACCCGGCCGCGCCGAAGCGCTGGGCGACGTGGTCGTAGCGGCGGGCGTGCTCGCCGTAGCCGTGTGCCAGCACGACGACGGCCCGAAGTTCACCCTCCGGGCGCCAGACGTCGTAGACGATGGAAACGCCGCCGTGCCCGGCGAACGTCCGCTCAGTGCGTTCTGCCATCAGGCCAGCGTAACCACCGCACGGGGCCGGTCGGCACAGCGGCGTGCGAGACCCGGAATACCCCGTCGGCGAATCAGGCTGCGGCGGTTCGTGATCCGACCGGGCTCGTCCTTTGATCGGGCTGTTACTTATGTTGACAGAGTTACTGATGTGGCTATCGTTGGATCGGTCCCGCTCCCCGATCGAAAGAGGACGACCCCATGTCGCTGCGCCGCATCGGGCGACTGTGCGCCGCCGTGGCCTGTCTGACACTGGCGGCAGGCGCGCCGAATGCCCATGCCGCGGCGCGCGATCAGCTCGCACAGGCGATCTCGACGACCCGGGGAAGCTACCTGGTGTACAACTTCGGCCCGGGCTTTCCCGCACCGATGCTCGATGCGAGCGGCCACGGGTACGAGATGACCAACGGCGGCCGGTTGATGGTCATCAAGGCCGCCTCGCAGCGACTTGCGCCGAAATTATTGGTCGACACCCACCAGGGTGCGCAGGCCCGGTGCGAGCGCACACCCGGGGCGCGCACCGCCGAGGGCCTGTCCCAGTCCGCGGAAACCTATGCGCCGCAACAGGCTTGGCAGGTGCTCGGCCAGCCGGCCATCGCGATCAACGCCAACTTCTTCGACGTCCGACCGCAGCGGGGAGGTTCCTGGAAAGCTACCGGATGCAGCTCACCACTGGGTGCCTACGTCGATAACACCGGCGATCTCGGGCGCGCCAATATGGCCGTCACCGGCACGCTGGCCTACCCGGGCAAACAGGCACTGTCCGGGGGCGATGAGGTCTGGACCGCCCTGAGCACGCTGATTCTTCCGGTGCGCGGGGTGCCGTTTCTGGTGACGCCGTCACACGCTTCCGACTACGACGCCGCCTCGCCGGTGATCGCGTCACTGCTGGACAACGGCACCAGATTCGTGGCGGTCTCCGGACTCACACTGCTGGCTCCCGGTGACACCGGCCAACTGAGGGACCCCGGACCCAGCGCGGCCCGAACAGCGATCGCCTACGCGGGCGACAAGGACGAGATGTACGTCTTCCAGGGCGGCAGCTACACCCCCGACCAGGTTCAGGACCTCTTCCGCGGCCTCGGCAGCGATACCGCCGTGCTTCTCGACGGTGGCGGCTCCTCGGCGATCGTGCTGCGGCGCGACTCCGGCGGCATGTGGGCAGGTGCCGGATCGCCCCGCGGTTCCTGCGACACCATGCAGATACTGTGCGACGCCCGCGAACGGGCACTGCCCGCGTGGCTCGCGTTCGATTAGCCGCGCGCGCCTCAGAAGCCGAGTTTGGGCGTCAAGTCCAGTGAGGTGACGGTGCTCATCTTGGTGACCCGCCAGTCGCGACCGTACCGCTTCATGTCCAGGCGATAGGACAGGTACTTCATCGACGGCATGTTGTTGCTCTGCGGGGTGGTCGACGTGGTGTTGGTGTAGACGATCGCGGTGGCTTCCGATCCCCGCAACGACTCCACCGCCGTCCCGACCACCTTGGTGTTGCTGGTGACCTTGGCCTGCTTGTTGGTGGCGGCGATCGCGTCGACGTATTTGCGGTACTGCTCCTCGAAGTCTCCGCCGAGATATCGGGCCGAGCGGTCGGGCAGCTTGTCCATGTTCTCGGGGGTGTAACTCCACAACGTGTTGATCGCGTCGGCCGCGGTCCGGGCGATCTTGAGCTTGGTGGCGACGGTCGCCTGGTCCATGAGGTACGGCTGGGCGGCGGCGCCGGCGAAGGCTCCCGCCGCGACGAACGACGCAACTGCCGCCGCCGCAAGGGTTTTCCTGTTGTCCGACAACCACTTCCGCGTACCGGACGGCTTCTTGATGACCGGTTCTACGGCGACGACCTCGTCGGCCTGCAGATCGCCGAGTTCTACGGCGACGACCTCGTCGGGCACGCCTGTTTGGGCGGCCTCGTCGCTCACAGCACCTGAATCAGGTCGCTGACCCTCCACTGGTCCCCTTCCTTGACGGCCGTGATCTCCCAGCGACTTCCGCTGTCGATCTTCTTGCCGTCGGGCATTGTCGTGGTCATGGTCGCCACCGCAATCACGTTGGCGCTGTCGTCGGGGTTCCATCGCTCGATGCCGATCTCCTGCACCGATCCCACGCCGGGCTCAGCCTGCGCGACCTGGATGACGACCTCGGTCATCTTGTCGGAGTAGAGCTTTGCGAAGTTGCCGGTGCCGAGCGCCAGGATCTTGTCGGCATAGGCGTTGGCATGGAACGGATCCGGGGAGGTGTACTGGGTGACGAACGAGCGGACGAAGTCGATCACCGCCGCATTCCGGACCGCGGCACGCTGCTGAGTGATGCTCGTGGCGAACACGAAAGCGCTCACGCCCAATGCGGCGAGCATCGCGACCGCGGCGATCGAGGCCACCGCACGCAGCCGCCGGCGACTCGGCCGCGGTTCGGGCATCCGTAACGTCGACCAGTCACCGTCGTCGAATCTGCGACGCGGGCTCATCGTCCACCGCTGCCGGGTTTGGCGGGGGCCGGCTTACCCGGGGCCGGCTTCGCGGGGGCCGGCTTGGCCGGGGCCGGCTTGGACTGCTCCGGCTTGGCGGGGGCCGGCTTAGGATCCGCGGGCTTGCCCGGCGCCGGCACCGGGGGCGCGGGCGGTGGCTTGGGAGCGGCCAGCACGGTCAGGTTGGACACCTTCCACGCCTCGCCGTCCTTCTCGTAGTCCACCCGTAACGACGCGGTGACAAACCGCTGCTTGGGTGACACGCCGCGCTGGCCCTGGAGCAACAACAGCATCGTGGCGCGGTCCTGCGAGGACGACAAGACGGCACTGTTGCTCACCCAGTAGTCGTTGTCGGCGAGACCGGTCTTCTGCACCGCCTCCTGCTGCTGGGTCAACTCCGGGCGGTAGCCGTCGGTGACGAGCGTCTGGGCCCGGGCGAAGTCGTCCGTGGCGGTCTTCGCCGTGTAGCTGAGCATGTCGACGACGATCTTCGGGCCCTCATCGGCGATCTGCGTGCGCGCCGTGGCCACCGACTGCTGGTGTCGGTACACCGCCGCGTAACCGAGTCCCGCGGCCAGCACGGATAACGCCGCCGCGGCGCCGATCGCCATGGCGGCCATCCGGCGGCGGTCCGGGATCGTGCCGTCGACCTCGAGCACTTCGGTGCGCGCGAGCCTATCGGCGAACGTGCGTCCGCGGGGGTCCAGGAGCGGCCACAGCCAGCCCAGGCCCATCGGCACCGTGTCGAGCACGTGTGCCAGATCGCGGAGCAGCAGCCGCCACGGGCCGGGGCTGCCGCCCCCGTCGCGCTCCACCACCGCGATGCCGACGACCGACCGGCCGAGGCTCCACCCGGTGAAGTCCGGCAGCAGCAATCGGTTGACGGCGATGGCCACCACCAAGGCCGCAGCCAACACCAGGCACACCCACCACAACCAGCCCCCCCGCGGTGCGGACCATCCGATGAGCAGAAGCGTCGCCACCGCCGCAAGCGGGACCAGGACGTCGATCCCGAACGCCGCCGCCCGGGCCCACCACCCTGCCGGGCGCCCTTCGGTCTGCCACTCGTCGGCGGCGGTGTCGGTGGCCTCGTCGAGAGCGACCGTCACTTGCTCACCGGTTCGATGCTGTCGATCTTGTAGGTCCCGCCGTCCGGGGCCATCCGGACCCGAAGCCGGTAACTCAATTCCTGGTCGATCTGTTGGTTGTTCGACAGGCTCACCCTGGTGGCGACGAGCACATCGATCGAGCCGTCCGGGTTGTGCTTCTCGGCTGCGGCCCGCATGTCCGCAACTTTCACCTGGGCGTTCACCGTCCGATAGGCGTCGGCCAGCAGCCCGCCGTACAGATTTGCCTGTGCGGCAAAGTTTTCGGTGGAGCACTCGACGATCTTGCGCTGGCTGTCATTCATCGCTTTGACGTCGGGCGCCTGGGTCGCGGTGATGCAGTCCTTGGCGGCCGCGACCGCCACCGCCTCGTCACGGTCGGCCGCCGCGTTGTGCCGGTGTCCGATCAGGGCGATCACACCGACGATGGTCAGCAGCACCGCTGCTGCAGCAAGACCACCCAGGACCGCACGCGGCCAGCCCCCGGTCAGCAGTCGAGAGTCCGTTGCCGGGACAGCCTGCTGCGCCGGTGCGGAAATCCCAGCGTCATCCACGTGAGCGCTGAGTTCTGGAGCCGGTTCCACCGTTTCGTCAGCTGTGAGTGGCGGGGTTGGGGTCAGCTGACCGGAGCCAGCATCTCCTTCCATCCGTCGTCTCCTGTTGTCGTCGAGTTTTTGACGGTGTATTTCGTACCATCCGGGCCAACGATCTCCCCGCTGGAGGCGTTGTAGGTCGCCGACATATTCGTCGCCGGGGTACCCGCAGGGGTGTAGTCACACGGGTTCGGCTGCTGACCGTTGCACTGCACCGAACCCTGACCCGGGGTCGATACCGGGTCACTGGTGGGCGCCTTCGGCGGCGGTAGCAGGTCCGCGGGCAGCGGATTGAGCCCGGTGTTGATCGTCGGCGCCGGGATCACCGTGCCGGGGTTGACCGGCTGGTCGCAGGCGGCACCGGGAGCCGGGCAGTTGACAATCTGGTTCGGGTCACCGAACCAGGGGTTGGTGCCCAGCGGAACGTAAGGCTCGTTGCTGCGGCACTCCAACGGGGTCGCCGCACGCTTGCCGGGCACATCGACGCAGGGGATGTTGCGCGCGCCGCGCACGGTATTCGCCGGGGTGTCCTGTGGGATCTTGCAGTACAGCCCGTCCTCCACCGGCTTGATGCTGGTGTCGGCCGGTGACCGCCACTGACCGGCCGGCAGGAACCCGGTGAGGCAGGGTGCCGGTTGGTTGATCGACAGACCGAGATCCAGCGAGGCCTCGCCCTTGAACGGTGCGGCGACGGCTTCACCGGCCGCCGGAGCCTGGGGCAGCAGGACCAGCGCCTGCTCAACGCCCTTGTTGTAGCGCTTGAGCATCTCGACGATGATCTCGAGATTGGCCAGCGTCTGCGGCAGGGCGTCCTTGACGTCGACGAACAAGGTGCTGAGTTGAGTCGCGGTCGGCGCACCTTCGGCCAGGATGCTGCGCAGCGCCGGATCCTGGTCCTTGAGTTGCGCGGTCAGCGTGTTGAGGTTGCGGGCCCACTGGTAGATCGAGGACGACGACTGCACCTGGCTGTCCAAGATCGGCGGCGTGTTGTCAATGAGGTCATTGATGCCGTCGATGTTCTCGTTCAACGCTCCGACGAAGGTGTGGGTGTTCTCCACCAATTTCTGCAGCGTGGGCCCCAGTCCGCCGACCGCCTGCGCGGTCTCGTCAAGCAGGTTGGGGAGCTTACCGGCGGGAATCGCCGCCAGGGCGTCGTTGGCAGCGTCGAGTGCCGGCCCGACCGCAACCGGGACCGTGCTCTTGGTGATCGTCTGACCGGACTTGAAGTACTGGTCGGGCATACCGGTGGACACCAGGTCGACATACTGCTCACCGACAGCGGTCACCGAATGGACGTTTGCGCTGGCGTCCACCGGAATCTTGTACTTGTTGGCGATGCTGAGGGTGGCGCGGGCGCCGGTCTCGGTCGGTTCCACATTCGTGACCTTGCCGATGCTGACCCCTCGGTAGGTGACGTTGGACGTCTTGTACAGACCACCGGCAGACGGCAGGTCAACTTTCAGCTGGTACTGACCGATCCCGGCGACGCTCGGCAGGCGCAGGAAGAAGATGCTCAGCGCCAACAGCGCCGCGACCGTGAGCGCCAGGAACACGAACAACTGCGTCTTGATGAAACGGGTGAGCATCATGTCGTCAAGTCCTCACTCGCCACGCTCGACGAACGGCCCGCCGCCGTCGGTCATGTTCGGGTGCGGGGTGAACCTGACGTCCGGGATCATCGTGCTCGGATCGCGGCCCCACGACTGCTCGAGCGCCCGCAGCATGCCGGACACCCCGGTCCCCGTCAGCAGGCCGTTATCCAGCGCGCTCAGGGTTGCGTCGACGTTGAGCGACAGGTTGATGTAGTCGCCCCGGATCACCTTCGGGATGTTGTCCAGCGGGTACGGGTTGGTGACGATCAGCCGCAGCGCGTCGAGGAAGTACGGCGCACCCTTGCCGAGCTGGACCAGCGGACGCTGCAGAATCTCGAGGTTGGTGAGCAGATCGGGCGAGGCCGCCGCCAGCGTCTCACCGGTCACCTTGTTGAACCGGCCGAGCGCGATCACCGCGTCGGCGACCCGGTCCCGGGCGCCGGCGAGATAGCTGGCCAGCGGCGGCAGGTCGACGAGCAGCCGGTCGAGCGTGTCGTTGCGGCTGGCTACGTAGGAGAACAGACTGTTGGTCGAGTCGATGGCCCGCGCGATGTCGTCACGCTGCTTGTTCAATTCGGCCGTGAAGACGTTCAGCTTGGACAGGAAGGCCCGGATCTGGTCGGCGTTGCCGGTCAGCAGGTTGTTGACCTCGTTCTGGATCACCTCGAGGTTCGGGATGCCGCCACCGCGCAGCACCGAGGCGACGCTGGCCAGGGTGCGCTCCACGGTCGGGAATGCCGTTGTCCGATCGAGCGGAATGGTTGCGCCGTCGCGTAGCGGCTGCGAGGCGGGATTGGCCGGCGCAGCCAGTTCGACGTGCTGAGAGCCCAGGATGCTGGTCTGGCCGATCTTCGCGGTGGCGTTCGCGGGCAGTTTGACCTGCGGGTCGACAATCAGGGTGAGGGTGGGTACCCAGTCCTTCAGTTCGATCTTGCGAACGGTGCCGACGAACACGTCGGCCACCCGCACCCGGCTGTTGACGTTGAGCGCCAACGTGTCCGGGATCTGGACGTAGATGGTCTTCGAGCCTTTGACGCTACCGGGCCCGATATTGAGCGGGACGTTCGCGATGCCCTGCCACCCGCAGGAGGTCAGCACGACGGCCGCGGCTCCCAGAGCGAGACCACGCTGCCCCACCTTGCGGGCGCGGTTGACGAATGAGGTCATTGTCCAGCCCCCGTTTCAGCAGGTAGAACGAGCGGTGCGGGCATCGGTCCCGCGGCCGGTGCCACGGTGGGAGGTGCGGGCGGTCCGATCTGCTCGGAGACCGGCAGCGGTCCGGGCACCACACCGGGAGCCGGCGCGGGGTTCGGCGGTGCCGGCGGATACCACGGCGGCGGCAACGGATTGCGCTGGTCGTAGGAGTTCGACGGGGCACCTCCACGGGGGCCGGCCGCCGGGTACGACGTCGGGTCGGGTCCGCCCATCAACGACGCCAGCGAGTCGGGCGTGAGCATATTGGCGGTGAAGGGCTGCACCTGCAGGCCCTGCATCCCCGGCGCGACGATCCAGCCCTGTTCGTGGTTGCCGTGCGAGAACAACGTGTCGCGCGACCACACGCCGGGAACCGTGGTGTCCTTGTAGCCCGACGGCGGACGCAGCCGATCCTCGGAGTACGCCACGTACTTGGGCAGGGTCTCAGCGGTGGAGAACTGGTTCAAGCCGAACGGCGGCGCATTGAACTTCGTGGCATCCAGGATCGGCGCCAGATACTCCGCGCACAGTTCCGCGGAATCCTGGTAGCCCAGCCGGCTTCCCGACTGAATCGCGCTGCACAGGAACTGCATCGGGTTGGCCCAGTTGGCGACGGCCGGAATCGCGACGATCGCGCCGTGCGTCGGGTGGTAGATGTTGGACGTGTTGGCCACCAGCGTCGGATAGACGTGCAGGGCGGTCTCCAAGCCGTTGCGGGCATCGGGCTGCATCAGCGAGTTGGTGACGTCGGCCAGGTTGTTGATATCCCGCGACAGCAACGAGCCGTTGTCGTCGACGAACGTGCGTGCCGTCTTCAGCAGGCTGTCAATCTCCCGCAACGCCAGCGCGACTTCCTGGTCGGAATTGGTCAGCGAGCCGGTGAGCGTCGCAAGGTCGTTGTTCAACGCGACGAACTGCTGGTCGCTCTGGTGCAGCGCGTTAACGAACACCGACAACGCCTTGGTGGTGGCGAACAGATCACCACGGCCCTCATTGAGAGTCGCCACCGCGTCGGAGAGGGCCCGGAAGGTCGAATTGATGTCCTTGCCCTTGCCGCTGAGGGTGTCGGCCAGGGAGTCGACGAAACCACCGAGGGCACCCTTGTCGCCGGGCTTGCCCTGCGGACCCAACTCCTTGACCAGTTTGTCGAGCTGACCACGGATGTCGTCCCACTCGACGGGCGTCCGGGTGCGCTCCATGGGGATCACGGCGTTGTCAGCCAGCACATCGCCACCGGTGTAGGGCGGATCCAGCTGCAGCGACCGGGACGCCACGATCGTGGGATTCAACACCGACGCGGTGGCGTTGGCCGGCACCTTGTACTGGCTGTCGTAGTGGAAGTTGATCTTCATCCGGTCGCCGGCCGGTTCGATGCTGTCGATGGAACCGACCTTGACGCCCATGATCTGCACCCGGTCGCCGGGGTACAGCGCCAGGGTGTTGGCGAAGTAGGCGCTGACGTTCGTCGTCGAGGCCTTCTTGTACATCCGGTAGCCGAGGAATGCGGCCAGCACGGCAAGCACCGCCACGACGACGGTGATGATCACACCGGCGCGGGACACCTTCTTCAGCGCCACGTTACGTACCGACATCGGCTATGCCCCTCCCGTGTCGACCGGAGCGATGGTCGACGGATCGGACGCCCCCGGAACCGGGCCGACCGGGACCGTCCGGGCTCCCGGCGGACCGGGAGCGAACGCCGGCGCAGGCGCGCCGGGCAGCAATGGGCCGGGCAGGCCGGGCACCGCGGCTGCGGGCACGCCGTGGTTCGGCGTTGCGGCGGCCGGGTTGGGAGGTGCCATCGCCACGTCCGGCGGGCCGAACCCACCGGGCACCGGGCCGTACGGGCCCTGGGTGGCTGCGGCGCATGGAAGCGGGTTGCCGGGCGTTCCGACGCCGCCGAGTCCAGGCGTGTAGGAGCACGGCGAGCCGGGAGGAACGGCGGGGCCCGGGTATTCCGGTGTGCCTTCCAGCAACTGCGGAGCAGGCGCCGGCGCACCGTTGGGCTGTGCCTGGCCGTTGGGATCGGGGAACTTGGCCGCGGGCAGGCCGGCGTTGCGCCAGAACTCTTCCGGATCGATCCCGCGCTTCTTGAACGCGGCGTCGACCCAGGGCTGAATGATCTGGTAGGGCAACAGGTTCACGATCAGCGTCTTGAAGTACGGACCGGAACCGATCGCCTCGGTGAGCGATCCCATGAACTTCGAGGCCGTGGTGATCGAGTAGGCCAGATCCTCTTTGTGCTTGGCCAGGATGTCGCTGATGGTCTGCAACTGGGTCAGCACGTTGTTCAGGTTCGGGTTGTCGTCGATGAGCCCGGTGAACTGCTGGGATACCGCGGACACGTTCTGCAGCAGGACGTCCACTTCCCGGCTGCGCTGGTTCACCGTCGCAAGCAGAACCTGGGCGTTGACCAGCAATCGGTTGATCTGCTCGCCGCGGTTGCCCAGCACACTGGCCACCTTGTTGGCCTGGCCGAGCAGTTCCTTGAACTCCTTGTCGCGCTTGCCGATGGTGTCGGAGAACCGGGCCACTCCGTTGAGGGCGGCCTTGAGTTCGGGCTTGCTGGCATCGAGCGTCTCGGACAGCACGTTGAGCGAGTTACGGACGGCGGTGAGATCCCACTGACTGGTATTGGTGGTCAAATCCGAGAATGCGTCGTACAACTGGTAGGGGGTGGTGCTCTGTTCCAGCGGCAACGTTGAGCCGACCGCCATCGGCGTGCTGCCGCGCGGGTCGATCTCCATGACGCGTTTGCCCAGGATGGTGTCGGTCCGGATGGACAACCGGCTGTTCTCGCCGATCCGGTAATTCCCCAACGTGAAGCCGACCTTCACCCGGTCGCCGTCGATTTTCAGCGATTTGATCTGTCCGACGTCAAAGCCGCTGATCCGGACCTTGTCGCCCGGAGCAGCGCCGGCCGAGTCGGCGAAGTGGGCGTAGTACATCGGCTTGGCGAAGAGCATGGGGGTACTGGCGAAACTCTGCCCCACGCCCACCACCATCACCAAGATCAACAGGCCGATCAGACCGACCCGGATCCGGTTGTTGCCCTGCAAGGTCATCATTGCGGCGTGCACCTGCCCGTCGGCT
>Ga0194063_10002379_pt1 | contig 11766 bp, 13 predicted proteins | sample SepL3720m_MetaG_FD_155459 | JGI IMG/M metagenome (GOLD analysis project Ga0194063, IMG submission 155459) | Anoxic zone freshwater microbial communities from boreal shield lake in IISD Experimental Lakes Area, Ontario, Canada - Sep2016-L373-20m | ecosystem: Environmental > Aquatic > Freshwater... | reverse complement strand
CTCTGTGCGGCCGTGTGGCGCCACGTGCGGGGCGCGTGTCGTCAATCGCTATGCCGTAGCGCGCCGCGAGGGTACGGGCCGCTTCAATGTCTGTGGTGTTGTCGAGCGCGGCAACGAGTCGGATCAGGTCACCGCCGAAGTCTTCGGAATGGCAGCGCCAGAGGTTGACCGATTCGGTGACACTGAATGAGGGCGTGCGTTTGCCGGCCGTCCGCACCGGGTGACTTGGCAGCGGGCAGAGGTACATCCCGCGCCCTTGGGAGAGGTGCCCGCGATCCGCGAGCACCTCGGCTATCGGTAGAGCCCGGATCGTGTGCATGGCGGATTCGGGGATCACCGGCGGGCCTCCTCGAACTCGCGGAACTGCCACTGCACATGCTCTTCGGCGCGCTCTGGTTCGTCCTTCGCCCACACTAGGAGCGTTTCCACCGCCTCGGCGTCGAGACTGGCGAGGAACTCCCAAGGCAGCGAACCGGGCGTCGGCACTTCGGACACGAGCCCGGCGGCGAAGAGCGCGGCCGCGTCGTCTTTCACTCGCTGCGCACTCAAAGGGGGCGGCGAAGAGCCAGCTTTAGCCGCCCTTGAACTTGTTCTACAAGTTCGGGCGTCTTCTGTTCGCCCTTTGGTGTCGTGCTGTTCGCCCTTTACGGCCGTGTCGGCACCTGTAAAGGGCGTACTGGGTTCGCCCTTTGTCGGACTATCGGCACCTGTAAAGGGCGTACTGGGTTCGCCCTTTGGAGACTGCTCAATGAAGGTCAGCAGATACCGCGTCGAGTGTCCGCGTCCGTTTCCTCGCGCCTTGGTTGCGATGATCCCGTAAGCCTGGAGGCTGGCGAGCGCCCGCTGTGCGCAGCGTCGCGTCATACCTGCCGAGCGCGCTATGCGCTCCTGTCCGGGGTTGCAGCGGCCCGTCTTTGGGTTGTGGTGGTGTGCGAGCACAATCAGCACGGCGGTTTCGGCTATCGTCAGATTCACGCCGCGTGATTCCCACGGCTTGTCGTGCATCGCAACGTCTACGGCGTCGTGGCTCATGGTTAGTTCGGCTTGCGGGTAGAGAAGAGCCGCGCCAGCTCTCGCGAGACTGCACGATCACGAGCTGCGCGACACTCGATCAGCGCCGCGTCTAGCCGGGCTTGCGTGGTCGCGCGGTCGCTGGGGTGGTAGTCGCGCTCGGTTGTCGTGGTGGTCATGGTGTCTTCCTTGTGGTCGCTGGTCGGGATGGCTGCGAAGGTGTGGCGGACGGGCTCACCGGTCATTGCTTATCGCCTTCCCTTCGGTGCGTCGCTCTCGAGGGACTCGATCATCTCCTCGAGCGTGGTTGCCCGGTAGCGGACACGGCCGCCGATACGCACGGCGCGCAGGGTGCCGGCTTGCGTCCACGTCCGCACGGTCCGCTCTGTTACCCGGAGCACCTGCGCGACCTCGGCGGCCGTGAGCAGGTCGCTAGTCATCGCTGGGCACTTCCTCGAGCAGCTCGGAGGGATCACCCTCGTATCCGAGCGCGTCGGCGATCCGCTGCAGCTCGACAGAGCCGGGCGGTGGCACTATCCGGCCATTCTCCAGGCCTCCTACGCGGGAAGGGTGGACACCGCTCATGGCACCCAGTGTCGCGCGTGTCGCCTTGCCGCGAAGCTTTGTCATCCTTCGCATTTGGAGCCTCCTAGCGTTCGGGGTACTTGCGCCTTCTAATGCGAAGGCGATATAGTCAGTATCGGGTATGAGAACCCAGACAACTAGCGACTCACATACCCAGTTCACGCTATTCGCCGTCGGAGGTGTGAGATTGCCCGGGTCACTGATAAGCGCCGACTCATGGCCGGTGTTCGATAGCTACCAGCTCATGCGCAACGCCGAAGGCTTGCCGAGCATCGGCCCGGCTGAGGGTGCGGCGATCCGTGAGCGCGTCAACCTGCTTGACCCGACTCTGAGGAGTGCGGCGCTTAAAGAAGCGATGAAGCTCACGAAAAGGGCAGGGCGGCCGCGAAAGGACAAGAGCGGCGATGCGTTCGATGCGCGACTCGGACTACTGAGAGTCAACGAAGACGCGGCACTGGCATACGCGGCCCGTTTCGGACTCTTCGGTATGGGGCCGTCTCACATCGTCAGAGTGGTACATCAACCCGAGGCGCAACCAGGTCACACGTTGTGGGTCCGACGCCAAGCAGGGCGGCTGCGCTGGGACGCCACCGTTTGGGAACCGGCTACTACTATGACGCTGAAACCGGCAACCGTGGTGCTCGAGAGCTTCATTTCTCCCGCTGCGAGCACGGCGCCGCCGTCATGGCGATCCTACTGTCGGGCCGGTGTCACAGAAGCAGATGTGTTCCGATACGAGGTGGGCTCGGATGCGTGGTGGTCGCTCTGTGTCGATCCACTCGCAGAGGTGGCCACTGCGCTCTACGATCTCCGCACGCCTTCGGGCCTCGAGACGAGACTCGCGGATACGTTCGTTGATCTGTCGGCCGCTCAGAGTAGGCTCTGGATTGACCGCAGCCGCATAGGTTGGCGAAGCGTCTCGGCGATGGGTGCGCTGGCACTGGGGGTGCTCGAGGGCGGATTGGCGGGCTGGGAGATATGCAACTACGAGCTGTGTCGCCAGCCCTTCGAGTGGACGCGCAAGGGACAGAAGTTCTGCAAGCCATGGCACCAAAAACGCCAATGGGAGCGGGAGCATCCGAAGCACGAAGGGGGCGGCACCGATGGCAGATGACACCGGGATCAGGCAGCGCGGCGACAGGTGGCAAGCCCGCGTTTCCTATGAGGACATGGCCGGCAAGCGGCAGACGCTCACAGACACGTGCGCTACCAAGTCCGGCGCCCGGCGCAAGCGTGACGAGTTCCGCGCGATCCGCGACAGCGGGCAGAACATAGGCACCGGGAAAGAGTCGCTCAAAGACTACCTCGAGACGTGGCTCACTCGACGCGAGGAGCGCGCCGGCCTCTCGCCTCTGACTGAGCAGACATACCGGCGCAACGTAGAGCGGTACATCGTGCCGAGCATCGGCGGTGTGGAGCTTCGCAAGGTCACGCCGGAACACGTCGAGCTGTTGCTCGACGCCATGGGTACCACGCCGCACCACCGCACGGGTACGCCACTGAGCGCGCAGACACAGCAGCACGCCTTCCGCGTGCTGCACAAGGCGCTAGAGGACGCTCTGAGGCAAGGGCGCATAGCGTCGAATCCCTGCCACCTAGTATCCGGCCCGAAGGTAGAGCGCCACGAACTCGAGACGCTCACAGCCGAGCAGGTGGGCAAGCTCCTTGCCGCGATCAAAGCGACTGACTCCGATTGGCTCTACATTGCCGCTCTGCTCGGCGCCACGTTGGGTCTGAGGCGCGGTGAAGTGCTCGCCTTGCGCTGGGAAGACGTGAACCTCGAGACGGCAGAGGCGCTCATCATGCGCTCGAGCATCCCGGCCAAAGGCGGCGCGATAACCAAGGCGCCGAAGTCTGAGGCGTCGCGTAGCGTGGTACCATTGCCGGCGTTCACCGTCGCAGAACTCAAGGCCTACAGCACGCGCCAGAAAGAGCGGCGACTCGAGGCCGGGTCCATGTGGCAGGATAACGGGCTGGTCATTGAAAACGGATTGGGCGCGCCCGTCTCGCCCGGCCACCTATCGCGGTCCTTCACCGTGGAAGCGAAGAAGGCGAAGGCGCCTATAACCTTTCACGGCTTGCGGCATACCTTCACGAGTCTTCACCATGACGCCGGGACGCCGCTCAAGGTGCTACAGGAGCTTGTACGGCACGCTTCGCCGGCACTGCTACTGAGCCGCTATGGTCACTCAATGCCGGGCGCTCACGAGGCCGCTGCGGGTCGTCTCGACGCGGTGCTAAAGAAGGCCCGCTAAGGTGTACGATTTGGACAAGGATTTGGACACGTTTTCGAGGTCAGTTTGGACAGGATTTGGACAGCATCCATATTCTGGGAATGGTTTGATTTGGAAACACCGCCTCTGAGCTGGGGCGGAACACCACAAGCCCTCGTAGCTCAGGGGATAGAGCACAGGTTTCCTAAACCTGGTGTCGGACGTTCGAATCGTCTCGAGGGCACCACGCAACACAGCAGGTCAGTGGGGGTAATCCGCTCCCGCTGGCCTTTCTTGTTGTCCGAACCCGGTCCGGTCTGCTACTGACTTACGACTGATTCTCGCGCCGCAGACGCCCTCGGCCTGTGGCAGGGCATTCCGCCCACAGTACGCCCGCCCAGTCCGTAGTAGGCCAAGAACGGCCGATGGGCCCGGCTCCTGCCAGACCCACCCATTCGGACTCTCCTTAGAGGGCCATCTTTCTTCCACGGCCGATCCGCCAGCACGGCGGCCTCGGCGCTCGAACCTCAGGCATGCGCGACGTGTCCATGGTGCGCACTCCGCGCCGACAACTCATTAGTTGCTCGCTCCTCGGGCTCGACGAGTTCCTCTGCAGCCAAGAAGCCAGCGCCGACGCTGACCCCGAGAAGTCCACCGATGAACACGGTTCCGTACAGGAGTCCCGTCATGCCCAGACCGTACAGCCAGCCCAGACTTGCGACCGACAGAAGCGCAGCGGCGATAGCTACTACGTCGAGAGGGACAGAGGTTGGGCCGTCCGTAACCCAGTCACGAATCGCCTCGCCGGTTGCCGCCAATGCCGTGGTCGCCCAGATCACACCGAACACGATCCACAACAGGGGAACCCCGCCGGCCGGAACCAGCAGCACACCAACAATCATCGGCGCGAACAGCGATGTGGTCACACCGACGATGAGCAGAGTGGTGACGACGGTCTCAGCTGTGGCCCGGCCAAGTGGGCCGAATCCGAGTCGCCATACCACCAACGCTGCGGTCGACGCTGCGAGCAGCGGGACGCCTACAACGATCCAGCCGACGGCCGGCACGTTTGCGACGGCCGCCACGATCGACAGAATCGCGCTGAATGTCATGAACACGCCGCCCGTGATGGTGCATACCTCAAGCGCGAGTTCGCCGTAGGACATGCCATGAATGGCAAGTTTGCGGTTCTCCATTGTTCTCACCTCCTTCCTTCGATCGGGTTCCGTCGTACGGCTGCCCGGTCAGAAGAGAGGATCAAAGTGAACCAAAACGCCCCTGGGCTGATCGAGAACACCATACATTGGGTATATACCCTGTCTCGAAACGAGCTTGGGCAAAGCTCTTGCTGCCGCGCCTTGGACTGCGACGACATCCGTTCATCCCAATTTGATGCAATGCTCACCGTCCGAGTAGCCCAACGTGGTACTGGCTTGCCACTGAAAACAGCAGGTCAGCGAGGCTGTCGAAGCCCACTGACCTGCTTTCATTTCCGAGTACCGCCGCTGGAGCTAGTTCTTGAAGCGTATGGTATTCAACCCATCGGGCTTGTGCCCGGCAGGGTAACCCGGATCTCTCGACAACGTGCCCGTCGAATCGACGTAGCTGACCTGCGTCGAAGCCACGTATGGGGTGTTGTCGAGAATGTCCCAACCTATCTTCTTCCGATAGACCCGCATCTCAATTCCTCGCAGGCCTTCGGGCGAAGGAAAATCGGCACGCAACGTCGCAGTCACCCACGGAGTGCTGTTGCCAGCCCTATCTTCGTCCGCATCAATCTCCTTGACGTAGAACACAGCGTCATCGGGATCGCCATCGTATTTCTCGATCAACCTGGAAACGCCAGCACTCTCACGAAAGATGTCGATCAGCTCGGAGGCCTGTTGTTCATTCAGAAGATTGCTCTCGGTTGCTTCGACGCTCGCGTGCAGGTCGCTCGTAATCGCGTGGCCTAGAGCTCCGCTGACCTTGCTCGAGCGGGTTCCCCATCGGTGAGTCCCGAGCACTGGATCCGTGTCCTCGGGGGCCGGGGCAACGCTCACACTGATGATCTCGGCGTTTGGAATCGCCACTGCAGCGGGCTGAGCGGTGGAAGCTGCGGGCGTCGGATTCGCTTTGGCTGGGGAGGAGACGCTGCCCTGCGGAGTCGTTACGGCCAACGGAGCCTTGGGAGTACATGCGATCAGGCAAGAGGCCGTCAGGAGCAATACCGCTGAGAGAGTGACACGTCTGAGTAACATAGTTCTTCGCCTCGTTCTGTTTCTGAGGTGCCTACTAGGAGTTACAGTACCCCCGACTCCGTCCGAATAACAACGGGACGGCGCGCTGCAAACAACTTCTGCAAGAACAGCTACTGCGTGTAGCCGAGTTCCTGCAGTGCCTGCTTGCGTAGAGTATCGGCCTTCTCGGCGTCGGCCATTACAGTTTTCTCGATGGCGGCGAGTCTGTTCTGGGCCCAGTTGGGGTCCGAGAGGATGGCTGGGGTGCCTACGGCCATGGCGGCTTTGGCTAACGCCGATTGCTTCTTGATGTCGGCGTTGTAGGCGCTCAAGCGGCCGGCCTTGCCCTCGTCGGCCATCCGGATGACGATGTCGGCCTGCTGCTTGCGTTTGCGTGCGTAGGTCGCCATCTTGGCGAGCTCGGCTGTCGGATCGAGTTTGTCGGCCTCCTCGAACAAGACGGTGGCCCTCGCGTATCCGTCTGACGCTGCAACGGCCTTGGAACGCATCTTCGTGTACGAACCCTTGTTGCCCAGCACGACAGCTTCATCCAGAGACGAGTTCGCCTTCTTGGTGATCTCGCCGGCTTCGGTGGACTTGCTCACCATGCCACTGGCAGTGCCGAGATAGCCAACAACGTTCTCGAGTCCGTCCAACGCCGCTGTCGCCGCCGTGAGCGAAGCAAGATAGTTAGTCCTGCCCTGAGAGTCCTTAAGCTGCTCGGCCGAGGACTTAGCTGAGGCAATCTCGTCTCTAGCGGTGCGTATGGACTTGGTCGCCTCGCCGATTGCCAAGGTCATCTGATCGGTAGTTTCCGAGGCGGTCGCGGTCTCTATCGCCGAATTGGCCACGATTACTGCCGCCTCGGCGGCCCCATAGTGCGTCTCGGACTGCGTGATCTTGTCCTTGTCACCGGAGCCACTGCTGACGAGGAATGTGGTGATGCACGCGCCAAGCCCGCACATGAGCAAGAGCCCGACGATCAGCGCGATAATCCAGCCGCTGCGCTTCTTGGAAGGGTGCGCTGCCGCGGAGGCAGGCTGCATGTAGGTCGGAGGCAAGACCTGACCTACCGGCGCAGGCTGGGGTGCGTAGACGGGCGGCTGATCGGGCATCGCCGGCTGCTGCGGCGTGTAGGCAGCGCCAGGCGGAGGTGGAGGTGGTGCCATGCCGCCCGGGGGCGGGGGCGGATACGCTCCCCCTGGCCGCGGCGCCTGATCATCGTTGGTCATGATGGGTACCTCCCTTTTAGGAATGGTACCCGGGCGGCTGCGGCCGTACTCGCGCCAGAACCGCGGATGGGTGCTACCATCCCGCGGAAGGGCAATCCGACTGCGGTCGCCGTCGGTGGGAACGTGAAAGGCGGAAACATCATGGCGCTCGCAGGATTCTGCCGGCAGTGCGCTCAGTACGTCTATCTGACAGAGCAGTGGGGCTGCATCAACGGCCACGCTTGGAACGAGATTAGTGGCTGGTACGACCCACAAACCGGCGCCCCAGTGACGCCTCCCTGGATGCAGGTTGCACCTCCAGTTGCATCACCTGCTCCGGTTGTAGAGCCGATTCCTGAACCTGCCCCTGCCCCGCTTGCTGCTCCCAGCGACCGGCTTGCGCTCTTGGCTGACATTCTTGCGACCTTCGCGCAATATCCCAGCTTCAATGCGCAGTACGGAACCGACGCCGATATTGTCGTAGACAACCACTTGGTCAACGCGAACTGGGGCACGGGGAACAAGAAGGTCGACTACTCGGCGGTCATGAAGGCCGTGGAAGCCGAGCTCACCATCTACTTCTGGGACATCGTGAAAGAGAGCGGCGCCGGTTTGAACTTTGGCGGATTTGAGGCCGATAGCTACTCCGTCTCGGGCATTTCCCGCTCCGGAGTGCAGAAGATGATGATCGTCGGTGCTGACGGCGTGCCTGTTGAGTGGGAGTGGGATTATGCCGCCACGCGCAGCCTCGTTGAAGACGTTGGCGTTCGGCATGGGTGGAAGACCAAGGTGGTCCTTCAGAAGAAGTCGGCCCAGTGGTAGCTGGCTACCGCGGCCCGGGGCCGAACGACTGCACCTAGCTACACCTTCGCCACGCGCACGCCAAGCGCTTTGACCGCTTGGGCGATTGACGTTGCGCCCGACGCAGCCGCACACTCCAGCGCCACCTGCGCACATGCTTCGGCGTCGGATGCGGCATCGTGGTGAACGAGCGCGATGTTGCAGTGGTCACAGACGGTGTCGAGGGTGTGCTTGTGGAGCCCGGGGAAGGCCTTGCGGGCCATGCTCACGGTGCACACGTAGCGGTACGGCAGTGCTGGCAGTTCGTGCGAGGCGATCAGTGCGCGCAACACCCGAACGTCGAAGCTGGCGTTGTGCGCTAGCAGCGGGCCTTGCGCCAGGAGAGGTTGAACCTCAAACCACACCTCGCGAAAGTCCGGGGCGAGTTGCGTGTCCTCGGGACCGAGGCCGTGAACGCGGGTGTTCCAGAACTCGTACTCGTTGAACGGCGGCTGGATGAGCCACGAATGGCGCTCAGCCACTCGGCCGTTGCGCACAATTGCGATGCCCAGAGCGCAGGCGCTGGTCGGCTCGCGGGTCGCGGTCTCGAAATCGATGGCAACCCAGGTCTCGGGAGGGCTTGCTGGAGGGCGGTCGGTGCTGGGCATGAGGCCTCTCGGAAGGGTGGCTGTTGTGGCGACTCGGCTATTGTCGCCTGTATGCGGAGGCGGTGCCAGGTGGCTACATCAAGGGCCGAGCAGGCCGCCGAAACGCCGCGCTCAGACCGTCGAAGGTTGAGTTTTCGGTGCTGACAAGCCATGCTGTGAACCACAGAAGGCCGTGGTCGATGCCTGCACGGAGGGCTCAGATGCGGTACCCGTAGTCGTTCGGAGGCTTGCACATGACACTGAACCATCCCGCGGCCGCGCGCCGCATCATCCTCTTCCTGATTGCCCTGCTGGTGCTTTCAGCCCTCGCCGTTGGCGGCGCGGGGATGTTCCCCGCAACCGCTGAGGCCAAGCAGTTCGTCGTCGCGATTGACGCGGGGCATCAGGCCAAAGCCAACAACAAGAACGAGCCAATCGGACCTGGGTCCGGCACCAAGAAGGCGTCCGTCTCAAGCGGTACCTCAGGCGTTTCGACTCACAAAGCCGAGTCGGTAATCAATTTGGCCGTCGCGAAGAAACTCCAGACGCTGCTCGAGGCAAAGGGCGTCAAGGTCGTCATGATCCGCACCTCGGAGAAGGTCAACATCCCCAACTCCAAGCGTGCCAAAATCGCCAATGACGCGGGCGCCGACCTGCTCATCCGACTTCACTGCGACTCCGCGGGCTCAAAGACGCGCGGCGTGCTGATGCTCGTGCCCGGCAAGAACAAGTGGACCGGGCCGATCGTCAAATCGTCTGCCAGCGCGGGCTCAGCGATACAGAAGGCGGCCCTCAAGGCCACGGGCGCGAAGAGCCGCGGAACCAGCAAGCGCACCGACATGGCTGGCTTCAACTGGGCGACGGTTCCCAGCGTCATCGTCGAGATGGGCGTGATGAGCAACAAGTCCGACGACAAGCTGCTCGCTTCGTCGGCCTACCAGCAGAAGCTGGCCACCGGCATGGCGAACGGAGTTATGGCCTACCTCAACTCGAAGTAGCTCAACCTGCAGCTCTGTTGGTGGCGGAAAGACGGTTGCGCTGTGACGAACAATCGTGGCACTCGCAAGTCGCGCGACGAACGTTCGACACGCATCCTGGTGATTGCACTCGTCGGGCTGATGGTGCTCGTCGTGGCTGTCGTCGCGATGGCGAGCCTCAAGCCCTACGACAACGCGAACCCGAAAGTGGAGACAGCAGAGCAGCCGGCTCTCGAGCCTACGCCGATCGATGCCACCCTCCAGCCCGAGCCAACGCACAGTGCGGAGCCGACGCCCACTCCCACTCCCACACCCGCTCCGACTCTGGCCGCTGTTCCAGCCCCTAAGGCGCCCAAGCCGGCGAAGACACTTCCCGAGAAGATGGCGCATCTTCCCTCGGACACCAAACAAATCGTCATAATCACCGGTGCAAAGATCGGCTCCAGTAGTGGCACGCTCGCGGTCTACAACAAGGTGAACGGCCATTGGGTCGGCGTAATGGCTGAAGTCACTGCGAACTTCGGCAAGAACGGGCTCATCGACGGTGAGAAGCGCCGAGAGGGGAATCTGGAGACCCCGACGGGGATCTGGACCGTCGGCGACTTCCTGTTCGGGCTTCATCCGTCGGCACCGTCGGGAACACAGATGCCCTACAGGCCCATCACGAACAGCTCCTATTGGAGCGGCCAGCGCGACTCCACCTACAACACTTGGGTAAATCACCAGGTCAGCGGCGAGCACCTCATCGACGCCGATCCGCAGTACGAGTACGCGTTCAACACCGGCTACAACAGTCTGCCAAACGAACGTGTCATGGGCCGAGGAACCGCGATCTTCATCCACTGCTTCGAGCCGCCTGACAACGCGCTCGGGAGATACACACATGGATGCATCGCCATCGATCGAGACAACATGGTACGACTTTTCAACATCCTCGATCCAGCCAAGAAGCCCGTCTGCGCCATCGGCACGCTCCAGGAGGGGACGGCAACGTCAATCTGGGCGTACTAGAGTTGGATACTGCGATTCACCGCTGCAACCGCCTAGAATAGCGACGAGGGTAACGCGAAGGAGCCGAGCGGCTCCGCGGGGAGAGCAAGGGGGCACGCCGATGGCGCAGCACAAGGACGACACCACTCGGGTGATGGTGTATTCGGCAATCTGCTGGCTGGTGCTGGCGATTACGCTGGGGCTGTTCCAGGCCATCGAGTTCATCGCGCCCGATAGCTTCACGGGAATCGCGTGGCTGGTCTTTCCGCGCATCCGGCAGGCACACGTCAACGGGCTTGCGTTTGGCTGGCTGTCAATGGCGATGGTGGCCGGTTGGTACTACATCGTGCCGAGGCTGACCAAGACCGAAATCTATTCCGAGAAGCTCGGCGTCGTGGTGGCGTGGATGTGGAATATCGCGCTCGCGGTCGGCGTGGTGGGCCTGACGCTGGGATGGTCACAGGCGCGCGAGTATGCCGAGCTGGCGTGGCCGATAGACATCGCGATCATGATTGTGCTGATTCTGACCGCCTTCAACCTCTTCATGACAATCGCACGGCGCAAGGAGCCGGAGCTCTACGTCTCGCTCTGGTACATCATGGGCACGCTGATCTGGTTTCCCATCGTTTACGCGATTGGCAACGTAATCTGGGCTCCTCCAACTGGAGCGCTCATGGGCCTGAACGACGCGATCTGGAACTGGTTCTACGGCCACAACGTGCTCGGGCTGTGGTTCACAACCGGCACGGTCGCACTGATCTACTTCATCGTCCCACGCGAAATTAAGAAGCCGATCTACGGCTATGCCCTCGCGCTCATCGCGTTCTGGGGCATCGCGTTCTTCTACACCGCCGTGGGCACGCACCACATCCTGGGCGCGCCCGTGCCTGAGTGGCTCAAGACCATCTCGATCATCTGCTCTCTGGGCTTACTGATTCCGGTGAGTGCCTTCGTGGTGAATATGTTCATGACGATGCGCGGTTCGTGGCGAATCGCCTACACCTCAATCCCGCTGCGCTTCGCACTCACCGGCACCGCGTTCTACCTCGCAGTGAGCGTGCAGGGCTCGTTCCAGGCGCTCCGCGGCTTCAACCAGTTCATCCACTTCACCAACTGGCCGGTCGCGCACGCGC
>Ga0194063_10002378_pt1 | contig 11767 bp, 12 predicted proteins | sample SepL3720m_MetaG_FD_155459 | JGI IMG/M metagenome (GOLD analysis project Ga0194063, IMG submission 155459) | Anoxic zone freshwater microbial communities from boreal shield lake in IISD Experimental Lakes Area, Ontario, Canada - Sep2016-L373-20m | ecosystem: Environmental > Aquatic > Freshwater... | reverse complement strand
CTGCCAGCCTGTTCACTGAACAAGCCGCCCGCCCGTTGGGCAACTTGCTCACTGACCAGGTTCGCCGCCCCGCAGCGAACTTGGTCATTGAATGAGCATCCCATGAAATTCCTCCACACAGCAGATTGGCAGATGGGTATGCGTGCCGAGTCGGTTGGCAAGATGGCCGAGCGTGTGCGGGAGGAGCGGTTGGCGGCGGCGCAGCGGGTGGTTCAGGCGGCGCGCGACCACAACGTCGAAATGCTGCTGCTGACCGGCGATGTCTTCGAGGACAACGCTGTGGACCGGCTATTGGTGCGTAAAGTCGGTGAAGTTTTACGCAGATTTCCGGGACCGGTTTACATCATTCCAGGGAACCACGACCCCTTGAGCCCAGGCTCGGTGTGGGAACATTCGGTCTGGGAGGAGGCGGGAAACATCACAGTCTTCAGGAAGAATGAGCCGCTGGAGCTGGACACCTGCGTGTTGTTCCCTTGTCCGTTGCGCGAGAAATACTCCAGCAAGGACCCGACCGCGTGGATTAACGCGCGCGGCGCGACAAAGCCAGCAATCGGGCTGGCCCACGGAAATGTCGAGGGCATTTCAATCGGTGAGCCTGATTACCCGATTCCTCGCGATGCCGCGCAGAAGCTGCGTGCCCTGGCATCACAGTCATCCGGCACAGACCAGCAGGCGGTGGCATCCCAGGCGCTCCTGCAACTCTTTGACCTTTACGAAAGGAGCCGCGCATGATCCTGCACAGTCTGCGTGTCACGCACTGGCGGAACCTCCTCAATCCGACCGAGGTTGGCCCTTTCGCTGATGGTCTGAATGTCATCCATGCTCCGAATGGCACGGGCAAATCGTCCTTGTTCGAGGCGATGCGACGCACCCTGTTCGACGCACACCTCGTGACCGGCAAGGAAATCGAAGCCGTCCGCCCGTGGGGCCGTTCGCTGGCGCCCCAGGTGATGGTTGACTTCTCCCAGGCTGGCGTCCGCTACCAGATTGAAAAGACCTTCCTGGACAGCGCCAACGCACGGCTGCTCCGCTTCGAGGATGCCCAGTTTGTGCCGCTGGCCGATGGCCGCAACGCCGACTCCAAGCTGCGCGAAATCCTGTCTGTGACGGATGCTCCGGGTCGAGGCCTGTCGAAGCAGGAACATTGGGGTTTGGCCCAGGTGCTTTGGGCTCCCCAAGGTTCTCTGAACCTCAGCTCTCTCTCGTCGAGCGTTTCGGAGAACCTTCGCATCGCCCTTGGGGTCCAGTTGACCGGGGAGGGCGGCACTCGGCTTGAAGAACTGCTGCGCTCGGTATTGGTGGCGCCGGATGATAAAGCGATTCGTGATGTCCGAAAACATCTCGCGGTCAGGGAAAAGGCGGAAACCACTCTTCAGGCATCGCTCATTCGCCTGACGGTTCGTCCACTGCAGGCCACCACCGCGACCAGGAAATCTCCGGCGGAAACCAAAGCCATTTCCGCTGGGGAGGACGCGACGTTCACAGGCTCTCCCGAGGTGAGTGTCAGTATCGAGGGATTCGGCAGTATTCACGCGGCTGGCCCCGAGATGGACGTGGACGATCTGCGAGACGAAGTGACTGAGGCCAACAAAAAGCTGACGAAGCTTACCCAACCCTACGGCACCCAGAACCCGGACCGCCTCCAACTCCTTCGTGACCAGGCAAAGGATCTCGACCAGAAGATTGAGACTCTAAAGGGCCAAATCGAGGAACTCCTCGGGGATGAGACCATGGAGGACCTGCAAGGTCAGGTGGCCGAACTCGATGCCCGCATCCTTGAGCGAACGGGACGGTTTCCTGCTTGGAAGGCTCAACCACCGGCCCTGAGTGGCCTGCAATCCGCTCTGGAGGAACAGCGCAAAGAAATCGAGACCGCCGTGGTGCAGGCTGAGGATGCTTTCGACCAGGCTCAAGCTGGCGCTCGGGCGGTCGAGAAACGCCATACCGAGACCGAGGCCGGACTTAAGAATGCGCGCCTCAACCTTGAAGCGGCCAATGGACGGCTAACCGATTTGACCAGGGACGGCTTGTCCGATGATACCCGCCAAACCGCCCGGCAGGAGGCGCTGATGGCTTGGGAAGCAGCCCGCTATCAAGCCAAGGACTACGAAGGCAAGCTGGCAGAAATCGGCGAGGACCCACAGAAATCCCTGGAAAAGCTGGAACGTCAGTTTCAGGCACAGGAGGCAACGGAAGCCGCCGCCCGTGACGACGAGAACAAGGCCGAAGGGCGATTACAGACCCTGACCGCCGAGGGCGCTTATTCGAAGCTGGCGACATGCGACGAAAAGCTGGCCGATCTAAACGACCGAATCGGCCGAGAGAAGCTTCGTATGGACGCTCTACGACTGCTGCATGATACCGTAGCATCCTGCAAGGCCGCCGCAGTCGCCGCCGTGGCCGCTCCGGTTGAGCGCGTTGCCACCCGGATGCTCGCCCGAGTAGCGGGACCACGCCTCGGGACCATTCGCCTGACCGACCAGTTTGTGCCAGCCGGCATTCAGCCCGAAGCCCTGACCGAAGCGGTTGAACTGGACAACCTCTCGGGGGGCGAGCAGGAACAGCTCTTCCTGATAACTCGCCTGGCGCTTGGACAGGTCCTCGCAAAGAATGAACGTCAACTGGTTGTGCTCGATGACGTGCTCAACGCCACGGATACGGGCCGTCTCGCGCGTATGCTGACACTGCTGGAAGAAGCTGCTGACTCCCTCCAGATTGTGATTCTCACATGCCATCCGGAGAGGTATCGGGCCTTGGAGCGCGCTGAGTTCTTCCACCTTTCGGATCTCCTGTCTGCGGAAGTCCAGCAAACGAGAAGGGAATTGCCTCTGTGATTGAAAAATTCATTCGCATTCAAAATGTAGGCCGGTTTCGGGACTGCAGACCAAAGGGAGATGTCTCGTTTCGTAAACTCACCCTGGTCTTCGCCGAAAACGGCAGGGGCAAGACAACGCTATGCGCCATCCTGCCTTCACTCCAAAGCGGCCACGCCGCCTTCATCTCCGAACGCAAGACGCTCGGCACCAGCGGCATCCAGACAGCTTACGATTTCTGTTGCTTGGTGAGCCACGTTGGAGCATGTTGTTTCCGGAACGACAACGTTCTAAAGACCGTTACGCCAGTAGGCTGGCAAAAGACCTCCCCACAGGCCCGCAAGGGCATGTGGGTTTTTTCCTTTTATGAAGAAAACTGCATTGCTAATTGATGGCGGATGGTTCGCCAAAGGACTCGGCGATATTTTAGAGATTCCTGGCGGCTGGCCTTCTGCACAGCAGATTCGCAATAATGCTGTCTCCGTGGTCGAGTCCGATGAGGATTTGTTCCGCATTTTTTATTACGACAGCGATCCATGCGGCCAAACCGTGTTTAATCCCATAGATGGATCAAAATTGGATTTTAAGACTACCAGAGGTTTTGTCGCCCGGCGGCAATTCCTCTTCGAACTGGGCCAGTTACCCTTCCTTGCTTTGCGCCGAGGCGAGGCAGTTGCCCGTGGATGGGAATTCACCGAGGCCTACAAGGCCTTGCTAATGAAGGGTGGCGCTCAAAACCCGCCCCAGCCACGCGATGTGTTCCCCAGCATCCAGCAAAAAGGCGTGGACATGAGGATTGGAATGGATGTCGCCACCTTGGCCCTGAAGAAACTCGTCGAGCGCATCATACTCTTCTCGGGCGATACCGACATGATTCCCGCCATGAAACTCGCCCGCCGCGAAGGCTTGCAGGTTTTCGTCACCAAACTCGACCCCTGGCCGCTCAAACACAACCTCATCGAAGACAGCGACGGCGTTCGCGTGCTGACTCCCAAACCATGAGCCAATCCAATCTTAATCTCGCTGCCAAAGCCGCCGGCCCTGTCGAATGCCTCGGCCACCGGTTCCCCAGTGACGAGGCGCGGCGGGAGCATTTCCTAAAACTGCTCGCCCAGAAACTCAAAGACCCGGAGTTCCGCAAGATCGAGGGTTTTCCTATCGGCAAGGACGAGGACATTCTCGCGTTGTCCGACCCGCCTTACTACACCGCCTGCCCGAACCCCTGGCTGGACGAGTTCATCAAAGGCTACGGCACGCCATACGACCCGAATAAGCCCTACCACCGGGAACCCTTTGCGGCGGACGTGAGCGAGGGCAAAACCCATCCCATCTACACCGCCCACTCTTACCACACCAAAGTCCCGCACCGCGCCATCATGCGCTACCTTCTCCACTACACGCAGCCGGGCGACGTGGTATTTGACGGCTTTTGCGGCACGGGCAACCGGCGTGGCGGCCCAACTTTGCGGCGACCGCGCCGAAGTTCAGGAACTCGGCTATCGCGTGAAGGACGACGGCACGATTGTTAACGAGGAAGGGAAACCTTTCTCCAAGCTTGGCGCTCGTCGCGCGATTCTGAACGACTTGTCTCCCATCGCGACGTTCATTGGCTACAACTACAACACGCCGGTAGGTGCGGATGCGTTCGAACGTGAAGCCAAGCGCATACTCAAAGAGGTTGCTGACGAACTTGGCTGGATGTATCAAACGAAGCACAAGGACGGGACAATGCGCCGAATTGATTACACCGTGTGGAGCGAAGTCTTCTCGTGTCCCGAGTGCGGCGGCGAATTGACCTTTTTGGAAGAGGCACTCGACGATGATTCGAAACGGGTGAGAGAAGTATTTAAATGCCCCCACTGCGATGCGACACTTACCAAGCGAACAGTTGAACGCCTCTTTCAAACCACGAATGACCCCCTCCTCGGCACTCCGTGGAAACGAGTGAAATTCAAGCCGTGCCTGCTCCACTACAGGGTTGGAAAGATAAAAAGTGAGAAGCCGCCCGACCCAGACGATGTGGCATTGCTGTCAAAGATTGAAAAGCTTCCTTGGCCGAAGTCCATTCCTGCGAATCTATGGCCCATCGAGAAGATGTATCACGGGTCTCGAATTGCGCCGAAGGGATTCATAAGAACCCATCAATTCTTCCTGCCTCGCGCGGCACATGCTCTCGGTGCGCTTTGGACAAAAGCCTGCGCCATTCAGGATGCTCGACTTCGCCGAATGCTACTCTTCTTTGTGGAGCAGGCCGTTTGGGGCTTGTCTCGCATGAATCGTTACCAACCTATCATGCACGGACAACCTGGCGGGTCTCAGGTAAACCGCATGCTCAGTAACGTGTTCTACATAGCGTCACAACACAGCGAGTGCAGTCCTTGGTATAATCTGGAGAACAAGCTCGACCGCTTGTCGGAGACGTTCCGTCAGGCCCGACCTCATGCTCATCTCCCCCTAATCGCCACGGGGTCGGCAGATTCCCGGATTCTGAAAGATGAATCCCTCGATTACGTTTTCACTGACCCTCCATTCGGCGACAACATCTACTATGCCTACATGAACCTCATGCTGGAATCGTGGCATCGCGTCTTTACGCAGAGCGAGCCAGAGGCGATTATCGACAAGCATAAAGGGAAAGGTCTTCCGGAGTATCAGGCTCGCATGCTCCATTGTTTCCAAGAATACTTCCGCGCATTGAAACCCGGCAGGTGGATTACCGTAGAGTTTTCAAACTCTGAAGCTTCAGTCTGGAATGCGATTCAAACCACGATGCAGGAAGCCGGCTTCGTCGTCGCAAAAGTTGCGGCGCTGGACAAGCAACAGCGAAGTTTCCGTTCAGTCACGACGACAACCGCTGTCAAACAAGACCTCGTCATATCAGCTTATAAGCCAAACGGTGGCTTAGAAGAACGCTTTGCCAAACGCGGCGAGACCGAGGAAGGGGTTTGGGATTTCATTCGCACGCACTTCAAGAATCTACCAGTTGTGAAAGCCAAAGGCGGCCAAATGGAGTTCATCACCGAACGCGACCCTCGCATTCTCTACGACCGCATGGTCGCGTTCTATGTCGGCCACACCACGCCCGTCCCGCTCAGTTCGGCCGAGTTCCAAGCGGGGTTGGCGGAAAAATATCCCGAGCGCGACGGCATGTTTTTCCTGCCCGAACAGGTCAACGAATACGACAAGAAGCGTGCTCAAGTGGAGAACATCGGCCAGTTGCCCATCTTCGTGGAAGACGAACGCAGCGCCATCAACTGGCTGCGTAGTTTTCTCAAAGACCGCCCATCAACGTCTCAGGACATCCAGCCGGAGTTCATGCAACAGCTTGGCGCGAGTTGGAAGAGATGGGAAGTCCGCCCCGAAATGAGCGGTCTGCTCGACCAGAGTTTCCTTAGCTACGACGGCACTGGCGAAGTGCCCAGCCAGATTCACAGCTATCTGTCCACCCAGTTCAAGGAATTGCGCAACCTTCCCAAGGACCACGCGCAGTTGAAGGCCAAGGCCAGGAATCGCTGGTACGTCCCCGACCCGAAGAAGAACGTGGACGTGGAAACACTTCGCAACAAGCGCCTCTTGGAGGAATTCTGGTCGTACCTGCCTGAGGGCTACAGTCCGCCGGCACTGACGGCCAACAAAGGCAAGACCCTGCCCGGTCTGACCGCCCCGCGCCCCAAGATTCCCAAAGGCAAGAAGCTCAAGGAACTTCGCACCGAAGCTGTCCGTGTCGGCTTCAAGCACTGCTACCAGCAGAAGGATTACACCACCATTCTGGTCGTGGCCGACATGATCCCCGATTCGGTGCTGAACGAAGACGAACAATTGCAGATGATATACGATACCGCCGTGACCCGGAGTGGGACCGCAGAAGCGCAATCAGCGAATTAAAGCGTATGATCAAAGAAGTTCGATTAGAGAACTGGAAAAGCTTCCCGAAGGCAACGCTCTACCTGGACCCGCTTACCGTCCTGATTGGCACGAATGCCAGCGGAAAATCCAACGTTTTGGATGCCCTGGAGTTTCTAAGCCAGATCGCCCAGGGCAAGGAAATCCCTACGATTTTGCAGAGCGATCCCAAGGCTCCAACGTTTCGCGGCGGCGCTGAGTGGGCCGCCCTCAAGCCGGAAAAGTCCTTCACCGTTTCGGCTCTTATCGAAGGGGAAGCGCATAAGCTGGATTTCCTCTACAGCATCACGATTCAGACATTGCCAAAGCCTAAACTGATGGCCGAGTCCCTGCTGCGGTTGAAATACCGCCCGCGCTCCAAATCCCCACCCAGCACCCTCAAACTGTTCTGGACCGAGCCGTGCGGGGAGGATGATCCGGCCATCACCGCCAGACTTTATAGCCAACAAAAGGAACGCCCCGTAGTGTCCAACGCAGTTCTTCTGTTCTCAGTCAATTGAAACTATCTGCTTCGACACTGCGCAAGGAAACTGCCGAAGCCGTCCAGTGCGTTCTTCGCGCGTTAAATGGCATCTTCATCTTGAACCCTATTACTTCGCACATGCGTTATTTCAGCCCGCTCGCCGAAAAGTTGGCTAATGACGCATCCAATATTGCTGGGGTTTTGGCCGCCTTGCCAGACGATCGCCGAGCCTTGGTTGAGGCCACCTTACTAATGGCCTGCACCCATCCCGCTCAGACATGTTGATAAAGATGCTGCGCACGGTTGGGGGTGATCGCCACATCGACGTGCTTGCGTCCACTCACAACCCGGCTCTATTGAACCGGTTGGGGCCGGAGATGGTGCCCTTCGTAGTCGTTGCCCACCGCAGTCCGCACTCTGGATTGAGCGAATTAACTTTGTTGGAGGATGTTGCCAATTTGCCCAAGTTGATGGCCGTCGGGCCATTGGGCCAGGTGACTGCCAGTGGCGCCCTTGAGCGCTCATTGGCATCACAATATCGCTTCGAACGCGCGACCGCTCTGGCCGAACTTATGTCCAAAGCTGCGGACGAGGCATCTCCCTGGGCTGCTTTTAGCGATCAACAGACCCTATGGGCCGCTGAGGGCCTCAAGAAACTCGCGGCCGAGTGGCCCAAGCTGGCCGCACAAAAACTGTCCATCGGAGACGCCACGATAACACAGGTTGCTGACCACTATGCCCAAATGGGGTTTCAAGTCGAAATTTACACCGGTGACCAAGGGCTAAAAGCGCATCAATTGGCTGTGCCACCTCCCCAACCTCGTCGGCGGAAATAGTCCAACGAACGCATGAATCCGCTGACATCCGCATCATCAGCGGTCAATAAAACCATGACCGAAGCATTTCACAAATTCCCACACACCCCCCACCTGCTCTGGCTGGGCCAAGGGGGCCCGCGGGATGATAAGATCCTCACACCGGGCGAAGTTGCTGAATTTCTGGCTGCCGAGGTGCTGGTTGAAGAGAAGGTTGACGGCGCCAACCTCGGTTTATCTCTTGGCCCAGATGGCCGCGTGCGCCCCCAAAGTCGGGGCAATTACCTCGCTCCCGGCCGCAGCCACGCCCAATGGAGTCTCCTCTGGCCGTGGCTCGCCGAACGGCGGGCCGCCCTGGAGCAAGGTTTGCGCGGCGGCCTGATGCTCTACGGCGAATGGTGCTGCGCCCGGCACTCGGTGCCATACGACAACCTGCCCGATTGGTTCCTGGGCTTCGACGTTTTTGAAATCGCCACGAGGCGTTTCTGGTCAGTGGATCGTAGAAACAGCCTCCTAATGGAGTGTGGAATACAGGCCATCCCGGAAGTCAAAAGAGGCAAATTCTCCCTGAAGCAAATCCCATCCCTGTTGGGTACCTCCGCCGTTGGCCACGTCCCCATGGAAGGACTGTATTTTCGGCGGGAAAAGGGTGGCCATTTGCAGACTCGCGCCAAAGTGGTTAGCGCCGCCTTTAAGCAGCAGATCGAGGAGCATTGGACACGGCGCGCGGTAACCCCGAACCAACTGGCTGCCGTTCATTCCAGAGGTTGATTTGATGGCTCATTTATCTGCGCCAATGTGCGTCATCTGCGGTTAACATTCTTATGCCCCAATCCTCCCTCAACCTCCAAAACAAAGCCACCGACCCCGTCGAATGTCTCGGCCAGCGGTTCCCCAGCGAGGAGGCGCGGCGGGAGCACTACCTCAAACTGCTCGCCCAGAAACTCAAAGACCCGGAGTTCCGCAAGATCGAGGGTTTTCCCATCGGCAAGGACGAGGACATTCTCGCGCTTTCCGACCCGCCTTGCTACACTGCCTGCCCGAATCCGTGGTTGGGTGACTTCATCGAAGCCTACAGCACCCCATACGACCCGGAGAAGCCCTACCACTACCACCGGGAGCCCTTTGCGGCTGACGTGAGCGAGGGCAAGAGCCACCCCATCTACAACTGATCCCCGATTCGGTGCTGAACGAAGATGAGCAACTCCAGATGATCTACAACACCGCTGTCACCCGCACCGGCGGCGAGTGAACACAAACCTGTTGGGACAGATTTAACAAACTACTATTTGCAATCTGTCCAGACCCGTAATAAATTGAGGATGTGCTGAATGTCAAAAGTAAAAGGGTTTACCATTGCTGGCATAACCTTTTGGTTTCCGTCGAACGACCACAATCCGCCGCATTTTCATGCGAAAAGAAGCGGACAATGGGAATACCGCGTGTTCTTTCTGGAAAATGAAGCCGCGATGTTTGAGGTCAAGTGGACTGGAACCAGGAAAATGCAAATGTCCAAACAGGATAAACAACAGATAGCAGAAATGGTCACGGCCCACCGAGCGGACATTTTGCTGGAATGGGAGGTAATTCATCCATGAGCGACCCCATAAGATACCATATCACCCCTTACGGAAGCGCCTCAAATGCCTTAAAGGAGCTAATTGAGAAAGACCCTCCCTATGCGGATTGGCTGCGCGCGGCCTTAAACCGTCGTCATTCGAGACGCGCCGAAGCCCCGTCTCAATTTTGGATTACGTCCGCTCAGGATTTGGATGCCACTTTCGTAAAGTTATTTCGTGAGCGGTCAACTCCTGATGCACGGCTGCTCATAATGAATGCCGTGGGCGAGCGACATTCGACCGACAGCTTTTTCACGCGCTTGCTGGACTTGCAGATTCGCTCGGCACACCGATTATATGTGGCAGACTGGCCAAGTTCAGGCATAGCCCAGATGAGTCAATATCTGGCGGCGTTAATGCAGCGGCTTGCGGCCACGTCCGGTTGTGAAGAGTACTCCCCCCGGATTCTCAATGCTGCTGTTTTTGCGGGCGTTCTCCACGTCGTTTGTCCCGAATTCAAGCGCCTCGAGATTCCCATCGCGAACATTTCAGCCCTGCAGGATAAACCCCCAGCAGCCCTGAACGAATTTCAAATCGACGAGGACGGTTCATTTATCTATTGGCCGGCACTCGATGTGCATCTCGGTTGGGAACAGTTGGAACAGATTGCCAACCCCATATCCGCCCTTAAGGCGCTTCAGAAGAGCCAGCACTTCAACGTGCGCTACGGCAAAGCCGTACGAAAGGTTCGTGAAGCAGCCGGATTGAAGTCGCCTGACATTGCGGGATTGAGCGACAAGCAGCTTGGGAGAATCGAAAACGGAGACTGCCGACTGACCTCCAATGCGATCAAGGCGCTGGCTAAGGCCCACCGCTTGGAACCAAACGCTTACCTTCAGAAGCTAGCCGAAGCCCTTTCAACCTAAGAAACGTGTGTTTCAACCCGGCCAATGGCTATGGAGCATCGAACACCGCCAACCTTGCAAGGTGGTCGAGGCCTCCTGCCTTTGGGATGATACCACGTATCACGTCTGGCTTCCCGTCGTGGATAGCGTCGTGCGGGCCACGCCGGACCGGCTCAAGCCGCTCGATGCCGCCGAGGCCGGTCACCCGTCGCGCATCCGATATGTCCTTTACGCCGCCCGAATCGCCAACCTGCTGAGTGAGGACGTGCTGTTGGCACCGGCCAGCGCCTCGGTCATCCCCCTGCCGCACCAGTTGAAGGCGCTTCGCCGTGCCGTGTCCCAAGACCGGGTCCGCTTCCTGTTAGCCGACGAGGTCGGCTTGGGCAAGACCATCGAAGCTGGCCTCATCATGCGCGAGTTGAAGCTGCGCGGTTTGGTCCGGCGCACGCTGGTCATCGCCCCCAAGGGCCTCGTCACCCAATGGATGGCGGAGATGCTGACCCACTTTGGCGAGGAGTTCCGGCATTTCTCTCCCACAGATTTCCCGGTGATGAAGAAGTATTTGACCGCAGATTTCGCAGATTGGCGCAGATATGAAGAATCAGAAAAGCATCTGCGTATATCTGCGTCATCTGCGGTTAGTTCCCTTTCCCCCTCTGCGGTTAATCTTTGGCGGTCGTTTGACCAGGTGATTTGCTCCCTCGATTCCGTGAAGCCCCTTGAAGCCCGCCAGGGGTGGTCGCAGGCGGACATCAATGAGTTCAACAAGGAACGATTCGAGGACCTCATCACTGCCGGCTGGGATCTGATTGTCGTGGACGAGTCGCACCGCATCGGTGGCAGTTCCGAACAGGTGGCGAGGCACCTACTGGGCCGGGGGCTGTCCGAGGCCAGCCCTTACCTTCTGCTTCTGTCCGCAACGCCGCACCAAGGCAAGAGCGACGCGTTCCACCGCCTCGTTTCGCTCCTGGACAAGAACGCCTTTCCCGAACCCGGCAGCGTGACCCGCGAGCGCATCCACCCCTACGTCATCCGCACCGAGAAACGCCAGGCCATTGACCTGGACGGCAACCCGTTGTTCAAGCCGCGCATCACCAAGCTGGTTGGCGTGCGTTGGGATGGACACCAGGACCAGAAGCAGCTTTACGACGCGGTCACGGAATACGTGCGCGAAGGCTACAACCAGGCCATGCGCGAGAAAAAGACCTACATTGGGTTTTTGATGATCCTGATGCAGCGGTTGGTCACCAGTTCCACCCGCGCCATCATCACCACCCTGGAGAAACGCCAGGAAATTCTGACCGCAGAT
>Ga0194063_10002376_pt1 | contig 11770 bp, 11 predicted proteins | sample SepL3720m_MetaG_FD_155459 | JGI IMG/M metagenome (GOLD analysis project Ga0194063, IMG submission 155459) | Anoxic zone freshwater microbial communities from boreal shield lake in IISD Experimental Lakes Area, Ontario, Canada - Sep2016-L373-20m | ecosystem: Environmental > Aquatic > Freshwater... | reverse complement strand
GGTGGAGGCAGGAGCGAACAGGCTTGCCGGGGCTGACTCAGATGCCATACTCAAGGCGGTTGCCGCAATGAAAGATCGTGCGATCGGCAACGAAGCACTTTACGGCGACGGCCATAGCGCCGCGCTCATTGCAAAAGCCCTCACATCTGAAACCTGAAATATTTGAACTCTTGCACGTTTGAACTGCTTTTCTGAAGCCTTCTGTTTCCCGTGCTTTATGTCATCCCATCGCATCATCCTCAACACCGTTGCCACCTACGGTCGTAGCATAATAACGCTTGGACTCGGACTGTTTTCCTCGCGCTGGATACTCGAGGGACTTGGGGCAACAGACTATGGACTATTTGCTGTCGTCGGTTCAATCATTGGATTCATTACTTTTTTCAACGGTGTCATGGCAGTAAGCGCGTCCCGGCATTTTGCATTTGCTCTAGGAAGGGGTGATTCCGATGATGTCAACAAATGGTTCAACACGTCACTCAGCATCCATGTGGTCCTGCCAGTCGTGCTGATCGCTCTTGGTTGGCCGATTGGCGAGTATTGTATCAGGCATGTTTTTACAATCCCGATTGATCGCATCGCTACCTGTCTCTGGGTCTTCCGTTTGTCACTGATCGTGGCTTTTGTCAGCATGGTAACCATTCCTTACATTGCGATGTTTACGGCAAAACAGCATATCGCCGAGCTCGCTGCATGGGGAGTTTTTCAGTCACTTCTGTCGTTCATATTTGCGTTCATACTCACAATGGCGCCAGGTGACAGACTAATCTTCTATGCAGTCTACGGCGTTGCAATCAGCATGTTATTCCAAGTGATTCAGGTCATGCGTGCACGCCACATTTTCAAGGAGTGCAAGCTTCACTACTAACACTGGTTTGACAGGGCACGGTTCAAAGAAATCCTTTCCTTCGCCAGTTGGAATCTAATCGGCTGTTTCGGCGCGATTCTCCGTGATCAGGGTTCTGCCATCCTTCTCAATCTTCACTTCGGTCCAAAGGTGAATGCCGCGTTTGGAATTGCAAACACAGTCTCCTGCCAAGCCACCCAGCTCGGAAGTGCAATGTTAGGAGCTTTTTCCCCCGAACTCAACGCCAGTGAAGGACGCGGCGACCGCAACCGCATGCTTATTCTTGCCCAACAAGCCAGCAAATTTGGGACAATACTCGTTCTGATTTTTGCCATTCCGCTAATCATCGAGATGGATTACATCCTTAAACTTTGGCTTCGTGAACCGCCTATCTACACCGCTTTATTTTGTCAGTTTATTTTGGCCGCTTTTCTATTGGATAAACTCACCACTGGATATATGATGGCCGTGAATGCCATGGGAGTCATTGCCGCCTATCAAGCAACAGTGGGAACTTGTCTTGTGATGACTGTACCTCTTGCTTGGGTATTTCTAGCATTGGGTGCTCAGCCGACCAGCGTTGGCCTTGCCTTTATCATCGCTATGGTTGGCGTTTCAGTAGGCCGTGTCTTGTGGGCTCGTCGGCTACTCAGTGTACCGATCAGGCACTGGCTGTGGGATGTCCTGCTGCCGGTCGGCACTGTCACACTCGCTGCATCATCCGCTGCACTGCTCCCTCGCTTGCTGTTGTTGCCTTCCTTTTCACGACTTGTACTTGTGACCATTGCAAGTGTCCTGACTACAATTGTGACAGCTTGGCTGTTCGCCATGAATGACGCTGAACGTAGTGTCATCAAGAAAATCGCTATACAGATGTTGACCAACAAGATTGGAAACAAATGAGAGCTCAATCAGCAAAAGACAGCACCAACGAGACAGCATCCCCACGGGCAAAGACCTGGCATCCTCATCCATTGCAGTGGATCAGTTGGCGTACGGCATTCTTGATTTTACTTTCAACTAACGCCCTGTGGATTGGGGGCGATCTCCATGGGCGCGTGAAGACGAAACTGGACAGGAAGGGGCTAGGGACAATTCGAAATGACGCTGACTATCTGAGCACTACTCGTTCTGTTGGAATGCGCTGGTTTCAAGGAACACCTCCACTGGAAGTGAGCGATAGAGCCGAAACTTTCGTCGAGAAGGTGTTGAAATATCGCGATCCCAAGGCCATCATGGCGGAAAATCCACTTCAGTACTCATCTCATCAAGCCGTCCTTGCGAAGGGTATTTCTATCTCATGTCGAGAATCCGGCAACAAAGTGGAGTTGCAGGCAATTGAGCAGTACGTCTCCGCATTCCTTGACGCGAGAACGTCGATAAATGGTAAACTTGTTCTCGAAAAGATGGACGAGGGAATGAACGGTGAATCCGTCCTCTTTCTCCTCAAGACCACACGCAATCAAAAGTATCGAAATGCCGCAGACACAATTGCGCAGTACTATCTCGAACAGGCAATCAGGGCAGGTGGAACGATCCCATATCGAGGTGTCAGCAATAATGGACTACGATTTGTTGATGCACTTGCTATGATGTGCCCATTCTTGGCCCAGTATGGCGCACTTTTCGATAGGCCCGAAGCTATTGATTTGTCTGTCACACAACTCACGGCATTCATCGAGCATGGTGTTGACAAACAAACGGGATTGCCCTTTCATGCTTATGATCCGTCCACAGGAAATACGCCTGTTGAGTTATTGGGTTGGGGGCGTGGTACTGGATGGTATGCAATTGGGCTCATCGATACATTAGGAGAACTGCCTCACGGTAGCGAGAACAGAGCAACTTTTGAAAAGACTGCTACTCGCCTCGTTGACGTGATTCTCCGGTTTCAGCGAGCAGACGGGGGCTGGGGATCATTGATTACATATAGCGAATCAAAGTACGATTCATCGGCTACCGCTTTCTTGGTCTATTTTCTTCAGCGAGCGACAGAGGAACAACTTGTCGCTGAAAGCGTGGTTCGCGAGCCAGTACAAAGAGCAATTGAATCATTGAAGGATCACACAAGAGCCGATGGAACAGTTGACTTCTCAGAGGGCGATTATATGGGATTAGCGAGAATGTCGCAGCGCTATGCGCCTTCTGCCTTTAGTCAGGGAATGCTCATTGCGGTAATGACGAAATATTTGAAACAGCCTGTGCCAGAAAAATCAGAACAATGAGACTAGACACCTAGAAATAGGAATATTCGAAGCGGCCTATCCACTTCACGCAAGCAACCACAACGGGTAGCGGTGTTCAGCGTTGGGAGAACCACAACCAGTTGTGGTTGCTTGCGTGAAGTGGATACCCCCCTATTCGAAAAAGCAAGAAGGGCGATTTCATCATGACTACTTTGGAAACGAAAAAGCATTTTCTATTAGTCGGTAACGGACCCTACACCAATCGGGGTTGCGAGGCCATTGTGCGCGGGACTATGGCAATACTGCGAAATGAATTCGGAGAGAATTTTCGCGTGACACTGGGGTCGTTCGGTCCTCCTCTTGCTATTTCCGACCAAGCCACCAACGAGATTGATCCCTTAATCACGCACATCGCTCTTAGTGGCCAGCCGTTGTATCGGTGGTCTCTAGCCTGGTGGCGAAATCAGTTAATCAGGAGGTTACTGCCAGACTCGTTCGATAAAACTTACGCCATGTTGGATGTTTCTTGCAAAGATGCTTGCTGTGCCATGCAAGTCGGCGGAGACAACTATAGTCTGGACTACGGGCGACCATTAGGGTTCATGCTTCTTGACGCTTATCTGCGCCGGCGCGGCGTGCCGGTTGTACTGTGGGGGGCATCCGTCGGGCCTTTCGAGGCAGACCCATCCTTTGCACTCAAGATGTACGCCCACCTTCGTGCGATGCGAGCAGTTTTTCTGCGCGAGTCGGATTCGTATGAATATCTTAAGCAGCACGGCCTCGACAGCAACTTATATCGGATGTCCGATCCAGCCTTTGTAATGGCCCCCGTCGAACCTCCACAGGAAAAGATCGGTTTTGAACTGCCAGCAGATGCGGTTGGTTTGAACCTTAGCCCCCTGATGGCAAAATATGTGACTGGCGGCGACATGGACGCCTGGGTGAAGATGGGGGCTGAGATCGTACAATGCATTGTAAAAACTACAGGGTATAAAGTTTTACTTATTCCTCATGTCACGAACGTTGGGGGTGATGACCATGCTTTATTACGTAATGTAGTCGATTCCTGTGACAATAATAGCCGTAATAATATTTTCTGCGTAGGCAACAAACTTTCGGCGGCGGAGACCAAATGGGTTATTTCACATTGCGCAGTTTTTGCAGGCGCCAGGACGCATTCCACCATTGCGGCCCTTTCCTCTTGCGTGCCGACGCTGAGTTTAGCCTACAGCCGTAAGGCAATGGGTTTAAATCAGGACATTTTAGGAAATCAAGATTACTGCCTTCAGCCAACCGAGATCACGCCTGCATGTGTTGCGCAACACATTACTGATTTATTATCAAGCCGCCACGCAATTAGCGAACATCTTGCCGTTGTCATGCTGAAAGTACGGGAGCATGTTATGCAAAGCGGTACATCACTTCGGCATATAATGGAAACCAGATGAACGTCTCAGTCATTATTCCGCTTTACAACAAGGCCGCGTATATCGCACGGGCGCTTGATTCTGTCTTGGCGCAGACCATAGGCGATTTCGAGTTGATCGTGGTGGACGATGGATCAACCGATGGCAGTGGTGACATTGTGCGGAAATATTCCGATCCTCGGATCCGCTTGATTACGCAAGAGAACGTTGGGGTGAGCGGGGCAAGGAATCACGGGGTCGCTAAATCAACAGCTCAGTGGATCGCTTTTCTCGATGCCGACGACGAGTGGAGACCGAGTTTTCTCGAACGCACGCAGGCCTTCATCCTGGCGCATCCCGACGTGGACACCGTGTTTGCGAACTTTCATGACATCGTGGGTCGCGGCCCATGGCTGAAAGACTGCAGGGATATATATGGCGTGGTCGATTATTTTCAGTTTTGCGTGCGACACAACGGAAGAGGAATGTGTTCGTCATGCATTTTGGTTCGCAAGAGTACATTAAATGCCGTGGGCGGATTTCCTCTTGGGGTACACTCTTCCGAAGATACCGACACATGGATACGATTGGCGCTTTTCGGAAAGATTGGGTACATCCCTGAAATACTTGCGACCTATCATAATGACGTGCTGGGAAGCAAAATTAGAAACGGTATATTGGCTCGACCGGTGTTTCCGCAATGCTGCATGACATTGCGACAATTTCGAAAATCGAATCGCCTTGCATCCCAGTTCGCAAAGAGTATCCTGCGTCTTGAAAATCTATTTTTCTTACAGTATGCAAGGGATTTGATAGAATATAAAAGTTGGGGCGCTGCCCTACGTGTCTTGTATTGCGAGTGCCAGATTTGGCACTGCCCAAAATTCTCGTTTGTTAAGGTTCAGTGTCGGTTGCTGCTGACATTAATCACGCGTTATTTACCATCTCAATAACCTCTCAGATGGAAGGGTATCATGCACGCAAACTGCAAATTGCTTTTTGACAAATATGCGTTACCATATTTTCTCGCTGGTCAGCGCGTGTTGGAGATCGGTCCTTCGGAAATCCCCTCCGATTTTCAAGCGGCTGTCGGAGGGAAGGTTAAAACATGAATGGCCTTGGTGTCAGGCATATATGATGGTTGCCGTTTGCCGAAAGTCTCTAGCGTGATGTACGATAACTCTCATAACCAGATGAACGAGCCCCTGAAACCAACTATTATCCACGCCGCAAGTTTTGCTTCGCCTTACGGGGGCAATTTTATCGCCTCATTGCGCGTACTAGCGGGGACTTGCAGGAAAGAAGGTTGGGCGTTTGTTCTGGCGCTTCCCGTTGCCGCCGCAAAGAAGGACTGGTGTGTGCAACTGATCGCTGAAGGCTGGCAGGTGCTTTTTCTGCCAGATAAGGCATCGGTCTTACGGTACGCCTGGGTGCTTGCGGACCTCGCATGGTCCAGTAACGCCGCTCTGATCCACACGCATTTCTCGTTATATGATGTCTCTGCCTGGGTCGCGAGTTGTCTTCTGCGCCTCCGCAGACGAAAAGTACGCGTCGTCTGGCATGCCCATTCGGATTTTCCTGTCCGCATGACGCCTCTGCGCTGGGTAAAGGACGTGTTGAAGTATCGCATCATGGGCCGCACCGTCAGGATCATCACGGTTTCTGAGCATCTTCGGCAACAGATAATCGTGGCGGGAATCAATACGACGGCTATTCAAACCGTACAGAATGGCATCGATGTTGATCGTGCAGTCTTGGCAACACGTCCCCGAACTCAGGTATGCAAGGATTTCAAGATACCGCTGGACAAAAACGTGTTGCTCCTTTTCGGTTGGGAACCGCTTGTGAAGGGCGTCGATATTGCCATGGACGCCTGCGAGAGATTGGTGTGCCTTGGGTTGCCTATCGTCCTGGGGATAGTGGGAACGGCGGCGCTGCGGGAGTTTGTCGCGAAACGCACTAACAATGCGCCCCCATCGTGGCTTTACATCATTCCGCCCGTTGAAAACGTGGCGAACTTATACCGAACCGCCTCAATATTCATTTCTGCCAGCCGGAGCGAGGGTTTTCCCTACTCGACAGGCGAGGCGATGGTTAACCAGTTGCCTGTGGTGTTAAGTGACTTGCCAGGTGTGTCCTGGGCGCATAGGACTTCAGGCGCCATGTTCTTTCCATCTGGCGACTCCGCCGCGTTGGCAGCAGCAATACGCGAGGTTTTGAATTGGACTGCCGAGGAGCGAGAGCAGCATACCGTCGTCAACGACCATCTGATAAGGACGGAGTTTGCTGTTTTGGCTTGGGCCGAGCAGATTATGCGGTTGTATAGAGAAATACTTGGGGCGTAAGACACGAATGAATATGCAACGTGATATCAATCGACCGCGCAATGGTCATGCCTTGCGGATGTCTGCTGCGGAAGTACTGTTCTACGGCTTGATATTGGTCCTTCCGTTCGATGATCTCCTCGCGATCGGGGGGGCATCCATCACGAAATGGGTAGGACTGATGTTTTTTCTTTGTTCGCTTACGCAGTGGCAAAAAATCTACGGGAAGGTGCCGCGGGCATTGGTCGCCGTGCTGGGAATGGTCGGCATCGGCTTCGTTGGAAATCTCGTCCATTGCAAAACTTTGAATATGTATGCGCTCAACGAGTTCTGCCGACCGATATTTCTATGGGTGCTGTTGCTTGCATGTTACAACCTCGCGGTCAACGGCCGCTTTGAACGAATTGTAGGAATCATGTACGCGGCGACACTGATGCTTGCGGTTTTCCAAAGTTTTGAAGTTGGCGAAAACATGCGGATCTTCGAGTCTGCTCTCGAAGGCGAAGTTGGCGAGCGTGTTTCCGTGTTAGGCACGGATCCAAACTATCTGGCCATGGTCATCGCCATGGGCGTGTTGTACGGTTTGGCGCGCGGACTCAATTTGGTTAAAACGCATTTGAGATACCGTGCGCTTTTCTTGCTTGGAGCGGGCATCGGTTTTTATGCCATCATTAAGACCGGTTCACGCGGGGGCTTGTTGGCCTTGGGTGGGGGCCTAGCAAGTTTGTTTTTCATACCAAGAAAGAGTTTTGGCGCGCGTATGGCCGCTGGATTGGTCCTTGCTTGCGTTATTGTTGCAATGGTCATGGTGACGATAAATAATCCGTTGATCATGGCAAGATTTCGACAGCAGGGAGAGAATGCTTCTTTCTTAGAGCACATAAAAGTCTTGCGAGAAGTTAACACGGCCGGACGATTTTTAATTTGGGAAGGAGCGGCGCGATCAATAGCCAAAGCTCCCATCTTCGGATACGGAGCGACGATGCAGGCCGTGGAACTGGCGCGGGAATTAAATATTAGTAGTACTACTAGAGTAACGCACAACATGTTCTTGTCCGTTCTGCTTGGGGCCGGTATCACCGGTTTGCTGTGCTTTATGTACTTCTATGTGCGCGCTTTTAAGAATTCGTGGTCGTGCCGAATGCAGGAGGCAGGCGTAATTGTTTTCGCGTGGTTTGTGGTGATGTTCCTAGCCGGAATGAGTTTGTGCATGGAAGTCTCAAAGGCGTTTTGGATTGTCATGGCGCTGTCGCTTGCGGCTAAGGATGTGTATGCCAGACGGCAAGCACGAGCCTACCCCAGCGCGAATCTTTGACAGGATGAACAGGATGGCGCAGGATTGTGGGTATGAAAAAAAACCTTAATATGCCGTTTCACATCGCACTGTTTCTTCCGTCGTTGGGCGGTGGAGGTGCTGAACGCATTACTTTGAACCTGGCACAGGGACTTATGCAGGCGGGCGGCACTCGGGTGGACCTCGTGCTAGGCAAGGCAGAAGGACCCTACCTCAAAGACTTACCTCCCGGCGTAAGACTGATCAATTTGAAAAGAAGCCGGATGCTTTTCACCGTATTGCCACTGGCGCGGTACCTTCGCGCCGAAAGACCGGACGCATTGATATCCGCTCTGAATTACGCCAATGTCGCTGCAATCATGGCGGCGGCTCTCAGTCGTGTGAAGATCAAGACCGTGGTGGTCAGTCATGTTTACTTAACAGGTGCATTAGCACGAATGCATTATTTCAAGCGCCCTGTATTACTTACGTTGATGCGCCGCACCTATCCGCATGCTCATGCGATAGTCAACTTATCGAAGGAACTGGCGGTTGACATGAGGAAGCACATGAGGTTGCCGATTGAGCGGGCGCACGTTATTGGCAATCCAGTCGTTGACCAGAACCTGATGGACAAGGCAGGGCAACCAGTCGACCATCCATGGATGGCAACGCGAGATCCACCGACCATCGTTGCGGTGGGGAGTCTGATTGCACTAAAAGACTTCGCCATGTTACTGCATGCGGTTGCCATAGTGAAACGCAACTTCTCTGCGAGACTGATCATTTTGGGCGAAGGCGAGGAACGAGGCGAATTGCAGCGGTTGATCGGCGAATTGGGGTTGGATGGCATAGTGGATATGCCTGGCTTTGTAGAGAACCCCTACAGTTACATGTCACGGGCAGCAGTGGTGGCACTGTCGTCCCGCTGGGAGGCGTTGCCAACTGTTCTAATTGAGGCCATGGCTTGCGGGAAGCCGATCATCGCCACCGATTGTCATTGTGGGCCAAGGGAAATACTCGAAGACGGCAAGTACGGCCGTCTAGTCCCCGTCGGTGACGCGCCTGCCATGGCCGCCGCCCTACTGGACGCGTTGCAGGGGAAAGTGCCGGCACCGCCTCCTGAAAGTTGGAAACGATACGGCATCGAACACGCGGCCAGAGAGTATCTGAAAGTATTCGAAATTGCTGCCGTAAACACCATGCGGTTGTGATTTCAGGCGTTGTGATATTTAACAGTCCCATGAAACTACTGTACATCACTGCGTCCATGCCATTTGGCCCAGGCGAGGAGTTCTTTATCCCTGAGGTGCATGAATTGCTCAGACTAGGGCACGAGGTGCTGATCGTGCCGCGATCACCCAAGGGGGCACTCGTCAATGAAGACGCTGTGGGGCTGGAGCGGCACAGTCTGCGCCGTCATCTGTTGAGTCCGTCTGTACTCCTCGTCGCTGTTTTAGAGTTCCTGCGGCATCCGGCATCCGCAAGCCGCGCTTTCGCGCTCTTGTTTAATAACAGCGGCGTGATTGTTTTGGCAAAGAACATCATGGTGTTCCCAAAGGGGTTATGGTTTGCAAGGGTAGCGCGAAAGTGGGAGGCCAACCACATTCATGCCCAATGGGGCCTGACGACTGCGACACTGGCCATGGTCGCAAGTGAAGTGACTGGAATCCCATGGAGTTTCACCGTCCATCGGGGTGACATCGCGGATTCAAACCTACTCGCCACGAAAACTGCCCGAGCGGCCTTTACAAGGTATATCTCACAGTCAGGATTACGCATGGCAGAATGCCTTGGCGCATGGGTAAACAACTGGAAGGCCTGTGTCATTCACATGGGGGTTGCGCTTCCCGCCCAACCTTTGATGCGAAACAAAAAGAACAGTCACTTCATCATTCTCTGCCCGGCACATTTATATCCCGTCAAGGGGCAGAAGTATCTCATTCACGCGATGGCCATTCTCCAGAAGTCTGTGATGCCTTGCACGTTGCGCCTTGCGGGTGAAGGGGGACTTAGAAAAGAACTCCAAAATCAAGTTATGCAACTGGGCTTGGAAACCGCAGTCTCATTCTTAGGGCAGGTGCCGCATGAACGCGTACTGCAACTTTATCGAGATGGGGATGTCGATGTCGTTGTGCTCCCGAGTGTGGACCTCGGGAACCACCTCCATGAGGGTGTTCCTGTTTGCTTGATGGAGGCCATGGCGAATGGCATTCCGGTGATTTCGACGGAAACGGGCGGTATTCCCGAACTTTTGCGTGACGGCGCAGGTATCATGGTTCGCCCGCAAGACCCTGAGGCTTTAGCCAAAGCCATCGAACGACTGATTCTTGATCCCGCCCTAAGGGCCCAGTTGGGTCTCGCAGGAAGGCGACGGATAGAGGAGCAATTTGCGGTGGAGAAGACCGTAGCCGAGTTAGCGGCGCGTATCGAAGCAGTTAGCGTTCAAGTCAACCGCAAATCCTAACGCGATGAATATCCTTATTGTAAATCACTACGCCGGCTCGCAACAACACGGCATGGAATACCGGCCGTTCTACCTGGCACGGGAATGGGTTCGGTTGGGGCACAGTGTGACCATAGTGGCGGCATCATACTCGCATTTGCGGTTGCAGAATCCGCAGATCGACTGCGATGTCGCCGAGGAACAGATCGAGGGCATCCGCTACGTATGGCTTCGCACGGGTCGTTATCATGGCAACGGAATACGAAGAGTATGGAACATGGCGACTTTCGTGTTTCGGCTGTGGCAATATGAAAGGCAAGTGCTCAGCAAATTCGTGCCGGATGTGGTGATCGCTTCGTCACCACATCCGCTCATAATTTTCCCAGCCCGGCGTATTGCCAGAAAATGCAACAGTACACTCGTATTCGAGGTCCGCGACCTTTGGCCGCTTTCGCTGGTCGAATTGGGTGGAATGTCCCGTTGGCATCCATTTGTCCAGTTGCTTCAGCGCACGGAGAACTACGCCTATCGCTATGCAGACCGCATTATTTCCCCGTTGCCGAAAATTGATGAATACTTGCACGAGCGCGGTGTAGACGTGGGCAAGTTCACCTGCATCCCCAATGGAATCAATGTTGAGGAGTCTCTGGCCTCGCCAGTGCCGTTGCCGGAGGAACATATGGCTGTGCTGGCCAGACTGACAACGGCGAAACGTTTTCTGGTTGGATACGTGGGCCAGCATAGTTTGTCGAACGCATTGGATACGTTCGTTGAAAGCGCGTCATTGACGGAATCGTCGAATGTTGCGCTGGTATTGGTTGGGCAAGGCCCTGAAAAATCGAGACTTGAGGCGAAGGCGAAAGAAAGTGGCGCAAGCAACATCGTGTTCTTGCCGCCGGTGGCCAAAAGCATGGTACCCGCAGTCCTTGCTCAAATGGATGTATTGTTCCTCGGATGGAAAAGGCAATCGCTTTATCGCTACGGCATCAGTCCGAACAAACTCATGGACTACATGATGGCGGCGAAACCGGTGATCCATGCCGTGGAATCCGGTAACGATGTTGTGGCCGAAAGTAGGTGCGGTATTTCGTGCCCACCGGAAATCCCTGCCGCGATTGCCGATGCTGTCCAGCGGTTGATGCGGGCGACGCCTGCGGATCGGGAGGCAATGGGTCAGAGGGGCAGGAGTTATGTGATGAGGCATCTTGATTACAGGGTTTTGGCTGCCCAGTTGCTAAAGGCCATGAAGTGCAAGCGGAGGCCCGAATGATGAGTAACAGGGCAGAAC
>Ga0194063_10002375_pt1 | contig 11770 bp, 12 predicted proteins | sample SepL3720m_MetaG_FD_155459 | JGI IMG/M metagenome (GOLD analysis project Ga0194063, IMG submission 155459) | Anoxic zone freshwater microbial communities from boreal shield lake in IISD Experimental Lakes Area, Ontario, Canada - Sep2016-L373-20m | ecosystem: Environmental > Aquatic > Freshwater... | reverse complement strand
TTGACTTCGTTGATATTGCCACTGACATGACTAAATTAAAGCATCATTTTGATGATAAGCTACTTGCTAATAAGGGTATTGACTACTAGACTTTTAATTGTTTGGTGGTTTTTTGCTATCTGCCAAATTGTGACTGCACATGGGACTATGATCAAATTCCCAATTAACATTGTCCTATAGAAAGGTATAGCCATTGTATAGCTGGTCATTAAGCCTGTAGGTGTCGCCGGGTACCATCCTTGGGCCCATACACCGAAGTTAGTTATGACAAAAAATACAAATGTGCTTAGGACTGCAAATATAGTTGATCCAATTATTTGTTTAGTAGGTTGGCGGTTATATCTGTTTAGAATAATTGCACCGGCCCCAATTAATATGAATGAGCCCCATGTGAATACGAATATTGAGGAATTACCGATGATTAAATCAGAAATAATTATAGCGGCCAATGGAATTGCTATAGCAGCTCGTTTGCCCAACATTATGGACCCGAGAACGGCGCTAACTGTAATGAACTCTAAGTTTGGCGCGAAGTTATTGTTATGGTTCAATATTCTCCAAATAATTGGGACAGTTATCAGGCTAATTGCTAAGATTGATTTTATTATTATAGTTGTTTTATTTTTTAACATTTTTTATATACCTTTATTTATTAAAATGAACTTAATTCCCAGGTAATTGATTCGGTGTCTTTTGTGATATAACTTCCTGCCCCAACTTGAGCCATTTCTCCATTAACCTTGAAAGACCAAAATTCATTTGATGAGTTTGCTTCTATTCCATTAATTTTGGTTATATATGCTGATTCGCCGCTGCCTTTTGTCTCAGTTTGGCAACTTTCTTGTAGCAATGATAATGCTGATGAACCTTCTTTGCCTTTATAAACGATAGTTTTGCCATTATTTTCTGTATTACAGATTTTTGTTGTTTGAGTAACTTCCACTTTTTTTGTAAATAGTTGATAAACCCAAAAGCTTCCAAATATTACTCCTATTGCCACTACTGCAACTAATAGATATATTGTAATTTGTTTTTTCATTTTATTATTACCTTTCATTAATTAGCATTTACTAAATCCACATGACTCGCATTTTTGGCATCCTTCAATAAACCTAAGGCTAGCCGTACCGCATTCAGGGCATATGTCTGCAAGAGAATTATTTTTTGGTGCTTCCCATAGGGGGATTGTTTCATTCTGCACGGGCACTTCTTCGATAGCTGGCTTATTGCTTATTTTCGTAGCTTGATGTTGTTCAACTATTTTAGCGACTGCATCTGCCAGTGATCTTACGCGGTCAACTCCAAAGCCAGTTGAGCTTGAACCACCAATTCCACGTAATCTAGTTATCACTTTTTGGGCTACTTGGTCAGGGGTATAATAATCTGATGGTATTTGGAAAGTTAGTGAAGTCAGTCGTCCAATAGCTTCGGCATCGGCGGTTATATCTGACCCTGCTCTACCGACGTTGATGAATACTTCAAATATATTGCCTTCTTCATCTTCATTTATTGAGATGTATGCTTTGCCTAGTGGAGTCATTATCTTATAGGTGCGCCCGTTAAGGACATTAGGTCTCTGTTTTAGTGTTAGTTTGATGGGAGCGACTGTGTTATCGTGTTCGGTTTTAGCTGGTTTTGACTCGTCAAGTTTATCGTAGTATGAAGAGTCTTTTTTAGTCTCAAGAATTTGTTTTTCGCGGCTTCCATCACGGTAAATAGTGATTCCACGACAGCCAGTTTCGTGCGCCATGATATAGGCATTTCTAACATCTTCTATAGTAGCGGTATTGTTGAAATTTATCGTCTTAGATATAGCATTATCTATATATTTTTGGAATGCAGCTTGAATTTTCAAGTGCCATTCAGGGCTAATATCTCCTGCAGTTACAAATGTTTTCTTTAAATCGGCTGGGATAGACTCAATACTCTGAATTGATCCTCCGTTATCTTGAATCTTTTCAAGTAATTCCTCCGAATACATGCCTCGCTCTTTTAGCGCTTCGACGAAGTAAGGGCTCGTTTGGAACATTCGTTTACCTTCAATGGTGTTCTTGGCATATGTAATAGCGAAAAGTGGCTCACAGCCGCTAGAAGCATCAGCTAGCATAGCAATAGTACCTGTTGGGGCAATAGTAGTTCTAGCCCCATTTCGTGGAGTGATCTCACCTGGTTTATCATAAATTGAGCCTTTATAAGCAGGGAACACACCTCTTTTTGAAGCTAATTCTTCTGATGCATTATCTGACTCTTTCTGGATAAATTTCATTACTCGCTCAGCCATCTGCACACCTTCGTCGGTGTTATAACCAATATTCATCGCCAGTAAGGCATCTGCAAATCCCATTATGCCTAGTCCGATTCGACGAATTTGTCTTACCATATCCCGGACTTTATCGATTGGGTATTCATTCATATCTAGGACATTATCCAAGAAATGGATTGATTGATGGGTTGTTTGTCTTAGGGCCTCCCAATCAAAATCATCTCCTTTTACAAATAAAGCTAAGTTTATACTACCAAGAGTACAGGCGTCATAAGGTAGCAATGGCTGCTCGCCACAAGGGTTTGTAGCCTCTATCATGCCTAGCTGTGGTGTTGGATTAGCTCGTGATTCGTTAATGCGATCAATAAATATCATACCTGGGTCGCCATATTGCCAAGCAAATCTAGTAATTAAATCAAATACTTTTTTAGCATTTAATTTTATAGTCTCTCGTTTAGTTCGTGGGTTTATTAATGCGTAACCATATCCTGGTGTTTTTTCTTCGCACCATGCTGTAAGCTTAGCAACGACTGCGTCTAACCTAACAATTTTTAAATCTATGTCTCGTGTTTGGTGTGCTTCGCGGGCCTCGGTTACTATTTCGTCAAAATTAAGATCTTTCTCATAATCTTTGTCTAGTAAATTTGCATCAATTTTGATTTGTTCAAAGAATTCTTTGTCTGTCGTGACTGATATATTAAAGTTTGTTAAAGAAAACTCGTCTAGTTTATATATTATGAACAATAGTATGTCCGGATGGTTATAATGTAATATTCCCATGTTAGCACCGCGTCTGACGCCACCTTGTCTAATAGCTGATGTCATATCATTATACATTTGCATGAAAGATATCGGGCCAGTTGTTGTGCCGCCAGAGGACGATAATATGTCATTTTTTGGTCTTAATCTAGAGAAAGAGAAACCAGTTCCTCCTCCTGATTTATGGATTTTTGCCATGTCTGTTGCAGACTCTAATATTCCATCAAGACTATCTGGTACGGGTAAAACAAAGCAGGCGGATAACTGTTGTTTTGGCTTTCCAGTATTTAAAAGCGTTGGTGTATTAGGCAGAAACTTTCTAGAAGTCATTAACTTGTAGAACTTTATAGCAGTCGCAATATGCCTTTTTTCACTACCACCATATAGTCTTTCTGCGGTAGCAATATTATAAGCGACCCGCCAAAACATTTCTTTAGCAGTTTCAATCGGCTTACCGTCAATATCGCGTCTTGCATAACGTGTCCTACCTATGTACCAAGCATTTTCACTTAGTTTAGGTTCAGGCAGGTTTTCTGGTGGTTTTGGTATACTCTGGCCTATTGTGTGAATATTGTCAATTTCATTTTCTTTATTTAATATTGTTGTTTGTTGCGTTGTTTCTTTCATTTAATCCCTCTCCATATCCCCATATGTTGTGTATGAGTTGTAGTATAAGCGCTATATATTGCGTATGTCAACGATAATTGTTATTATTACATTCATAGTAAATAGCATAAGGGGAAACGATGAAAACTATATCAAAAAACACATTCGAAAAAGATATTTTACAATCCAAAAAGATTGTTTTATTAGATGTATGGGCTCCATGGTGTGGCCCATGCCGAGCAATGGAGAGCATAGTTGAAGCAGTTGATAATGAATCTAAAGATTGGGCAGATGTTGCAAAGTTAGATGCTTCAATTGAGATGGATTTGGTTCAGCAACTTGGTGTTAGCGGTCTACCTACATTTTTGGTCTTTAAAGAAGGTAGGGTGGTTGACTCTATAGTAGGTATGACATCCAAAGACAAATTAATTGAGCTTCTAAATAAATCAGCGTAGTAAAAAACACTATAGCTCCCCGTTAGTCTCTGTTATAATAAAATGCGGAATGGCGCGTTGACGGAACGGTTACGTGGAGCTCTGCAAAAGCTTATAAGTGGGTTCGACTCCCACACGTGCCTCCAAATTACTATGGCTTTTATACCATATTATATGGTAAAAATAGTATAGTAAATATTCGCGCGGATGGTGGAATGGTATACACGAGAGACTTAAAATCTCTTGGCTTTACAGCCTTGCGGGTTCAAGTCCCGCTCTGCGCACCAATAAAAGATACTAGTCTGAAAAGCCTGGTATTTTTTTTAATCAAATTAGTCATGGTGTACTTATCTAAACCTTCATTATTTGATATAATATGAATATTAAACTGTAATCTTAAAAGGGGAATAAAAATGCCAACAATTGCATGGGTAATTATCGGAATCGTATTGTTATTATTAATTATTATCGGGGCTACATATAATAGTTTAGTTACTCTAAAAATTAGAGTAGATGAAGCTTGGAGCGATATTAAAGTCCAACTTAAAAGACGTCTAGATTTGATCCCAAACCTTCTTGAAACCGTTAAGGGGTATGCAAAACACGAAAGTGGCGTGTTTACAGCTGTTACCGAGGCTCGTGCTGCTGCTTTGAACGCTAAAGGGGTAAAAGAGACAGCTGCAGCTGATAACCAGTTTACAGGTGCTCTAAAGAGCCTATTTGCTGTCGCAGAAGCATATCCTGATTTAAAGGCTAGCCAAAATTTTACAGAACTTCAAAAAGAATTAGTCGATACCGAAGATAAGATCCAAGCATCACGTCGTTTTTATAATGGCGGTGTTCGAGACTTAAACACAAAGATTGCTTCTTTTCCTACTAATATAATTGCTGGGATGTTTAGATTTGTGTCTCGTGAGTTCTTCGAGCTGGACGAATCTGAAAAATCTGGAGCCGAAAAGCCAGTTGAAATAAAATTTTAATAAATCGATTAATCCTTAATGTATAAGTCAATTGCTGCCAATAAACGAAATACCGTCATAATTATGATAGGTTTTATTGGTTTGATTGGGCTTATTGGTTTGATAGTAGGATATATATATAACGACTTAAGCATCACGTATTTTGTGTTAATTTGCTCAGCAATTTATGTTTTTATTCAGTATTTTGCTGCTACGAAAATTGCAGTCGCAATGACAGGGGCTAAGCAAATTGAAAAACGTGATAACCCAAGGCTGTTTCGGATTATTGAAAATTTAACTATAACTACAGGTTCCCCTATGCCGAAGGTCTATATAATTGACGATCCTTCGCCTAATGCACTAGCGACAGGTCGAGACCCCAAGAATGCTATAGTTGCTGCTACTACGGGCTTACTTGATATTATGGACGATTCTGAACTAGAGGCTGTTATGGCTCATGAAATGGGGCATATCAAGAATTATGATATTAGACTTGGTATGATAACCTTTGGGCTAGTGAGTGCAATTGGTTTATTAACAGATATAGTTTTAAGAATCTTTATATTTGGAGATAGGGATAATGATAACAATTCACCAATAGCTATGATTATTGGGATTATAGCACTAATTTTAGCCCCAATAGTCGCTGTTATTATTCAAATGGCGATTAGTCGTCAGAGAGAATTCCTGGCAGACTCTACGAGTGTTATGACGACTCGTGATGTCCAATCTATGGTATCGGCTTTGAGGAAGTTAAAAGCTGAAGGTAGGCCAATGAAGCGTCAAAATTCAGCATCTGCCCATTTGTTCTTTTTAAATCCCCTTAAAAAAAGTTTTACAAGTAAGTTATTCAGTACACATCCCCCAATTGATGATCGTATCTCTCGTCTATTAAGTAGTGAAGGTAAGTTCTAATTATGAAAGACAAGAAAGTTAATAAGAAGCTGGGGCATAGTGTTATTAATAAGAAGGCAAAGAAACCACTTAGGGCAACAAAAAATAGATTATCTTTATATTTAAAGCGTCGACCACATCGTAGCTTTCGACGTACGCGTCGTCGTGATTATGCGCGATCATTTGAGCTACCAGGCTATATTAAATTTACAAAATCAGTCGCAAAGTTAGTCTGGGAAAATAGAAAAATATTTTTAACATTAACATTAGTATATGCTGTTCTTATGGCCTTAGTGACCGGTATGGCTTCACAGGATATATATTCATCATTAGTTGACACAATTAAAACGACTAGCACGGATACTATTACTGGTTTTTGGGGTGAAATAGGGAAGGCGGGTCTATTATTTGTAAGTACAGCCACGGGTGGGCTTAATGGGTCTCTTTCAGATGTTGAGCAAGTGTTTTCGATAATAATCATATTGATGGTTTGGATGTCTAGTATATGGTTATTGAGAAACATATTGGCGGGCCATAAAGTTAAGTTACGTGATGGTTTATATAATTCTAGTGCACCAATCATTTCTACCTTTGTAGTTGTATTATTGTTGATGATCCAATTATTGCCGTTAGCGGTTGCAATTATTGGTTACAGTGCGGCCTCTTCTACTGGGCTTTTAAAGAGTGGAGTTGAGTCGATGCTATTTTGGTTCGCTGCGGGGTCTCTATCTTTAATATCCCTTTATTTTATTACAAGTACAATTTTTGCTTTAATAATAGTTACCTTGCCCGGCATTTATCCTTTTAAGGCGATTGAAATTGCTGGCGATTTAGTAATTGGCAGGAGACTAAGAATATTACTAAGGTTGCTATGGTTAGCTGCGACAGTTGTTATTTTCTGGGCCATAACGGTTATTCCACTAATATTATTTGATGGTTGGATAAAGGTTATATTTGCAGCTATAAATTGGTTGCCAATAATTCCAGTCTATATATTATTATTAAGCCCATTAACTATAATTTGGGTATCTAGTTATATTTATTTATTATATCGTAAGGCGGTTGACGATGAATCTAGCCCAGCTTAAGAAAAGATCCGAAGAATTACGCAAGCTTATCTCTCAATATAGCTATGAGTATAATACACTCGATAATTCATCGGTTAGCGATAGTGTCTATGACGGATTATTTGCTGAGCTAAAACGAATTGAGGCTGAGTATCCGGATCTGATTACAACAGATAGTCCGACCCAACGAGTCGGGAGTAAATTATTAGATGGCTTTGAAAAAGTTACTCATAGGACTAGGATGATTAGTCTGAACGATGTATTTAGTAGGGATGAAGTTGAATCATGGCTAAAAAGGATTGATAAATTATTGCCGGATGTTAAGCATCAATTTTTCACAGATATAAAGATGGATGGATTGGCCTGTTCATTAATATATATTGATGGGGTTTTGGATCAGGCTGTTACTCGGGGTGATGGTTATGTTGGGGAAGATGTGACTGAAAATGTTAGAACTATTAGAAATATTCCTTTGAGGCTGCATAGCAAAAAAGGCTATGAGCAGTTTTTAGTTGGCTATACTGAAATTCGTGGTGAGATAGTAATGTTAAAGAAAGATTTCGAAGATCTAAATAAGAAACGAATAAATGCAGGCGAATCAGAATTTGCAAACCCACGCAATTTAGCCGCTGGTACTATTCGTCAATTAGATCCACAAATTGTCGCATCTCGTCCATTACATTTTCGTGCATATGATTTAATTCGAGATAATAACACTGAAGTACCTAGTTGGATGATTGCCTATGAGATTATTAGTGCATTAGGGGTAACTCGCAATCAACAAGCTAGCATTTTTGATGATTTGAATGGAGTTATGAAATTTGTTGATGAGTGGGATGAAAAGCGCCATGATCTACCCTTTGGGACTGACGGTTTAGTGGTAAAGGTAAATGATCGCAATCAATACGATCAGCTAGGTATAGTCGGTAAACAGCCTCGTGCAGCAGTTGCGTATAAGTATGCCCCCGAACAGGTTACTTCAATTGTTAGAGATATCGTGATTAGTTTAGGTCGTACTGGCGCAGCTACTCCAGTTGCTGTTTTTGATCCAGTAGTTGTATCTGGTAGTACCGTAAAACATGCTAGTTTGCACAATGCCGATGAAATTGAGAGAAAAGACGTTAGGGTTGGTGATACGGTCGTGATATATAAAGCTGGTGATATTATTCCACAAATCGAATCAGTTACTATTGAGCTTAGGCCAAAATACTCAATAAGGTTTGATTTTGAAAAAATTCTTAAAAAACAATATCCTGAACTTGATTTCGAGCGTCCCGAAGGTGAGGCTATTTATAGAGTTAAAGGGGCTACTGGGCCGATACTATTAAAAAGGTCAATTGAGCATTTTGCTAGTAAAGGGGCACTTGACATTAATACCTTAGGGGAAAAGAATGTAGTTGCATTGGTTGATAATAATTTAGTCAATGATCTAGCTGATATTTATAAATTATCTTTTGATCAAGTTGTTAAATTAGACAGGTTTGCAGACATATCAGCTCAAAAGCTTATTGATGCTATAAATGATGCTAAAAAACCTAAACTTGAGAGGTTTATATATGGTTTGGGCATCCGTCATGTTGGAATACAAACAGCAATTGATTTAGTAGATAAATTTGGTTCAATCGCTTCTATTAAAGAAGCTACGATTGATGAACTAAGATCAGTTGAAGGAGTTGGTGAAGTGGTTGCTGAAAGTATAATGGCTTGGTTTGCCGAGCCGGATAATGATAATTTGATTACCAAGTTCAATGATTTAGGCGTAAGACCATATTACAAAAAAGCAGAAGGTAAGTTAATGGGTAAGAGTTTTGTTGTTACTGGGACGCTTGAATCAATGTCGCGTGACGAAGCAGCAGATCGCATTCGTGAATTGGGTGGGGCTTTTCAAACAATGATTGCTCGTGATACGAATTATTTAGTTACTGGAGCAAATGTTGGTTCTAGCAAATTTAAAAAAGCAAATAATTATGGCGTAGAGATAATTGGCGAAAAGCAATTTCAGGAATTGATAGGAGATAAATAATGCCTACTTTTAGATTAAACAAATTAGTTAGGGATAAACTAAAAGAAGAATATTCATTAGATAATCAGATTGCTGTTTATAGGAGTCTTTCAGTAGACGAACATAAAGAGGCATTAAAAAATAAAATAATGGAAGAAGCGATAGAAATTGATTTAAAATCATCAGATGAAAATATTGTTGGTGAAATAGCAGACATGAGTCAGGCTATTGATGATTTAATTTCTATTTATGGAATTAGTAAAGACCAGATTGAACTAAAAAAACAATCAAAATATGAAATAAAAGGCGGTTTTGAGAATGCAACTTTTGTCGAGACGATAACCCTTAGAGAAAACGACAAATGGCTTGAATATTATCGCGAGAATCCTAATTTGTTTGAGGAGCTTTAAATGGATATTATACTCATAATTATTGTAATTGTTACTGTACTCAGTACTCTTATAGGTGGTTTATTTGCAATAAAGTTTAGGGATAGGATGCATTTAATAATGAGCTTTGGGGCTGGGGCTATTTTAGGAGTGGCATTATTTGATTTGTTGCCGGAATCGATAGAGTTGGCTGGTAATTTTTATGGGCTTAATATCATGGCCTTATCTATTGCATTGGGTTTTTCTCTATATATGCTTATCGATAGGTTTTTATCGTCTCATGACCACTGCGATAATAATTGTAGTAATGAAAAAAGGGGCAAGTTTGGAGCTTCGGCAATAACACTTCATAGTCTACTTGACGGGTTCAGTATTGGGATTGCTTTTAAAGTTTCTCCTGCTATTGGTTGGACTGTTGCTCTGGCGATTATGATGCACAGCTTTTCGGATGGCGTTAATACGGTAAATATGTTTAAGGATAATAAGAAAAATTTCAGAACTATAATAAAATGGTTAATAATAGATACGTTAGCCCCAACTGCCGGGATAGTTCTAGCTTTCTTGCTAGTAGTCCCTACCCCTATGCTAGGCCTAATCTTGTCTGTTTTTGTAGGCCTATTCTTGTATTTAAGTACCAGCAGCCTAATACCCGAGAGCCATCATAATCATCCAAAGATATGGACTACTATATCAACAATTGCTGGTATTTTATTTATTTTTTTAATAACATTTATCTTAGGTTAAGTTCTTGCTGAAGAGAAGCTCTTATTAATCGATAGGCTGCTACGGCCGATGCTATTTGCTGTGTCCTGACTGTATCGCTATCATCTCTTGATTCGTGTAGACTATGAGCTAACCAAAAACCAATCATAACGACTGCATGCTCGTTATCGAAATAAGAGTCTATGTAATCACTTATATTGTGGCCACTTTTTGAAAGATCAATTAAAAACATTGTAGAATCGGCTTTTCTGGGAGATAAATCAGCCCAACTCCAATCTACGATTTTGACACCTTTTTCGTGATGCCAGGCTATATTAGATTGCCTGGCATCATTATGGCAAAGTACGAGATTTTTTGGTCTCTTTATATTGAATGCTTTTTTTCTAATAATATCTAAATCGTTTAGTAGTCTAACGGTGTCAATATAATGATAGTCATTGTTATTATGAACAATGGATGAGATTTTATTTTTAATCTTGCAAATTTTATCATCGTCTACACAGTCCCAACCTTCAGCCCATAGTGTATCGTAGGTTGGGTTTATGTGTTTATGATAATTTAAGCTAGGTACGTCGATTTGGTTTAGTTTGCTTAAAGCTTCTAATATTTCTTTTATGTACCGAAGTTTTTCTTCTTGATCATTTGGAGCGCGCCACTGCCAGTCATCCTCAGTCTTATATGCATCCATAATTAGCTTGGTATTTTTGACTAGATCGGATCTATCAGGAACATTAACATAATTCTTTTCTCTTAAATGTTTTAAATATAACTGTTCTTTTTTTAAATAATATATAGCATGTTTTTCCCTTTTAGGGTCAGTAAATTTATTTGGATTATGTACCTTTGCAAAAAATTTGTCATTAATGGTGTCGATCAGTAAATGGTCATAAGCCATATGTCCGCCAATAGCATTAACTATCGATAATGATTCAGGCGGAAGCCTGAATATGCTTTTAAGATTAACTACATTTTTTTTAATCATACTGCCATGAGTTTCATATTATTAATATATTATCGTCTTATAATAATAACTCTTTATTTAAAAAAATAGGTTAATTTATATATAAAAATACCCCACCTTTTTGGGGTGGGGTATTGATATTATTTTAGGTAACTAATTACCAGCTGCGTTGACGGAATGAACCGCCATTGCCACCACGGTCATTGCTGCCTGAATCACGACGAGGTCGATCTTCTTTTGGTCGAGCTAGGCCGACGCTAATTGCGCGTCCGTCTAATTCTTTGCCGTCAAGTTGATCGATAGCTTTTTGGTTGTTTGCTTCATCTTCGAATTCAACAAAACCAAAGCCTTTTGAACGGCCGCTGTCGCGGTCTGTTATTACTCGTGCGCTTGATACTGCACCAATTTGTGCAAAATGTGCTGTTAGTGTGTCATCAGTAGTAGCATATGCTAAGCTACCGATAAATAGATTTTGTGCCATAATTGTAGGTACTCTTTTCTTCTTATCTGATATATATTATCGTCAGATCGACCGCTTCTGCGATTGTGCGAAGAAGAGAGTTTACCCTTTTAAGAGGTAAGCGCCCGCCTTTTGCCTTGATACGCGTGTGCTTCTGAACGCTATTATTTAATCATAGTTTGGCAAAAAATACTAGCATAAGTAATAAAAATGAGTTAATATGTACTTAGGCTGGTGCGCATAAGGGGTAACC
>Ga0194063_10002374_pt1 | contig 11771 bp, 8 predicted proteins | sample SepL3720m_MetaG_FD_155459 | JGI IMG/M metagenome (GOLD analysis project Ga0194063, IMG submission 155459) | Anoxic zone freshwater microbial communities from boreal shield lake in IISD Experimental Lakes Area, Ontario, Canada - Sep2016-L373-20m | ecosystem: Environmental > Aquatic > Freshwater >... | reverse complement strand
TACCAACGCCAGAGATCTGTTTCGATATTCGGCATAGATCAAGGATAGCAGCATCCTGCATAGGGTCGTGAACGCGGAAGGAACTGCGTCTCGCGCTGCGGCGCTTGAACGCAGGGCATGGGGTAGTAAACCATTCAATACATTCCTAAAGAAACCCATCCCTGCTACAGTGACGACCGATGTCGTACAAATACTCCACATTCATCGGACTCTGTTCTATCGGTCTGACCATGCTGGCATCTCCTGCCTTCGCAGCGCTCAATGGGACACTGACGGATGCAGAAACCGCAAAAATCATCAAGCCGTGCGAGCGCTTCGAGCTGAGACAGCAACCCAGCTGCAAGAACCGGCTCCTCACCCGGGCACTGAAGTATGGCTCAAAGGTAAACGCAACGAGCGCTATCGATATTTACAATCAAATGGACCTCGGCAAAGCGCAAATTCGCAAGATTACGACGGATATCCGTCTGAACAATCTCAGCACATACCTGCCCCGCGGCCAGCGCCAGACGTTCCGCGAAATCGCCACAAGTCCGGCCACAGCAGCCAATGATAATCTTCATACGTTGCAAAATGACCAGTACACATGCTTCATGCAACCTTCCGGTCGTCCCCGCAGACTCTGCCTGGAGAACATGACCGACCGAAGACAGAAAGCGATGACTGCGACAGGAAGCGTGCAGTGATCCTGAGAATACTTCTTTATATCGCTTGTATGAGCGGTTTTGATGTATATTGACGTACTTTTGCTATTATAATATAATATTCATGTCTCTGAGTGTTTTCCCCTGAAGACTATGGAAAAATCTCCTGAAAAATTTCCACGAAGTGATTACGAAAAGGCACTCGGTACGCGCTTACGTAACGCCACAGTACAAGTAACTGGCACAAACGGATTTCAGAGAGCCGAACCTCCCTTCTTCGTTCAGATGCTGAAGAATGGAGCGAGGCTACCGTGCATGATCATCGGTGTAAAAACAAAAATATCGGGAGGGTACGATGTCGTTGTACAATTTCCAGACGGTTTAAAAGAATATCTCCCTGTTCACAAAATTGAAGAGAGTAACCCGGACCTCAATCTCTCTGTGGCTTCCACCAGTGGCTCAGCAGAACAGCATGTATTGATTCCTCCTCCGACGGATGACCTGCAGTTTCAGCCTAACCTGGATCCCCAGAGAAAAGACTACTATGTCACCCGATCACCGACAGTCATTATCCCAAGAGGCGACGAAGGACTCCCCTCCCTTGGGAGGATCAGAATATTCAATGGCACTACAGGTCAATGCAGCGTGAGTTTGCTTGACGATACAACGGGAGTGATGAATATAAAGTCTTTCCCTATTGCCGATCTCAAACCTGCCAGAGAGGGCGCTCCATGGAAGACGACTTTCGAAGGTCCACAAGCACCCACGGATAATCCACTGAAACAATTGATACAGAAGACTGGCGACGAAGCGCGCGACATCGTTCCCTAGCAGTCATGACAATAGAGAAGGATATTCCTCCGATGCAATCCCGCAATCTCTGTCTCGCGATCATGACCGACGTCAGAAGGCGATGGCTGCTCCAGGAGCCACGACGCGGAAGTATTGTATGGATGCAAGAATCAATTGAGAAATAGTCTGGTCATCGGAACATTGCTTTTGACTGTTGATTGCCATAAAATATCAACTCACATGAAGGTCTTCCTTACGACCATTTTCGGCCTCCAGATTCTCTTCGGGAACGTCTGCCTGATGCAGGTCGCCAATGCTGCCGAGCCGCAGAGTGCAGCTCCGATCCTTTCGAGCGTCCACGATGCCATGATCCATCATGCCGGGATGCCCTGCAGTGACGAAGGACAGCCTTCAACGCAATCGAAGAAAGATGCATCGCCCTGCGGCAGCGGCCATTGCTTCGTGGAAACGGAGTCCCAGACGGATCTGGCACCTTCCATCGAAGTCCCGACCTCCTGTGCCACGCCCGCAGTTTTTTCCGATCCGACAGCCCTGATCACAGCCCATGAAACAGTCGATGTTTCTGTGGAACGCCCTCCCATCGACATCAAAACATCTCAAACGATATTGCTTCAGTAGAGGGAAATGATTGGATGAGCGCTCCTGCTCTTGTCCAATTGTCCTTATTGAACCATTGGCCATTATTTCATTGGCCAATGATACAATGGCCAATGGCCAATTTTCCCCTCTCCTCCCATGTCTGCCTCCCCTACTAAAACGCTCAAGCTCCGGATCTCCGGCATGCACTGCGGCAGCTGCGAGATCCTCCTCGAGAGGAAATTCAAGAATCTCTCCGGCGTCCAATCCTCCCGCCTGAATTACCGGAAAGGGACTGCATACCTCGAAGTCGATCCGTCGAATGTGCCCTCGCAGGAAACCATTCAGGCAATCCTTTCCGCTGCGCATTATTCTCTCGTCAGCATTGATGGAATCAACGTCGAATCAACTCCATCTGAATCCACGGATCCGAGATCCGTCTCTCCACAGTGGCTGCACATCGGTGGAGCGCTCCTGATCATCTTCGCACTCTACAAGCTCCTCCAGACCTTCGATCTCCTCTCCCTCGCTCCCTCGACCTCGGGCGCCCTGACCTACGGCGGCGTATTCGTCATCGGACTCGTAGCAGGGAGCTCGAGCTGTCTCGCCGTGACCGGCGGCCTCCTCCTCTCCATGGCTGCGACCTACCACGAAGCGCACCGCTCCGCCACGACCATGCAGAAGCTCCAGCCCCTCCTCCAGTTCAATGTCGGTCGCGTGATCGGCTATACCCTCCTCGGCGGCGTCGTTGGGTTCCTCGGACAATCCATCACGCTCACCCCGACGATCACCGCAGGCATGAGCATCGCCGTCGCGCTCATCATGCTGTACCTAGCGCTCTCGATTCTGCACATCATTCCCAAGGATTCATTCCCCATCCGCCCACCCAAGGCCCTCTCCCACTGGATTGCAGACCTTTCCCAGAACCGCAACCCCGTGGCGCCCTTCGTCCTTGGTGCCCTCACCTTCTTCCTCCCCTGCGGCTTCACGCAATCGCTCCAGGCGACAGCTCTTGCCTCCGGCAGCCCGGTGAGCGGAGCACTCATCATGGGGACCTTTGCGTTGGGGACCATGCCCGCGCTCATCGGCATCAGCGCGATTACCTCATCCGCGAAAGGATCCTTCTCCAAGTACTTCCTGACCTTCGCCGGTTCCCTCGTCCTCGTCCTGTCGCTCTTCAATCTGCAGAGTGGACTGGCGCTGGCTGGCGTAGATGTCCGCCTGCCGTTCGACGCGCAATCGCCCGTAGCGGATACTCTCCCCACGCCAACACCGACGAATGTTCCCAATCCGAATCCCAGAAGCAAAACTCTCCCGCCCACAGCCTCTGTTCAGGAAGTCTCCATGGCGGTGACCAGTTACGGATACCAGCCGAGCGATCTCACGATCACCGCCGGCACCCCCGTCCGCTTCCACGTCGACGGAACGAATGCCCGAGGATGCACACAGGGCTTCACGATCCCCTCCCTGGGAATTCAGAAAGTCCTGGCCGCGGGCGATAACGTCTTTGAATTCACACCAACTTCTCCAGGAAGAATCCCCTTCAGCTGTTCCATGGGAATGGTACGCGGATCCTTCACTGTGCTCCCTGCCCCAGAAGCTCCCACAGCGCAAGTTCCCCCCAGTCCTCCTGCCCCTGAAGCAACGCCACCAGCTGCAGCCGCTGCACCCACTGTCCAGGACATTTCCATGGCAGTGAACAGCTACGGCTATGAACCGAGCGAGCTCACAATCAAGGCGGGTGTCCCCGTCCGCTTCCATGTCGATGGAACAAACGCCAGAGGATGCACACAGGGCTTTACGATCCCCTCCCTGGGTATTCAGAAAGTCCTGGCCGCTGGCGATAACGTCTTCGAATTCACGCCGACTTCCGCGGGACGTATTCCCTTCAGTTGTTCTATGGGAATGGTGAGAGGGGCGTTTACGGTCGAGTAAGCGAATAGGCGAATATCCGCATATATGGACAATACCTTTCCACTTTCCTCCTTCCACTTTCCTCAACAATGTCATGCGCGAAGCATCGCGCACTCAGTCAAAGAATCATCTCCCTTCCCCCAAATGCTCATGACTACGAACGTCTCCATCCCCGGCATTCACTGCGCGGCTTGCGCCGCTCTCATCCAAGACGTCAGCCAGGACTTCCCGGACATCCAATCTGTGAACGTCGATCTCGAGAAGAAGACCGTTGCGATTACGCACAATGACGCCTTCGTTCTCGCTTCCTGGTCCGCGGCGATCGAAGAGCTGGATCCGAAGTACACGGTGAAAACCTTGGCATAACAACAGCAGTAACTGCAAAAATGTCACCCTTCGACTACGCTCAGGGTGACATTTTTGCTACACGCTCAAACTACCAACTACCAACTACCAACTACCAACTACCAACTACCAACTACCAACTACCAACTACCAACTACCAACTACCAACTACAACTTTACCTCCCCCCCGGGTATCGCTATACTGTTCCTGTTCCCCAATTCATATGAACGACCAGAAACTGAAGACCGTCATCGGCTTCCGGAAGGCCCAGAGCCTCCTCGGCAAGATTATCGAGATGGTGGAAGCCGACCAGTACTGCATCGACATCATGCAGCAGAATCTCGCGGTGATTGGCCTCCTCAAATCCGCGCATCAGCTCCTTCTCGACGGGCATCTCAGTAGTTGTTTCAAGGGCGCCATGGAAACAACGAGTCCCACGAAGAAGCAGAAAATGGTCGAGGAAATCCTGACCGTGACGAAAATGGCGAATAAATAGTTTATACAATATTCCTCCTTCACCATAGCCAAAATCCCCCGTCGACGGCTGATCATGATCTTGATCCTTGGTGCATGTGCAGTGAGCGGCGTCGCGTCGTATTACGTGTCGTGGAAAGTGATCGCATCGACGATGGCGATGCTGGTGATTGTGATTTAGTGAGTAGTTGGTAGTGCGTAGTGAGTAGATTGAGGATTGAGAAAATCCAGCGAACGTGAACATCATTCCTCTACCCACTACAAACTACTCACTACCAACTAGTCTTGACCTGTACCACAGGTGGAGGTATCTTCCGGCCGATGTCGAAGAGTGACAAGATCTTCTGGGGCCTCGTGACGATCGCAGGGTTCTACCTGCTCGTCGGACAATCCATCTTTTCTCCGTTTCAACGTACAACAACATCGTATGCAGCGAGTGCACTAACGCAGCCCGCTCCAACAGGAGGACATATCATGCCTAATGGTCAGCGAATGACCGGAGGCATGGGTGGAATGGGGTGCACGATGGGCGCCAATGGCGGAGGCTGCGGCTGCGGTGGAGGTGGGGCACGCTGATCACTCATGTATGTGCTGATGGATATTCACAGCACTCATTTGCTATTGACTGTTAGCCATCGTACCTATACCATAGGTACAGGTATCTTCTTTCCCCCACTCGTATGAAGTCCTCCATCCATCTCCAGATCACCGGAATCCACTGCGAGTCCTGCGTGAAGCTCATCCAGAGAGAACTGGATGATATCAAAGGCATCCTCTCCCGGACCATCGCTGTCTCGGGGGACGCACGCATTTCCTTTGAAAGACCGGCGACTCCGGAATCAATTCTCAGCGCGATCAAAAGCGCAGGGTACGAGGCTCGTATCCTCCCCGAGGAAAAAACTCCGGAAATGGAAACGGAAATTTCCGTCCAGAAGAAGAGCGTCGCGCAGGGGAAGCCGGTGAAGATTCACCTGACATCCACCATAGAAGCGGAAGGCAAGATTATGGAAGGAGAAGGGGGGAAACCGTACTTTGAGGGAAAAGTGAACCAAACCAAGAACGCTGAATTCAGTATTCCCGACGGTGAGGCAACTCCGCAGAACTTCATGAATCAGTTTCTGCAAACGGTCAGTGCCTCGTCATTCTTCGGAGCGCCGCTCCCCTCCGAACAACAGAAAGAGCGTACAGTGAGCGACAAGGTTTCCCCCACAACCATGACCGAACCGGTGACAACGACTACTGCGCTATCGAACAAGAAGCGTCTCTCCCTCTCCCTCTCCGGCATGCACTGCTCCTCCTGTGCCATGCTCATCGAGCGATCTCTCAAGAAAGTGCCGGGGGTATCGCAGGCCAACGTAAACTTCGCTGCAGAGAAAGCCTCCATTCTCTTCGACGAACATACAGCCAATACTCAAGACCTCATCAAGGCGGTGGAAAAGGCTGGCTACGCTGCTTCTGAGGTGAATGAGAAGGACCGCGACTTCGAGCGGAAGAAGAGGGCAACCGAGATCCGTACGATCCGCAATCTCTTCGCGGGAAGCCTCATCCTGAGCCTGCCGATGCTCTACTTCATGCTCCTCGATTACTTCGCATGGCTCCCGGGGGCAGCGACACTGTTGCCCTACGTCGGGCTCGTTTCCTTGATCCTCGCGACCCCTGTCCAATTCATTTTCGGAGCAGGATTCTACAAAGGCTTCTGGTCCAGCCTGAAGATGAAGACCTTCAACATGGATAGTCTCATCGCCATTGGAACATCAACAGCCTATCTCTACAGCCTCTGGAACTTCCTGACCTTCGCCTTCGCCCATGCCACTGTCTTCGGGCTACTCGGAGGCAAAATCCCCGATTTGTACTTCGAAACATCGGCCTTCCTCATCACCTTCGTCATCCTCGGCAAGTGGCTGGAGATGAATGCTAAAGGGAAAACTTCGGATGCCATCCGCGCCCTCATGGGGCTCAAGGCGAAAAGTGCTCGCGTGGTCCGGGACGGCAAGACCCTGGATATCCCTGTGGATGACGTCATCAAAGGCGACACCATCCTCGTGCGCCCCGGTGAGACGATCCCCGTCGACGGCAAGATCACGAAAGGGAATTCCTCTGTAGATGAATCCATGCTCACCGGCGAAAGTATCCCTGTGGAGAAGAATATCGGCGACCGCGTAACGGGTGCGACGATGAATAAAACCGGAAGTTTCGAGTTCACTGCTGAGCGCATCGGCGAGGAATCGACTCTCGCGCAAATCATCCGATTGATTGAAGAAGCACAAGGCTCCAAAGCACCCATCCAGGGCTTCGCAGACCGCATTTCGGCGAAGTTCGTCCCAGCGGTGATCCTGCTCGCACTCCTCACCTTCGGACTCTGGTATTTCGTTTTCGGCGCCACACTCTCATTCGCGCTCATGGCCTTCACGGCTGTCATCGTCATCGCCTGTCCGTGTGCGCTGGGCCTGGCAACACCGACGGCAATAATGGTAGGAACGGGAAAAGGCGCGGAACGCGGAGTACTGATCAAAGGAGGAGAACCTCTCGAGGCGGCAAGCCACATCGATACGATCATCTTCGACAAGACCGGAACGCTCACGAAGGGCAAGCCGGAAGTCACCGATACCATTAGCTTCGGATCGCTGGAGGAAGAAGACATCCTGACGATCGCTGCGAGCCTGGAACGCTCATCGGAACATTCGCTGGCAGAAGCCATTTACCGCTATGCAGGAGAAGAAGGATTGCATCTCCATGAGGTACAGAACTTCTCGGCGATTCCCGGCCACGGGATCGAGGGAAACGTCGATGGAAAGAAATACTTCTTCGGCAATCGTGCCCTCATGACGGATATCGCCAAGCTCCCCTACGACAAGCAGGAGCGCAAGATCAGCAAGCTCGAGGAACAAGGCAAGACGGTGATGATCCTCGCCTCAGAAACCGAAATCCTCGGGCTCATCGCCGTCGCGGATACTGTCAAAGAAACAAGCAGGGAAGCTGTGCAACAACTGCGAGCACGTGGCTACGAGGTGGTGATGATCTCGGGAGATAACGTGCGCACGGCCAAGGCCATTGCCGCGCAAATCGGCATTACCACAGTCCTCGCCGAAGTCCTGCCCCAGGACAAGGCCGGAGAGGTGAAGAAACTGCAGGCTGCAGGAAAGAAGGTCGCCATGGTAGGTGACGGCATCAATGACGCTCCCGCCCTCGCACAAGCCGATCTCGGTATCGCCATGGGATCGGGAACCGATGTCGCTATGGAGACCGGCGGCATCGTCATCATCAAGGATGACCTCAACGATGTCGTCACGGCCTTCGAACTCGCCAAGGAGACGATGACGAAGATCCGGCAGAACATGTTCTTCTCGCTCTTTTATAACGTCCTCGGGATTCCGATCGCTGCCCGCGCACTCTTCCCCATCTTCGGGCTGATCTTGAATCCGGAGCTGGCGGGGCTGGCCATGGCTATGAGTTCTATTTCCGTCGTGACCAATTCCCTCCTCCTCAAATTCTTCCGGCCACGTCGCAGGAACTGGCTCTCGACGATCGCACCGTTCGCCATGGCTACGGTCTTCACCCTCCTCTTCCTCGGGTTTGCGAACTTCAGCTCCAAGCTCATGGGAGGATCCGTGAATACCAAAGCAGTCGCTGCCGCAGGAAATCTCTTGAGGGAAAGCCGTGCCATTGTGTTCTACGAAGACGGCAATCCGGAGTTCCTCGTCGGTACCAACAGCATCGCCCCGTACTTCGACACTGCGGAAGGGACGACGAAATTGAAGACGAATGAAACACTCCTGGGATACGGCGAAGGCAGAGACATGCGCAAAGAGAAGGAATTTGTGAAATTCGGCGACACGCTGGAAGATTTCGTGGGACTCAAGAATGTGCAAGTCGTCGGCGCCCTCCGCGTAACGAGCACCGTCCTCGACATGGCGCACATTACCAATCGCCAGACCATCGCTTCCATCGATGGAGCTGAGCTCAAGACTGTTGCAGAAGAAAAGACGCTGAAGCTCTTCCTCGTTATCAATTCACCCGAAGCTGTCCCGCCAGCATTCAAAGACATCCTCACGACAGCCGCAATGCAGGCACGCCAGATTGACGGACAAACGACACTGCCTGTCTACGTCGGCTTTGATGAAGCCAAGATGATGCTCGCTGCAGGAGTATTCAAGAACGTCGGCGACATCATCCCCGATCTCTTCGGCAATCGCGTGATCATCGCGGGAATCCTCCCGAAGACCGGGACAATGCTGGATATGCTGCACTATGTGCCGGAGGGGATGAGGGTGCCGTAGTTCCTCACAACTACCGGGGTCTCCTCCATCTCATCCAAGATAATAATCGAGGCTTACGGTGGAAACGATCGGTGTTAGCGGTTTCCTTAGGAGAGATAGCTTTGGCTTCTGCGCCAGAGGAATCGTCGCTATCCATATCATCCGACGATAGATGAGCATGTTCCTCTGCCTCGATCTGTGAAAGTCTCGAAGTCAGAAATCCCCCTGTTTGCTCTTCGAGCACATCCAAGAGAACCTCATAATAACGCCTACGTTCAGCAAAATATTCAGACTCCCCCTTCCTATTCTTAGCTTTCCCGCGATTGAGAGACACAAGACTCTTTAGTCTCCCAAAAGCATTGAAGATACGTGCACCCCAGAATTGATCGGAATCATGAACTTCACCGGCTATCACGACCGACATTAACGTCCGTATTTGCATCTGGATCAGAAGTGCTTTCCACTCCGCATTATCGACAACTTCTCCTCCCACACGCAAATGCATAAGTCCCTCTCCAATGCTCTTTCTCAAATCACCTTTCACATTCACCTGCATATCTCCAGAGATGAGTGACTTTCGACGAGCCTCGATATGTACAGCCTTATCGGCAAAGACGTGATTCTCCAGATAGTGCATAACATCCACATACCCAGACTGCGCATGAGCCTCATCTGTCTTCTCTGCAAATGACAGGAGACGCCGGGCATATTCAACTTCGCGCTTCTTCAGAACACCTGAGAAAGCAGCGTTATCACTCAAGCCAGCATTGAGATCAACAGGCAACGACAGACGCGGATCACCACGCTGCAGGGGAAGTTGAACAGGAAAAAATCTCTTCTGTCCCTGATGCGAGTACGTCGTCATGATGGTTACAGGTTCATGCTTGAATACATCGTAGACGAGATGTGTCATAACCTCGAGGCGCGCCAGAACTTCGACATTGAAAGTACTCCAATTATCGATGTCGCCTGTTGCTTCCACGTTGATGTGAACTATGGGCTTGTGTTGTTGGTTCTTCTTCTCCCGGTTACCGTCCAAAACGGCCTTCGCAACCGTGATCGCATGAATATCATCGCCACGACCAGTCTTGGCTAGGACAGCCTTATTGGCACCAACAAGTTCAAAACCCTCTCCGTAATTGATTTGATCTTCGTCATGCTCGAGAAGAGCATTCCTTTCTGGAGATCCATTTTCCAAAGGCTTGAGACGATTATTCTGCTGAAGAGAATAAGGAATATTCCACAGAGTCTGATGCAGAAGTGGGCCAAGGAGAGAGCCAGGAAGATCGTTCACGGACTCCAAGGTATTTCTGACTTCTCTATAGACTCTCGGCTGGATGATGTCACACGTGCCACTTTGCGCAGAAGAAGCAATCTGTTCCATTAGATAAGCCTCCATTGCAATTTTCACTTCCATATTATGGAAGAAGGGTGCCTCAGAACCTTCGAGGAGCTGGCGTACGGTACGATTTCCCGTGTACTGCCGGGCTTCCGCATCTGGAATCGGATGATCGAGGAATTCCGGAGTATAGACATCCTCGGGGTTACTCAGATTAAGCCTCTGAATAATCGCCCTGGAATCAAGAACGGTGCCATTGGCAAAATAGAGACACTCCGATTTATCGTCCGTATTCATCATGCCATGGAGTGCATAAACCTTTGAACCATGTCGATTGCGTACTGCGGTTACGTGATCCTGAACAGTTTTGAGTGAATTTTCCCTGACTGTTTGGACTGAATCAATTTTTATGCCATGTTCATCTTTCGACTGAGCAGCACACCCGTGACCCTCGTCTGCTGTGTGGGCCATGGCAATGAAAAGTGCTGGTGTGCCAGGAGTATGGGTTACGGCATCAGTGATTACTCTTGCGATTCGATCCCAGAAAGCAAAATTCCCCGCTCCAGGAGTCAGCTTGCTTCCTTCCGTCCGAAAGAAGTCAACAGTCCCTTCGGGATAACCGATGGCATCGCTTCCATGCGCACGTCCGTCGATACACTTAATTTTGATGAAGCGTGGCGCCCACTTGCGGAATCTTTCGATGAAACTCTTCATTTTCACGATAGTCTCTGAAGCATGAATATTATGTCGGAGATACTGCAATAAATGACGATATGCCATGATATTTTCAAGTCTTTCTTTTGCACTTTCATCTTGTTTTTCGGTGGAATCGTTCGATTCAATTAGAGCTTCTTCTGCAAGGACCTGAGTAGGCAATTGTTTCTTGTCATCGGAGATAGAAACATTTACAGCAGATAATTCTGCTCCAGATGGCTCAGATTCACCCAACTCAAATGAAGGCCTCACGAGATTCAACAGATTTTGGATTTGAAGTGCACAAACACTACTTTGATGCATCATCAACTCGTTTGTGCTGAAATCATTCCAATTCGGTTTACTGGGCTTTACCGATGCTTCGGGGGCTTCAGCTACAGGCATATAAAGTAAATAGTTATGTACATATTTAAACATTTTATGGAGAAATACTCAAGTCCTGATAGTTTTTTTCTAAGAACATATGGGTAACATATTTAGCTTATTTTAGATGTAATATCATTAATCATATTAGAGAATTCCAGAAGGTTGTGATGGAATATATAAGAATGTTGTAGGTATAGATTTATATAATAGCCACATCTGCCAATCCTATTCAAGAATTCATAGGCGCCATATTTGATAAGTTTTAAACCAATTCTATTCCTACGCTTTGTCTGCTTAATATTTATACGGTCTCAAAGAAAAATATCTCC
>Ga0194063_10002373_pt1 | contig 11775 bp, 8 predicted proteins | sample SepL3720m_MetaG_FD_155459 | JGI IMG/M metagenome (GOLD analysis project Ga0194063, IMG submission 155459) | Anoxic zone freshwater microbial communities from boreal shield lake in IISD Experimental Lakes Area, Ontario, Canada - Sep2016-L373-20m | ecosystem: Environmental > Aquatic > Freshwater >... | reverse complement strand
ACCAATTACAAAGTTGCAATTTGCAATTCTCTATCCTTATAATTTTTTTAAATTCCTAGATTCTTCCTTTTAACTCTTAACTTCTAACTTCTAACTATTCTTTTTAAACACATTCACCACACATGTCGCTCCACTGCCACCGACATTATGAGTTAAACCATATTTCAGTTTACGATCGATTTGTCTTAGTCCCGCTTTACCTGATAGTTGTAAAACAATTTCTAGTGCCTGTTTGATGCCGGTAGCTCCGACAGGGTGACCACAGCCTTTCAAACCACCAGAAGTATTGACAGGAATTTTACCAGTTCTAGCAGTAATTCCCTTTCTAATTAGTTCAACTCCTTTGCCAATTTTAGCAAAGCCGAGCGCTTCATAGGCTAAAATTTCTGCAATCGTAAAACAGTCATGCACTTCCGCAATGTCAATTTTTTCTGGTGTGAGATCAAGAGCCTGATATGCTTTGTTGGCAGCTTTGACAGCCGCATCAATCACTGTAATTTCTTTTCGGTCGTGTAAACTTAAAGAGCTAGTGGCCACTTGCGATGTTTCCAGAGTGACATTGTATTTGGTAGGATTTTTGGAAAGAATTATTGCTGCTGCACCGTCAGATACTGGCGAACAATCCATCAGATTCAAAGGACTAGCTACTTCCGGTGCATTAAGATAAGTATTCATAGTGATAGCTTTGGGAAAATGGGCTTTGGGATTAAGTGTTGCATTCTCATGGTTTTTAATACTAATCAAACCCAAATCTTCTTTGGTAGTGCCGTAAAGGCGCATATGTTCTCTGGCAATCATGGCATAAAGTGAAGGAAAGGTGACGCCGTAAAAGCTTTCCCATTCTTCATCAGCTGCACCTGATAAGCCTTTGGTTGCTTCAGCTCCACTGACATCAGTCATTTTTTCAGCACCAATCACTAGGACATTTTCAAATGAACCAGAAAGGATAGAATGATATGCCAAATTGATCGCTAAAGAGCCTGAGGCACAAGCACCTTCTACCCGGTAGGCTGGACAATCAGTATTCAATTCGCTGGCGACTAAGGCACCAAGATGTTCCTGACCGGTAAAACGACTGCTAGCCATATTGGCGACAAAAATTGCATCGATATGTTTAATTTTAATTTGGGCATCATTGAGAGCCTCTACTGCTGCTTCAAATGCGAGTTTTCTTAGGTCATAATCCCAAAGCTCTCCAAAATTGGTCATCCCAACACCGCGCACATATACTTTACTCATTTAAATAATTGGTTCAAATTAAATAAATATTGACTATAAGTTAAATACTGTTTATGTTTAATTTGTTCTGATAATGGTTGTAAAATTTTTAATTGATTAATGTTGTCAGTTACTTTGAAAATAAAGGCATCACTTCCTGAGCCTGAGCCATAAGAGCAAAGTAGGATATATTCACCTGGTTTTGCCACATCCAAAGCTCCGGAAAGACCTACCATGGAGCAAGCAGAGTAAGAATTACCCAGATAGGGTACGATGAAGCCTGCTTCCAGTTGTTTTTCTGAAATTTTTAATTGTTGTGCCACAATTTGTGGAAATTTGGCATTGGGCATATGTAGTATGACATGGCTAAAATCTGTGATATTCATTGCAGCTCGGCTCATAATTTCTTTGGCAGCACTGATAATATGTTTAAAATATGAAGGTTCTCCGGTAAAGCGACCGGCATGGGAAGGATATTTTTGATTTTCACGACGCCAGAAATCAGGTGTATCTGAAGTAAATGAAACAGTTAAAATTAATTCAGCAATCATTTCAGTTTTATTACTTCCCATGAGATATGCTGCTGAGGCAGCTGAAGCAGAATACTCTAGGGCATCACCTGGTTTGGATTGTGCTGTATCCGCTCCTATGGCCAGACCATTATCGATCATTCCAGATTCGACCATGCCGGCGACAATCTGCATCCCGGCTGTACCAGCTTTACAAGCAAATTCCAGATCAGCAGCAGTGAAATTATTGCCAATTCCCAGAGCTTCACCAACGATGGCCGAAGTGGATTTGACTGCATAAGGATGACTTTCTGATCCGGTATAAACTGCACCAATCAAAGGCTTTTCTGCTAATTTACTAATTGCTATTTTGGAAGCATTGACTGCTAAAGAAATCGTGTCATCAGTCGTGGCTGGCACCGCTTTTTCAATAATCCCTAAACCCTTCATAATGACAGTTGGATCTTTATGCCAGTTTGTGGCAATTTCATTTATGGTGATCCGGTATTTGGGAATGTATGCTCCGTAGGAAATGATGCCGGTTTGTTTGAATTTATAATTATTCATGGCTTAATTTTTTTGGCTTGACCTAATTGCTGATGTGCTTGAGCCAGTTGTCCGGCAGCGATAGCAGCATGTAAACTTATTTCACCACTAAGTACTGTAGCTGCAATAATTTCAGCAAATTGTTCACTCAAATGTTCGGTATTATTAATTTTTCCGGAAATATCAGTCAGCATTAATTTTATTGCTTCACTTTGTTTACTGATATGAGTCCCTCCACCTAATGTACCAATTATCAGTGAAGGAATTTTGATAGTCACATACAGGTCTTCACCATCCATTTCCATCACCGTATCAGAAATACTGGAATCCACAACATGTGCCAGATCTTGGCCTGTGGCAGCAAAAATTGCAGCAATAATATTGGCAGTATGTGCATTGTGAGAAATACTCCCAGCCAGGCTTGATCCCTGCCAGGTTTTGCGGATATTTACTTCTACCATTGCTTCAGGGGTTGTTTTCAATACCTTGGCTACAATTTCTCGGGAAATAATTGCTTCTGCTGAAACTGTTCTGCCTCTAGGTGATATCTTATGTAAAATACTTGCTTTTTTGTCGATACAAAGATTGCCACTTACTGCAATCAAGCTAATATCCAGTTTTTCAGCGATAAATTCTGCCAGCACACTGGCTGCATTTGTAGCCATATTCATACCCATTGCCCGGTCAGTATCAAAGAAAAATCTAATCCAGAGTGAGCGTCCGAGATAGTAAAGTTGATAATTTTTTAGTTTAATAAATGGATCGACCGTTATAGCAATCGTTTTGAGTTCATCCAAGTTATTAAATAGCCAGTTTGTAACTTTCTCAACTTCAGTTATTGATTTTATTCTAAAAAGAGGTGCTCTGGTAATGCCATGATATTCACAAATTGTCTTTATACCACTCACAAATGAAGCGGTAGCACCTCTAGAAGTACTTGCTACCAGTGCACCCTCAGTAGTGGCTAAGGGAATAAAAAATTCTCCCTTGGCATATGTTCCTATAATTTTGATGGGACCGGCGATTCCTATTGGAATTTCTACAGAACCGATAAAATTTTCGATATTTTTATTGATGAGAGTATCTGCTTGGAGATGAGTTTTATTGATTTCAGAAAGGGTCAGTTTTGATCTGGCTTGAATATATTTGATCCTTATACTGCGGGCATTTTCAGGATCAGTAAAATTTTCAAGTTGATGAATTTTTAATTTCTGCTCAAATAATTTTTTTAGTATTTTTTCGTTATCCATAAAAAAAGATTGCGCCACTGCGCCATTAAGAATTATATTATCTTAGTTGGATAACGACAAATTGTCAATAAATTACATGATTTATTATTTTTAATTGTAAGGTATATTTTTATTATATATAATAAAAAATTAAATATAATAACTTGCTGAACAACAGACTAAGGTATTTAGTATTAGATTAGAACTTTTTTAGTACATAAATAACTATATTTTCCCAATTATGAATAAAATAATAGCTAAGCAAAACCATTTTAACGAAACCTTTGCTGGCGATCATTATGCTCCTCCTGATTTTGGGAATATTGAAGCAAGTCAGTTTGTGGAAAGGATGTTTCAGGAATACTCATATTCTGAAATTGAAAAATTTTTTCAGAGTATTAAAATAATAATTGGTAAGGCATTTGCAGGAACACTTGAAATTGCTGATCAATATCAAGGTGATTGCTATCAGGCTTTGATTGAATTATTGCAGAAAGTTGATCATGATGATAATTTAGTAAATCCAGAAAATTCAGTTGTCACGTTTGGTTCTACTACCAGTATTAATCTTTTAACTGCCTTAAAAATTGGAAAAGAAATTATGCACGGTAATGCTGTACTTGTTGCTGACAGTTCATATCTTTTCACCAGAATTGCCGGAATTATTGAAGAACATGGAATTAATCGGATTCCGGTCAAGTCAGGTTTCTCTGGTTTCCCCAAAATTGCTGATCTTGATCAAGAACTGAAAAAAGCTGAGGGACGAAGGCTCACTCCATTTGCTTTGGCAATATCCATTCCTTCTGAAATTACTGGCGAAATTCCGACAGTAGATGAAATCGATGAATATCTGAATTTTGCAAAAACAAATAATCTGGTATTGATTATCGATGCCTGTCGGTTGGCCAATGCAGTGGCTGTTACAAAACTTTCGTTACTGCAATTTTTAAAAAGATTTCATTTTAATCACGCAGATATTGTAGCTTTTTCTTCGACTAAACAGGGGATTTTCAGTGAGACTTTAGTTTTTAATGAGATTTTTCTTCAAAAATTTGCTAAACAAAAAAAAGATTTTCTAAAAAAAATCCTCTATCCTTTGGAAAAAGCCTTACAGGAATTTCTTATGGAGCTAATTTTGAAGATGCTTTACGGGCATTTCTCGCATTTTTTACCACCAGAAAGCAAGGTAAACTATCAGTGATAGCTTCTGGTTCATCTTTGCCATGTTTAGCAGTGATAAACGCAAATAATGCCAATCAGATGGCCAAACAAATTGCTGAAAAATTACGTAGACTTCAGGTTACATCTTCAAACAATTTTAAAATAATTAATCCGACTTGCCGAACTAATGTGATTATCATCTCAATTTCTCAAGAAAGAGCGAAGTTATTACAACAAAAATTCTCCTTGAAAGAAATGGGTGTAGACCCGACTAATTCTACTAACTCTTTGCTAAGAATTATCACAAGTAAAGCTACACAGGAAAGCGATCTGGAAAGCTTATATAGTCAATTTCGATTAATTATTGAATAGAACTTAATTTTTTCCAATAGATCTTCATCAAGCACTATTCCTTGTGCCCGGGTGCATTAATTAGACCGCATTTTTTATATTTCAAACCAGAGCCACAAGGGCAGGGATCATTTCTTCCGATTTCAGCTCCTGATTTTCTAATTGTTTTTTGTGGTTCAGTTTTCATAGCCTGCTGGTTTTTTCCTTTTTGTAAAGTATTTTCCAGTCCTAAACTCATTTCTCTTGTCCCGGTCAAAATATCACTTACAGCTGATTCGTTAGTTTGTAGTTGTTCGAAAGGCATTGATTTGGAAATTACTTTACGAATTTTTAAAATGCGTCTGGCAATCTGTGAATTAATTGTTTCAATGAATTTCTCGAAAATTACATATCCTTCATTTTTATATTCAGTCAATGGATCTCTTTGAGCATAGCCTCTAAGATTGATGCCTTCGCGGAGGTCACCCATCATATCCAGGTGTTCAGTCCAAAGTTGATCCATCACCTGTAAGGAAGTGATTTTATAAATTTCACCAAGATTTTCAGCAAATTCAGTGATCTTTTTGGCCACAATGATATTTGTAATTTTGATTAAGTGTTTAATAACTGTTTCTGGATCTTTTTTATCGATTTGGGAAATTAATGTAGCTGAAAGAGTGTTTCTGGATTTGATGGTAGAGGCAGAGGCAATATCTATACTATGTAAAGCTCCCAGGATTTCATCATCATTTGCCAGGTCAAAATATTCTTGAATTAAATTTTGATAATCATTTTTGCTTTCTTTTTCATTGATCAGATGCTTATATGTAATATTTTCAATTTCATTTTTGAGGATTTCTTGAAAAGTTGCTTCAATTTCTGCAATTGTGGCTGAATCTTTTTCTTTTTGAATTTTTTCTGCCTGTTCCAGGATCCTGTGTCTTCTGGAATAAAAAATTTCTCTTTGTTGATTCATCACATCATCATATTCGACTAAGTGTTTACGAATATCAAAATGCTGACCTTCCATCTTTTTTTGCGCTGATTCTATTGAACGACCGATCATTTTGGCTTCAATTGGGAAATCATCAGGAATATTGGTCATTTCCATTAAACGTTTGATAATTTCACCACCCTGGATTCGCATAATTTCATCATCCAGTGCTACGAAGAATTGGCTGCTACCTTGCTCTCCCTGACGACCAGATCGACCACGTAGCTGATTATCGACGCGTCTGGCTTCATGTCTTTCTGTACCGATGATTGCTAAACCACCAAGCTGATCTACTCCAGCTCCAAGTGGGATGTCAGTACCACGACCGGCCATGTTGGTCGCTACTGTAACGGAATTCTTTTCCCCAGCTCTGGCGATTATTTGAGCTTCACGTTCATGATATTTGGCATTGAGAACTTCATGTTTGATCCCTTTTTTATCAAGTTTTCTGGAAAGGAATTCCGAAGCATCGACAGAAGTTGTACCTACTAAAATTGGTCTGCCTTCTTTGTTGATAGTCATGATCTCTTCTGCCACAGCATTAAATTTGGCTTCTTTATGTTTATAAACTTTGTCATTTTTATCTTTTCTGATTACTGGCATATTGGTTGGTACAGAATATGATTCGAGATCATAAATTTTTAAAAATTCTTCAGCTTCAGTCATAATTGTGCCAGAGCCACCAGAAAATATTTTATAGAGGCGAAAAAAGTTTTGAAAGGTAATGGTGGCCATGGTTTTGGATTCTCTTTTTACTTCCACTTTTTCTTTGGCTTCGATAGCCTGGTGAAGGCCGTCTGAGTATCGTCTTCCAGCGAGCACACGTCCGGTAAATTCGTCCACGATCAACACTTCACCATTTTTGATTATATATTCATCATCAAGTTTATATAAAGTTTCAGCTTTAAGGGCATTGTCTAAGTGATGGGCGAGGGCATAGTCTTCCCAGATGTTTTGTACATTAAGCAACTTTTCTGCAAATACTACACCATCTTCAGTAAGTGTAGCGGAATGTGTTTTTTCATCTACCACATAATGTTTTTCCGGTGATAGCTGCTTTACCAGGATGGCAAACCGTTCATAGAGGTCGTTGGAAGCTTCAGCTGGAGCTGAAATGATGAGTGGTGTCCTGGCTTCATCAATTAAAATTGAATCAGCTTCATCAATAATACAAAAATACAATTCTTTTTGGACACGTTTGTCTAATTCATACACCATATTATCCCGGAGATAATCAAATCCGAATTCGTTATTGGTACCATAGACTACATTCTGTTTATAAGCATCTTTTTTGGGACATTCAATTAAATTGATTCCTTTCATATCGCTCAACTTCGCAATATCAATACTTTCACGCTCTTTTGCCGCTTCTTCTCCTTTGGTTTTTGCCAGTTCGGCATCAGGTACAAATCGATATGAAGCTTGTGGAGTAATAATACCAACTGAAACTCCTAAATCGCTCATCGCGTGTCCGGCATATTCGCCGTCGCGCCTTGCCAGATAATCGTTTACAGTTACTACATGTGAGCCTCGTCCGGTGAAGCCATACAAGGCAGCTGGTAAATGAAAAACCTGAGTTTTACCTTCTCCGGTTTTTAGTTCTGTGAGTTTGTGCCCCTGGGCTAGAATGGTAGCGGCGATCAATTGTACACGAAAATGTGGCTTGTTGAATTTACGACGATTGATTTCTCGAAGCATGGCGAAAAAGTCTGGGATAAAGTTCTGGAGTTTTTTTTGAATTGCCAGTTCAAAACCAGCCAGTTGTTTTTTATCAGTACGTTTTAGAGAAATCTGGTTCTGAGCTGGTACTTTGGCCAGTAAAGGTGCTAGTTCTTTTTTAAAGTCAGAAATAATTTCCTGCATTGCTTTGAAATCCATGGTTTTGTACTTTACTTCTTTTTCCAAAATTTCGTCGACAATTGGCTCTACTTGTTTGATAGCTTGTTGATTGGGATCAAAGAAATTTTTAAAAACTTTAAACATTAGTATTTAATAAAAAAATATAAATTTAATAGATTTGATATTTCGATTATCAAATTATCATAACATAAGACGCAAGAAATTTACGAAGCAATATATTCTGATGTTTCCGAATCATATTTCAATGAAAAACAAATATTAAATTGGATTTAGACAACGCGTCTCGCAATTGTGACAAAACGATGTGAAGCACTACCAGCAGCTCCTGAAAAAGTACTACAGGTAATTATTTTTAATATATCGTCATTTGCAGGTACAAAAATACTTAAATCAGAGCCTTCATTGATACTTTGAGCTGCTACCTGATAGTTGTATACCTGACCATTTTGATCATAGACTTTAATTTCAGCACCAATGGGTAGAGTATCGATATTCCATGCTGAATAAGGATTACCAGGTGGCCAGTAACGCCGATGTGCTAGAATAATCTTTTCACCTTGAGGCTTGGAAGCAGGGTACATCCACCAGCCTTGATCAATAGCTTTTTTCCCGTCAATATCATGAATAATTGGGGCATTGACTCCCAGTGCCGGAATCTGAATTTTATTTACTGTATCGCTTTGGGCTGCTGCTGGAACAATACTGCTTGCTTCTATCAACTGAATAGGAATCCAGTTTTCTTGGAGACCAGTACTTGCCAGCTGTAATGAAAAATTATAATTAATTTTCTCCGGACTTTTTTGGAGAGTTGGTTGATAAGTAAAATCATTGATTAATTGATCACTTTTAGGGTTTGTTGTAGTGGTTGTAATGGCAGTAGTAGTTGTATTTTGTGTACCGGAATTAGTATTGGTATTGGCAAGTTTGTTCATCATGAGAATAATGCCAACTAATCCGCAAATAGAGAGGATGACAAATACACAAATAATAAACAAAACCGGAGCTTTATTTGATTTTTCCATAATAATAATTATAGCAATGATGAACAAATTATTACAAGTTCCAAAACGAATCCGAACAGATCAGAAAATAAGGGATTATTCGGATTATAAAAAACAATAAATACCTGATTAATGATGAATATTATTTTTGATTTGTAGATATCTTGCATTACTATGATATAATTCATCTATACATATTATTTACGATATAAATACTAATGAAAATTTTTCAAAATAAAATTCTCAAAAACAAAAAAATCAGAATTATTTTAATGATATATTCCTTTTTGTTGATTGGAATTATTTTTACAGTTCAATATTTGATTTTTGGTTCGAAGATTTCTCAAGCAGCTACAATTCTTACTTCAAATGGAATTTGGTGTCGAGGCGAAGAAATTGATTATATTCCAGGATACTTAAACTTGCCTGTTGGAAATTGCAAATTGCCAGATAATAATGATGATGCTTTAAATTTCAATTTATGTCAGGATGGTACACAAAGGGGCATCGCACTTTTGTGTAAAGATGGAATTACAGATTCCGGTACATGCCTAAATCCAGAAAAGATTAGAGATTTAATGGTAGGTGAAGCTGCAAGTTGTATGGATTATGCCAATCAAGCAAAAGGGCAGGCGCAGATTCAGTTATCATGTATTAGTACAAAGACAAATCAGGAGACAATATTTAGTTCAGTTTCGTGTAAATCTGACAGTATTCAAGTACCTAAAGTAAAATTTACTGCTTTCAATTCCCAAGAAAATGCTGGTACATTAGGACAGAATGCTCAATCATGTGCTACTATATCAAATTCGAACCCTGCTCAAGATCCAGTGTGTAAGCTAAGTTGTACGTCATGTAGTTTGCTCGGATCCAAAAGTTGTGGAGCTACAAATTGTCTACAATATTGTGGTAATAATTCTCCTGGATCGAATGGCAGTAGATTTTATAGCACACATGCTGGTACCGGGATTGCATTGGCATATGACGGTAATGTGAAGGTTACTGTTAGAAATGCTACTACCGGTGCTGGCTCAGTCATCAATGATACCACTGTAAATGGTACAGGTATTATTTATGATAATAATTTGGTTGTAAATAATGGTGATTTAATTGAAATTAATTTACGAGAAGTATCCAATAATGCAAATTCAATCGGATGGAGATCACCAATAGGTGATAATTGTGGAGAACAGTTATGTAATCGTGCAACTGGTGGAGTATATGGTATTGCGAATTATGTAAATCTCAATACATTATTTTCAGCTAATTTTCAAATTGATTCCAAACAATGTTGGGGAGATAGTCCGCGCAGTGATGCTGATTTTGATTTCAATGACTATGGTATCTGGTTTGGAGTGAAATTGGCAGCCCCTAGCAATACACCTACCAACACTCCTACAAATACACCTACCAATACTCCAATAAATACACCCACTGTGACGCCTTCTGTGACACCAAGCGTGACACCAAGCGTAACTGTGACACCTACTATTCCCATTTCTATTACACCTAGTATTACACCTCCAGTTTCAGTGACACCTAGTATTTCCATTACTCCGACGATTACTTTGACTCCAACACCAAGTCTTATCCCGACTATTACTTTGACACCTACTATTACTTTGACTCCTACACCTACAATTCCCTTTACTTATAAAGAGTTGAGTGGACAGGTATATTGTCAGGATAATGTCAATACTCCGGTTTACAATCTTGATGGGACCAGAATATTTGTTTTTGATGCCTTTGGTAACGCTTACTATGCGATTACTGATGCTCAAGGTAGATATTCAATTCCGGTAAAAATATTTCAGGCAAATAGTGATGGGCAATATTTTAATGATTTAGGTGTTTTGTTGAATGGTTTTGATCCTTATAATAATCAGACAATTGAAGCTACAGGACAAACATATGGTAGTATGACACCGCCACCTGCTGCCAGTGATTTTGCTGTAAATTGTGCAAACGAAAATACTACACAATGTGTTTTAAATGGCAGGAATGGCTGTGGAGTGTCTTCGATGTTTGGATCCAGTTCTTATGCCAATTGTGGCATAGTGCAGGAACGTAATTATTCCCGATTTGATTTTCATTTTAAAAATTGTAATAAAAATATTGTTACAGTGACACCTCAAACAGGTATTAGCGTCGATAAAGAGGTTGTTTATGATGCTGATCGCAGTTATGAAGTAGGTGAAACAGTTACTTTTCGAATTAATATTACAAATAATGGTAATACACCGCTTGAAAAAATAGAGTTTAGAGACCGATATAATCCTACTAAAATTGATTTTCTTGGTTCAATTTTAGACTGGAAGCGCAATGTCAATATTTACAATTTGTTTTTAGCAACTGGTGGAACGATCAATGAAACTACTGGAGAAATATATCATCCTGATTTGACACTGATTACCGGTATTCCGACCATAATCATGCCAGGTGATAATATTATTCTGCAGCTTGATTTCAGAGCCATCGGAGCGACATATCAAACCTGGAATGAAGTATTTATCTGGAGCGATAATGGGAGTTATGCAGAAGATCGTGTCCCAATTTCAATCAAAGAAGAGATTCCAGTGACAGATAAGTAGGGCTGAGAAATGTTGATTGGTAAAGAGTAATTAAAATAATATAGGGGAGACATCGATGTCTCCCCTATATCGTAATCAGTAGTTATTACGTAGTGTATCGTTAGATTCCTGACTCAACAGTAGTAGACAGTAGACAGTAGACTTAAGTCTGTAATTAAATGCAGAATCCCGATTACCGGTCACCGTATACCGACTCCATATTCAATTTGACACCACGAATATTTCGTTTACAATTTCTTACATGATACATGATACATGATACATGATACATGATACATGATACATGATACATGATACATGATACATGATACATGATACATGAACCATTAGATAAGT
>Ga0194063_10002372_pt1 | contig 11777 bp, 8 predicted proteins | sample SepL3720m_MetaG_FD_155459 | JGI IMG/M metagenome (GOLD analysis project Ga0194063, IMG submission 155459) | Anoxic zone freshwater microbial communities from boreal shield lake in IISD Experimental Lakes Area, Ontario, Canada - Sep2016-L373-20m | ecosystem: Environmental > Aquatic > Freshwater >... | reverse complement strand
TAGTCAATTAACCAAGGCATATACACCTCATAACATATGTGTTATATTGGGTCAATATTTAAGAGAAGCTTCGGGCTACCAATCTCGGGTAATTCCGGGGACATAATACTCATTTCCTGTCTACGGACTTCTTCATCCCCACATCTTCCGGCAAGACGGTATCAGCATTTTCAGTTTCGTAGGTCGCGTTCAGATTTTGTACGCGATATTACCAACACTACCACCATCAAAACCCGTTGCGTTTCACGATGAGGCCGTTCAACGACAACCTACAAATCTTATCAACCCCGCACTCTTATTCTATGAGGTTCGACGACAACAAGCTTTCCTTGAAAATCAGCCATATCTCGATTCTCCTCAATATAAACTCGAAGCTTTTCACAAATTAAGGGGATATTCTCAGGGTGGTTTTTTAATTGAATTGAAATTATTCCCTTGCATCTCTGCGGTGGGTAATTGATTAAATCGGCAAAATCACCATTCAGAGTGAGCAATACCGCTTCGCATTCCTGTGCTTTTTGGATGACAACCGGATCAGGCGAATCCATAGGTATATACCCACGTAGCACCAGAACTTCATGGCCTTGTTTTCGCAAGAATTTTATTATGGAATTTGGTACACAGTGATCTGCAAAGAATTTGAGAATCATGCTGCAAGCTCATATTCGGTTAGATCTCTTGCATAGTCCAGACACGCAAATATCTGGGCAGGCGTAATATCAGGAAATTCGCCCAGTATCTCCTTTTGCGACTTCCCTTCAGAAAGATACCCCAATATAAGACTAACCGGAATACGCTGCCCTTTTATTCTTGGTTTGCCTTTGAGTACATCCGGCGTTGATTCAATATAATCTCTCCAATTAATTGACATAATTACTCCTTTCCAGTTTATGTATCAACAGCCTCGAAGGATAATGAATATCGTTCAGATAATCTTCAGAAACCATGACTATTCCCTTTCCATCAACTATGCCTGAACAACCCTTAACCCGTTTTGCACAGCGTCGGCGCACTGTCTGGCGTCTGCCGACACGAATATGTCCGCGTTGAGAGTAAGCGCACTGCCGAGATGTATGGCATCCGCATTCGGACAAAAACCGGGTCAACCCCGAAACGCCACAAATATCTTGGTTAGAAAAAAGTCGGTTACCAGGATCAGCACCGAAGACAGAACTACGGCCTTCTTGGCGGCTGCACCGACCCCTTCGGCTCCGCCTCTGGTATTCAGCCCGACATAGCAGCCGGTTGCGGCGATCAGGAAGCCAAATACAGCCGGTTTGAACAGCCCTTCGATCAGATCCTGAAACACCATAAACTGTGGAATGCCGGTGATGTACATGGTTGGATTGATACCGTATCCGGCTGACATGATATAGCCACCGACAAGAGAGATGGTGTCAGTCACCACCGTCAGGAGCGGCATGGCCAGCAGCATGGCCTTCATGCGAGGGACCACCAGGCGCTTGACGATGTCGGTCCCCTCTACCCGCATTGCATCGACCTGCTCGGTCACTACCATCGTTCCGAGTTCGGCGGTTATGGCCGAACCGACCCGTCCGGCCACCATCAGCGAGGCCAGCACCGGCCCCAGTTCCTTAATCATGGTGACCGCCACCATGCCCCCGACATAGCTGGTGGCGGCAAAGGGCTTCAATTGAATAAGCGACTGCAGGGCCATGACCATACCGGTGAACAGGCCGGTAAGAACGCAGATGAAGAGAGACGAAAACCCAAGTTTGTCGAACTGTATAGCAAACTCGCGATAGTAGAAGGGGGGTTGAAACATGCGAACCAGAGTCCGACCTGTCAGGGCAAAATAATTCTGGAGTTCGCTAAAAAAGTTTAACAGAATTTTATCAACGATTGCGATGTTCATCACTGTTTACAACGCCGCTGCGAGTGCCTCGGATGCCTCGCTTACAAAAGTAAACTGGAGTTCACTGCGGACGTTGTCCGGGATGTCTTCCAGGTCGTCGCGGTTTCTCTCCGGCGCTACGATGGTGCTGACACCTGCACGGTGCGCAGCCAGAACTTTCTCTTTCAGTCCGCCGATGGCAAGTACCCGTCCGGTCAGAGTGATCTCGCCGGTCATGGCTACGTTGCGCCGGGCCGGTTTTTCAGTCAGCAGTGAGACCAGTGCGGTGACCATGGTAATGCCGGCCGAAGGGCCGTCCTTCGGGATGGCGCCGGAGGGAACGTGGATATGGATGGTGCGGTTCTCAAAGGCTTCCGGCTTTATGCCGAATTCGTCCGAATGTGCCTCTATATAGGAAAGTGCCGCGCGGGCCGATTCCTTCATCACGTCCCCCAGTGAACCGGTCAGGATCAGTTCTGCCTTGCCCGGCATGGAGGTCACCTCGACAAAGAGGATGTCGCCGCCGGTTTCGGTCCAGGCCATGCCGGTTACCACGCCGACCCGGTCGTTCTCGGCCGCTACTTCGTTGTAAAACTTTTTTGGCCCCAGCAGTTCCGCTACGATTTCCGGGGTTATGAGCGTGCGCTGCGTCTTGTTCTGGGTGATCTCTTTGGCCACTTTACGGCAGATTGAGGCGACCGTACGTTGCATGTTGCGAACGCCAGCCTCCCTGGTATAGTCACTGATAATCTTCTGTAGCGCCTCATCGCTGAAGGCCAGATCTCTATCTTTAAGCCCGTTCTCATCGATCTCCCGCGTAACGATGAAGTTTCGGGCGATCTGCAGTTTTTCCTCGCTGCTGTAGCCGGCCAGACGTATGACCTCCATTCGATCTTTCAGCGGACCGGGGATCGGGTCAAGTTGGTTGGCGGTGGTGATGAACATCACTTTTGACAGGTCAAAAGCGACGTCAAGATAGTGATCGTTGAAGGAAAAATTCTGCTCCGGGTCAAGCACCTCCAGAAGGGCGCTGGCCGGGTCTCCTCTAAAATCGTTACCCAGCTTGTCGATCTCGTCCAGCATGAAGATCGGGTTGTTGGCGCCGCAGCGGAAAAGTTCCTTGATGATGCGCCCCGGCAGGGCTCCTATGTAGGTGCGGCGATGACCGCGAATTTCGGCCTCGTCCCGTACGCCTCCCAGCGAGATACGCACGAACTTGCGTCCCAGTGAGCGGGCTATGGATTTGCCGAGACTGGTCTTGCCGACTCCCGGCGGGCCGACAAAGCAGAGCACCGGCCCCTTCATGTCCTCTTTTAGCGAGCGCACCGCCAGGAATTCGAGGATGCGCTCCTTGACCTTTTTCAGATTGTAGTGATCCTCGTTGAGGATCTCCTCGGCCCTTACTATATCAAGACTGTCAGGCGTGCTGATATTCCAGGGCATCCCGGCCAGATAGTCAAGATAGGTGCGAGATACGTTGTATTCCGGCGAGGCCTGGTTGATTCGCTCCAAGCGCTTCAGCTCTTTGTCGGCCACTTTTTTTACATCCTCGGGCAGGCCGGCATCCTCGATTTTTTTCCGCAGTTCATTCATGTCAGACGAGCGCGGGTCTTCATCTCCCAACTCTTCCTGAATATGCTTCATCTGCTCGCGCAGGATGTATTCCTTCTGGTTTTTGCCGACACGTTTGGTTACCTCGCCGGCAACCTCATTCTTTACCTGCATACGCTGCACCTCGTTAGTGAGGTGAACGTAAACCTTTTTCAGACGCTCGAGCGGATCGACTGTTTCCAGCAGATCCTGCAGGTCGGTCACCGGCAGGTTGACATACAGTGCAACCAGGTCAGAGAGGCGGGCCGGGTTGTCGATGTAGTCGATCATTTTCATGACATCGTCAGGTAGTGGTTTGCCGTGCGAGAGAGAAATCTTAAGGAGGGCGTTCAGGCTTTGCACCAGTGCCTCGGAGACGAGATTTTTCTCAACAAACTCGCGCACGATCTCGCAGTGAGCAAAAGTAATTGACCCGACCGGTTCGGTATCCAGAATGTGCAGTCGGGTCACCCCCTCAAGTGACACCTTAAAGCGCCCGTCGCCCATTTTACTGATCTGGTTGACCTTGCAGAGAGTTCCTATCTTGCACCTTCCGGCGGGCGCCCCTTTCTCTGTGGCTTCCTGTCGCTCGAAAACCAGCGCAATATAATTCTCATAGTTTTCGGCTTCACGAAATGTATTGAGGTACATCTCGCCGATGTAAAGAGGGAAGAGCATGAAGGGAAAGGCGACCATCTCTTTCTGGGTGTAGAGAGGCAATTTTTCAGGCAGTTCTATATTGTTGTGCGGCATATTGTATTTCCTTTGGTAGGTTCGTTAGGACGCGGCCCACGTTTATAAAGGTAGAATCTTTCTCATAAGAATAATACTATCACATATCCCGGTAGCAATCAAAGCATCACACTGGCCGGCCGTCGCATACGGATATATTCACGACCCGAACTTCCGCCGAGGACCCGGTCATTTTTCGGTAGAGCAGAACCAGGAAACGCACGGTTAGCAGGCGATGTATGGCGGCCTGTGTCCAGGCGGTAGAGCCAGTAAAGAAAAGTGGATGGTGGGGTACCTCCGAGTAGCAGTGGACAGAATTCGCTCAGTCGCAGCGATACGCGCACGCCTCCTGGTACCGGCTCAAGGCCCAAGCGAAACTCGCTGCGGTTGCTTTGGCCAGGTTGAACCAACAGGCCGCCGCAGATGCGCAGAGTCACGGAATCAGGAACTGCCTCCGGCGGCAAAAAATTGATAAGGCTCCAGTTCGTGCCGAGCAACCGGAACTCGACGCCGGTTATTAAAACCAGTGGGCGAATGATGGAGAGGGTGCAGTCTCTGATGAAAGCAAGATAGCGCTCCAGCAGGTTTTCCGGAGAAAACCCCTCCATAATCATTGCTGGGAAAACACTCCACTGAATGGAGAAAACTGAGGCATCATCAACCAGTACCTGCTGGCAGGCAATTTCCTGATGTGTAGGGGTTGATTCCATCAATCCATTCTGCCACCGTAATCAGATATTGCAATCTAATTCCAATTCCAAATCAAGGCGCTTGATATTCATGCTTGACAAGTTTCAAAATAGTATTAAGATCAAAAGTATCTTGTTAGGAATTAAATCATCAAAACGAAAGGAGACCCTGCCAATGTGGACTGCAAGATTCAAGATTCGTCCGGTTTCCCACTGCAAAGAGGGTTGCCCTCGTTGGCCCGTCGCTCGGTAAGTGCGGCGGGCGTACCGAATGAAAAAGCCCCGGTCTTCTGACTTGGGGCTTTTTTTTATTCCCGAACCCTGCTATAGGATATGTACGTTAAAACTACTCAGTTATGATGTTCACCAACACTTTCAGCTATTACGATACGACGAGAGAACTACATGAAAAAATATTTGATCATTATCGGCATTGTCCTTCTGATTGCGGGTCTTGCCGGGTTCTTTATGTACAATCGGAAGCCGGATATAAGCTACAAGACGACCAAGATTGAGCGCGGTACTATCATTTCCAACGTGGCCGCCACCGGCAACCTCTCCGCTGTGACAACGGTTCAAGTGGGCACTCAGGTTTCCGGCACAATTCAGAAACTTTACGTTGATTACAACTCACGGGTTAAAAAAGGGCAGGCCATCGCCGAGATAGACCCATCGCTGTTCAATGCATCTGTTGAGCAATCCCAGGGAAACTTCCTCAATGCCGAGGCCAACTTGCAGAGGGCCGGAATAACTTTGGCTGATGCTGAGCGCACCTATAACCGCAACAAAAAGATGCTAGCCGACGGCATTGTATCCCAGGGAGATTTTGACAGCGCCGAAACCGCCTGGCAATCCGCCAAAGCAGCCTTAAAAGCAGCCGAAGGAAGTGTCGCCCAGACTCGCGGGGCACTGATGCAGTCCAGGACAAACCTTCGCTACTCCATTATCCGTTCACCGGTGGACGGAGTGGTCATATCTCGCACCATAGATGTAGGCCAGACCGTGGCGGCCTCCTTCCAGACCCCAACCCTCTTTACCATTGCTCAGGATCTGACCAAGATGCAGATTGAAGTCAGCGTGGACGAAGCCGATATCAGCCGGATAGTGCTCGACCAGAAGGCCACGTTTACCGTTGACTCATATCCGGAACAGAGTTTTAAGGGCAAAGTAGTCCAGATCCGCAGCGCCCCGATCATCAATCAGAACGTGGTCACGTACATTGTCGTAGTCAACGTGGACAACAGCGACCTAAAGCTGAAACCGGGCATGACCGCCAACGTTTCTGTCGAAGTCGCCAGGAAAGACGGCGTACTCAAGCTCCCCCCTTCGGCTCTCCGCTTCAAGCCGAAGTCAAAAGCAGATGAACCTCAAGAGAAGCGCCAGGTCTCAGCGGGGGCGCGAGAAGCGGGTGGCAAGCCGGGTAGTCGCAAAGGCAGTGCCGACCGGCAGGTCTACATCCTCAAAGAGAACAAACCGGTGTCTGTGACGGTCAAAACCGGTATTGCCAATAATAGCGCCATCGAACTGGTTGAGAGCAGCCTCAAAGAAGGTGATGAAGTCATCATCGAGCAGATCGGCGGCGACACCAAGAAAAAGGCTGCCGGCTCGCCGATGGGTCGGCCTTTTTAACTAAACTGCGTCGTTCAAACGCTTCTGCTTGCAGCTCAGCCGGTTGAGGGCGTTGATGTAGGCCTTGGCCGAGGCTACGATGATATCGGTTGAGGCCCCCTTTCCAACTACGGTCTGACTTCCCTCGCTCACCCTGACGGTCACTTCGCCCTGAGCATCAGTTCCACCTGTAATGGAGCCGACATTGTACTGGGTCAGCTTTGCCTTCGATTTCGTAAGCTTCCTGATCGCCTTGAAGGCCGAATCAACCGGGCCGTCGCCCAACTCAGCCGTTCGCGCCGAAATACCATTTATTCCCATCTGAACAGTTGCCGTAGCCACCGCAAATGAGCCGCACGTTACCGTTATATGTTCCAGCTTATAGCGGTCCTCTTCTCGAGCCTCATCAGATACGATTGCGTCCAGATCCTCGTCGAAGACCTCTTTCTTTAAGTCGGCCAGAGTTTTAAAACGCTCGAAAGCCTTGTTCAGTTTTTCTTCGTCCAGGTCATGCCCCAACTCCTCCAGCCGTTTTTTAAAAGCATGACGGCCTGAGTGCTTGCCAAGGACCAGAGCTCCGGCCAGGAGACCAACCGATTCAGGAGTCATGATCTCATAGGTGGTTTTTTCCATCAGCATGCCGTGCTGATGGATGCCGGCCTCGTGGGCAAAGGCGTTGGCTCCGACGACTGACTTGTTGGGCTGCACAGCGATACCGGTTATGTTTGTCAAAAGACGGCTGGCGGGGGTCAACTGCTCAGTTACCACTCTGGTTTCAAAGGGGAGTATGTCACGACGGGTTCTCATGATCATCACGAACTCTTCCAGCGAACAGTTACCCGCCCTCTCCCCGATACCGTTAATCGTGCATTCAACCTGGCGGGCCCCGGCCTGAACCGCAGCGATAGAGTTTGCCACCGACAATCCCAGATCGTTGTGGCAGTGGACAGATATGATGGCCTTATCGATATTTGACACGTTATCTTTGAGATACTTTATGATGTTGAAGTACTCAAAAGGTATGGTATAGCCGACCGTATCCGGAATGTTGACCGTAGTGGCGCCGGCTGCAATGACAGCCTCGACAACCTCGGCCAGAAACGGCAAATGGGTGCGGACTGCATCTTCACAGGAAAACTCCACATTCTGTGTATAGGCTGCCGCCCTCTTGACCGCCTTAACCGCTGAAGCCAGAACTTTGGCCGGTTCCATCATGAGTTTGTATTTCATATGGATGTCGGAGGTGGCTATAAAGGTGTGGATGCGCCCCTTCTCACCGGCATATTTCAAGGCCTCCCAGGCTCTGTCGATATCTTTTTCGCTCGATCTGCACAGGCCGGCAATTTCCGGTCCCTTGATCGTCTGGGCAATCTTCTTGACCGCCTCGAAATCACCATCCGACGCAATCGGAAAGCCGGCCTCGATCACGTCCACATTCAGTTTCTGCAGCTGTTTGGCGATCCGCAGTTTTTCTTCGATGTTCATGCTGTTGCCGGGCGCCTGCTCCCCGTCCCTCAAGGTTGTATCAAAAATTCTGATGATCTGCCGATCGTCCTGCCTGGGTGCTTTTGTTTTTGCCATCCATTAACTCCTTTCCTTGCATTAAATTAGAAAGCCTCTCTCCCATATTCCACGTAAAGTCAAGCTGTTTTTGTTCTCATTGCCATTTATAGTATTGATTACACTGAGGGCATACCGTATCATGTGACAATCTGATTGTGGAGGAAATTTTTGTGAGCGATCTGTTGCTGATCACTGATATGGCGCGCTTAAGCAGGGTTTTTGAACGTTTGGCCGATGACAATACATTCTCCATACGGGTCGTCAATAACCTTGAAAGGGGGGGGGAAGAGATCGCCATTCAAAAACCGGATGTCGTTTTTGTCCAGACGCATATATCAGGACTCTCTGCGGACATCCTGCTAAAGCATCTTAAAAAACAACTTGGCCGTAAACGCTCCCGTTTCATACTGCTTGCAACTCCCGGACAGGTCAGCAACGACGTCCTCAAGCTTTACAAGGGTTGGCTTGACATCTCATGCAAAGATAGTGAACTTCTGTCGGCAACCCAGAGCCTTTTGACGTCACTTTTGTCAAAACCCCAAACACCTGAAGTCCAGATTCAGCGGGAAGAAATAACTATTCCCGCTCATGTTTCGCCGGAACCGGTGACCATTGCCGAGACATCGGTTTTATTATGCCCTCAGCCTGCCGCCGTACCAGAAGCATCTCTGGAAGATCAGGGCCTAACCTACTCTCCCCGTTCGCGCCTTTCGGTCTATTCCGAATTTAACAGTTCATTTGACAGTGCGGTAGAGAGAACTCCGGAACCGGAGTCGGTTGTAAAAGCCTCGCCACTACTGGAGCATAACCGGAATACCGAACTGATCGATACCGTCGAAACCGTTTCCCCCCGTTCAAAGAGTTCCATCTTTATGCTCTGGTTGGCTCCGGTAGTGGTCGCTGTGGTAGTCGTGACTTTTCTGCAGAAGAACAGATCTGATTCCAAACCAGTCGCAGTCATTGCTTCACAGGCGGTATCTTTGCCTACGCCGCCCAAACCGGTCGATCAGACTGTCGCGCAAGCAATAAAACTTGAAGAACCATCCAAACTGGCGGTCTCTGCAAAACCGGACCAGGTTACCGACAAAGCCGTGATTACTTCCATTTCGGAGAACCGCGGGGCACAGACGGTCTTGCCCCCATCTACCGCAACCGCCAGGCTTTCTGCTCTTCCCGACTTTATACCCCGCTACGGACTTGACAAACAGTACGGCATTGACAACCACGGATGGGAACGCTACAGGGGAGAGGTTACTGAATTCAAGGTGTTACGCGAGGCACAAGCCATAAAAGTGATTCAGGTTATCGATCGCGGCGGCCATGGAGTGCCGGAATCTTTCATGAGGGGTGTTTTGAAGCAGGTTGCAAAAAATCGGGTCTTCACCGTTGAGACATCAGAAAAAAAGGAAGGTTACGAAATCCAGCGCGGGCACGTAACAGAGAATCTAAAGGTGGTTTGTTACCGCGACGAACAGGGAGGAAAGTTGCGGGCCTTTGTGATGAACTGGCAATGAAATTATCAAGGAGTCAGAATTCAGGAGTCAGGAGTCAGAATAAGCAAGACAGCAACCGATAAGGTTTTTCAAACCCGAAACTTTTTATTTTTGCTTCTTTTATTCTTCTGAATTCTGACTCCTGACTACTGGATTCTGAATAGATTACTGGGAAGAAAGCTTCAGGTAGCAGTCGGCTTTATATAAACTTGCATCGGCCGCCAGAGGCGAGTTGGCATTATTCGCGAGGTACCGTTCAAAAAGATCAAGTGCGGTGCCAAAGTCGTCCAGTTTGTAAGCGTTGACAGCTCTCTCAAAGAGTTTTTGGCTTGCAACCGCGTCACCAGCAGGACTCGACCCAGTCCCGGACTTGCGAACGGCTGCGTGTTTTTTGTTTTTATCTCTCACACCGCTTTTGGTCGCACCCTTCTTTATCTTTAAACTCTTCCTGGTTTCCCCCTGATCAGACGATTTCAAGTCACTCAAGGGAATTTCGGTAACCGGTGCGATACCGGGAGCACTCTTCCTTGTTTTTCCAGTGGACTCTTTGGCCGGCGCAGACTCCGTCCGGGCAGCGCTTAGCGTTACCGGAACTTTAAGAGTGTTGCCGGGATATATAAGTTTCGGGTTTTTAATCTTGTTGAACAGCAGAATCTGTGGATAATACATCCCGTGCCCGCTGAACTTGCGGGAGATATCATAGAGTGTATCCCCCTTTTTGACCGGCACTTCAGTAACCAGCACCCCGTCTTTGGCCTGGTTTTTTTCTTCAGCAGTAACCGGTTTAGGCTCGTATAGAAAATACTGCTGACCCCATGCCGGCAGGGCCAGAGAACAGAGCAGCACTATCACTGCCATATGGCGTGCGCATCGCGTCATGTCAGTACCTGTTCCCCAGTTGGTCTTCGTAGGTCATGACGTTCTTGACCTGTATGTTTGTTCCCACCCCGATGCCCGGCTTGACTCTGAAAGATACCTTGATAATGCGCTTTTCAACAGCGCCCATTTCCTTGAAACGCCAGATTATGTTTCCGTTACCTAACGCACTGTTTGCGGGGTCTGCAGCAACCAGTTCCAACTGTTCCGGCCAGGCGCTCTGCAGTTCAACCACCCGAGCAAGATTTGAACCCCTGTTCGTGATGGTTAGATCAAAGGTCGCAACATCACCCGGTCTCAAGCTGCCATTTGGTCCCGTCATGGCCATCTGCAGAACTGGTCGGGAATAGACCAGCTTTGCCAATCCGGATGTTGAATGACTCTTTTCGCCTTCAGAACTGAACGACACCAGTACGCTCGCTTCACTGCCGTCTTCGGCAGTTTTCGGGGTTTTGATCTGCATAACTACGCTGGCCTCTTCCTTCGGAGCCAGTGGGCCTATTTCGGTGATTAGCGGCTCGCTGGCCTGCCTGATACCGTCACGGTTTATATCGTGAAAGATGACTGCGTCCTGGGCTCCTTTGAGACTTGAGGCAATGCTGAATTTCTCACGTACGTTGCCGGAGTTGGTTACAACGAACGGAACAGTAATTGTCTGTCCAGGAATAGCTATTATGCGTTCTGATCCGGAACGTACCAGAATGCCACGCTGTGGCTGTACATATGCCATGTTGGAAACAAAGGCGGCCGTGGTTTTGAGAGGATTATTGATCAATTCCGCCCGGGCCGAAATCTCCTGACCTGCAAGAGAGTCTTCTTTAAGCTGGAATGTGACACTGAATTCTTTACTCTCGCCCGATTTGACCTGAAGGCTCTCAAGCAGGAGGGCCGATTTTGCCTCATGCTTGAAGCCGGCAGCTGCGTAATCAACCGGTTCCAACTGCGGCGGAAAATTGACCCTGAACGTAACGTCCTCCGCAACCGTTGAACCAACGTTAAGTACTGCAATCCGATAGACGATTTTTTCACCCGGTAAAGGCTGTGTCTTCTCGGTTTTGAGGACGGCTCGCAACAGTGGCGCCGAAGCTGTCAGACTGACCTCTCGTGACTGGCTTGCCTCAGCCATGAAGCGGGAGGCCGCCTTGACCGGATGGGTAATGCGCAGGCCATCGATACTGGCGGAGGGAATAACCAGCTGGATAACGCCCTTGAATGTCTCTCCCGGGGCCATGACGGGAGTCTGATTTATGGCAGCATCAGGTGACAAAGCGGCCGCAAAACCAGCGTTAAAAACTGCCGGAAACGCAGATTGAAGCGAGAAAGAGTCATTGCCGTTGCCACGATTGATTATCTCAAACGGAATACTTTGCC
>Ga0194063_10002371_pt1 | contig 11777 bp, 6 predicted proteins | sample SepL3720m_MetaG_FD_155459 | JGI IMG/M metagenome (GOLD analysis project Ga0194063, IMG submission 155459) | Anoxic zone freshwater microbial communities from boreal shield lake in IISD Experimental Lakes Area, Ontario, Canada - Sep2016-L373-20m | ecosystem: Environmental > Aquatic > Freshwater >... | reverse complement strand
CCCCATTTGCGGCCGCAAGAAACCGGAAATCCGTCTCCGCCCATTCAGCCGAAGCAGGCGAATTGGAGCCCGGTGCCCGGACTTCAGGTTCAAACCGACGACGCTTATGAACTCCCGACTCCGGATCGGGCATCATCCACCCACGAGCCTGGAGCGATTCAGGGAACGGCCCCTCCACTAGGACAACATACCGTTTCACCACGCGCCGCTGGGCGAACTGGGCCCGGCATTTGGCCTCCGCCTTCGTATGTTTCGCCACCAGAACCAGTCCCGAGGTTTCGCGATCCAGCCGGTTCACCAAAATCGGCGACTCCAGGCAGTGCCGTGTTTTCAAATAGGCCCAGAGCGTATGGTTGAAATATCGCCCCGCTGGATGACAGGGGAGGTTTGCGGGCTTATTAATGACCATCACATCGTAATCTTCAAACACAATCTGGACATCGAAGGAAACCGACGGCTCCGGAATGTCATGAGCAATGAATTCGATCTCATCACCCCCGGCCAGAACCCTTTCAGCGGCCGCAGCCACATTGTTGACCAAAACACGCTGCTCGGAAATGCGTCCCCGCCACTGCTCCCGTGAGTGATAGGTGAAACGGGCGGAGAGAAAATCCAGCAACGCCACCGCCGGTTGCCCGGCTGCCATCTTATGTTGAATTCTTCGCTGCATCCTGTGGCCATGTTACTCCCCTGCACGGATCATTCCAAGGTTCGTCTTCCTCTGGAATGCACCCTGTAGTAACCGGCGTCCTCGCCGGTATCCGCCCAGAGTGCCGCCGACACGGCGGCTACTACAGAAGATGGAGCACATGGGGAGGAGCGAATCCGTGCAACCTTGACTTTCCCCTTCTGTTTGTCTTGTATGAGGCGAAACAACGAAGAGGACGTGATGACCAACACACCCTACGGAACATTATTACAGGGCGAGGCGGCGGAAATGAGCCGTCAATTCGACGATTTTCTGGCCCAACCCGTGGATCAGGAGTGGATCCCCGAAATCAAGGATGCGGACCGTTTCCAGACCACGATCGGCAAGCCCGTAGCGGTCACAGGCCCGGGCACCTTCTTCGGGAGGGCACAGCGGACACTCCATCTGGAACCGACGAACACAGAGGGCTGGTGGTTCGACCGTACGGACATTCCCGATGCCATGCCTATCAAGGTGGCCGCCAGCAACGTCTGGACCACCCAGCGCAACATCGTACTCTGCAGTGGCTCACCCCACAACTACATGCGTATGGTGGAACACATTGTGGCCCTCCGCCTGGCATTGAACGTGGATAATCTGATGATTCGCATGAACTCCGGGGATCCGCCCCTCTTCGACCGGGGCAGTATGGATCTGGTGGAGGCCATTGAACAAGCGGGCGTAATACAAACGAGCCAACCGGTTCATTATGTCACCGTCAAGGAACCCGTGGCCATCCTGGCGCCGAACAGAAGTTTTCTGGTGTTCAAACCCTGTACCAGCAAGATCCCGTCGCTGGATCTTGATGTCGCCGTCAATTTCAAGACCGCGATCGGCAAGCAACGTCTCCGCATCCGGCTGACTCCCCAAACTGGGCGCCATGGCTCGCTGGCCCGCACCAACTGTTCCTTCACCCAGATGCTGTTCACCAAAACGATCGGCAAGTTATTTGCCGACGTCCGGAACCTCGGCTACACCAACAAGAACATTTTGGTGGCCGGGCGCAAGTCGTACTACAATACGCCCACGATGATCCATAACGGAAAGGCACTGGAAGCCGTCTGGCACCGGACGATCCTGGACCTGGTGGCCGCCATCGCACTCATTGATTCAGGACGGTTTGTGGGGGAAGTCTCATCCTATAAGGCCGGGCATACGCTGGACGTGGTGATGGTGAGGAAATTGTTTGAACGGGATTTACTCCGCCCTCTCTAAGAAAGGCAAACCCATGTCGGCAGAAGGAATGCTAAAGCGGTGGCTACTGGTCAACTACGCCGGTTACCCATTTGCGCCGAACAGTCTCATGCCCGACAATGGTCTGGCTAACCTCGCGGGGATCATCCTTGACGGCCAGGGAGAGGTGGAGGTTCTCGACTACGGTACCGTGAGTACCGTGGCCCGGATGACGTCTCCTGAACTTAAACGTCAATTGACACGGTCGTGGAACATATTGAAGACCCCAGGCAGCGGGTTTCTCACCGGGATCCGCAAACTCACAACTTTGGCGGGACTCCCAGGCGCTGAGAGAGAACGCCAACGACTTCAATCCAGACTCGTCTATGAGATTGGAACCGAGTTGATCGACAAAATCCGGCGCAAGAACATTCAAGCCGTCGGATTTAAACTCTGGAACGGCGATGGACTGACTTGCTCCGCCTCCCTGGCGGGCCGGATCCGAAAAGAATGCCCTGGAATCAAGATCTTCGGCGGGGGGCCGCATGTGGATCTCTTCCTGGAGCGCATTCTTCGTTCCTATCCCTGCTTCGACGCGTTGATCTTTGGAGAAGGCGAAGACACCCTGCGCCATCTCGTGGCTTCCGGCGCCTCCCCCGAGGCTTTCTCATCAATACCGAACCTGATTTACGGCGATGGTGATAATCTTCGTATGACTGAGGAAAAGATCGTGGCGAATCTGGACCAACTTCCCATGCCCGTGTATGACCCTGCTGTCTACCCGGCCATGGCCGGTGATGAGAAAATCAAGATCATCGTGATCGACGAAAGCCGTGGCTGCAAAAACGAGTGCGCCTTCTGCATCCATCCGGTGAAAAGTCATAAAAGCGTCAGGATGAAAAGCATCCCCCGCCTGATTCAGGAAGTGCGCCACATGGGGAAGGAATGGGGCATCCGAACCTTTCGTTTTGCTGGATCCTGCACCCCGTATTCCCTGCTGAACACCTTCGCTGATGAAGTCGTCAAACAATCACTCCCCGTGCAATATTCATCGTTCGCTCATATCCACCACAGTGAGGATGCTGATTTTGAGTTGATCCGCCGGTCCGGTTGTGTCGCCCTGTTTTTCGGGCTGGAATCGGGAAGCCAGCAAATTCTGAACCGACTCCAGAAACGGATCACAACCACGGAGATTACCCAGACCGTCCAGCGCGCCTACCGGGCGGGACTCTTTACGGTGGGAAGCTTGATCTTTCCGGCTCCGGGCGATACACCCGAAACCACCGCGCAAACGCTAAACCTCATCCGGGGACTCCATCTGGGATCCATCACCCTGCAACCCCCCGTTGTGATGCCTCGCACCCGCTGGTTTGAAAATCCGGAATCCTACGGGTTTGGGATTCCCGATGTGGAAAAGTACCTTAACGCGGGAATGACCTGGAAGGCAAAAATCCAGTTGCCGCCACGATTCTGGGACGCTCTACCCATGACGCTCGACGGGAATTCATACCGGAAGATGTTGAGGCGAACCTCTGCTTTCGCAAAACAACTGGCCCCCTTAGGCATTCCCACATCTATTTCAGACGAAAACTATTTAATGAGCAAACTTACCGGCCTGGATCACGTGGCCTTCCGGGATCGCAGCCTTGCAGCCTTCTATGCCGGCGACACTGAAGTGATCCGTAATCTTGCAGTCTCGATCAACCGTTCCGGCACGGAATCGTCAACGTAATCCGGGAGCCTTCTCCGGGACGACTCTGAATCAGGATCATCCCGCCATGTGCCTCCGTAACCTGTCTGACGATGAATAGTCCCAGTCCGGTCCCTCCCGAGTTCTTTTTGGTGGTGAAGAACGGCTCTGACGTCTGGCGGAGCAACTCCTCGCTCATCCCGCACCCATTGTCCTCAACGATGATTTCGACACTCTCACCGCGCCGGACAACCGAAACCTGGACCCGCCCCTTCCCCGGCGTCACCGCATCCAATGCGTTCATGATCAGATTTTGGATCGCCCGCCCCACCTGAACGGAATCAACCTCGATCACCAGTCCTGAAGTATCTGAATGGGAGACAAGAGCCGCCTGCTGCGTCTCAGCCTTAAGACCACACTCTCTCACAATGGACTGCATAAGTTGACCTATGTCTGTGGGTGTACGACGCAGTTTTCCCCTGCTGATATCCAACCACATCTCGGCCAAATCACGGCAATGCAGCACACTCTTTTCTATGGTTTCCAGATAACTGGCGGTCTCCTCCTTATTCAGACCGGCGGTCCCTCCCTGCTTCCTGATCTGATCCGACAGCAATTCAACATACCCCAGAATCACCGTCAACGGGCTCCTGAGATCATGCACCAGTTCGGCGGACTTCTGTCCCAGGGAAATAAGGTGGGACCGGCGCCCCACCTCCTCCCTGAGTTCTTCATTCATCCTCAGCAATTTACCGGTGGCCTCGTTTATGCCCCGCTCCTTCCGGGTCCGCTGGACATGACGCTGTATGACCTTCCTCAACTCAAAGGCATCAAAGGGTTTCTTTACGTAATCATTCGCCCCTAGGCGCATCGCCTCCTGGGCCGTCTCCAGTGCGCCAAACCCGGTAAACATGATCACCGAGACCACGCCGTCAATTTCGCGAATCATCTTCAATCCTTCAATGCCACTCTTGCCGGGCATGCGTATGTCCATGACCACGGTGTCGGGGTGATGCTCCTGAAGCATGGCCACCCCTGCATCAACGGAATCCGCGCACAGCACCTGGTAGTCCGGTTTCAGAAGAATACGCAGACTTTCGCGCGGCCCTCGTTCGTCATCAATCACCAGCACCGTGGGCGTGCTAACGGGATTTGTTCCGGTATTAATTTCAGAAGGAGCGACCATAGGACACACTCACTAGGTGGGAGGTTGTCTCATACGTCCCGTTGTACGCGGGATTCTGATTGTTGTTCACATTGCGGTCATCGATCAGGCTGTAACCATACGCAACATCAAGCCGGTTCTGACCTCGATGCACGCCTGCGCCAAGGGAGAAGACATGCTGGTCGGCATCGGGAAGAGTCGGGGCAAGCGTCTCCTCGGGAACCGGACTCTGGAGGAAGATGTAGCCAGCCCGTAAAGTCAACGACTCTGTGGCCTTCCAGTCAGCGCCCAGACCAAACGTCCAGGTGTCTTTCCAGCGCTGGGGAATGACCAGAGGCGCCCGGGGATTGGGTGACGCCGGACTGTTCACGAGCGGATTGCCGTTGCCTGCATCAAGACTCAGGGAGTCATAGCGCGAGTACTCAATCCATTCAACATCCGCCTCAACCCGGAGGGTGTCGGTTAATTCGATTCCATATCCAAGACCCACGATGGTGGGAAACTCCATGGACGTGTCAAAACTTCCCGAAGAGGGAAGCCCCAATGCCTGCGCCCCGCTGAACTCACTGTCACCACTATAGTCGACTTTGACGGGTGATCTGTAAGTCAGGGCTATTGACTGAGCCTTGGTCGGATGAACCGTTATGGCGGCATTTCCACCTACTCCCGCCCCATCCCCCTGAAGGTGGGCCGTTCCATCCGGCATGGCGCCGCGCGTCATCAGAGACCATGGAAGCACCTGCTTGATATCCAGGCGAGACAGATAGACATCCAGTCCGGCAGCCACGGAAACCTTGTCGCCAAGTTTCGTGGCAATGGAGGGATTCACATTGATCACCGTCAACTCAGCCGAATATGGCGCCGAATAACGAAACGCCCCGGTTTTATCCCACACTGTGGACTGCCCGAAAGGGGTCGAAATCCCCAATCCGGCTGTGAAGGTGTGATTCGAGGAGGGTAACACAGCAAACAGATCCGGCAGGATCTTCCAGGGATTTTCGGTCTTTGCCGTTCCCATCGGGGAATGAAACTCCGTGCTGGTGTTGATAATCGTAACGGCTCCCATCACCTGGGCTTCCTTGATCTCAGTCATATTGGCAGGGTTATGCTCCACGGCTGAGGCATCATCAATCTGAGCAATATTGCCACCCGCACGCCCCAAGGCCTCCGCCCCAGCTGGTGGATTCCGGAATCCGTTCGCCATCGCATACGAGCCAGAACATGCCAACAACAATCCCAATGCCCATTTCATTCTTTTATCTTGTTTCATGATTCCCCTTTCATGCTTTTACACATTGTTTAATCACCCAACGGCAAATTCTAATAGCAAAGGGAATGCCAACTTCAAAAAGTCCATATATTGTAGGTTTGTACGACTCGACCCCTAAGATATAGACGGCGTGTACATTATTGAACACTTCGCATTCGCCGTATCGCACAATAATGAACACTTTATTCTTGTCTTTTTCACGATTGTGTGTTCTTTTTGAGACAAATAAGAATGTGTGAATAAGAGTACGCAGGAGGGACGCACGATTAGCCACATACGACGCCCGAATAGTCACTATCTCCAATACACTTTCGTGAGGGAGATCAGCGCATGCTGAGACTAGACAACAGAGTGGTAGTTACCGGTCTCGGTATTGTGGCACCGAATGGTATTGGGAAAGCGGCATTCTGGAGTTCCCTTCTGGAAGGCCGTAGTGGCATCGGACCGGTCACCCTTTTTGACGCCAGCCAGCACACCTGTCGCATCGCCGGAGAAGTCAATGATTTCGACCCTAAGACCCACTTAGGACCCGACATCTCGCACAAACGGATGGCTCGACAGTCTCAACTGTCCTTGGCTGCGGCATTTCAGGCAGTCGCAGATGCCAACCTTTCCCGGGATTCTGTTGTCACTACGCTTCCCATACCTCTCGTTCTTGGTGTCAGTTCAAGCGCAATCGAGGTCTTCGAGCAAAGCATGGAACGTCTTATGGCCCAAGGGCCATCACGCGTCCCGTGCAATAGTATTGATGCTGGCCGACTTCATCAGGCGGCGGGTATACTGACCCGCTTCATCCCGCTACTGACAAGCTCAAAAACCGTGTCGTCTGCTTGTTCAGCGGGACTTGACGCCATTGCCTCCGCTGTAGCCCTCATCCGGGAAGGGCGGGCTGAGGTGGCAGTGGCTGGAGGTGCCGACGCGCCTATCAACTCCTTGATGATGGCCTGCCTGGCCAAGAGCAGACTCATCGCGCATCACGACAATCCTACAAAAGCCAGTTGCCCGTTTTCCGCCGACCGTACCTCAGGCATTATCTCCGAGGGGGCGGCCATAGTGGTGCTCGAATCCTTGGATCACGCCCGTGCCCGTGGAGCCACCCCCTACCTTGAGATCACAGGTTATGCCTCCTTTGTTGATACCCGTCTTGACGAACCTGAATCAGGACTGGGACAAACGATCAAAGCCGCGCTGGCAAACTCACGGCACCGGCTCGGTGATGTGGATCACATCTGCGCCCATGGTCCCAGTGACCGATGTCTCGACCTTCTTGAAACAAAGGTGATCAAATCGGTGTTCGGCCAGCACGCCTACCGTATTCCTGTCACATCGATCAAGGGTGTTACGGGTAATCCATTTGCCGCGGCTGGTCCCCTTCAGGTGGTCGCCTGTGCCCTGACCCTTCGGAACAATCGCATACCGCCCACGGCCAATCTGGACAAACCTGATCCTGAATGCGATCTCGACTATGTCCCCCTGGTGGCGCGCCATGCCTCACCACAGTGCATTCTGATCAATTCTCACGGAATGGGCGGAGGCAATAGTTGCCTCGTTGTGGAAAGGGTCCAGCCCGCATGATTACCCTTTTCCTCCTGCACTCCACGACAATCGCCATCGGGTTTATTCTTGGATTGCTGGTGTTTCTCTCCAACCCAAAACGCCTGACCAACCGGTTCTTCTTCCTTCTTGCCACACTACTGACCGCGTGGATGACCTGTCAGGCCATCGGTTTTGCCCTTTCAGACACCGCCATCGTCATCTGTATCCGGACGTGCATGATCATTGCGGTATTCATTCCTTTGGCGGTTGATTGGTTGCAGGTCACCATCATCCACCCGGAACGACGCTGGCAAAAGGTATTGTTAGGGTCGCCCTACTGGTTATTCTTCAGCATTGCAATCTCGGCAATGTCAATGACACATCTCTTCGTGACCGGCGCAACGCGACCTGCAGGTCAGATTCTTCCCGAACCCGTTTACTCCCTCTATTTTCCACTCTACGCCATCTACTTCATAACCAGTCTTGGCGTCATGCTCCTGAATTGTGCGAGAAACTTGAAACTAGCCACGGGCGCCCCGAAAACCGAACTGCAATTCCTGATGTTGGGCAACGCTACAGGTTTCACGGTTGGCGTGGTGATCAACATTATCCTGCCATTAACTACGGGTAATTCCAGGTTTGCCCTCCTGACGCCTTTGTCGGCCATCTGCCTCTACTTGGCCACTGGATATGGCATTGCCACACGCCGCATCATGGACATGGCGACTTTTATGCGGCGACTGACCGCCTATGCCTTCCTGATTATCTTTCTCGCCATCCTCTATTCCGCCGTCTGGTTCGTCTTGAAAACGGTGTTACCCCCCCTCGGAACCCCCTTCGCAGCCCTCCCTCACTTCATTGCCTCACTGGTTGTGGCATTTTCACTCACCCCCTCACAGGGCCGGATGAAGCGAATCACAAATCATTTGTTCATCAATTTCACCAACTTTGATGCAAACCAGGTTGTGCAGTCGGCCGATGCTCTGTTCAGATCAGTCAAATCGATGGACCTGTTGCTCCGGGATTTCGCAGCCCTGGTGACAAGCACCATCGGCACTGATTCGGCCGTCATCGTCCTCCGGCAAAAGGATCATTATGTGCAACGCTATCCTGAAACGGATGGCGATCAGACGGTTATCCCTCTCAATGACCCGCTTCCCATTACCCTGGCAGCCCTTGAGGAACCTGTCGTTTCTGACATTCTTCGCCGACTACGGTTGGACGCCACTGCGGAAGCCGCCTGTAAAACGGTTGAGCGAATGAATTTTGCGGCGGCGGTCGGACTCTTTTCCCAGGAAGGCATGGAGGGAGTTCTCCTGCTTCCGCCACGTCTGTCAGGACGCATCTATGGGGCGCCTGAACAACAGATTTTGCAACTGCTCTGCAATCAACTTGCCACCGCTATCAGTTCGGGCCGACTCTATACCCAGTTGCAGGACAGCAAAATCTACAACGAAATCCTGGTCGACAGTCTCGTCAGCGGCGTCATCGCGGCTAATCATGATGGAATCATTACGATCTTCAACCGGGAGGCCCAGCGGATCACCCGCCTGTCAGCCCCCGCGACGGTGACGCAACCCTTGAGCGTCCTGCCGGACCCATTGGGCGCGCTTCTGGAGAAAACCCAGGATGACGGCACTGAAATTGTGAATCAGGATTATTCCCTGTCGAAGGAGCATGGCGAACCTGTTCCGATCCGGGTGAGCAGTTCGGTCATTTATGGTCACGCCGGCAAAAGACTGGGTGCATTCCTCGTGATTAATGACCTCACTACGATCAAACAACTCGAACTCCAGGTCCGGCGCACCGACCGCCTCGCCAGTCTGGGCACCCTCGCCGCCGGCATGGCGCATGAGATCAAGAATCCCCTCGTCTCGATCAAAACCTTCACGCAACTTCTCCCCGAACGCTATGAGGACGCCGATTTCCGCGAGACATTCTCTTCGCTGGTCGGAGGCGAAGTCAAACGTATCGACTCAATCGTCAACCAACTGCTGCGGTTCTCCCGCCCTTCCAAACCCGTCCTGGTATCCACTTCGCTTCATGACCTGTTGAACAGCGCTCTGAAACTTCTCCAGCAACAGATGCGCTCAAAAAACATCCAGTTATCCATCTCGTTAACAGCCCCGTATGACCGCATTAACGCCGATGGAGACCAACTCAGCCAGGCCTTCATTAACTTCCTCATGAACGCCATCGAGTCCATGAAGGAGGGAGGATCGCTTTCGGTCACCTCCATCCTTCCGCCTCCAGACCATCCTTTAAACGCCTGGTGGAATGGCCAAGCAGATCGCCCCGTGATCCTGATCAGCATCCAGGATTCCGGCGAGGGAATTCCCGCGGAAGATCTCTCCCACATCTTTGATCCGTTCTTCACCACCAAAGCCCAGGGCACCGGGCTGGGATTGTCGGTGGCCCACGGCATCATCCATGAGCACGGCGGTATGATCGACGTCAAAAGCGCGCCGGGCCTCGGAACCACCTTCACTGTAGCTATTCCCTTGCTCAAGGAGGGCGTCTCGGCATGACACCGTCATCCCCGTCAACCTGCCTTCTGTACAGTACCAACGGGGAATGGGCCGCCCGCATGGGGTCCTTCCTCGGGTCTCTCGCCGTTGCGCGACACCTGGAATCTGCGGTCCAGGTCCAAAAGGAACTGGAAGTGCAACAGGACCAGGTTCTGTTGTTTGACTTGCTGACCCGTGATTCGCTCGATCTGTTGGCCCTCCTTACCCGGAATTATCCCCGCACCCTCGTCATCGCCTTCGGGATGCCCGGATCTGATCCCATGCTTCAGGCCCAGCAATCCGATGTTTTTGCCTCCGAGGCGGATCCGGTCGTGGATCGCCAACGTCTGTCCACGCTGATTCAACGCGCTTTCCGGCATCTGGAACTGGCATCCGAAAACCGGTTGCTCCGGCAAGAGACCCTGCGCCTTAATGTCCTGACCGAAGCCTACCAGAACCGCCCTCAGCCCGAGTCCGACACCTCTCTGGATATCCGCGATTTTTCCGCCGCCATGCGTCATTTCACCAACGTGGAGACCCTGTTACAGCGGCTTGTCGACGAAGTCGCCAATGCCCTGCGGGTATCCCGCATCGGCATCTTCAGCAGAACCCGCGATATCGCCTCCTATCGTCTCCGCGCCGGCCTGCGCTGCCTGGAATCATCGGTGTTGCTTGAATTCGGCGAAACCCATCCGTACGTCAACTGGATGACCATCCACACCCATGCCGTTTCACTCGTCCATCTCGAGCGTGTCCGGGATGTTACCGACAGGCGGATGCTCCAGGGAATGCTGGATCAGGTGGGCGCCGAAGTTCTGATTCCCCTTCAGTCCCACCATCGACTCCTGGGCTGGCTGTTTGTCGGCCCACTCTCCTCGGGACTCCCGTTCGAGAAGCGCCACATGGATCACCTGATCAGCCTGACCGAGTGCGTCTCCACCACGCTGGAAAATGCCCTGCTCTACGAGGAGGCCACGATCCAGAAGATGCTGGCCGAGACCCTGCTCCATTCGATGCCCAGCGGCATCATCGCCGTGGATGATGCGGGCATTGTGCGATGGTACAACGAGTCCGCCAAGTCGTTGTTCGGGGTCACCGCGGAAATCGCCATCGGACGCCCCGTGGAGGGATTGGGAACCCGCCTGGCCGATCTGCTCCGGCGAACACTGGGCGAAAATGGGTCGCCTCAATCCGGGGAGTGGCTCGAACGGGGGACCCGGCGCAATCTGGTTACGCGGACGCAACGCCTCGCCAATCAGACCCACTGTCTGGGCGCAGTGGCCGTCGTGCAGGACACCACGGACCAGAAATCCATGCAGGAACAACAGGACCGGTTGGATCGTGCCACGTTCTGGACCGAACTGGCGTCCAGCCTGTCCCACGAAGTCCGCAATCCCCTGGTCGCCATCAAAACCTTCGCCCAATTACTTCCCGAACGGTACGAGGACAAGGATTTTCAACATGAGTTCCGGGATCTTGTCTCTTCGGAGATTGAACGCCTGAATGGAATCGTGGATCAGATCCACACCTTTGCGAATCCCCCCCCCCTCACCTTCACTCCTGTCAATCTGATGCGTTGCCTCGAAAAAAGCATCGCACTGGTGTTCCCGACGCCACGTCCCGCTCTTCACGTTTCATTGTCGGCTCCCGAGACACTGCCGATGGTACCGGGTGATGAGCGTGCCCTGGGCGAGACCTTTGTCCATTTACTCAATAACTCCGCCGAAGCCCTTTCCTCATCCCTCAAG
>Ga0194063_10002370_pt1 | contig 11783 bp, 12 predicted proteins | sample SepL3720m_MetaG_FD_155459 | JGI IMG/M metagenome (GOLD analysis project Ga0194063, IMG submission 155459) | Anoxic zone freshwater microbial communities from boreal shield lake in IISD Experimental Lakes Area, Ontario, Canada - Sep2016-L373-20m | ecosystem: Environmental > Aquatic > Freshwater... | reverse complement strand
AGAGTGGCGAAAAAATTATTGTGGGTGTAAATAAATTTCTGATTGTAGAAAAAAATACTACCCCGGTATTTAAAATTGATGAAAGCATTCAGCAAATACAAACTGATAAACTTAAAGCTTTAAAGGCTAAAAGAGATCAGGAGAAAGCTGCAGCCTGTTTAAAACAGATTCATGCTGTAGCTATCAGCGGCGAAAACCTGATGCCTGCTGTGGTGGACGCAGTGGAAAATTATTGCACACTGGGTGAAATTGCAGATGAATTGAGAAAGATTTTTGGCGAGTATAAATAAAAAGTAAAATAGCGTTGCCAACCTTTAAAAGGTTGGCAACGCTGCAAACAGAAAATGACTATCATGATAAAAACAAAACTGCTTATTGCATTTTTTTTATTTTGTACCTGCTCGTGCATAATAGCGCAGGACCTTACTAAGACCATAGAATCTAAAGCTTTGGCGGTGCAAAGTAAATTGGTGGAATGGCGCAGGCATTTACATGAACATCCCGAACTGGGCAACAGGGAATATAATACTGCTGCGTATATTATTTTGCAGTTAAAAGAACTTGGACTTGAAATACAAACCGGTGTTGGTAAGACGGGAGTAGTAGCTATATTAAAAGGTGGTAAGCCCGGCCCCTGTATTGCTTTAAGGGCGGATATTGACGGACTGCCTGTAAAAGAAAGAGTAAATATCCCTTATGCATCAAAAGACAGTACAGAGTATAACGGACAAAAAGTTCCGGTGATGCATGCCTGCGGACATGATGCACATACCTCCATGCTGATTGGTGCTGCAACAGTTTTATCAGGTATGAAAAAAGATATTGCCGGTACCATTAAATTTATTTTTCAGCCTGCAGAAGAAGGTCCTCCGGGAACTGAAGAAGGTGGTGCAGGTCTGATGGTAAAAGAAGGTGTAATGGATAATCCTAAAGTAGATGTGGTATTTGGCATGCATATAGAATCCTGGATTCCTGCAGGAGATATTCAATACAAATCCGGTTCATTTATGGCATCTGCAGATTTGTTTACCGTTAAAGTAAAGGGCAAATCATCTCATGGCTCACAGCCATGGTTAGGTGTAGATCCAATAAGCGTATCGGCACAAATCATTGAAGGGTTTCAAAATATTGTGAGCCGGCAAATGGATCTTACCAAAGCGCCTGTGGTAATCACTGTGGGGAAAATTAATGCAGGCGTTCGTTTCAATATCATTCCCGAAGAAGCCAATATGGAAGGTACTTTACGTACTCTGGATACCAAAATGCAGCAGGATGTTCAGGCAAGAATGAAATTTACTGCGGCAAAAATTGCAGAAGCTTCCAATGCTACAGCAGAAGTAATATTCTTTCCCAAAACATTAGTTACCTACAATACACCAGAACTCGTAGAAAAGATGATCCCCTCTTTACAAACTGCCGCAGGAAAAGAAAATGTACGGGCCATGGACTGGGTTACCGGTGCAGAAGACTTTAGTTATTTCGGTACAAAAGCTCCAGCCTTCTTTTTTTACTTTGGGGGAATGCCAAGAGGCAATGATGCTAATAACGCACCTCCGCATCACACACCTGATTTTATGATCGACGACAGCAGGTTATATGTGGGCGTAAAAACATTTTGTCAGCTGGTATTTGATTACCCGAAGACGATTAAGAATTAATAATTAATAATTAACAATGAATAATTAATAATGCTATTATGAAGAAACTAATACTGGTACTGATTGTATTTAGCTCATGCAGTGCATTTGCGCAGAATAAGATGACACCTGAACAGCTTTGGAAATTAGGCAGGGTTGCCGGCCTGGGGATTTCAAAAGACGGAAAATATGTATTGTACTCCGTATCCACACCCAATGCGGAAGAAAATAAAAGTTCCAGAAAAACTTATGCAGTACCATTAAGTGGTGGCGATGCCATTGCTGTAAGCAATACAGAAAGTATGCTGAATAATGAAAAGATTTCTGTTGATGGTAAATACCTGATCAGTGAAGCTGAACAAAAAGTAAAACCGGTTACAGGTGCGGATAATTACCCGGAATTAAAAAAATCGAATGTATATATTTTCGATAACCTGAATTACCGTCACTGGGATACTTATGAAGATGGAAAATTCAGCCATGTAATGTTATCCCCCATTGTAAATGGTAAAGCAGATGAAGAAAAAGCCATCGATTTGATGAAGGGTGAGCCTTACGATTGTCCGCAAAAACCTTCCGGTGGTGATGAAGATTATGTATGGAATCCCAATGGAAAAGAAGTGGTGTACTGTACAAAAAAATTATATGGTACTACTTATGCAGTAAGCACGAACACCGATCTGTATGCGTACAATATTGAAACCGGCAAAACCAGCAATTTAACCGAAGGCATGCCAGGCTATGATGTAAATCCTCAATTCAATAAAAAAGGAGAACTGGCCTGGTTAAGTATGAAACGTGCAGGTTACGAAGCTGACAAACAAGACCTGATTGTTTCCAACGGTGTAACCAAAATGAATCTTACAGCACAAAGAGACGATATACATGTGGAAGGATATAAATGGAATGATGATAATAAAAAGATATTTTTCTGGGCACCCATTGATGGCACCCTGCAATTATTTGAAGTGAATTATCCGGGGTTGACTAAAATGATGCCGGTAATTCGTCAAATCACTAAAGGAGATTTTGATGTAAACGGTGTTATAGGACAAAGTGGCAATACCCTCATCGTTTCCAGAACAGATATGAACCATGCCGCTGAATTATTTTCAGTTGATATCAATACCGGATCGATGCAGCAACTTACTCATGTAAATGATGCCACTTATGCCAGTTTAAGCATGAGTAAAACTGAACGCCGTATCATTAAAACAACCGATGGAAAAGATATGCTGGTATGGGTAATTTATCCTCCCGATTTTGATGCTACAAAAAAATATCCTGCATTATTGTATTGTCAGGGCGGGCCACAATCAGCACTCACACAATTTTATTCGTTCCGCTGGAATTTTCAATTGATGGCGGCTAACGGATACATTGTTATTGCGCCTAACCGAAGGGGTATGCCTGGACATGGCACAAAATGGAATGAGCAGATCAGTAAAGACTGGGGTGGCCAGGTGATGAATGATTATTTCAGTGCTGTTGACGGACTCAGTAAAGAAAAATATGTAGATAAAAATCGTTTGGGATGTGTGGGTGCCAGTTACGGTGGCTATTCTGTATTTTACCTGGCAGGCATTCATAAGAAAAGATTCAAAACCTTTATTGCACATGATGGCGTATTTGATTTAAGAAGCATGTATGGCACTACAGATGAAATGTGGTTCGAAAACTGGGATAAAGGCGGTGCGTACTGGGATAAATCAAATGCCGCAGCACAAAAAAGTTATAATAAATTCAATCCGAGCGACCTGGTTGCTAAATGGAACACCCCTATCCTGATTTATCAGGGCGGCAAAGATTACCGTGTACCCATTGAACAGGGCCAACAGGCTTTTCAGGCGGCACAGTTAAGAGGCATCAAGAGCAAATTTATTTTGCTGCCCGATCAAAATCACTGGGTACTAACGGCACAGGATGCACTGGTATGGCAACATGAATTTTATAAATGGCTGGATGAAACTTTGAAATAATGAAATCATTCTGGAACGAACGTTATGCTGCTGCCGAATTTGTATATGGCATTGCACCTAATGAATATTTTAAATCAGCGCTGGATAAATTACCTGCAGGCAAACTGCTGCTACCCTGCGAAGGAGAAGGCAGAAATGCAGTGTATGCCGCTACACAATCCTGGATAGTGGATGCTTTTGACCAGAGTGAAGCAGGTAAAGAAAAATGCCTTCAATTGGCAACAGCAAATGGAGTATCCATCAATTATCAAATTGCTGATGCGTTACAATTTGAATATGGCGAAGATCAATATGATGTTATTGCATTGATATATGCTCATTTTCCACCAACAATAAGAGCCACTATTCATGAAAAATGTGTGCAGGCATTAAAAAAAGGTGGCATCATAATCATGGAAGCTTTTAATCCGTTGCAATTAAATAATGCCAGCGGAGGCCCAAAAGATTTATCCATGTTGTATACTCCAGAAATGTTACAGGAAGATTTCTCTGTTACTGCAATTGAATATATAGAATCGCTTCAGGTAAATTTAAACGAAGGCGCTTTTCATAAAGGCATCGGCGATGTAATTCGTTTAATGGCAAAAAAATGAGATTGTAAAAGGTTGCCAACCTTAAAATAGTATAAGGGGTATATAAAAATATTCTGCCAAGGTTGGCAACCTTGGCAGAATATAAATCTAAGCTAAAGCCAATTGTTTTTTTTCTGCGAGTTCTGTCTCAATAGTACAGGCAATCCATAATTTAAATCCACCGGAAATATTCAATACTTTATCAAAACCATTTTGCAATAAAATGCGTTGTGCTAAATATCCTCTCAGTCCTATCTGACAATAGATATAAATCGTTTTATCTTTTGGAATTTCAACCAGTCTGCTTCTTAAACTATCAACAGGGATATTTACAGCACCATGAATATGGCTGGCTGCAAATTCATGCGGATCTCTAACATCAATCAAAATGTCATTATCAGTTAATGTACTGGTAGTATTCCAGGGCACTACAAATAATCTTTGCTGTAAAATATTTTCGGCTACAAAGCCGGCCATATTCACAGGGTCTTTTGCAGAAGAATACGGAGGTGCATAAGCATGTTCAAATTCTGTGAGTTCATAAATGGTACTGCCTCTTTGTATCACAGAAGATAATGTATCAATTCTTTTATCTACCCCGTCTTTACCAATTACCTGAGCACCCAGTAATCTTCCGTCTTCAGGAGAAAAACTTATCTGTATGCTCATCTGCTCAGCATCCGGATAATATCCTGCATGAGATCCGCTATGCGTGGTGGATACCAAATGACTAATACTGGCAGCTTTTAAATGTTTACTGGCTACACCTGCCACGGCAATTGTTAAATCAAACAATTTTACAATTGCAGTATTAATGGATCCATTATATTTTTGTTTATTACCTAACACCATATTGTTGGCACATATTCGGCCTTGCTTATTGGCAGGACCTGCCAGATAAGTTGGCATTGAATTACGGGTAATAGGATTAATAAATTCAATAGCATCTCCCACCGCATAAATATTTTCATCGGTAGTTTGCAGGTATTCATTCACCAGTATACCCCTTGATTTGCCTAATTGCAATCCGGCATCAGTGGCCAGCTTGGTATCAGGCTTTACACCAATAGACAAAATCACCACATCTGCATTAATTGGCTCCTCCTCTTTAAGTAATACTTTCAATCCTTTTTCATTACGTTCAAAACCGGTGACAGCAGTTTTTAATTTTAAATCAACGCCTTTACTTCTGATATGCTGTTGTGCAAATGCTGCTATTGGAAAATCAACAGGTGCCAGAATTTGATCGCCCATTTCCACTACCGTAATATGCATGCCCAAATGATGCAGGTTTTCAGCCATTTCTAATCCAATAAATCCGGCCCCAATAATTACTGCTTTACCATTTGGAAAACGCTGTACATATTCTTTTATCCTGTCGGTATCCGTTACATTTCTTAATGTAAGTATACCATCACTATCGATACCCGGCAAAGGCGGACGAACAGGTGATGCCCCGGGAGAAAGCACTAATTTATTATAGCTCTCCTGATATACTTCACCAGTAGTCAGATTTTTAACGGTAACCGTTTTTGCTATTTTATCAATACTCAATACTTCAGTCAGCACTCTGGCATCTATATTAAATCTTTGTTTAAATGATGCAGCCGTTTGTACAAATAATTTATTCCTGTCGGTAATTACATCTCCAATATAATAAGGCAACCCGCAATTGGCATAAGAGATATGTGCACCTTTTTCAAATAATACTATCGATGCCTGCTCATCCAATCTTCTTAAACGTGCTGCAGTACTGGCCCCTCCTGCTACTCCTCCTACAATGATGTATTTCATGTGTTGATTTTTTAAGATAATTACAACACAAAGAAAATCATATAAAAACAGTAAAATGGTAACATTAGTCACTTTTTGAACTGATGCAAATAAAACCATTGTTGCAACAGCTACTTATTAGTTGCCATCCATTTAATCCGCTGTTTTATTGTAACCCTTATAAGAATGCGTAACTTTTGTTACGAACAGTTAAACCCAACAACTCTAATTTTGTTATAAATAAAAAAACATATGCCAACAATACCATTAACCACTCAGGATTTTAAAGAAAAAATATTCGACTACGATTCAGTTAAAGACTGGAAATACCAGGGCACATTACCTGCTATTATTGATTTTTATGCCGATTGGTGCGGCCCCTGTAAAATGGTGGCTCCCATACTGGAAGAACTGTCAAATGAATATGATAACCGCATCGTAATTTATAAAGTGAATACAGATATTGAACAGGAATTGGCCGGTGTATTCGGCATCCAGAGTATCCCCTCTTTTCTTTTTATTGATAAAGACGGAGAACCCATGCTGCAACCGGGTGCTTTTCCCAAGCATGTATTTAAAAAAGTAATTGAAGAAAGCTTACTGAATCAGGCAAAGAAAGAAGAATAAATGTTTACAGCACCATTAAAATCTTTTATACTGGTAACCCTTCAGTTTACACTGATAGGGGTACTGTTATTTACAACTGCACCATTTGCAGTTTCAGTTGCTTCAACAGTATTAATTGCAGCATCGGTACTGCTGGTAATATGGGCAATTGCTGTTATGCAGCAAAGTAAGTTCCGCATCTCCCCCGTGCCTGCAGCAGCAGCTGTACTGGTTACCAGCGGACCATACCGGTTTATACGACATCCTATGTATACCGCAATTTTATTGGGTGCCGCAGGATTACTTACCGGATATTTTAGCTGGATAAGATTGAGTATGGCAGTACTATTAGCTATTGTACTCATCATAAAATTATTCTGGGAAGAAAAAATGCTGACAGAAAAATTTTCAACCTATGGTGCCTATAAGAAAAATTCCCGGCGACTATTTCCCTATATATTCTGATTAATAATGCGCAAAGTCTGCATCATAATCCCCTTTTATTCTTTCCATGGATGGATTGAAATAACCGAATTTTAAATTCGGAAATTCTTCTCTTATCAATTCCTGCATTTGCTTCACCCCCATGCACTCTCCGGTTTCTGTAACACCAATTTTGCCTAAATACCAATCGGGATCAATATTAAAATTGCGCCATTGTATCATACACAAATCAGTTTCTTTAATCAGCTTGCGCAGGGCCTCATATTCTTCCACACTGTCTGTCATTCCAGGAAAAACAAAATAATTAATGCTGGTCCACCCACCGTAACTGCGCACAATTTTCAGACTTTCAATCAGGTCTTTAAACTCGTAATTATTAGGCCGGTAATAAGGAATATAAATAGCTTCCCTTGCAGAATTGATGCTCACACGAATACTGTTCAATCCCGCTTCGCATAAGGCTTTTACCGCCTTGGGCATACTGCCATTGGTATTGATATTGATACTTCCCTTTTGTGTATGCTTTCTTATTTCAATGATGGCATCACGAATGGTTTCCCACATCAGCAGCGGTTCGCCTTCGCAACCCTGTCCAAAACTGATAATGGGATAAGGAGCTGTTTCCAGATGCGGCACGGTAAATTCTACTATCTCTTCAGCAGTAGGTTTAAATGTTAAACGGTCTTGCGTACTTACAATAGTTTCTTCTGCGGGTTGAAAACTGATACAGCCTAAACAATTAGCATTGCAGGCGGGTGAAGATGGAACAGGACATTCCCATCGGCCCAGTGCAAAATTTCTTGCAGCGGGACAGGTATACGTTAAGCAACAGTTCTCCATCAAATGTTTTACTAAACGGTTTTGCGGATAAGCTGATAATAATGTGTTGGTACCTTCCTGTATCAGGTCATCATCATAACCTTCACATTCCTGACGGATATCTTTTTCAATACGTACGGCGGGCACATAAAATTTATCATCGTACCATCCGGCGGTGGTATAACAAAATAAGGGTAAAGTGGGCGCATCTTTTTCAGTTTCATATGCAGCCATATATAAGCCGGTATGTGCCGGCGGAATAAACGCCGCTACAGCCCAGCCTTTTTCGCACAGGCGCATTTCCCCTGTTTCCACATCAATACCAATGCCTTTACGGCCCGGCAATTCATACAAATTTCCGCCATTGGGTAATTCTATCCATTCGTCGGCAGGTATGGGCAATGCATCCCAGCCGCTACGGCCGGTAACATAAAGCGAAGTGTCTTCAAAAATATTTCCTTCCCCGTCGGAGTAGAGGATGTATGGACTGCTTGTTAAAGCCATAGATGTTTGTTTTAAGATGACAGCTGACAGAAAAGAGCAGCGTTACTGTCATCTTTATACTGTCATCTATCTACTAATAAGGTGCTTTTTGCAAAAATCGTCAATTTGCTCCAACTCATCAATTTTTAAATTGCGGCGCAGATTGAACTCCATTTTTTTATGACGCAGGGTTTCAATGAAAATACTATGGTACTTGGGTATGATGGTCTTCACCTCATTCCATCCAATCTCGGCATCTTTTACAAAATCGGGTATAGTAATGCCTGTAGACCTGATATCCACTGCTTCGGAACGCAATACCCTTCTTTCTCTTTTAAATAAAAATAAATAAGCGGCAGCCACTACCAGATGCAGGATGCCAAACCAGGTATGTCCATCTCCAGTAAGTGTAATTCCAATACCCATTAAAGTAAGCGCTTCCATCAGGCGAAAGATCAGATTCAGCCGGGGAGCTTCTATCAGTAATACCCCTCCAAAAAGTACAAGTAAAAATATATCTGCTGCAATAACCACTTGGGTATAGAACAGCAGCTTATTGCCATCATGTACCTCTAAAATATGCACGGCATTAATTAAAATCACTGAAGCTGCGATGAAATGTAACACCCTGGCCGAGTTTTTTAATAACTCAAATGCAGGATGTACCACCGGTATAGAGTATTGGGTTTGCATAACAGTAAGTTTTGAACTGTGATGCGGCTGTAGTAATATTCCATAAGGAATTATACAATTTGTGGTTTGGCGTTTGCAGTTTGTAGTTGTTGGGCGCAAAATTGATTGAAGTCGGTTTCATCAATATGCTTTTCTTCTATCAATTGCTGAATGATGCTGTTGCTTTTAAAGTCAATAGTAAGCATGCCGTCCTTCAGTATCACATTATTCAAACTTTCCCACCTGAAAGTTTTTTTAGGAAATGAATTATACAGAATATGGGTTTCATCTGCCAGAATGGTAATCTTCTTTTTAAAGATGGTGGCAAAGCAACTGAATACAAAAACCAGCAGGCTCATCAGGTATACACCTTCCTGTAACCAAAATAAGGCAAAAAGATAGATGGGCAATTCAAGCAAATTTGAGCGACTGTCTTTTTTTGTATTGAGATAATACAACAACAGATAAATGCCTGCAGCAATAATACCCAGTATGGGCGCAATAATATTTCCGGGGAACTTAGTTACGGCATACACAATGAATGTGATCAGGTGCAATACCACTACTAACCATTCAATACGTTTATAAGAAGACTGTTTTTCCTGTTGTAAAGTGAATTGATACACTGAAGCTGCCATGCTGAAATTTATTGATTTGAAGCTACCATCAGGTTGCATAATTTCAGCAAACACCTTGCACCCACATTTTCGTCCCATTCGCTGCGGCTTACACCTACTTCCACCAAATCGAAACCAATTAGCTTTCTGCCACTTTCTAAAATGCGTTTGAATAAATAAAATACCTGTTCGGTTTCAAAACCGCCGGGTACCGGTGTACCTGTATGCGGACAAAGCTTAGGATCCAGTCCATCGATATCCAAACTGATAAAAACGTTTTGAGGCAAATGATTTACAATTTCATCAGCAATAACTTTCCAGGTTTCACCACAGAACTGGCGCTCCTTAATATCTTTATCAAAATAAGTAATGGCCCTTCCGTTGGAAGCCACCATATAATCAAATTCTTCATCGCAAAAATCTCTCACCCCTACCTGCACCAGCTTGGTAAGTGATTCCAATTCTTCCAGTGCATTGTACATAATGGAAGCGTGTGAATATTTAAACCCTTCGTAAGCTTTTCTGAGGTCGAAATGCGCATCAATATGCAGGATTCCAAATGCGCCATATTTTTCGCCAATGGCTTTATAAAATCCTAAAGGTGTGCTGTGATCGCCACCCAGCAAACCCACCAGTTTACCATCATTCAGTAAGCCTTTGGTTTGTTCATACACCCAACTGTTCAAAAAATTACTGCCTTCGTTGATCTCTTTTAAAGTTTTGCACATAAACTTATTATCGGCCACCACTTCGCCCTGAGCAATATAATTGATGTACAATTCGGCTTCCTTGCGCAGATAATCACTTTTCATCAGCACTTTTTTGTCGCTGGGTATCAGATAGTACCCGTTTTTCCAGGCATCTTTAAAATCCCTGTCGTAAAGGTCAACCTGTAAACTGGCATTAAAAACATGTTCCGGAGCCCTGGCAGTACCTGCCATATAGCTCACCGTAACCTCCCAGGGTACAGGTAAAATCACCAGTTTGGCATTATCCTGTGTAAATGTCAGGCTAAATATATTATTGTTGGGATTTCCAACGGCATTAGGGTCAAATTGGGAAAGATCGCTCATTACTGATTTTTATAAAGGGTTGCAAAGATAATGGCTGACAAACATATTATCAATGATGTGAAAAAAGACTTAATCATAACGTCAGTACAGCCGTTTTGTTATACCTTTGACATGAAAATTTAAACTATGAAGAAATCTTCTATTTTTATTCTGGTAGGCATAGCAGCTGCCATTGTAGCATTGATTGTTTTTGGCTTCCCATCCTCTGATTTTTCTACTTACGATACTATTAGCTCGGCTAAAAATAAGCAGGGCAAATATGTACACCTTATTGCTAAGCTCGACCACACACAGCCTATCGAATACGATGCCATTAAAAACCCCAATTATCTGAGCTTTAGCATTGTAGACAGTCTGGGTGCGCAAACAAAAGTGGTTTACCACAACAGTAAACCCGCCGAACTGGAACAAAGTGAGCGAGTGGTTTTACAGGGAAAAATGCAGGGAGAAGTGTTTGAATGCAAAAGCATCACGCTTAAATGCCCCAGTAAATACAAAGACGATAAGAAACAGCTGGAAAAGACGATAACTTCAAGCAATTAGAAATATTCAGGTATTTCTTTTCAGAAGTTATAACGAACGGTCTGCTGCATTGTTGAAAATTATATCACCGGAAAAGAATTGATGGCCGGAGCTGCCTGAGTGATTATGGCTGCATTATTACTTAGACAGACTAATACTCCAGGGCTACCCCAATTCCGAATTCCTAATTACAAATTACTATGTTGTTTGAAGGCGAACATTTATTACCAGGACGTATCGGACATTTTTTTGTTATCTTTTCTTTTATTGCTTCTTTAATTGCCACCATTGGCTATTTTATTGCAAGCCGCAGTTCCGACCTTCAGGATAAAAAACGCTGGATCAATTTAGCCAGAATTTCTTTTATAACCCAGCTGGCTTCGGTAATGGTAATTTTTGGCATCATTTACTATATCTGCTCTCACCATTATTTTGAATACATGTATGCTTATAAGCATGCATCCAAAGAACTGGAACCTAAATTTTTATTAGCCTGTATCTGGGAAGGCCAGGAAGGCAGTTTTTTATTGTGGACCATCTGGCATAGTATACTGGGAATAGTACTCATTATAAAAGCTAAGGAATG
>Ga0194063_10002369_pt1 | contig 11784 bp, 10 predicted proteins | sample SepL3720m_MetaG_FD_155459 | JGI IMG/M metagenome (GOLD analysis project Ga0194063, IMG submission 155459) | Anoxic zone freshwater microbial communities from boreal shield lake in IISD Experimental Lakes Area, Ontario, Canada - Sep2016-L373-20m | ecosystem: Environmental > Aquatic > Freshwater... | reverse complement strand
GCGCTGATTCGCCCGCACATTCTCGCTCACCGTAAGCACCAGACCCGCGACGACCGCTGCGGCGATGGCCAGCACCACAATCCACAGCACCGGGTGGCGTATGTGGTCGGGAATGCGGGGATCCTGTCCGGGCTGGGTCTGGCTCACGTGTCTTCGTCGCGGTGGGTTGCATCAAGGCTACCGATGACGGGATACAGTCCCCGGCCATGACTGAATCGCACCTCTCCGGAGTGGACCCCGACGCGTTTAAGGCGGCGCTTGGGCGCTGGGCCAGCGGTATTACGGTGGTGACGGCCGCCAGTCCGGATGGCCCGGTGGGGCTCACCGTGTCGGCGTTCTCATCGCTGTCGCTGCACCCGCCGCTGGTGCTGGTGTGCATCGGCCAGGCCTCATGGACGCACGATCTGGTTACGCAGGCGCCTGGATTTGGTGTGCACATCCTCGCCGCAGATCAGGAAGAGGTGTCCAATACCTTCGCGTTCTCCCGTGAGGACCGCTTTAAGGATCTGCCCTGGGAGGGCGGGCACCACGGCGTGCCCATGCTCGAGGGTGCGCATGCCCGTCTGGTGTGTGAGCGGCATCAGGTGGTGGAGGCCGGCGATCACAGCATCCTCATCGGGCGCGTGCTGCAGGCCGATGTGACCGATGGCGACCCACTCATGTGGTGGAAGGGTGGCTACCGCCGTCTGGCGGAATAGATCCGCCACCGCTGTGCCCGGCCCCACCGCTCCCCATCAATGCCGTACGCTCACCACCTGATGGTGTCCCTCCACACGCACCCCGCGGGTCGCTGACCGTGGCATCCCTGCTGCATCGCATGGCCCGCTGGGTTGCGCACAACCCTGTCAAGGCCCTGTTGCTGTGGGTCGTCATCATCGTTGCCCTGTCGGGCGCGGTGAGCATTTTCGGCGCGCAGACCACCAACGACAACAGCCTGCCGGGCACGCAGAGCCAGGACGCCACCAACGTGCTGGCGGCCGACTTCCCGCCCACCGAGAACGGCACGAGCCCGATCGTGTTCAAGGTGAAGTCGGGCACTGTCAACTCGACGGCCAACAAGAACGCCATCACGGCATCGGTCAAGGCCATCGCCAAGGTGCCCCACGTCACTCAGGCCACGAGCCCCTATGGCAGCGCGGCCCAGTACCTGCAGAGTAAGTCGGGCACCATCGCGTATGTGCCGGTGCTCATGAACGTGAGCTCGGCAGCCATCACCGAGAAACAGGCGCAGGCGGTGCTGAACGCCGCCGACCCGGCGGTGAAGGCGGGTATTCAGGTGGCGGCGGGCGGCACCGTGGGTGCCACGCTGTCCAACCCGAATACTGAGTCCAGCACCGTCATCGGCCTTATCGCGGCCGTCATCATCCTGGCGGTTTCGTTCGGCACCCTCATCGCCATGTTCCTCCCCATCATCAGCGCAGTCATCGGGCTGGCGCTTGGCCTGGCAATCATCGGCCTGCTTGGACATGTCGTGGCGGTGCCGAGCATTGCCCCCACGCTGGCCACCATGATCGGGCTGGGCGTGGGCATCGACTACGCCCTGTTCATCGTGTCGCGCCATCGCGAGCAACTGGCCGAGGGCATGGATCCAAAGGAGTCGGTGGCCCTGGCCGTTGGCACCGCCGGAACCGCCGTGGTGTTTGCGGGTGGCACTCTCGTGCTGGCGCTGCTGTCGCTCGCGGTCGCGGGGATCCCGCTCATCTCGTCGCTCGGGTACGGGTCGTCACTCGCCGTGGTCACCGCGGTGCTGGCGGCCACCATCATGTTGCCGGCGGTGTTGTCACTGCTTGGCCACCGCATCAACTCACTGCCCATCTTCCCCCGGCGAAAGGGTGCGGCCGCGGCCGCGGGCACCGGGGTGTGGGCGCGCTGGGGTGGCTTTGTGTCGCGCCACCCGTGGTGGATGCTTCTCGCCGGGTTGGCGATCCTGATACCCATGGCCGTGCCGGTGTTCCGCATGACGCTGGGGCAGGAGGACGTCGGCGTGTCGTCCATCAAGACCACGCAGCGTCAGGCGTACGACCTGATGACCGAGGGATACGGCGTGGGCTACAACGGCCCGCTGCTTGTGGCGGTCAATCTCGATCCGCCCGCGAAGGAGAACCCCACCGTCGCGGCGCAGGAGAACGAGGCCAAGGCACTTCAGTCGCAACTTGAGGCCGAGCAGGCCCAGGGGCAGGCGCAGCAGGCGCAGCTTGAGGCCGAAGGAAAGTCGGCGCAGGCGAAGTCGGCGCGTATCAAGAAGGAGCGTCAGGCGCTTGACGCCGACGCACAGACGCTGGCCAGTAAGCGCGCGGTGCTGGTGGGGCAGGTGCGCGCACTTCGCACCGAAGCGCTGGGCGCCGCTGCCGGCCGTGCGGCGGCGTTGCGCACCAAGGCACAGGCGCAGGTTGCGAAGTCCGAGGCAGCCGCCGCAAAGGCCCGGACCATCTCCGGTGAGATCAAGACGACCCAGGCGTCTATTGCCGCCGTGAAGGCCGAGATCGCCGCGGGCGTGGACCCGCGCATGCTTGCCCGCCTCGAGAAGCGACAGGCCGACCTTGAGGCCCGGGCGAAGTCGCTCGTCGCCCAGAAGAACGTGCAGGCCACGGTGCAGGCCGATGCCAAGGCAAAGGCCGCGTCGCTGCGCGCGCAGGCGGTTGCCGCACTCTCGGCGCCACGCACGCCCGAGCAGACCGCGCTTCTGGCACAGGCGCAGTCGCTCGAAGCACAGGCCCGCGCCTTGGCCAGCCAGCGCGCGACGCTCGTGCACCGCCGCGACCTGCTGCTGCAGCAGGAGGCCTCACTTGCCCGCCAGGTCGCCTCCATCGAGTATCAGAAGAAGCAACTCGAGGCACTTCAGGCAGAGGCCACTCAGCAGGAAGCGCAGGCGAATGCCCTGAAGGCGCAGGTGACCGCGGCCCTCACGGCTGCGGGCGGCAATCCGCTGGGCACCGACCCGCGTCTGGTCACGCTGCAGAACGCGCTCAAGTCCACAAAGGGCGTGAAGGGCGTGTCGGTGCCGTCGGTCAACACCAGCGGCACCGCGGCGTATTACAACGCCATTCCCACCACCGCACCGGCGGCCGACACCACGGTGAATCTGGTGCATCGCGTGCGCGACTCAGTGGTACCGAAGGTGGAGAAGGAGACCAACGGGCTCACCGCCTACGTGGGCGGTACGACCGCGGGCAACATTGACCTGGCCGACGAGATCACAAGCTCGCTGCCTCTGGTAATCGCCACCGTCTGCTTGCTCAACATGCTGGTACTGCTTCTCGCCTTCCGGTCGATTCTCATTCCCATTCAGGCTGCGGCGGTCATCACGCTCATCTCGCTGGCCACCTTCGGGCTGCTCACGCTCGTGTTTCAGGAGGGCTGGGGCTTCTCGCTTGTGGGGCTCGATGCGACCAATGCCTGCTGCTTTATCGGCGACCGGGCCACCGATCCGATTGCCTCGTACGTGCCGCTCATGATGTACGCGGCCATCTTCGGGCTGGCCAACGACTACCAGGTGTTTCTGCTCTCGCGCATCGGTGCTGACGGCACGGCCGTCTCACCGGCCAAGGCAGTGGCAGATGGCATTCGCAGTGCGGGCAAGGTCATCGCCACCGCTGCGCTCATCATGCTGTCGGTGTTCGCCGCGTTCATCATCAACGGCGACCCGGTCATCAAGCAGTTCGGCGTGGGCCTGTCGGCTGGCGTGCTGCTTGCAGGTGGCCTCACGCTGTTCATGGTCCCGGCAATCCTGCGGCTCATGGGCCGGGCCATCCACTGGATTCCCAAGTGGCTCGATCGCATCCTGCCCCACGTGGATATCGAGGGGCAGAAACTGGTGGACCAGGCGGCTTCAACCGCCGCCGCTGCGAAACCGACGGAGCCCGGCGCCTAGTTCTGTGCCGGGCCGCCGTGCTCGGGGCGTGATCGCGGGATCATGAAGGCGGCTGCGATGACGCCCAGGGCGATGATGGCACCCACGAGGATCGCCCGGCCGTAGCCGTCGGCGAGCGCCGAGGCCATGGACTCGCCGGCTTGCAGTGATCCGGTGCGGTGGGCGGCGATGGTGGCCAGCACAGCCAACCCGATGGCACCGCCCACCTGACGCGACGCGTTGACAAGGCCAGATGCCAACCCGGCCATCTGCGGACCCACGGCCGACATGGCGGCATAGGTGCCCGGTGGGAAGCTGAGGCCGAGCCCGAGGGACACCAGCGAGATGGGGCCGAGGATGTCCACCCAGTACGAGCCATCTGCCGACAGGAACGACATCCAGAAGAGGGCGACGGCGATGATGACGCCCGAGACCGCAAGGATGGGGGTGGGGCCGGTGCGCGGCATGATTCGCCCGGCGATCTGTGCGCCCACGATGATGATGAGGGCTGCGGGGATAAACCCGAGGCCCGCCTGCAGGGGCGAGAGCATGAGCACCTCCTGCAGGTACAGCGACACGAAGTACCACATGGCGAACATCGATCCACCCACGCAGGCCATGGCGATGTTGGCCCCCGTGAGCGCGCGCGACTTCAGCATCCCGAAGGGGACGATGGGGGACGACGCCAGACGGGTCTCAATGAGGATGAAGGCGGCCAGCAGCGCCACGGCGCCCACAATGGGCACCAGAGTCCATGCCGAACCCCAGCCGTGGGTATTGGTCTGCACGATGCCGAATACGAACGCCGTGAGCGACAGCGTGATGGTGACCGCGCCGCCAACGTCAAGCTTCTTGCCTGCGCCCGACCCGAAGCTCTCGGGAATGACCCAGCGGCCCACGATGAGCCCCACCACGCCCACGGGGATGTTGATGAGAAAGATCCAGCGCCACGAGAGGAGGTCAGTGAGGATGCCGCCGATCAACACGCCCACCGCGCCGCCGCTGGCCAGTGAGGCGCTCCACATGCCAAGCGCCCGGGAACGCTCCTTGGCCTCAGTGAACGTGGTGGTGACGATGGTGAGCGTGACGGGGGAGAGGATGGCCGCGCCCACGCCCTGTACCGCACGGGCGGTGATCATGGCCCATCCGGTTGGCGCGAATCCGCACACCAGACTGGCCAGCGTGAACACCAGAAGACCCACGAGAAACATGCGCCGCCGCCCGAAGAGATCTGCGACGCGACCGCCCAGCAGCAGGAAACCCGCATAGGTGAGCGTGTAGGCATTGACCACCCACTGAAGGCCGGTGGGGCTGAACCCGAGGTCCACGCGCATTACCGGTAGCGCCACGTTCACCACGGCGACGTCGAGCACCACCATGAACTGCCCCAGGCACGCCAGCAGCAGGATGAGGTTCTTGCGAAGCGGCGGCGCATTGGGGGTGAGGGTGTCGGGCACGGCGCGTGATGCTAAAGGTTTCCTCTGCAAGCGTCTGACCACTGGCTGAACAAGGAGTCCTTCGTGGACCGCATCCCATACATCCTGCTGCCGCTTCTCGGCGGTGCGCTCATCGCGGCGCAGGCGCCAATCAATGCGCGGCTACGGGTGGTGGTGGGGTCACCGATCGCCAGCGCGGCGTTGTCATTCATCGTCGGCACCATCGTTCTTGTGGCGGGAACACTCGTGGTGGGCCAGGGCTCGTCGCTGGTCAACATCGGTGGCGGACCGTGGTGGGCGTATCTGGGCGGCCTGTGCGGTGCCGTGCTGGTGTTGGGCACGCTGGTGGCTGCGCCCCGGGTGGGTGTGCTCACCACCTTCGTGGCCGTGGTGCTGGGGCAGGTACTCCTGGCCGCTGCCATCGACAACTTCGGATGGCTTGGCCAGCCCGTGGCGTCGTTCGGCTGGGACCGAATCCTTGCCGTCCTCCTCCTGCTCGCCAGCCTCGCCCTCCTGCTGCGCCGGGTGTAGCGACGCGCCGACGCCCCCGTGCCGTCACGGGATTGCGGGGGGATGACGCCGGTGCCGGCCGGGCCGGGCCTACGGGGCCCGTGGCGCGTCGATGGCTGGTGGGCCGGGCGCCACCACGTCCCGCATGTCAGCGGGCATCCGATACTGTGAATTCAGTTCTGAAGGCCAGTCCTCAGATCCCCCAGCGATCAGGAGCGTCACGTGAGACCCCGCAGACTTCGATCCCTCATCCTGCCCGGAACCATCGCCGCTGCCTGTGCGGCCCTGCTTCCCGTCCAGATGGCATCATCTGCGCCCGTCACCGCGGGCCCGGGAGCGCCGACGACCACTCCGGCCGGCGGCGGTTTCTATGGGGTCTGGACGCTGAAGAGCTGGGAGATCGATGGTCAGGTGCTGCCCTGCCCGGTGCAACTTTCGCTGGGGCCGGGTGCGCCGTCCATCGGGTGCGGTCCCAACACCTTCCTCAAGTTGTTCCGGAGCGGCCGGTACGTGACCGATTTGCCGGTGTTCCAGGTGAATGAAGCGGACGGCGGCGCGTTTGTGGTTGGCGACTTTGGCCCCAAGAAGGGTTACACGATCGTCTTTGACGACGATGGAGAGGCTGACAGCCCCCGCGCGTACCGGATGGTGATCCGGAAGGCTGGATCCACGGCACCCAAGAAGATGGCAATCTCGCTTGCCATGCGTGCGGGCGGCACGACGACGACCATCGCGATGAACTTCGTGCGCTACACCGGGTGAGCATCGCCATCGGTGCCGCGCAGGTGCCGGGGGACAGCGTCGGGGTCATGGCTCTATCGTGTGCCGGTAATGGCAGGTAACGCAGACAGGCCCATTGGGGTATTCGACTCCGGCGTGGGCGGACTCACGGTGCTCGACGAGCTGCTGGCCCGGCTCCCGTCGGAGGACTTCATCTACTTCGGTGACACCGAGTGGTTTCCGTATGGCGACAAGTCGGCTGAGGATCTGCGTGCACGGGCCGACGCCATCGCAACGTGGCTGCTGGCGCAGGACGTGAAGATGATCGTGGTGGCCTGCAACACGGCCACCGCCGCCGCGCTCGCCCACCTTCAGACGCACCTTGCGGTGCCGGTGATCGGCGTGATGACGGCCGAGAGCCATGCGGCCGTGCAGAGCAGCCGCACACGCCGCATCGGCCTGCTGGCCACCGAGGCCACCGTCGCGTCGGGCTCGTACGAGCGCATGATCGCCGCGCACGACGCCGGAGCCGAGGTCACCGCCGTGGCCTGCCCACGCCTTGCGCCGGCAATCCAGAGCGGCGACCCATTCGATCAGTCGGTGGTCGACATGGTGCGCGAGTACACCCAGCCGCTTCGCGATGCCGGTGTTGACACGGTCATCCTCGGCTGCACGCACTACCCAATGGTGGCCAAGTTGATCCGACGCCAGGTACCCGATGCCACGCTCATCTCGTCGGGCGAGGAGATCGCCCGCGAGATCGCCGACACGCTGGGCAGGCAGGGCATGCTGCGCGACGGCGGGCGCGAGGGGCACTACGCATTTGCATGCTCAGGCGACCCCGACGCCTTTGGCACGCTCGGCACGCGGTTTATGCAGATGCCGTTCGGGGACGTGCAGCACGTAGACCCGGGCGTGGGCCCGGCGATCTAGATGGGCGTCGAGCGGGTTCTTGCCACGATTACGGCCACCGACGGCGAAGTGCACGACGCGCTGCTGCACATCGACGATCGCATCACCCGGGTGCGCGAGCGCTCATCGGGCCACCGCACGGCGATCATCCACGTGCACGGGATCATGGGTAACTTTCTGGTTGGCACGCTCAGGTTCCTGCCCTCGCGCCTGGCCCGCGCCGGGTACCCCACTCTGGTGGTGGAGACCCGCATGGGCAATGTGGGCCAACTCTTTGGCAAGGCGATCTTCGATGATGCCGTCAAGGACATCGCCGCCGCGTTCTGGTGGCTCGAGGCCCAGGGGTACGACCGAATTGTGGTGTGCGGGTATTCGAGCGGCGCCACGCTGGCCGCCCGGTACGTGGCCACCCACAACCTTGTCGGTATCAGGGCGCTCATCTCGATCTCAGGGCCGTGGGGGCTGCCGCAGTCGCTGGAGGCGCGTAGTCGTAAATGGGGCGCCGACCCGTCGTACGAACAGATTGTGGAGCGCCTCGCCGCGGTGGTGGGATCGGGTACCCCCGATCGCCCCGAGGATGACCGTCTGTTCGTCATCGAACAGAGCCGTGGCCCCACCCGTCGCCCGCAGGACAGCGAGGTGTACACGTATCGCACCTGGTGGCACTCGCGGGGCCCCGAGGCCTACGCGGCCATGGCCTTTCGCCAGTTGCCGGATGTCACGGTGCCGACACTGTTCGTCCAGGGCACGGCCGATCAGGTGGTTGATCCTGAGGAGGCCCAGCGTCAGGCCGACCTGCTGCGCGAATCGGGCAACAACCACGTGGAACTGGTGTGGGTGCCCGAGGCGGGGCACTTCTACAAGGGGCAGGAGATCCTGCTCGTTGACGCCATCACCGACTTCCTCGGGGGCATTGAGTGAGTCCCCGGCGCACCGGCACCAGACGCCGCCCGGCATTCGGGCGCGACGACCGGGAGATCAGCACCCGGCTTGTCACGCTCAACACTGATGATGGCCACGTGTGGGACGGCATGCTGCTTCGCCCACGGTTTGGCGCCCCGGAACGCCGCCGGCTGCTGGTAATCGTGGTGCACGGGTCGGTGGGCAACTACCTGTCGGGAGTGCCGAGGCGCCTCGCCTTCGATCTCGCGCACCAGGGATTCTCGGTCATGCCCATCAACACCCGGTTGGCCAACTACGGCCCGTTCTTTGGCGGTGGGCTGTTCGACAAGACGGTGCTCGACCTCCGAGCGGCCCTTGATGTGGCGAGGAACAACGGATTCCCGCGCGTGGCGTTGCTGGGTTACAGCATGGGATCGACGGTATGCACCAACTTTGTGGCCGAGGTGCAGCCGCCCGAGGTGGTGGGGCTGTGCACCGTCGCCCATCCCGAGTCGCTCCCCGAGTCGCTGCGTATGCGGTGGCTCAGGTTTGGTGCGTCGCCGACCTACGAGGAGGTGGTGGGGATCGCACGGCCCATCGTGGCGGAGGATCCCGATGACCCCCCAAACGACCGCATCTTCACCGTCACCCGTGCAAACGGACCATTGACCACTCCTGAGAACGCCGAGATCTGGACCTATGCCACGTGGTGGTCATCCCGTGGGCCGGAATCGCCGCACGCCGAATCACGCAAGCGCATCGGATTGGTGAAGGTGCCCATCGGAATCTTTCAGGCGGGCAACGACCATCTCATCCTTCCGGGGGAGGGGTATGAGCTTGCGGCAATCGCCACCGCCGCCGGCAATCACGACGTGGCGCTCGACATGGTGCCGGGCGCCGATCACGTATTCACCGGCTGCGCGGATGACATCGCGATGATGGCCGGCGACTGGCTGGGGCAGCTGGCGTGAGCGATGACGTGCGCACGGCCACCGTGCGCGCGCTGTGGGATGACGCCGCCTCCATCTACCAGGACGTGATGGAACCCGCGCTTCGCGAGCCGCATCTGGCCGTGCGCGCGCTGGCGGGCGACGTACGCGGGCTCGATGCGCTCGACCTCGGGTGCGGTGCGGGCGCCATGTCCGAACTGCTTGGCCCGGCCGGTGCTCGGGTGACTGCCGTGGACCTCGCACCGCACATGGTGGCTGTGGCGCGCGAGCGGCTGGCAGGGGTGCCCAGGATCGTGGGCGTCGAGGTAATGGATGCCCAGGCGCTCGACATCCCTGATGCCTCGTTCGACCTCGTGGTGGCCGCGCTCAGCCTCATGTTCTGCCCCGATCACCCCGCGGCGTTTGCCGAGGCACACCGGGTGCTGCGTCCGGGCGGACGTCTGGTCATGGCCTGCTGGGGGCGTTCACACGAGTGCGAATCGGTCACCGTGGGGCGTGTGGCTGCCGCATTTGCCACCGGCTCGACGCCGCCGGGAACTCCCACGGGGCAGTCGCTTGGCGATCCCGAGCAGTTACGTGGCTTGCTTGAGGGCGCCGGGTTTGAGGATGTTGTGCTCATCCGCCGCGGGGTACATCTTCGCTATCCAGGGCCGGATGCGCTGTGGGCGGCGGTACGGCATGTGCACGGCGAGCGCATCCCGGATGACCGAATGGACGATGCGCGACGCGCGACCATGGCCGAGATCGCCCGGGTGGGGCTTCCGCTCAGAAACGTGGGCTGGCTGGCCACGGGCACCGCATGAGCACCATGGTCGCCCCCGGCAGCCGGCTCGCAGTACTGCGCGAGCGTGCATTTGCACTGCTGTTCTCAGCGCAGCTCGTCTCGACCATCGGCGATGTCATGGCGTCGGTGGCCGTGCCGTTCGCCATCATCGAACTGGGTGGCGGGGCCGCCGATATCGGCCTTGTGCTGGCCGCTCGCGCGGTGCCATTGGTGCTGTTTCTGCTGGTGGGTGGGGTGTGGTCGGACCGCCTGCCCCGGCGCCTGGTGATGATTGGCAGCGACGTCGTACGCGGTGTGTGCCAGGCCGTGTTCGCCACCATCCTCGTGCTTGGCGTGGGGGGCGTGCCGGCAATTATGGGAATCATGTTCGTGTACGGCACGGCCGAGGCATTCTTCCGGCCCGCGCTGTCGGGCATCGTGCCGCAGGCCGTGGCCCCCGAGCGGCTGCAGGACGCCTACGGACTCATCGCCATCACCCCCGCGCTCGGCATGACGCTGGGTGGCGTGGTGGGTGGCGCTGCGGTGGCCCTCATCTCGCCGGCCGGGGCCATTGCCATTGATGCTGCATCGTTCGCCGTGGGCATCACCTTGCTTGCGTTCGCGCGGTTCCGTCACGTGCGCACCGCTCAGGCGGGCAAACGATTTCTGGCCGATCTGCGCGATGGCTGGGACGCGTTTCGCAGTCGGACCTGGCTTGTGGTGGTGGTGATCGGCGAGTCGTTCTACGCGCTTCTGGTGATGCCCGCGATCTTTGTGGGCGGTCCGCTCATCGCCGAGCAGTTCCTTGACGGCGCTGCATCGTGGGCGGTGGTCATCTCGAGCTTCGGGCTGGGGTTTGCCACTGGCGGACTCGTGGCCCAGCGGCTTCGGCCCAGGCGGCCCATCGTGCTGTCGTACGCGGTCACGGTGCTATTCGCCGGGTTCTTCGTGCTGCTCGCCATGCCGGCCCCCACGGTGGTGCTGGGCGTGGGGGCGTGGGTCGGCGGCACCGTCATCGCCATCTCGGGCACCCTCCTTGAGACCACCATCACCCGGCAGGTCACGCCGGATCTGCGCTCACGCGTGGGCTCGTTCCGTGCGCTCGGTAGTCAGGTGTGTCAGCCCATCGGGTTCGCGCTCATCGGCGCCGTTATCGCAGGCATCGGACTGTCGGGCGTGATGTGGATCGCGGCCGCGGCGGTGCTGGCCAACATCGCGATGGTGCTGGGCACCCCCAGCGTGTGGGCGCTCGACGACTCGGCGCCGGGCCTTGAGGAGGTGGGCGTCTAGGTGTCGTGCCGATAGAAGTTCAGAACACATTGGCTCATCGGAGACGCCGTCGGGACGATACCTAGGGAATGAGCGGACGAGTGAATGCTGACGGGGTGATCCCCCGTACCCACTCCGGCACTTCCTTTGCCGACTTCGACGCCGCGGCCAGGCATCCGGCCCGCTTCTTGGCGGGAAGCGCGCCACACCGCGCCTTCTTGATGGCGATGGCGCCTGTTGCGCTGGCCTTCTTTGTGCACGCGGCCCGCTTTGCCGTGGGCGACTTGGCACAGGCGGAAATTGCCGCGGCCATCTTCTGCCTTGCGGCGCAGATGCCCGCGGCAGCCCCTATCTCGCCGGCGCACAGGCTCGCCGTGGTGCCGTTGGTGGCAGAGGCGGGAGGGGCTGCAGGCGTTTGGGCCGCCGCGGGAACTTCGGCCGGTGCGGCCGGCGGCTGTCCGGTGCTCGGGGTCGGTACCGACGGCGGGGTGG
>Ga0194063_10002368_pt1 | contig 11786 bp, 9 predicted proteins | sample SepL3720m_MetaG_FD_155459 | JGI IMG/M metagenome (GOLD analysis project Ga0194063, IMG submission 155459) | Anoxic zone freshwater microbial communities from boreal shield lake in IISD Experimental Lakes Area, Ontario, Canada - Sep2016-L373-20m | ecosystem: Environmental > Aquatic > Freshwater >... | reverse complement strand
AGGATTGATAGATGGCCGGACACTGGACGATGCGGCCGTTCAGAACCACATATTGCTGCTCGCGGTCGGGGCGGCCTTCGCCTGGGCGTGCCAGAAAGCCCGAAATCCGGATCCCGTTATCTTCCGAGGTTTCGAGCGGCAGAAGGCGGGCAAGAAAATCGCTCCCGAAAAGATCGCGGATCCTGACGCCAGGATCGTTCGTCGCCGCCGCCTGCCAGAGCTTTCGGCCGTCGCGAATCAACGTCATCGAAACGTCCGGATGGGCGAGGGCGAGCGACTGCACCTGATGGACGATGTGCGCAGCCTCGGTTTCTTCCCCGCGAAGGAATTTGCGCCGAGCCGGCAAATTAAAGAAGAGGGCCTTAACCTCAATCGCCGTGCCGGGGGCCTCTCCGCTTTCGGTGACCGATTCGATCTTCCCTCCGGAGATAAGAATTTCGGTCCCGGCATCGGCATCTGATGTGCGGGAGACCATGCGGAACCTGGAGACGCTTGCGATGCTCGGGACGGCCTCACCCCGGAATCCCATCGTGCCGACAGTCGCCAAATCCTCCGCAGTCCGGATTTTGCTGGTTGCGTGGCGCTCGAGGCTGAGCAGCGCATCCTCCCGGTCCATGCCGCATCCATCGTCGGCCACCCGCATCAGCTGAATCCCGCCCCGGGCAAACTCCACGGTGATCCGGCGTGCCCCCGCATCGATGCTGTTTTCCACCAGCTCTTTGATCACCGAAGCCGGGCGCTCGACCACCTCTCCAGCTGCAACTTGGCTGGCCACCTCGTCCGGCAGCAAACGAATCTTTCCCATGGCGTTTGACTTCGCATGAATTCGTTCATATGAAAAGGCTGTGATTGTTGTCACCGATGCTGCCGCGACCGCGCGGCCTGATTTTCTGCCTAAAAACCCGGCCTGCACAGCGCGCCGGGCGATCACTTCTTGTGCCGATCCTTGCCTCGGCATATCATTTAAACCTGCCCCGCCCGGAACCAGCTAGCCAGCTATGTCCCGCGATCAATTTCGAAATCAAACCTCATCACGCTTTTCCGGATCGGACTTCGATCCCGACGATGACACGCCAACGCCCGGCGGAGGGGGGCTGTTTTTGTGGACGGTGATCCTTCTTCTTCTCGTTGGCGTTGCGATGGCCTGCTGGATCGGAAGCTATTATGTTTTCGGGCATCCGGAAAAGCCGCTGAGCTACAGCCTGCTCACCAAGCTCAAGAAGCTTGATCCTCCGAAGCGCTTCGAGCTGACCGCCGCTCCCCGCGGAGAATTCCTGCGCCCTGCACAAGCTTACGAACGCTTCGCGAAGATGACCCCCCGCGAGCTGGCCGCCGAGAACGAGAAGCTCCTCCGCAACTACCTTCGCAACTACAAGCTTACCCAGGATCTCGTGCCTTACGTCGTGGGAACCTACAACATCCTTGATTCTTTCGAGCTGACCCCCGCCGACTTTTTCCAGTCTGGAGCGGTCGCCCTCGCGCAGGCGAAGGAAAATTCAGCCGTTCTGCTCGAGCAGGTCTTTCCTGCGGAGAAAAAAGTCGTCCCCACATTGCAGCGCACGCTGCTGACCGGCCTGGATATCGATATCAAGCGGGAGAACGAAATTTCTGCCGTCATCCATGTTGATAAGCTCGACGACGGCCGGATCAAAATGACGGCGGTTTCGATTTTGTATCCAGGTTACGGATCGACCGTTGCGGCAGGGACATTTTCGTTGGAGCCTCCGTCAATTCTCAATGTCGAAGCCGGGCTTCCGATCACTACGATCCGGCGCCAACAGGATGCCGATAAGAAATATAAGGCGTACCGTGCTCGCGCCGGGCTCACTGCGGAAAATACCGGCACGAATGCTTCGCCGACCCCTCAGAGCCGGCTGGTGCGCGTCGAGCGGCCAATCGCAGTGAACGCTCCAACCCCTGCGCCTGTGCCTGTGCCTGTAGCAAGCGAGTCTCCGGTTCTGCCAGTGGTCCCCGCCAAGCCCGCTCCCGCACCGGTCCCGGCATCCACCCCGGCGATCTCCACTCCTGCTCCCGCAGGTCCAACTCCGGCGCCTTCTCCTTTGGCTGCAACGCCGTCCGACTCCACGCCTGCCGATGGATCCTGGCCGGTCTATGCGCCTGGACAGATGCCGCGCGGACGCCTTCTCAACGAGCGAGACATGCCGGGCATGGAAGGCCGGGGGGCAGGCGGCGAGCGAAGCTACCTCCAAGGCAATTTTGTGGTCACAGCGTCTGGTCCCAACAAGGCCGTGTTGCGCAGCCAAGGGGCAATTACCGAGGTGCTGGGGATCGGTGGAAAGCACGGGAACGTCCGCATCATCGTCGAGTTTCCGCCCGGGGCTCACCCGCCCATCGTAGGAGCCACTGTTTCGCGCGATTCCCGGCGTCCGTTCCAGATCACCGAAGTGAAGCAAAGTGAAGACGGGCAGCTGAACGTCATGGTCCGTGAAGTCACCCGGCCTTAGCTCGTTGATTGCCGATGAGATTGCCCGGGTCGGGCCAATCCCCTTCGCAAGCTTTATGGAGCTCGCTCTTTACGATCGGGACAACGGCTACTACGCATCCGGCCGAGCCGCCATCGGAAAGGCAGGGGACTTCTTTACCAGCGTGAGCGTGGGGCCGGTTTTTGGCGAGATCCTTGCCGGGCAATTCCTCGAGATGTGGGAGGCGCTTGGCCGGCCGGAGGATTTTACGATTGTCGAGCAAGGAGCGAATGACGCGCAGCTGGCCTGCCGGGACGGCGCTGAGCGATGCGGCCTTCGTGATCATCGAGCCGATTTCAGCGCTTCGCGCGCTTCAGGTTCGCAAGCTTGCCGGCCGGCGGGTGAGCTGGGTTGCCTCGTCGGATGACCTGCCAGCTTTTTGCGGAGTTCATTTTTCCAACGAGCTCTTCGACGCGTTTCCCGTCCATGTCGTGCGCTCGAACGGGCAGAGCTGGGACGAGATGCATGTGGCGGTATCCCCAGCCGGATTCGTCTGGGAAGGCTTGCCTCCCGGAAAGGCGGTTGCGTCCGCGCTTGCCTCGTATCCTGTCCGGCCGGACGGATATACGGCTGAGATCCGGCTTTCCCACTGCGCGCTGATAGATTCTCTTTTTGCGAGGCTCAAATGCGGGTTTGTGTTGGCGATCGATTATGGGATGACGACAGAAAGCCTCCTTGCTCCGCACCGCATCGAGGGAACGCTTTCCTGCTATTCGAATCACCGGCGGGACGGCAGCCCCCTGGAGCGGGCCGGAGAAAAAGATATCACGGCGCATGTCGATTTTACGGCGCTGGCGCACGATGCCGTCCGGGCCGGCTTTGCGCTGGAAGGATTTGCGGACCAGCATCATTTTCTCGTCGGCGCATCGGCCGCCATGCTGCGCGATATGGACGGATGTGCTCCTGCGCCGGCCACGCGGAAAAAGCTTCTGCAGCTCCGCACGCTTCTCCACCCGGAATCCATGGGAACGCAATTCCAAGCCATCCTCTTTTCCAAGGCGATCGCCGCAGGGGCCCGCTTGTCCGGATTTCAATTTGCCCGCGATCCTTCCCGGCTTTTGCGCAAGGAGTCGTGAATTTCATTCGACTCTCGTGCCCGTCCGCTGCATGATGGCCGCATGAAATCCGTGCGTATCGTTGAACAGCTGGCAATCTTTATCGCAAACAAACCTGGAACGCTGGCGGAGGTCTGTGACGCCCTGGCCGAGGACAAGATCAATATCTACGGGCTTACCGTTTCCGATACGGTCGATCATGCCGTCGTCCGCATGGTCGTGAGCGACACCCGACGCGCGATCGCCCTGCTCGAGGCGCACGGCACCCTCGTTGTCGAGAATGATGTGGTGATGGTCGAAAATGACAATCGGCCGGGCGGGCTCTCCCGGATTGCCAAGGCTCTCTCAGCCGCCAAGGTCAATATCGAATACGCCTACCTCGCCTCAATGCCCACCGCAAAAAAAGGACTTCTGATCCTGCGTGCCAGCGACGTGAAAAAGGCGCTCAAGGTTCTTTCCACTCCCGAGATGGGACTGCAAAACTAAGCGGCGAGTAGTCAAGGTTGACTAGTGGCCCCCCCCGCCGATACTAAACATATGCCTTCTTTCATGGCCTCGAGTCTGGATTTGCCCGGCCCTTACAGCCTCGAATCCGTGACGAGGGCTGCCTTGGAACTTCGTGAGTCCCTCGGACGCCCTGCTTCTGTGGCCTTCGCGTTCGCCACCCCGGACTTCATTCCTCACCTTGAGGAGTTTTGCGAGACGATTCGCGTGGACGGCCATGTGACCCATGTTTTGGGCTGCACCGCTGGCGGCAGGATTCACGGGGCAAACGAAATTGAGAGCGGCTCGGGATGCTCGATCCTCGCTTTGGCCTGCGATGTGGGAGAACCTCAGGCCCTTGTCTCCGGAAGCGATTTCGGCCACCGGAAGCCCTCGCTTTCCCCCAATGCGTGGGTGCTTCTGGCCAACCCCTACGCCTTTTCTTCCGAAGATTGGCTGCAAGATTTGAATGCCAAGTATCCCGGTGTCCCCTGCCTTGGAGGCCTTGCGAGCGGCGGCGAAGAACAGAATGTCGCGGTCTTCCTGAACGGCCGCGCGGTGGATGCCGTGCTGCTGCCTGTCACTGGGAAAACTTCCATCATCTCGGTGCTGAGCCAGGGCTGCCGTCCGATCGGCGAGCCTCTCACCGTCACGCGGGCCGAACATAATGTCATCTACGCGCTCGGGGGGAATCCCGCCTATCGTGCTTTGGAGTCGGCATTTGATTCGCTGAGCGATTCCGAAAAATCGCATGCGCGGGGGAACCTTTTTGCCGGCTTGGCCGGGACCGAATACGTCGATGACTTCAAGTCGGGAGATTTTTTAATCCGAAACATTATCGGTGCCGACCCGGATACCGGTGCCGTTGTGATCGGGGCCATTCCTCGTGTCGGGCAGACGCTTCAATACCAGCTTCGCGACTGCAACGTGGCTGATGCCGATCTCGATCGCGCGCTGGGCGAAGCCCCGATTTGCGGCGCGCGCCCATTTGCCGCGCTCCTCTTCTCATGCCTCGGCCGTGGAAGCAAGTTTTTCGGAGGTCCGAACCACGATGCCATCCGCCTCTCGACCGCCATCGGCGATAAGCCCTCGGTCGGCTTCTTTTGCAATGGGGAGATCGCGCCGGTGGCCGGACGAAATGCGGTCCACGGCCATACCGCCGCCGCTGCAATCTGGGGCGAAAAACGGGAGTTTGAATAGGAAGGCCGCTCTTGAAAAAGTTCCCCCCCCTTTTCCTTTTGGCCTGTCTCATTGGTGCGGCGGCTTGGTTTTTTTGGGGTGGGCGGTATCAGCCTGCGCGGGGTAAGATTGCTGTCGCCAACGATCCTTCGGTGGCCCTGGCGACGCGCGAGGTTGTTTCGCCCAAGCTTCTTCTTTCGGGGGAGGTTGCCCCGGTATTCAAAGTTGAGGTGAAGCCCGAAGTCGGCGGGAAGGTGAAGAAAAAGCACGTCATCGCCGGGCAGAAAGTTAAGAAAGGCGAACTGCTCGTTACGATCGACGATAGCGATCTTCTGACGGAAAAAGCCGGAGCTGACACTGAGATCAAAGGGGCGAAGCTGGAGCTCGGGAAGACCAAGGGGAATTACGAGCGGGCCAGGGCCCTCTTCAAGGAAAAGCTAATCAGCAAAGAGGTTTTTGCCAACCTCGAAGCGGATTTCAGAATTTCCGAAAATGCGCTGGAGAAAGCGCAAAGGAAGATGCAAGCCGTGGACGATAAGCTCAACAAAACGCGCATTCTTTCGCCCGGCACCGGAACGGTCCTCGACACGTTTGTCAACGAGGGCGACGTCGTTGTCGGGGCCGCCAGCGTCAACTCCGGAACGACGCTTCTGCTTTTTGCCGATCTTTCGCACCTTCTGATCAATACGCAGGTGAACCAGATGGACGCCGGGTCTCTGTCTGTCGGACGCGAGATGACGCTTCATTTTTCCGAGACGGCTGGTGACACGATGACGGCCCGCATCGAGTTCATCGCCCCTGTTGCCTCGGTGAAAAATAGCATCAAGGGATTCGAGGTGCATGCGGTCATTGGGAGCAATAACGACCGCCTCAAGCCGGGAATGTCGGTGAGCATGGAGGTGCCGCTCGGCCTCGCGGACCATGTCGTGACGGTTCCGATCTCGGCTGTCTTCCACGAGAAGGATGACCGTGTCGTCTATGTGCGCAAAGGAGAAGAGGTCCAGCGGCGCAAAGTCTCTGTCGGGCTAACGGACCTCTCGCGTGCAGAGATTAAATCAGGAGTGGAGGAGGGAGAGGAAATTTTGCTTGTCCCGCCCGCCGTCGATGTTCCGGGAAAATCGTGAGCACGGCCGTCCCGCTCGTCCACCTCGAAGATGTCCGGAAAATCTACCGTGTGGGAGATCAGGAAATCCGCGCGCTCAACGGCATCAACCTCCGGATTGACGCGGGGGAATTTGTTTCGATTATCGGGCCGAGCGGAAGCGGGAAATCGACCCTCATGCATTTGCTTGGCTGCCTGGATACCCCGACGACCGGGCGCATGGAAATCTGCGGCAACGACCTGAGCCGCGCGTCGCAAAACACCCTGGCTGCCGTGCGCAATCGCGAGATCGGCTTTGTTTTCCAGTCGTTCAACCTCCTCGGCAAGCTCAACGTTGTGAAAAATATCGAGCTGCCATTGGTTTACGCCGGGGTGCCTGCCGCCGAGCGCCGCAGGCGTGCCGAAAAAGCCGCGTGCGACGTCGGGCTTGGGGATCGCCTCTCGAACCGCCCTGTCCAGCTCAGCGGCGGGCAGTGCCAGCGGGTGGCAATCGCCCGGGCTCTCGTCAACAATCCCCAAATCGTCTTTGGCGACGAGCCGACCGGCAACCTCGATTCTGCGATGGGCGTCCTGATCCTGGAGATGTTCAAGGATCTCAACGCAGCGGGAAAAACGATCGTTCTCGTCACACACGACCCCGATATCGCAGCCGTCTCCAAGCGCGTGATCGAGATTCGCGACGGAATCATCCAGAGGGAATACGCCCCGTGAACCTTGCTGTCGCCTTCCAGACCGGGCTTCTTGAAATCGGCGCCCATAAGTTTCGCAGCTTCCTGTCGATGCTCGGAATCGTGCTCGGAGTCAGCAGCCTGGTCTCGACGCTCGCGCTCACCACCGGCATCGAACGAGGGACCCGCGCATTCATGCAGCAGGTCGGAGGGCTCGAATTTGTCAGCGTGGTCGATAAGGAGATTTCCAGCCGGATGTACGATTTTGCAAACCTCTCTCCCGGCCGGACCCTGCGCGATGCCTATGCCATCCGGCTCGCCTCCCCGCTCATTTCCCATGTTTCTCCGGAGCTGGGTTTCGGCGCGGTGGTTGCCGGTGGCGGCCACTCCGACCGCAAGCAGGTCCTCGGAGTTTTTCCCGACCATTTCACTGTCGCCCGCCACGAACTCTTGGCCGGACGCTTCCTTTGCGACCTCGACATCGAGAGGGCCGCCCGATGCGTCGTTATTGGCAATACCATTTGCCAGATCCTCTGGCCGAACGACAAGCCGCCGGACATTGTTGGCAGGACGATCCAGATTAACGACAGGCCGTTCGCCGTCGTCGGCGTGTTCCCCAAATATGAGCGCGAGTCGGATAAGCGATCGAAGGTGGCGAGCGGGAAAAAAACATTTTATCGGCGTGCGAAGAAGGTATACGACCCCTTCGGCGGGAAAAATGAATCGGTTCTGATCCCGTTTTCGACGATGTTCTACGAGTTCCGTTCGGGCGCATTTCCCTTGGACTCGATGGATTCGGTCCGTATCGGGAGGCTGACTTTGAGGGTGGGGGATCTGTCAAAGTTCCGCCCCGCCCTTGACTCGGTGCGCGCGGCTTTGAATGTGACCCACCGCGGGGTCGATGACTACGATCTGGATACGCGCGAGGAATGGTTCGATCGCATGGAGGCGAGCATTCGCGCAACCCGCCTGAGCGGCGGGCTGATCGCGACAATCAGCCTGGTCGTCGGCGGCATCGGGATCATGAACATCATGCTCGCCAGCATTTCCGAGCGCGTGCGCGAAATTGGAATTCGCCTTGCCATCGGGGCAAGGGGATCGGATATCTTTATTCAAATTATCGTCGAGAGCGTTACGATTGCCTTTATTGGCGGGCTGCTGGGCATCGTCGCCGCCTTCGGCCTCATCAAGGTGTTGGAGCTCATTGCCCCCTCGGAGAATTCTCCCGTGATGACGCTCGGCGCCGTCGGGTTCAGCGTGCTCTTCGCTATTCTTGCCGGCTTCATCTCCGGGATTTACCCCGCGCTTCGGGCCTCGCGCCTCAACCCGATCGCCGCCCTGCGCTACGAGTAAGACGAGCTGCCAAGAAGTAAGGTTTGCATGAAATTGGCGCAGCGAGAAAAGGGGTCGGGCCTATAAAATAAACATTGCAATTCATGATGGTTTCTCTACGACTGGACGAAGATGGCGAGAAAACCGAGATTGGAGTTTGAGGGGGCGATTTATCATGTGATCAATCGAGGGAATTACCGGAAGGATTTGTTTTCCGATGATCGGGTTGCCCGGGCATTTGAAAAGGCGCTGTTTGAGGTCTGTGAGAAATGCCGGTGGACTGTTCATGCGTATGTGCTGATGAGCAATCATTTCCATCTGTTGATCGAGACTCCAGAAGCCAATTTGGTGAGTGGGATGGCATGGCTGCAGGGAACCTTTGCGAACCGATTCAACAGGGTCCACGCCGAGAGAGGGCACGTCTTTCAAAGTCGATACAAAAGCATTTTGGTTGAAGAAGGTCGCCCGCTGCTGGGTTTGGTAAACTACATTCATCTCAATCCGGTGAGAGCCGGGCTAAAAGGCGTCGTGGATCTCAAAGACTATGCATTTTCCAGTTATCCGAAGTTATTCAAAAAAATCCCGCCAGCCTGTCTGTGCCGATCCCGGTTTTTGGGAGCCTTGGAGTTTCCAGATTCCGTCCGGGGAATGAAGAAATATGGCGAATACCTTGAGACCGTTGAAGAGGGGGATGCGACAAAATACGAGGAGCTCGCGAAGCGCTACTGCTCCGGTTGGGTGCTGGCCTCGAAGGAATATCGAAAGGAGATCATAAAGCTCTACGCAACGATTCCTGAAATGGGGGGATGGCAAGGCGCAGACGTGCAGGAATTGAGGGAAGGAAAATGGGAGTCGGAACTTGAGAAGTACTTGAGGCGAGCCGGGAAAACGACGCAGGACGTTGCAGAGGCAGCCAAGTCCGCGCCATGGAAGGTCATGATCGCACGCGAACTAAGGCGCACGACCACAGCAACCAACCCGTGGATTGCAAAGCAGCTCGCCATGGGGCATCCGAGCCGGATTCCAAACTTGCTAAAAGACATTTAAATTATAGGCCCGACCCCTTATCAATTTCTAAATGCGAAGCCAGCGCCGCCGACATTTTTGTCGCTTTTGCTTTCCTCACGGATTCAGAACGTGTTGATTGGTTGCTCCTCAGCCTCTGTCCCATTCATGCTAGCCGTCAATCAAGTCATCCACCATACGATCGAAAATTTCCCCGATTACAGCCCCGAGGCCTTCGAGGTGACCCTCGTGGACAAAGGCGGTTCGGACCGGAAATTTTACCGGATCGTGGCGGGCGACCGCTCGATGATCCTGGTGAAGTATTCGCACGGCCGGGAGGAGAACCGGCACTATGTGGATATCGCGCGCTTTCTAGGAAGGGCGGGGCTTCAGGTGCCCCATATTTATCTGCACGACCCGGAAGAGGGGCTGATCTGGATGCAGAACCTTGGCGAGCAGGATCTGTGGTCCTTTCGTCAGGCGCCATGGGATGTCCGCCGTCCGCTCTACGAATCCGCCTTGATTGAGGCGTTCAAGCTGCACACCTCCGCCACGCGCAAGCTCGAAGGGGCCGGGCTGACGCTCGAAAAGGAATTCAACGAGCACCTCTACCTTTGGGAGCAGGGGTATTTTTTTGAGCATTGCCTTGGGAATTATTTCAAGCTGCCCGCGTGCGAGGTGGATCGGCTGGCTGCGCTTGAGCCGCTGCTCTCTGCTGCCGTCCGGCTTTCCCAGCTGCCCCGCGTTCTTGTGCACCGCGATTTCCAGTCTCAGAACATCATGATTCTCGGCGGATCGGCCTGGCTGATCGACTTTCAAGGGATGCGCCCCGGCCTGGCGCAATACGATATCGCCTCGCTGCTCCTGGATCCGTATGTTTCGCTGGCTCCGGCTGAGCGTGCTGAGATGCTCGGATTCTACGAGCGGCTTGCCCGCCGGTCCGGCCAGGATCTGGGAGAAGATTTCGAGGAGGTATTTTATTGGTGTGCCCTTCAGAGGCTCATGCAGGCGTTGGGGGCATACGGGTTCCTCGGCCTCAATAAAGGCCGCTCCAGCTTTCTTGAGCATATCCCCGCAGCCCGGCGTCTGCTTCGCGAAACGGCGGCCCGCCTCGATGGGCTCGATGAACTTGTCCGCGCTCTAGATTCTTTGTCATGAACAAACAACCCGAAACAGCCATCATCCGGCGGATCACCCCTTCATTTGACAATGCGCGCTACGCTGTAAAGCGGGCGGTCGGCGAAGAAATTACGGTTGAGGCCGACGTCTTCAAGGAAGGGCATGACGAGGTGACTGCGCTTTTAAAATGGCGGAGGGTGGGGGACGATCGCTGGCGGGAAACGCCGATGTCGCCGCTGCTCAATGACCGGTGGTCCGGCACGCTTTGTGTGACAGCACCCGGCGCGTGGGAGTTCACGATCGAAGCATGGGGAGATGTCTTTTTTTCCTGGCAGCACGAGCTGGAGAAGAAGTTTGCAGCGGGGCTGGTCGACCTTCGAAGCGAGACGCTCGAAGGCGCTGCCTTTGTCGAAGCCGCTGCGGCCCGAGCCAGCAAGCCGCCCGATGCAACCGGGCTCAAGGCCTTTGCGGGTGCGCTGCGCATGGCCGACGCGGCCGAAGCGCATGCGATCGTTCACGACCCCGAGCTTTGCGCATTGATGACCGCCTATGCCGACCGTTCGCTATCGACGGCCGCAGCTCCCGCGCACCCGATCTGGGTCGATCGTGAGCGGGCGACGTTCGCCGCTTGGTACGAGTTTTTTCCGCGTTCGGCGGAAGGGAAGCCCGACTCCGGCTCGAAGTTTCGCGACTGCCTCGGGCGGATTGATGATGCCAAAGCGATGGGCTTCGACGTCATTTACTTTCCGCCGATTCATCCGATCGGAACGAGCAATCGGAAGGGCCGGAACAACTCGGTCCAATGCGAGCCCGGCGAACCCGGCGTGCCCTATGCCATCGGCAACAGCAAGCAAGGGGTCAACGGCGGAGGGCACAAAGACGTGGCGCCCGAGCTCGGCACGCTTGCGGACTTTGAGTGGCTGGTCGGCGAGGTTCGTGCGCGAGGGATGGAGATCGCCATCGATTTCGCCATCAATTGCTCGCCCGACCATCCCTACGTGAAGGCCCATCCCGAGTGGTTTTTCAAACGGCCGGACGGAAGCATCAAATACGCCGAGAATCCTCCCAAAAAGTATGAGGATGTTTATCCCCTGAATTTTCATAACGAGAACTGGCGCGAGCTTTGGGATGAGCTTCGCGATGTGATCCTCTTCTGGTGCGAGCGGGGAGTGCGGATCTTCCGCGTCGATAACCCGCACACCAAGCCCGTCTCGTTCTGGGAGTGGATGATCGCCGAGGTGAAGGGGAAATTTCCCGATGCGGTCTTTCTGAGCGAGGCGTTCACGCGCCCGAAAATGATGCAGGAGCTGGCCAAGGCCGGTTTTACGCAGAGCTATACCTATTTTACCTGGCGGAATTC
>Ga0194063_10002367_pt1 | contig 11794 bp, 10 predicted proteins | sample SepL3720m_MetaG_FD_155459 | JGI IMG/M metagenome (GOLD analysis project Ga0194063, IMG submission 155459) | Anoxic zone freshwater microbial communities from boreal shield lake in IISD Experimental Lakes Area, Ontario, Canada - Sep2016-L373-20m | ecosystem: Environmental > Aquatic > Freshwater... | reverse complement strand
GCGCGGCGGGCGCGCTTGAGGCGGTCTTTACGGCGTCCGCCCTTCAGGACGGGTGGATTCCCGCCAGTCCGGGATTTGAGAACAAGGACGATGACATCCCCATCGGTGCGGTGCGCGAAAAAACGGGTGTGACCGGAAGGTATGCTATTTCAACCTCGCTGGCTTTCGGTGGGAACAATGCGTCACTAGTGATCGGGCGAAGCGCATGAATATTGCGGGCATGGGAATAGTCTGTTCGCGCGGACGGGGTGTATCGGCCCTGGAGACCTGTCTTGAACAGGGCTGGGTACAGCCGATGAGCGTTGACGTGCGGGGATTACATGCCGGACCGTTGCCGGTGTATGCCGTGTCGGCGGAGACGCTGAATGACAAGGTGGTGCTTTCCAAGGCCCGGCGGGCGGACCGGTTCACACGAATGTCCGTGCTGGCCGCATCCGATGCGTTACAGGACAGCGGGTTGGGTTCGGGCCTGGACAGGGCTCGGTTGGGGGTCATCGTTGGAACCGCTTTCGGACCCCATGTCACCACCTTCAGTTTTCTGGACGGCATCCTGGATTTTGGCGATGGCGCCGTGTCGCCCACGGCGTTCTCGCATTCGGTGCACAATGCCGCCGCATCCTATATTGCGATGACGCTGGATGTGCACGGTCCGACCATGACGTTGACCCACTTTCATTTTGCCTTCCACCAGGCGGTTCTGCTGGCCCGGATATGGCTGGACCAGGGACGTTGCGATGCGGTCCTGGTCGGGGTGGCGGATGAACTGGGGACGGTCATGGAATACGCCTGTGGCCGCATGTTGACACCGGCCCGGGATGGACGGATCAACCCCTTTGCCTTCTCCTCCTCGCCGGAGGTCGTCCCCGGCGAAGGCAGTGTGTTCTTTCTGCTGACAAAGAATGCCGCAGGGGCAGGCTATGGCCGGATTGCGGGCGCGGGGCAGAGTCCTGTGCGTGCGGTGGATCCCGGGGCACTCGTGCATATACTTGATGCCTGCGGCATGGCCAAGGACGAAAGCGCCTATCGTGCAGTAGTCGTGCCCGGCCGACTCACGGCGGGCTACGCTCCGCTTTTCGGAAGCCTATTGTCCGGAAGCGCATTCCATGCCGCCACGGGGGCGTTGATGCTCAAGAAGCAGAAACACTATGCCTGTCCGGTTCAGGAGAACCCGCATGGCGTGAGGATCTGCCGAGAGACGACCACCGCCGCTGTGAGTGATGTGTTGAGTACGCGATTGGATTGTGCAGGACGGCAGGCCAACCTGCATTTGACACGGTGACCGCGTTCCTTCCACTGTTGATTCCCGAGTTGTGGCTCATGGAGAAAGGAGAGTCTTATGGATGACAAATCGGTGCCGGCAGTGGAGCAAAAGCTGATACAGGAGATTGCTTCTATTTTATGCGTCGAGACTTCCGTTGTGAAGCCGGACGTCCCGCTTCCCGTGCTGGGACTGGATTCCATGGGGTTCGTGGAACTCCTCGTCGTGATCGAGAAGACATTCAACCTGCGATTGATCGAGTCCGGGCTCACCCGGGAGGATTTCGAAACCATTCATGCGCTTGCCTGCCGGATCAGCAAAGGTCTTTCGGGATGAAGGTTCGGGTACCGTATTCGAAATCCAAACGCTACCTGAGCGGGATTGACTGGGTCATCGGGGCACTGGACGAGATGTGTGTCCGGGCCACCGGAGGATCAAACGCCTCACAGGTCGTATTGGAACTCAAGGGTCGCTTTGACGATGACCGTTTTCGTGCGGCAGTCGCCGGGTTCACCAGCCAATTCCCGGTCTTGGGCGGAAGACCCGCCCGGGATTGGAACCTGGCGCCGTATTGGAAGATGCCGCCACCCGGCCGACCCATCCCGGTCAAAGTGGAAATCAGGAGCGTGGCGGAGCAGGACGTCATGCCCGCCCTGGCGCAGGGAATTAATACCCGTTTTGCCGGGGCTCATGAACATCTGGCCTTCCGGGTATTGCATGTCGCGGAAGACAGGCACTTTCTCGCCCTGCAGTTCGATCACCGCCTTTTCGACGCGCAGGGCGCCGAGGCTTTCCTAGATCTTTTTCAGCGTTGGCAAGGTGGTGAAGATTGCCAGGACCGCCTGGCCCGGATTTTACCCGCCGAACCGGCTCACCTGAGTGACTGGATGAACAAGTTTGAAGCCGGCAAGCAGTTGGTCCGGCAACTTCTCGCCTTTTCCAAAACAACACCTGTCATTCTGCCCCGGCCTGTGCCGTTGAAGGGGCGGGGTTTTAAGTTTGCCCTGATTGAGTTCGACGAACGGGATTCGCAGTCCATTACTGAACGTGCCTACAAGTCCGCCGGATTCCTGATGTTCATGCCGTATGTCCTGGCGACCGCCTTGCAGGCCCTGGATGGGGTGTTCAGGGCTCGGGATGCCAAAGGACAGGACTATCTTGTCTCGGTCTCGGTGGACTCGCGGACCCCTGATACGTCCCCCTCGAAGTTGTTTTTCAATCACATTTCGTTTCTGTTCTTTGGTGTTCCGGCGGCGGTTGTGGGAGATCGAAAACAGGTCTTGGAGCAGGTGCGCTCACAGATGTATGAGCAGATCAAGAGCGGCTTTCCCCGTGCCCTGGCAGAGTCCAGCATGCTCATGCGCATCCTGCCCGCCGGTGTATTGGGACGGTTGATGTTACGGCCTTTGCATGGTGAGTTTGCCTCGTTGGGACTTGCCTGTGTGGGCAAGGGTGGGTATGTGCATTCCCAATTCATGGGGACCGAGGTGGTGAACCTGTTCCATATGCCGCTCGTGCCAACGCCCCCCGGGGTTGGTTTCTTTGTTAATCAGTACGGGGACCGGATGAATGTCGTGTTATCCTATGTGGAGGGTATGTTGGACGAGGATGACGTCCGGCGCATCCGGGAGAATGTACGGCGGTTATTATAGGCGTGACGGGGTCTTGGTTTATCAATGAATCTTCGATGTGATGTACTGGTGGTGGGGGCGGGGACGGCCGGTGTGCCGGCGGCCGTGGCCGCTGCGAGGGCTGGCGCCGATACTCTGCTTGTGGAGAAAAGCCCCTTTCCAGGCGGAACAGGGGTAACGGGGTTGCACCGGTTCATTTGTGGGTTATACCTGAATGGCCCCGTCTTTTCCCCGGAACTTCTCAATGAAGGACTCGTGCGCGAGGTTTGTGAGGGTCTGAATCGGGCCGAACCCGGCCTCCGTCCGTTTCGGTTGGGAAAGGTGGATGTCCTGCCGTACAGGCCTGCGGCCTTGCAATCTGTATTTACGAACCTGTTGGGGCGAGAACCGAAACTTCGGGTCATGTTCGAAACCTCCGTAACGGGGATTGCCATTGAGGCCGGCCGTATTGTCAAGGTTGTTACGAACACCACAAGTGTGGTTCCGGAGGTTGTAGTGGACTGCTCGGGAGAAGGGGTTGTGATTGCGTCCTCTCCGGCCTTGCATGAAGTGGCTCCCGTTTCGGAACGACAGTTGGCCGGTTTGACCCTGCGCCTTTCCGGGTTGAGCGGGGTGGACGAGGTATTATCGATCAAGGTGCCGTATGTGGTGAGGCAGGCCGTGGACGCTGGCGAACTTCCCGCCCACCTGAAATTCACGACGTTCTTGCCGGGAGATGCGCCGGGCGAAGGATGGTGCAAGTTGAGTTTTCCACCCGCGCCGCGCCAGACGGACGTGCCTGCGAATGAGGAGGCGTTGCGTGTGCTACGGTGCCTGAAGGACAAACTTGTGGAGTTTAGAAATGCAAGCGTGCAGGAGACGTCGCCGGAGATTCTTGACCGGGAAGGCCCTCGTCTGAAGGGGCGGTATACATTGACCGAACAGGATGTTCTGGACGCGCGAAAGTTTCCCGAAGCCGCGGCTCGCGGCGCCTGGCCGATTGAAATCTGGGATCAGGAGCGAGGACCGACGTATCGTTATCTTGAGCCGGGGGCGTACTACGAGATTCCCTTGCCGTGCCTGAGGGCGCAGGCTGTGGATAACCTGCTTTGCGCGGGCCGGTGCATCTCGGCGACGCGCGAGGCAATGGGGTCGGTGCGGGTGATGGGAACCTGCATGGCGACAGGGGAGGCGGCGGGCCGGGAAGCGGCAGGGCTCAATTGAAATTCATCCATCATTTCATCGAGAAAATGTATGGGAAGCGGGATTGTCCGTCACTGTCCCAGATTGTGATCGACCATATGTCGTTGATGACGGATCGCGATGCCCGCAGTTTCTTCTAGGAAATCTTCCTTCCCAAGCCAGTGGGGTGAGGGGCCTTTCAAAAATAGCCAATGCTAAACGTGTTGAGCATGATGGCGTGCGTAAACTCCCCTGGGTCTTTACCGAGCATGGAACCGTCATGGCGGCGAACCTTCTGCGTTGTGAGAAGGCCGTTCAAATGAGCGTCTTTGTCGTTCGAGCGTTTATATATATGTGAGAACATCTGAATTCTCTAGGAAAGTCGGGAATCCAGTCCAACAGTTGGACTGGGGTTTTGGGAGGTTTGCAGGCAGAATCTGAAGTTGTGGGTTTCGGCTAAAGGTTCCACGACTCCAAAACAAGTTCGTTTCAGGAATCAGACCAACCGCAGCGCTTCAGAATGTGGGTTTGCACCCGATCTTGACCTTCACACCAGCTTTCCGCATGATCTCCACCATGGAAACGATGTCTCAGGTCGGCCTCAACGAACGTGTGCCCGTACCGCCAGAAAAGCGATTTCTTATCCATGTTGCATCGGTTGCAGGCGGCGCTTGGCGATCAGCCCTATCGCCACAAAAGGGCAAATGACTGAGCCCATTAACCACTTCCCGTTTCACCGCGACAGTAATGTTGCATCCACTGACACCTGCGAAACCGGCACCAATCCGGTTACCGTGAAAGGAAGACGAACAATGAAGAACACACTGCTTCTCACCCTGGTTGTGGCCGGTAACGCCGTGTTTGCCGGGGAATCCGCCAAACCGGTGACCGAGGCCGAGGCGATGAGACTTGGTTGGCCGCAACTGGCCGGGCCGTTCGGCACGTTTGCAGCCGCACCGATCACAACACCTTTGGTCGAGGACTTGTCGCAAGCCGGACTCCTCTGGAAAAGCGACTGCGGCGACTTCGGTCGCGGCAAGGGAGACTCGCAGGCGTACGGCGGTCCGGCGGCGTTCACCGCCGAGGGTTTCGCGAAGATGAAAGCGCCGCCAGGCAACGTCTTCCGCGAACAATCGGCCCGGGCGAAGGCCATGCGCCAGAGTCTGGCACGTTGGCAGAAAGAGGTCAACGATCCTCTGGAGTGTCCATGAGTGCAGCGCTGGATTCGGCCCAAGACCCGCGGGCCCTCAAAGGCAATATGAAACGACCGAATGTTCTCTTCGTTTTCGCCGATGAATGGCGGGCTCAGGCCACGCGGTATGCAGGCGACCCTAACTGCGAGACGCCGACACTGGATGCTCTCGCCGCGGGGAGCGTGAACGTGACCCACGCGGTCAGCGGCTGCCCGGTCTGTTGCCCTTACCGCGCCAGTCTGCTCACGGGGCAGTACCCGCTGACCCACGGCGTGTTCATCAACGATGTCGAACTCGATCCCCGTTGCCACAGTATCGCCCGCGCGTTCGGTGCCGGCGGATACCACACGGGGTACATCGGCAAGTGGCACGTGTACGGAAGTCCCGAAGGGCGCTGCGAACGTCGGCAGCAGTTCGTTCCGCGCAGCCACCAGATGGGTTTCGACGAGTGGCAGGGGTTCGAATGCACGCACAACTACCAAACCTCGCGGTACTACTGTAACGACGATCCCACGCCTCGCCTGTGGGATGGCTACGACGCCTTCCCGCAAAGCCGTGCGGCCGTGGAGTACATGGCGGAACGCAAGCGCACCGGCGAACCGTTCCTGCTCATGCTTTCGTGGGGTCCGCCTCATTTTCCCCTGCACACGGCGCCTGATCCGTATCGGGCGCGCTACGCCGGACGCGAATTGGCGCTGCGCGACAACGTCCCAGCAGGGCGCCACGACCACGCGCAGGAGGAGTTGCGCGGCTACTACGCCCACATTGCCGCGCTCGACGACGCCCTGAAGATCGTCCTCGACGGCCTTCGTGACCTTGGTCTGGCCGATGACACGATCGTCGTGTTCACGAGCGATCACGGCGACATGCGGCAGAGTCAGGGGCTCGAAACCAAGTTGTTCCCGTGGGACGAAAGCATCCGCGTGCCGTTCCTGCTGCGGCACCCTGGGTTGCCGCGTTCGGCCGGCACCCGGGTGCCAGCCCCGATTGATGCGCCGGACATCATGCCGACCCTTCTGCGGTTGTGCGATCTGCACGTGCCGGATTCGGTTGAAGGTCGCGACTGGTCCGCGGAGATCACGGGCCGGCGACCGGTAGACGCGGATTCGGACGCGCTTCTGGGTGTCGCCGCCGAGACCACCGAACTGCGGTTCAACGGCATGCACGCGTGGCGCGGGTTGCGCACCCTTCGCTACACCTATGTGCGCAACACGGAAGGACCCTGGTTGCTGTACGACAACGAGGCCGACCCGTACCAGAAATGCAACCTGATCGGCGATCCGGAACACCGATGTCTTGCGGAGAAGTTGGATCGTCGCCTGACCGTCCGGCTTGCCGAACGCGGCGACGAATTCCTGCCTGGTGCCGCCTATCTCGCGCGAGCCGGTTTGTCCCATTACCGGGAAGCGCACTCATCGTTCCAGCGGACATGGCGTGATCCGTGGGCAGAGAGCGGCGGTCTGGGTGCGGCAACGGAAGGAAGGGAAACAGTCAGGTGAACAAGAGTCCTTCACCCAACATTCTGGTTTTCTTCTCCGATCAGCAGCGATGGGACACCGTGGGCTGTTATGGTCAACCGCTCCCCATCACCCCCAACCTTGACCGGCTTGCCCGTGAAGGTGTCCGATTCGAACATGCCTTCACGTGCCAGCCGGTCTGCGGCCCGGCTAGGGCCTGCATTCAGACCGGCAAGTACGCGACCGAGGTGGGTTGTCATGTCAACCACCGGATGCTCCCGATTCATGAGACAACCATCGCCAAACTGCTCCGCGGCAACGGATACGAGACGGCCTACATAGGCAAGTGGCACTTGGCCTCGTGCGGCCCACGGAATGGCCTCGACGATTTCACCGTCAGTGCCGTTCCGCCCGAACGGCGTGGCGGGTACGGCGACTATTGGTTGGCCGCGGACGCACTGGAACACACCTCTCATGGATATGACGGGTACATGTACAACGGCGCGATGGAACGTGTGGACTTCAAGGGATACCGCGCCGACTGCGAGACGGACTTCGTCATCGACTACCTGCAATCGCGGACGAGCAAGAAACCGTTCTTCCTGTTCGCCTCTTACCTCGAACCGCACCACCAGAACGACCACAACCGCTACGAAGGACCCGACGGGTCGAAAGAACTATTTCGGGACTATCCGGTTCCCGGCGATCTCGAAGGCACGCAGGGCGACTGGCGCGAGAACTATCCCGATTACCTCGGTTGCTGTGAGAGACTCGATTTCAATCTCGGCCGGATCGTCGCCACTCTCAAGCGCCTGGGGCAGTACGAGGATACCGTGATTGTCTATACCAGCGATCACGGGTCGCATTTCCGAACGCGCAACGGCGAATACAAACGGTCGTGCCACGAGTCCAGCATCCGCATCCCCATGGTGATCAGAGGCGGACCCTTCGTCGGCGGGCCGACGGTCCGTGAGTTGGTCAGTCTGATCGATCTGCCTCCATCCCTGCTGGCGCTGGCGGGCATGAACGCGCCCTCCTCCATGCGGGGCAAACCGATGCAGCCACTGGCCGAGGGGAAGGCGGAAAATTGGCCCGATGAGGTGTTCTTCCAGATCAGCGAGAGTCATACGGGCAGAGGAATCAGGACGCGCAAGTGGAAGTACGCCGTCGCCGCGCCGTATGAGAACGGCATGGATCGCGCAGGTAGCGATGTGTACCATGAGGCGTTCCTGTACGATCTGGATGCCGACCCTTACGAGAAGAACAACCTGGTTGATGACCCGGCTTTCGCCGATGTGCGGGGAACGCTGGCGGCGGTCTTGAAGAAGAGAATGGAACAGGCAGGAGAAACCGTTCCGGCCATCCTCCCGGCGGCGCGGTGACGATCATGCAGTCGGGTTGAAGCGGACGCGAAGGATGAACGACGGAGAAGGAGTGGAATAGTGAAAGCCATCATGCTCATGTTCGATTCGCTCAATCGCCACATGCTCGAACCCTACGGGTGCGACTGGGTGCATACGCCGAACTTCAGACGACTGGCCGGGAAGACGGTCACCTTCGACAATGCATACGTCGGTTCCATGCCCTGCATGCCCGCCCGAAGAGAACTGCATACCGGTCGATACAACTTCCTGCACCGTTCCTGGGGTCCGTTGGAACCGTTTGATGATTCGATGCCGGAAATTCTCAAGAACAAAGGTGTTTACACGCATTTGACAAGCGATCATTACCATTACTGGGAAGAAGGCGGTTGCACGTATCACCCTCGTTACAGCACCTGGGAAAACTGGCGCGGCCAGGAGGGTGATCCATGGATCGGTCAGGTTGCCGACGAACCGCCGTCGCCGAATCAGGTTTATCGCAATGCGGATCGCAGTCGATGGAATGCCCAGGACCGTGTGAACAGGAAATATACGTCGCGCGAGGAAGATTTTCCGCAGGTTAAAACCATGTCATCCGGTATTGAGTTCATCAGGCGCAATGCCGGTCAGGACAACTGGTTTCTCCATATCGAGACGTTTGACCCGCATGAACCGTATTATGTGCCGCAAAAATACAAGGATCTTTACAAAGATATGTTTACGACCGGCAAGGAATGGGACTGGCCGCCATATGCGGAGGTGGTCGAGGATCCTGCACTGGTTAAACAGATGCGCGCCTGCAATGCGGCGCTGGTTTCCATGTGCGATCATTACCTGGGAAAAGTTCTCGATGTCATGGATGAAAAGGGTCTGTGGAAAGACACAATGCTTATCGTCAATACCGATCACGGGTTTCTTCTGGGAGAACATGACTGGTGGGGAAAGATGAGAATGCCGTTCTGGAACGAGATTGCCCGGACACCGTTGTTTATATGGGACCCGCGTTCGAAAAAAGCCGGACAACACCGTGCAAGTCTTGTGCAGACGATAGATCTGGCGCCGACACTGTTGGAATTCTTCGGTGTGCCTTTGCCGAAGGATATGCAGGGTGTACCGCTTCGCGAAACAATTGCCGCGGACAGGAAAGTTCGCAATGCGGTGCTTTTTGGAATTCATGGAGGGCACGTCAATGTCACGGATGGCCGGTATGTGTACATGCGTGCTCCGGCGCACGAGGAGAATCAACCACTGTGTGAATACACTTTGATGCCGACACACATGCGGCATACCTTTGCGCCTGATGAGTTCAATGGTGTCGAACTTGCCGACCCATTCGCCTTTACAAAGAACTGCAAGACCATGAAAATTCCGTGCAAGGCCGGAAGTTGGATCATGTGGCAGAAATTCGGGACTCTCCTGTACGATCTGAAGAATGATCCGCAACAGCAGGCGCCAATCAACAATGAGAAGATTGAGAAAAGGATGATCGATTTGATGGTGAAGGAAATGAGAAAGAACGACGCCCCCGAAGAACAGTATGTCAGGCTGGGGGTGCGGTTAAGATGTCATCAGAACAAGAGTAACCCGTTGTTGTGAATAACCAGGGATATGAAGAACTTTTCACTCCTTATCAAACCCGCCGGCGCCGACTGTAATCTTCAGTGCGAATACTGTTTTTATCTTTGTAAAGACAGACTTTATCCTGCCACGGGTGAGCATCGGATGTCCGGCCGGATGCTTGAAACATTGATTCGGGGATACATGGCGACCACGCAACCGCACTATGTATTCGGGTGGCAGGGTGGAGAACCAACCCTGATGGGTCTGGACTTCTTCAAACAGGTTGTTGACTTGCAGAAGAAGCATGGCCGGCCAGGCAGTGCTGTTGCGAACGGTCTTCAGACCAATGCGACTCTGATCACCGAAGCATTCGCTGAACATCTTGCAGAATATAAATTTCTGCTGGGTGTGAGTCTTGACGGTCCGGAAGATGTCCATGACCGATACCGTCGAAATGCGGCAGGAATGGGTTCCCATTCCGGGGTGATGAAAGGAATACATCGGTTGCGTCGGGCGAAGGTTGAGTTCAATATCCTGACACTGGTCAGTCAATCCAATGCCAATCATGCGAAAACAGTCTACAGATACCTGGTTGATAACGATTTTTTGTACCATCAATATATTCCGTGTGTTGAGTTCGATGCCGCCGGAACAGTTCTGCCGTTTGGTGTCTCCGGGGAACAGTGGGGTCGTTTTCTCTGTGTGATCTTTGACAGTTGGATTCAGGCGGATACGCGGCGGGTGTCGATCAGGCTCTTCGATTCAATCCTATCATGTCTTGTCGACGGACACAAAACTATCTGCCACATGGAGAATGATTGCCGTCAGTATTTCGTGGTAGAACACAACGGCGACATTTACCCGTGCGATTTCTTTGTGGAGGAGAATCTTCAGATCGGCAACATCGCCGACACATCCTGGGATTCGGCCCTGGCGTCGGATGTTTACCGGCAGTTCGGTGTGCGAAAACGCGCGAGGAACAAGGCGTGTGAATCCTGCGAATTCGTGAATCTGTGCGCAGGCGACTGCCAGAAACACCGTCCGCATAGAGATGATACGTCTGACAATCTCAGTGTCCTTTGCGCCGGATGGAAGTTGTTCTTCCGTCATACACTGGCCGAGTTCATGAATATCGCAAAGAGAATTGTCGCAGAAAGAGAGCAAATGGCGGTTGTTTCTGGTGATCGCCGGCGGGAACCGGGTAGAAACGATCCATGCCCGTGCGGAAGTGGATTGAAATTCAAGAAATGTTGTTTGAAGAAAGTCCGGGGTGGCAATGCCTGACAATCTGATTCTTTTTGTATCAATACGGCTGGCGATAGGCGCGGTGATCGGTTGTATCATCGGTATGACCGGCGTAGGTGGAGGCGTTGCGGTTTTGTGCCACTATGAGGGCCGTGGAAGCCTTTAGTGGGGTGATCTGTGCATGGTTCGTGACCTGCGGGTGAATGTCATGGGCGCGGCTCCTGCGCCCGGACCTCTTCCTTGGTGACAATAATCTTGCCTCGACCCAACAGGTGTGGTCTCATCCCGGCCATGCACAAATTCCCGCTCGCGCTACTTGGTGCTGCGATCCTGACCGGTTGCAGTACGGTTCAACCCCACCGCACGACCGCCGACGTGATGCTCACACTCAACTTGCCGGGTGCGGTGCAGACCGAGACCGGCGAAGGGCGCGATTTCAATATGCGGCTCGTCAACCGCAACTACACTTGGGTCTCCGCCATCGCCACGGCGCGCCGTTGGAACGCGGCGATGCACTACGTCGATCCGAGCGGTCTGACGTTATCGACGGATGGCCAGTTAACCGGCCGCGTGGCGGTGACGCTCCTGCCCGACGCGTGGGTGCCGAAGGATCAGCGATCACGTACCGGCCATGTCATTCTCACGGCCAGTCTGTCGGCCACGAATGTCGTAGGCCGATTCGAGGCGGAGTTTGCCGGTCAGAAGACTAACGGCGTGGTGATCGGGACCGTCGAACCTATTCCGGCACTCATGCGCGGCGACAAAGCCGGGATGCTGCGCACGTTCCTGCCGCAACGCGACGGGAACCTGACCGAGGCCGTGTTCAGGTTTGAAACGCGCGGGCAGAACGTCGTACGCCTTGACGCCGCGAAAATTGGCGTGAACGCGCTGGCGTTGACGATCAGCGATGACCGGATGCGCGGAACGG
>Ga0194063_10002366_pt1 | contig 11797 bp, 10 predicted proteins | sample SepL3720m_MetaG_FD_155459 | JGI IMG/M metagenome (GOLD analysis project Ga0194063, IMG submission 155459) | Anoxic zone freshwater microbial communities from boreal shield lake in IISD Experimental Lakes Area, Ontario, Canada - Sep2016-L373-20m | ecosystem: Environmental > Aquatic > Freshwater... | reverse complement strand
AACCGCCGCAATTGCTCGCACAGCCTCCATTCCAGCCGTCACGTGACCAAAGACAGTATACTTTCCATCCAAACTTGGCTGGTTTTGCTCAGTAATGATGAAAAATTGACTCCCGTTTGAATTTGGCCCAGAATTTGCCATTGCAATGCTACCAACTTCAGCTTTGTGCGAAGTAATATCGGTTCGATAGGTATAACCTGATTTTTCGTTCGCTGCAATCTGATCTTTGGACAAACCAAGGCTCTCGGCATTGATCTCGTCAGCAAACTTTCCGCCCCAAAGACTTGCCCCACCAGTCCCATTGCCAGATGGATCGCCGCCTTGAATCATAAACGATTTAATCACTCGATGAAAAGTCAGGTTATCGTAGTAACCCTCTTTGGCCAAACCAACAAAATTCTCTACTGTCTTGGGGGCATCTTGATCGTAAAATTCGATTGATACATCACCATTCGATGTATGTATTACTGCGGTTGTTTGGGACACTTGTTTCTCCTCTATTTTAAATAATTTACCTTGTACAAATGGATAAGCAATGATCAAAGCCACGCAAGTGACATATAACCAGAAGGTCCACTTCTGCCAAAAATAGATCCATGAAAATTGCTCACGCTCTTTTTCTTTGCGAATCTCACGCAGCTCTTTCTCCGACTGTTCTTTCTTTTCTCGTCTAAGTTGTGATTTTTTACCCATTTTTTCTCCGTGTGATGACCAGACTTACATTATTTAATCAATTAATCATTTATTGAGTATTTGATTATTGATTATTTACCGGTCATTGTTCCTTGGTTATTGTATCTTGTTCTTTTGATCAATTAGAATAATTAGATTAATTATCCTCTTTTTTCTATCTCTTTGCCCAGTGCAAAAATCCGTTCCTCTCCCCACATCGGCCCGATAACCTGAACACCGACCGGCAGATCTTTCCCGTCCTCAGACACCGTTCCCGCCGGCACAGACATCGCTGGCACCCCAGCCAAATTTATCGATATCGTCATGATGTCCGACAAATACATTCGCAACGGATCGTCATCATTTTCACCAAATTTCGGAGCTAGATTGGGCGTGACCGGAGTGAGCAACAGATCAACCTGTGAAAAAATTTCTTCGAACTCTCGCTTAATCAATGTTCGTACTTTCAAAGCTTTTTTGTAGTAGGCGTCGAAATACCCAGCCGACAAAACATAACTCCCAAGCATAATTCGACGCTTAGCCTCAGCCCCAAAGCCCTCTGCCCTAGACTTCATATAAACATCCAACAATCCTGACTCCTGGTTCCTATCTCCTGTCTCCTTCAATACAGAATGTCCATACCGAATACCATCATATCTTGCCAGGTTTGAGCTCACCTCTGCTGGCATAATAATATAATAAGCCGCCAGTGCAAAATGACTCATCGGCATTGAGACCGGAACGATTTCATGACCAGCATTTTTCAATTCCTCAATCTTAGCCTGGATGATTGAATTGATTCTCGGATCAAGCCCTTCACCAAAAAACTCTTTCGGAATACCAATTTTTAACTTACCGTTACCCGTTATCTGTTTTCTGTTTTCTGTGCTTGTACTATCACCTTCATCTTTTCCGGCAATGATATCTAACAATATTTTAGCGTCCCCCACCGTCTTGGTCATTGGCCCAGCTTGATCAAGGGACGAAGCCATCGCAATCACATTTTTTCGAGAAACCTTGCCATATGTTGGTTTCAAGCCAACAATGCCGCAATGGCTAGCTGGTTGGCGAATAGAGCCACCTGTATCGGTACCGATTGCCGCAATACACATATCAGCTACCACAGCTGCCGCGCTGCCACCACTCGATCCACCAGGCACACGATCATGATCAATCGGATTTGTCGTTGTCCGATCAAACTTCGTCGCTGTTTTATAAGCCGATGATTCGGTCGACGAGCCCATAGCAAACTGATCCATGTTTGTCTTGCCAACCAAGACTGCTCCAGCTTCCCACAGTCTTCTAGTTACTTCAGATTCATTTACAGGGATAAAGTCCTCCAATATTTTCGACGCCGCCGTTGTCCGTACACCTTTTGTCAGGAACAAATCTTTAACTGCAATCGGCACACCATCAACCAGTGACTTCCTTTTATGAGAGACAGCAAAATCAGCGTCACTTTTCTTGGCCATCTCCATCGCTCGATCTTCACACAAAGTGATATAGGCTCCAACCAGCGGCTCAACGACGCTGATCCGTTTAAAAATAGCCTCGGTTAGTTCAACCGAAGTAATCTCGCCACTGGCGAGTTTGTCTGATGCTTCTTTGATTGTCAATTTGTATAATTCAGACATAATATTAAAAATTATTCGAATACTCCCGGCACGACAAAACTACCATTTTCAAATTTCGGTGCATTTATTGCAACATCATCGGCACTGATGCCTGAAGCGACGACTGTGTCGTCACGCCAAACATTTTCCAAGCCAGTCACATTGTTACAGTCGGCGACATTTTCAGTATCAACTTTTTGCAACTCAGCCACATAATCAAGCACGCCAGAAAGCTGATCACCATACAAGGTGACCTCCGCGTCCGTCAGGTCAAGACGCGAGAGTTTCGCAATATGTCTTATTTCTTCTGTCGTTATTTTAGCCATAAAATTCACCTTTTCTATCCACAATAGTAGCAACATTTGTCTCAATGAGCAAGAACCAAGATCTGCCTATATCAATGCGATCACACAATCAAAATAAATATCTTTTAATCACTCTGGCACATTGATAATCTGTAGTCGTTGTGGTGCCCTACCATGCAACAAAGTGAAGAAAAGCATGCGGAAACCCTTAGGGATAAAGAAAAAAGCATAGCGCAGCAAGGCCCGAAGAGTCCACGATCCATGCATCGCCTGAGTCTGGTGATGGCGAAGGGCAACCTTCAGGTCATCAGCTGACTTACCCTCGTACAATGTATAACCACGACCAATCGCCTCTTTAATGTGAGCATCAGAGGAGCCAGTCTCAGCTTTAAATAATAATGTCCTGTTTACAAAAGTAGCACGCAAATTCTCTTCGCCCAAGGTTGGCGTAGCATTAATCGTTTCAACACCATTTAGCAACTTCGCCTCCTGCAGCATCGCCACTAGACCAATGCCATCCATCGTCAGATACTCTGGGCTGCGGACTCGCACATGCTGAAAGGGATGAGCGGCGATCCTGATACCATTTTGTTCCTTGATTCTTTTCAATGTATGGTGGACAGTCAAACCGCCCTGAATCGGCTTTTTGATAAACAAAGCCAAGATGTGACCCTGCTGCGTCGTCACTTCCTCTCCGGGAATCAGAACGAAACGGTATTTCTTTTTCTTCATTATCTCTACAGCCTCGAAATAACCATCCATCGTATCATGATCAGCGATCGCAATCGCGTCCAAATCAGTTTCGTTCTCCACATACTCCAAAACTTCCAATACTGACGGTCGCCCATCAGAATGATTGGTATGAATATGCAAATCAGCCTTTGACAACCGTGCCATTTTTTCCAAAGATTTGATACCAGTTTTTTCCATAACTTGATTATAACAGATTAATTAGTCGAAATAGGCGCGAAGTCTAATTTATCAATAGCATGAAGTCCTTCTCACTCAATATCTTTATCTTCAATTTTTCAGCCTTAACCAGCTTGCTGCCAGCATCTCCACCAGCAACCACAAAATCAGTTTTTGATGAGACTGACTCTGAAACATCACCACCATATTTACGGACCAATGCTTTGGCCTCATCTCGAGAAATAGTTTCCAGTCCACCAGTAAAGACGAAGGTTTTGTTGACCACAGTTGCCCGAACCTGAACTGACTCCGGCTCCGCAATGTTGACCCCATTTTTTATCATCGCTGCAATCAAGGCATTATTTTTTTTCTGATCAAAATAATCAACGATATTTCCAGCCACAACCGGGCCAACATCACGCACTTCTGCGATTTCTTCAAGATCAGCCGCGATCAGATTATCTATTTTACGAAACCGATCAGCCAGATCAATTGCCGTTTCGATGCCCACATTTCGGATACCGAGAGCATAGATAAACCGTGACAAAGAAATATTTTTTGCTTTTTCGATCGAGGCGATCAAATTGTCGGCTGACTTTTCAGCAAAACGCTCGAGTGGTTCGAGATCACCCTTAGTCAAAGAAAATATTTCTGAAGCATCTTCAATCAAGCCTTCGTTCAATAGTTGCTCAATAATTTTCGGTCCCAAGCCATCAATATCGAAGGCTTGTTTAGAAACGAAATGGGTCAAACTTTTAAATAAAACTGCAAAACAATTTTGATTTGAACAACGATATGCAACCTCACCCTGCTTTTGATAAATCTTGCTACCACAAATCGGACATTTATTTGGCATCACGAAAACTTTTTCCGTCCCCACTCGCAGATCGACGATCGGCTTTACAACTTCAGGAATTACATCCCCTGCCTTGCGCAATACAACAGTGTCCCCGATACGAATATCCTTTTTCTCTATCTCGTCCATATTGTGTAAAGTCGCGCGAGAGACCCGAGATCCAGCCACTACCACCGGCCGTAGATGCGCCACTGGAGTCAGAACCCCAGTCCGACCAACTTGAACCTCGATAGCTTCAAGGACAGTAGTTACCTCCTCTGCTGGCCATTTGTAAGCAATCGCTCCTCGGGGAGATTTACCAACCACTCCAAGCTCAGTGAATAATCCTTCTTGATCAATATTAACTACCATGCCGTCAATCTGATATGGCAATTTTGCCCGTGTCTTGGCCCAGTCATGCCACACTTTATCGACGGAGGATAAATCGGAACAAAAAACATTCATTTGATTCACCGGCAAGCCCAGATCTCGGATGATATCATGCTCTTCTTGATGAGTCTGTGTTCTGATACCGATCTCTCCGTACCCCATAAAACTTAAGTTTCGACTTGCGGTCACCTTTGGATCAAGTTGACGCAAGCTACCCGCTGCCGCATTTCGAGGATTGGCAAACTCGGCCTTTCCTTCTTTCTGTGACTTGAGATTTAGATCCTGAAAGGCTTTGTTCGGCATATAAACCTCACCACGAATCTCGATGCGACCATTTTTTATCTTGTCAAAATATTTTGATTCTTCTCGCAATCGTGCCGGTATCGACTTAATCGTCCGAATATTGTTGGTAATGTCCTCACCAATATAACCATCACCCCGAGTCACCGCTCGGACAAGCACACCTTTTTCGTAGATCAGCGACAAAGCCAAGCCATCCATCTTTATCTCGCAGAAAAAGCCAGATCGCCCAATCTCCTCCATCGAGGTTAGTCGAGCCATCCGCTCCTGCCACTCCTTCATCTCCTCGATATCAAAAGCATCGTTCAGCGACATCATTGGGGAGGCATGTTGATATTTTTCAAATTTATCCAGCGGCTGGCCTCCGACTTTTTGACTCGGCGAATCGACCCGAACTAGGTCAGGACATTGTTTTTCGAGATCCATCAGTTCGTGCAGCAAAGAATCATATTGCGCATCCGTCACCTTCGGATCATCCAAAACATAATATCGATACGCCAGATCATTGATCAGATCCGTCAGCTTCTCAATCCTGATTTTTACTTCTTGTCTATTCATGCTTCTATTGTAGCTTCTGACACAGCTAATATCAACGACATAAATACACAATCCAGCCGATAGAATTTATCATATAAATTAATCTCTCATCTGGAACCACCTTTTTCACCTTAGAGGCGGAAGATGTGGTTTTCGAGAAGATCGATAAATTATATTATATAATTACAGTTTACTAGAGCCGATAATTAGCACATACAATCAAATAGATCCTGACAATTATTGACATAATACTACAACAGTGCTATAATATGCGCAGCAACGGTGAGAGACCAAATATCTTCACTCGTTGCCGCGGAGGAGTCAGCCCTCGTAATAAAGCTGACTATATTTCAGCAGCTGTGCGTTTAAGCTGTTGAATGAGAGCTCATGGATTGAGCAAATCGTCCCCTTGGGTCTGACGCATCAGGCAAAGGGTTGTCCTGCTGCCAAGCAGGAGAGAGTCGTAAGGCTCGTCGTAAAAATCAGGTATACACAACCAAGCTCCCCGTCCGTTAAGGACGGGGAGACGCTTTTTTTATAAGAACAAATAAGCTGTAATATTGTCACCAAAATTCACGCAAAGATCTGTGGAGATTTGTTTCCCAACACTTCTTCTAAACTTCTACACTTTCGCCCCAGCCCAGCACTTTTACTTGAATATCAGTATCGTCCATCGAGCTCTCAAAATCCTGCACATCGACAGGAAATCTTGAATTGTCGTAATGGATCGGGATCACAAGCATCGGATTAGCAAGAAGCACCTGCTCTCTGGCAGTCGCGATATCCATCACCACCTGACCGCAAATAGGTGCGGCGATAATATTGGCTCCTGTTTTTTGGTCTAAAAATGTTGAATCACCAGGAGTATAGAATCTACTTTTTCCATCATCGATCACAACGCCAACAACCTCGGGCGGAGTATTTCCGTTTGGCAAAGGACCGTGTTCTGAGACAACTCCTTCGATTTTAATATCAGACAATTCGAATGTCATACCAACCTCATTTACTCGACAATCCAAGTCTGGATATTCTTCTCTCGCTGTTTCGATGACCGCTATTGTTCCAAGCATGACTGGCCCATTCATCTCAATTATTTTTTGAACATTTTCCCAATCGAAATGGTCAGAATGTTCATGGGTAACAATAATTACATCAATGTCGCTAAAATCTTCAGCTTTCATCCCCTCTTCAGCAAAAACATAAGTTCCCGGATCGATCAAGATCTTCGATTTCTCTGTTTCAACCAAAAAACAGGACTGTGCATGCTTGGTGATAATCATGTTGCTTCCTTTCGCAAAATTTAGAATTTATTATTCAGATCAAGGCTTTCTGGCACTAACTATCGAATACAGACCCATCTGCCTTTCGAGTTTAATATTTACAAAACCCGCCTCCGCCAACTCTTCCATGTGCTCATATATGGTGTCTAAGTTGCTAAAATCTTCTTTTTCGTGCTTAGTCCATTTTTCGCAGAGATCGTCCCTACTGATTCCTTTCAAAACAGCAAGGTGATCAATTCTTGCATTGTATTTTTCGGTATATTCATCCACTCTTTTTTCATCCACCATTTTATCACCGTTTATATACAAACCATTTTCACCAAGTTTATCAAAAACAATTTTCAGCAATTCTTTTCTTCGATCTTTGGCAATGTTATGAATGGTTAAAACTGTGACAAGCACATCAAAATTCTGTTCATTTTGCAGAACATCGATAACATCACCCTCTCTAAAAAGACAATTGCGATATGATTTCAGCCTATCCTTGGCAATGTCGATCATCGCTGAATCAAAATCGTTGAGAGTTATAATTAAATTAGGAGCAACATTGAGCAAACCAATAGCGGTATTGCCGGTACCACAACCTGCATCAAAAACAGTCGAATCATCCTTATCAATATAGTCCTTGACCAAATCGGAAATTACTATCTGAATTTTTTTATCATTTTCGTCAATCAGATTCTCGAAAATCTGATAATCATCGGCCCAGCCTTTGAAACGGTTATTCATTATTGTCCTAATATAATATTGCAGTTGATAGCCAGACCAGTATATTTTTCGCAACTATTTCATCCCACGCAAGATTTTTACTCGCTCCTCGATCGGTGGATGAGTTGAGAACAAATTGGCAAAGAATGAAGTTGATTTGCCATTTGGATCACCGATGAAGAGATGAGAAGTCGAAGTACTAATATTTTGCATTGGCTCTTTGTAAGAACCGATCTTTTCCAAAGCTGATGCCAGCCCCTCCGGGTATCGAGTTAAGAGTGCGCCAGAAGCATCTGCCAAGTATTCACGCTTGCGGGAGATCGCCAGCTGGACGATCATGGCAACAATAGGGGCTAAAATAATTGCGACAATACCAATCAGCGCCATAATACCGCCACCGCTATTATTATCATTATCTCTGCGCCCACCAAAGAAAAATTGAAATCGCCAAACTAAGTCAGCCAGTAAAGCAACGACGCCGACAAGAACAGAGACGACCATCATCAGACAAATATCGTAATTTCCAATATGTGACATCTCGTGCGCAACAACGCCCTCTATTTCACTTTTATCCAATTGCTCAAGAAGCCCAGTGGTCACCGCCACAGATGATCTGGATGGATCACGGCCGGTCGCAAAGGCATTTGGCGCAGGATCATTAATAATATAAACTTTTGGCATCGGCAGTCCAGCCGTGATAGCCAGGTTTTCGACCAAATTCCACAGCAATGGATTATCCTTTTTCTGGATTTGCACCGCACCAGAAGCAGAAAGAGCAATCTTGTCACCTGCGTAATAGCTAATTGTCGTTTGAACGATCACCACAACTAGTGCAATAACGAAAAACAAAGAATTTCCGTAAACATAGGATAAGGTCCAACCAAGTCCCATCACAAAAATGACAAAAAAGATCATGATAAAAACAGTACGCCTCTTGTTTTCGTCAATGTGAGTATATAAGTTCATAAGAACAAGTGGTTAAACGAGTTTTCCAATCAAAGGTAACGGTTGCTGCTTATTGGCCAAAACATTTGTCCAGCCAACAACAACGGCTAGTGCAAGATAGAAACCAAAAATAATCGGTAAAACTGGAGCAAAAAAGCTAAAAATAAACAGCACCCACACGACCAACAGAGCCATCCCCTGCTTGGCGTGATATTGGATAAACCTATCTTTCTTGGCAAACATCATCGGAATGACGACCAAAATATTTAAATATGATAGAAGCGCAATCAATTGCATCCAGCTAATCTTGGCCTTGCGCCAATTGATCTTTTTCAATTCAGCAATAAATTCTTTCGGCAGACTTTTCACTGAGGTAATTGTTTTTTCTTTGATATCCATATAATCCAAACTTAATTATTGATAAATTGCTATTCGAACTTTGCGACAACTGGTTCTTTGGCTTCAGCCTGTTCAAGTTCAAATAGTTCCTTGGGCGCAAAACCAAACATCCCAGCAATGATATTGGACGGAAATGCCTGGATCGAAATATTTAAATCTCGGACATTTGCGTTGTAGAAACGACGAGAAGCCTGGATCTTGTCCTCGGTATCAGTCAACTCTCGCTGCAAATCGATAAAGTTTTCATTCGCCTTCAGCTCAGGGTAGGCCTCAGCAACTGCAAAAATGGATTTGAGCGCGCCCTCCATCACATTTTCAGCCTTGCCTTTTTCTACCACACCTTTTGCACTCAAAGCCTCAGCACGAGCCTTCGTCACATCTTCAAAAACTGTTTTTTCATGTTTGGCATAACCCTTGACTGTCTCAATCAAATTTGGGATCAAGTCGTATCGGCGCTTCATCTGTACATCAATATCACTCCAGGCTTCCTGAGATCGGATATTAAGAGTCACCAATTTATTATATCCCGAAACAACTATGATCAAAACCAAGGCAATTACGATTATTACAATCCACCAAATCAAAGTCATGCTACTCCTTTGTTATCTTTCTGTTAAATTACTACTTATTTATATGAATGTAAAGAAGCAACGAAATGCTATTCTCCAGAAGTGTCATATATCGTCGCGGGGTCCGACCCAACAATTTCAGCCGAAGAAGTCGCCCCATTACTTGTTGTTGCAGCAGAAGAGGAACTAGCAGACGAAACTGCACGAGTAGAGGAGGAGGAAGAGGATGACGAGACAGAAAAAGAGCTGTCGCTAGCTGACGATGAAAGATTGGATGTAATATTGTCAATCGTGTTAACCTTGTCAAAGTCAGAAAGAGTTAATGATGTATCAATTTGAGTCACGGGCATTGATGGACTCATGACTATTTTCAATTCAATTTTTCTCAATAATTTAGTTGAGATCTCTATCCAGACATCTCCTTGAATTGACTGAATCATATTGTCATCAACATTGAAATCAGACAAAGATGTGCCCAAAATCATTGAGTTTATATGATATTTATAACAACGTTTGCCGTCAATTTTTTCATTTGAGATACGAGAACCAGCGACTGAAACTCCGGAATCTACATTTATGCCCGAGATTTGTTCAGCAAAAGTTGTGTCTTTGTTCCCAAACGCATACTGATTCCAGCTGCCAATATTTGCGTCTTCACCAAATAGAAAAGTATCACTCTTGGTTGCAATCAAGCCATCACGAGACAATATCGACATATCCGCTGAACCAATGCTCCTACTAATCCCCAAATCAGCTTGGAAACCATCTTTGGCAAAATTCGCCCCGATCTTCACACTAACTTCTTTTAACGAACTAGCATCTTTACTAGTGTAGGCCTGTTGATTTGTTTGTTCGGCTGTCGCGCTCGACAATGTCGAAGACGAGGAGACAGAACTACTATTTGCAGCTCCAGTACTAGAAATCAAACCGCTATAATCATAGCTGCTGGCCGAATCAGACGCAGTAGAGCTACTATATAATCCAGTTTCATCAGAGGATGATACCTCTTCATCAGCAATCGCCAACGCAGCCTCAGTAATAATGCCTGTCGACAATTTCTGGTCAACCCGAGCTAGACTGCTACCTATTTTCGACAACAATTCATTGGTGACAACATTGGACTGACTTTTGTTTATTGTCAGATCGATACTACCATTCATCTTGTAATCGCTCTTGTTGCTCATTGCCGCCAAGGACTGTGCAAGACCGGTTTCAGATTTAATAGATAGACCGCCCCACAGCTGTTCCAGCCCTACTTTGCCATATACTTTTTCAAAGCCAAATGAGATAAAACCAAACTCAGTCAGAGCAACAATGACCGCCATAATTGCAACAAGCCCGAGCACCGACAAAGTGACGATCAAGCCAATGCGAGATTTTGGTTTTAAGTCTGCCGCAATTGGCGGAACATCAGAACTAACCGCATCCGGCACTGGGATAACCGGAGATACCTGACTAGACTGAGGCACAGTAGAGTTATCCGGTGCTGAGCTTGCAATCACAGGTGGAGCCGAAGGTGCTGCTACCGGTGAAGTCAAGGGTGGGGTTGCTGAAGTATTTCCTTCGTCATCAATAAAAGGACTATATGTAGATTTAGGCTGAATATCTCCAACGGGACCGGCCGGAACTGGTGGAATCACTGGCGGAGCCAAAGGAGTTAGCGGAGCAGCAGGAATTATTTGTGATTCAGCCACCGGGGCAACATTTTGCATTACAGGATCAACCGGTGGCACCAAGGTGTTCAAAGGATTTTCCATGGTGACTTGGTTTACCGGCGATGATGTCAAAACTGGTGTCGCCGAAGAGACTGGTACAGATGGTGGCATCGTCTGGCTGATGTCATTGGTCGAAACTCCGCCACTTGAACCAAAACCAGCCGGAATGGCTGACGGCATCGACTGATTGCTAATGCCAGTAGTCGGATCTAACTCATTCGACAAAGAACCACCGGGCACTGTCGGCGGAAGAGTCTGTGCTGGTGGTACTGACGGAATGGCCTGCGTTGACTGTACCGACGGCACTTGTCCTGAACCAGAATTTTGTGCGGCGCCAGAAGTTGGCGCTACACCCAAATTATTATTTTGATCGTCCATCGCCCCTCCAAACATCATTAATTTAGTCCATAAAATATCACTTCACGTTCACCTATTTATTTTACCACATTTGTCAGTGCAACATCCAATTGTTCATCAGTATCCGTAGCTTGGTCGTCGGCCTGTGTAATATCTGGCTTCAATCCTGCGCCACTGATCTGAGTGCCGTTCGGCGTAAACCAATTTGCAACCGTAATCTTCACCGCAGACCCACCCGGCAACTCGATCAACTCTCGGACGCA
>Ga0194063_10002363_pt1 | contig 11804 bp, 9 predicted proteins | sample SepL3720m_MetaG_FD_155459 | JGI IMG/M metagenome (GOLD analysis project Ga0194063, IMG submission 155459) | Anoxic zone freshwater microbial communities from boreal shield lake in IISD Experimental Lakes Area, Ontario, Canada - Sep2016-L373-20m | ecosystem: Environmental > Aquatic > Freshwater >... | reverse complement strand
CAGCAACAGCAACAGCAACAACAGCGAGCACGCGAGCAGCACCGGCCTCAGCCGACCGGCGAACCGCCGGCAGAGGGTGCCCCACCGGGCGTTAGCCCTCCGCCGACATCCCGCTGAGGCTGCGCCCGATGTTCAGTCCCTGGGCGCCCGGCGAAACCTTTTCCAGACCAAATTCGCCACTTCGTGCGCGGCGGGAACCCGGCCCCAAATCGCCACCAGCCAATAGACCATCGCGGCGATGCCCCCGGGCACAAAAACCGCTCCCAGCTTGAGCATGAGCGTGGCATGGCCGAGTCTTGTTTCCCAAAACCAGGCCAGTGCGGCCGCTATCCCGCCCGCCAGCACCGCATCCGGCACCAGCACGAGTAGCGTGTGAACCACCCCCGCCAAACCCAACCGCGAGAGCTTTCGGCGCAACGCGTACACCAGCAAAGCCAGGTTCAAAGAGGCGCTCAAGGTGTTGGCCACGCCCAGACCGGCTTCCCGGTACGGCTGCACCAGCCATAGGGCAAATCCCAGGTTCAACCCCAGGCACAAGAGGCTGATCTTCATCGGCGTCTTGACGTCATTGAGCGCATAGAACGCCCGGGCAAGGATATTGTTCATCGAGAACATCAACAACCCCGGCGCCAGGCAGGCCAGCGATAGCGCCACTCGCTGGGTGGCGTCCGGACCGAATTTGCCATGCTCAAAAATCAGTCGCACGATCGGCCCCGCCAGAGCCAGCGCAATCGCCGATGCGAGCAGGTTCGCGAAGGCCAAATAACTCAACCCCTGGCTCAGCGTCTGGCGGAACTCGGGATACTTTTTCGCCGCCGCCAATCCCGACAGCGTTGGCAACAGATAGGTCGCAAGCGATATGCCGAATATGCCCTGGGGCAACTCCATCAAACGCACCGAGTAGTTGAAGGTCGCCACAATCGACGCACCGAACCAAAACGAAAAGAATTGCGTCACCAGCACGTTGATCTGGAAAGCCGCCACCCCGATCGAGCCGGGCAGCATCTTTCGCACAACCTCGCGCACCGTCGGGTCATGCCAGGGCGACACCCATTGGTAACGGTAACCCTCCCGTGACAGGCTCGGCAATTGGAAGAATGCCTGGGCCAACCCGGCGACCAATACCCCGATGGCGAGACCAAATATCTGCTGTTGGAGGGTCGGTCCCATGCGCGGCGCCAGAAACAGCACGCTGGCAATCATCACCACATTGAGCACAACCGCGCCCAGGGCGGGCACAAAAAAGTGGCCGCGCGCATTGGCCATTCCGATGAAAACCGCCGCCAGGCACACCAGCAGCATGTAGGGGAACATCAGGCGCAACAGCCGCAGCATCAGCGCCGTTTCGGGGCTCAGTCCGCCAAGCGCGAGAGCGAGCGAAATTCCCAGCACCGCCAGCAATGTCACCCCCGCCGCGGCGCTCACCAGCCCGGAAATAACGGCGTTGGCGGAACGCCACATCTCCGCTTCGCCATGCGTCAGCTCTTTGGCTTTGAAAATCGGAATAAAGGCGGCCGTCAGCGCCCCTTCCCCCAGCAACCGCCGAAACAGGTTGGGCACCTGGAAGGCGAGAATGAACGCGCTCGCCACCCACGAGGTGCCCATGAACGCCGCATAAACCATCTCGCGCACCATCCCCAGCACCCGGCTGGTCAGCGTCGCGGCGGCCATTGCGCCGGAGGATTTCAACATCTGCGACATCGCGGGCCGAAGCTAAAGGGTAAAGGCTAAAGGCTAAAGACTAAAGACTGGCGTCGCGCGCGGTCAGGACTTCGCGCGGTAGCGCTGTATCTTGAATTCGGGCTTATCCAGCACTTCCTCAACCAACTCGAAATCGTCTTCGAACGGCGGAAACAGAGTGCCTCCCTCGACGACCCGTTTGACGAGCGTGAGATACAGCTCCGAACACAACGGCAAGGCCAATTGATAAAGCTGCGCTCCGCCGCAAATAAACACTTCCCGCCCGCCCAGAGCGGGATTGGCCGGATCGATTTGGTTCAAATCGGAAACTATCTCCACGCCCGATAGCGGTTTCGGCGAGCGCGTCAGCACAATCGTGGTGCGGTTCGGCAAAGGCTTGCCGATAGACTCGAAGGTTTTGCGGCCCATCACGATGATCTGGCCCGTGGTCATTTTCTTGAACCACTTGAAATCTTCCGGCAGATGCCACGGGATCCGGTTGTCGGCGCCAATCACCCGATTTAACGACATGGCAGCGATGGCTTTGAAGTGTTTCACGCATTCGATGCTCTCGCATCCCTGGCGGCTCGTCAACGGGCCAGCGATCTCCCGGTCCAGCTCAGTCAACCCATGAAATCCTTTGAACTCTTGTATCCGCACCCTTGACACCACCCCCTTGCCCCTGACTTTACTATCCAGTGATGCAAACACTCGAGCCGCCAGACACGCACCATTTCTCCGCCGCTATCGGATGGTTGGAATTGGGCAATGCCGCTGAGGCTGCGGTCGAGTTGGGCCAAATCAGCACGGCCCAACAGGACCAACCGGATGTGCTCGAACTCCGGTGGTTGGTTGCCGCTGAGGAAAAGCGTTGGGAAGAAGGCTTGCGGATCGCCGAAGCCCTGCTGCAGCGAGCGCCAAACCGCTCCTCGGGCTGGCTGCATCGGGCCTACGCGTTGCGCCGGGTTCCCGACGGCAGCGTGGCTAAGGCATGGGAAGCACTGCTGCCGGCATTCGACAAATTCCCGAAGGAACCTATTATCCCCTACAATCTGTCCTGTTATGCGTGTCAAATCCAAAAAATGGATACTGCCCGCCTCTGGCTCAAGCGGGCGGTTCTCATCGGAGGCAAAGAGAATATCAAGCGGATGGCGATGGAAGACCCTGATTTGGAACCGATTCGGGATGAAATAAGGAAGCTCTAACCCAAAACGCAGGGTCTAAATGTCACCCTCCGTCAGAGGACTTCCGTTTCTGGAATGAATTGTGCTGCCACCAGGCAAGCCCTCGGCAACAGCCTCGGAGAGGGTTAAAAATGATCAATAGAGCGACCTGCGCCGCCATTCTTCTTTTGATGAGCTTTGCCGGCACCTTTCTGGTCCGGTCTTCCTCCTTTTTGCCTGTCACCACTGAGGGTCATGTCCAGGTTTCCTCTGCCATCTCCCGTGGAACCGTCATCAGGGCGCAGTCGTTTGAAGCGTCCGCGAACGGTCAGAGCGCCTTGAAGGTGTCGGCTGCTGCCACCAGCCCTTCCGAACTGCGGCCCGTAGCCGGTCAAGCCCTCGTGCAGAAACTTCGCGACCAAACCGTCAGCGGCCCGATTTCCGGGAGCGACTTGACCGATCAGGCAGCCAGATATCAAACCCTGAGCGCTCAGAACAACCCCAATGGCCCTGTGCCTTCGTTTGTCCCGAGTTCCTCGGCCACCAATTTGCTTGTCGGCAGTGACAACCTCCCAGCCCGCTTTCTCTTGCCAGACCGCGGCGATCCGATTCCTTATTTGATTGATGCCGACTATTTGCCCGCAGGCATCACCCATACACAGGCAGTGACTGCCGTGCAAACCGCTTTGGCAGCCTGGACGAATGCCACCAGCCTCCGATACCGGTTCGCCGGCCTCCAGAGCTTTGGCGCGGCTGCCCCAAATATCAGCGTCTCCGATGGCGTTCTCCGCATTCAGCTTCACGATCATTACAACTATCTGGGCGGCGGGAGCTCGACCGGGGACGTGCTGGGAGATGGCGGTCACGCCTGGGCCGTGCTCACGCTTCCGGCCGGCTGGACCCTCGGCGGCAACGTGGCGGGAAATGATTTCCATGAAACCGTCAGAGGCTATGTCGTCCTTCAACACACCAATGCCGCCATGCAAACCCTGAGCACCTTCACCGAAATCCTGTGTCACGAAATCGGGCACACCATCGGTTTAACTCACTCGAGCGAAAACCTAAATGAACCGAATCCCATTCTTAAGCAGGCCGCCATGTATTACCTGGCCCATGCCGATGGACGCGGTGCGAGTCTCACCAGCTACGACACTGACACGGTTGGCCAGGTTCACCCCAGAAACAACACGCCGCCCTATTGCTATGATCGTTTTCTGGATGTTGTCACCAGCCCAACCCGCCTAATCAATGTTTCCGGCGTCAATACGGTTCAAGTGCGCGGGTACGACCTCCAAAACAACCGCCTCACCCTGGCCACAACGGGCGCGACCACAAACAACGGCGCCTTTTCGGTGGTGAACAGCAACATCACCTATGTCCCGAAAGCATTCTACGCCGATTCCGGACGCTTCGACCCGGCTTCCGGTAGCTACTATGAACAGGTATGTGTCCGTTATTCCGACGGCACCAACGCCTCGCCTTATGCCATGATCCAGGTTCTCTCCTACAGCGCGGACTCGTACTCCGAAGGAATTCCCGACTCCTGGCGCGCCTCCTATTTCGGCAATGCCAATCCCTCCGTCGGACTCAAACATCATGCCGCAAATGATCATGATGGAGACGGCTACTCCAACCTCCAGGAATTTCTCTTCGGGTCCAACCCTACCAACAAGACATCGAACTTGCGCATCACCTCCTTTGGGACCTCAACCATCCAATGGCAGGCCAAGGGCTACGAAGTGTATGAACTGCTCTGTTCCACCAACTTCACGACCTGGACCCGCGCCCTCAGCCCGCTGGTGCCCACCAATTCCACCGGCTCAGCCAACCTCTTCACCAACGGCGGCCCCCGGCAGTTCTTCCGGCTCCAAAAGGTGCCTTAACCACTTGCGAAATGTGTTTGCGTTTGGGGAGGAATCTGATGTACTTCCCTGCGTATGAATCTGAAACAAATCTTCGCTCTCGGTATGTGTGCCACTGCCGTCAATCTTGCCGCAACTTCCTCGCTGCGCGCTGAAAACAAGATCCCCGATCAATACAAAATCGGCGGCTTCTTCATCGGCTGCCAAGCCTATACCTTCAATCGCTTCACGGTGTTTGAAGCGATTGAAAAAGATGCCCAGGCCGGCGGCAAAGTCATCGAGTTTTATCCCGGCCAGAAATTAAGCAAGGAAGAGCCCAACGTGGCCTGGGACCACAACGCCTCGGCCGAAACCATCCAGAAGGTCAAAGCCGAACTCGCCAAATACAACATCAAGGCCGCCAACTACGGAGTGGTGAGCATCCCGAAGGATGAGGCCGAGGCGCGCAAGGTGTTCGAGTTTGCCAAAACCATGGGCATGTACGCCATCACCACCGAATCGGTCGAGGCCCTCGACACAATCGAGAAGCTGGTGAAGGAATTCGACATTAACGCCGCCATTCACAACCATCCGAAGCGCGCCACCGATCCCAACTACCGCGTATGGGATCCCAACTATGTTCTGTCGATGGTCAAAAACCGCGACCCACGCATCGGTTCCTGCGCTGACACGGGCCATTGGATTCGTTCCGGCCTCAACCCGGTGGACTGTTTACGCATTCTCAAAGGGCGGATTATCTGCAGCCATTTGAAGGATTTGAACGAGAAAAACCCCGACGCGCATGATGTGCCATTCGGCGCCGGCGTCTGCGATGTCCCCGGAATACTCGATGAGTTGAAAGCGCAGAACTTCGGCGGCAATATTTCCATCGAGTACGAATATCATTGGGATAATTCGACCCCGGAAGTGGGCCAATGCATTGGCTTTGTCCGCGGTTACGGCATGGCCCGGAAATGGTGAGCGCGGCGGTAGTTGCGGCTGACACGTCTTTACTGGAAGCCGAACAGCCCGCTTGTCCCAGATGTTCTGACGAGATTCCGAACGACCGTCGAACACGACAAGGGCGCAGGGCGGATTCAAGAAATCGTAGCCGCCGACGGCAGTCGGCGCTAACACTCCGATAATCGAGGAAAAGTGCGCCGACTGCCGTCGGCGGCTACGATTTTGCAGGTTCTTGAATCCGCCCTGACAAGGGCGGGGTCTTTGTTGTCAGAGCTTGACGCTGGTTCGCTCTCTGAGCCACAGATAATCTGCGGGAGGAGAGGGGACGAATCCACCGGTGCCAACGCCGCCCTTAACGGGCGGCCGCACGGTGTCGGGCAGCCAGCGATGCCGCTCAATATGGCCGTCGGCCCACGAAATATTGGCGGCGCGATTGTGCCAGGAAGCCGGCACGTTGCCCCACTTGATCACGTCCCAACGGTTCATAAAATAGCCGTCGTTGATGGTATCCGGGTGCTCTTCGATGAACACGTAAAAGTTCGATGGGGCGGGGAACTGGTTCATTTTGAGGAACTGGACCCACGCGGGATTGAAGCGGTTGGGGTTGATGAGCGGATTACCGACCAGGGAGTTCATCGAGATGCTTCGGAGCCGCGCCCCGTTTTGAGCCAGCGATTGATCAGAGGGACACTTATACACCGCCAGGTTATTGTTGACATAGGAGGCCAGTTTTCCGCTGAGCACATAGGCGGGGTTCGTGTTCTCGACGCTGGTCCCCCAATCCTGGATATTGTTGACCCAGCTCTGGCGATAAGTCCCGGTGTCCGCCGTGCTGGAATTGTTAACCAGAGAACTGCTGTTATCGTCGGCGTAAAGCTGCCATGCCAGCGACAACTGCTTGATATTATTGCCGCAGGCGGTCGCCTGCGCGCTCATCTTTGCCCTCGAAAGAGCGGGCAGCAGCAGGCTGGCGAGGATCGCGATAATAGCGATGACGACCAGCAACTCGATCAACGTGAAGCCGCGACCAGGGTCACCCGACCGATGCTTCAGGCCAGCCGGCTTTGACCGAGTCGCAGTCGGCTGAGGTAAATCCCGGTTAACTTTCATCACCATGCCTCACTCGGAATTGGGGTACGACCCGAGCACTTTGACGTAGCTGCAGTGCTCGCCCAGAAGCGCGATGGCCTTGGCCACTTTCTGGTCGTTCATGTGGCCGTCGCAATCGACAAAGAAGAAATATTCCCAGGCCTTGCGCTTGCTCGGACGCGACTCGATCTTGGTCATGTTGATGCGGAATCGGCGGAACGGCGCAAGCGCCCGATACAAAGCCCCCACCCGATCCGCGATGCTGAACATCAGGCTGGAACGGTCGTTGCCCGTTGGGGGGCTGCATTGCCGCCCGAGCACCAGGAAGCGTGTGGCGTTGGCGGCGTTATCCTGGATGTCGAATTCCAAAATGGGAACCCCATACTTTTCCGAAGCCAGCACGCCGGCAATGGCGGCCGCTTCCTTTTCGCGGGCGGCGAACTCGGCGGAACGGGCGTTGGATGATGTCTCGATGATTTCGACGCGCGGCAGGTTGGTTTGGACCCAGCCGCGACATTGCCCGAGGGATTGCGGGTGGGCGTAAAGCTTTTTGACTTGCGACCGACGGCATTTGCTGAGCAGGCAATGCTGCACCGGCAACACGATCTGCGCGACTATCTTCAACTCGCTATCGACGAACATGTCGAGCGTGTGAGTCACGACACCTTCCGTCGAGTTTTCCACCGGGACAACGCCGTAGTCGGCCCGGTTTTTGCTGACTTCAGTGAAGACATCGGCGATGGTTGTTTGCGAAGAGTAGCGCAGGCTGGAGCCAAAACGTCGGATGGCCGCCTGATGCGTGAAGGTCGCCTCGGGACCGAGGTACGCCACCGTCAACGACTTTTCGAGCGACAGGGCGCTGGACATGATCTCGCGATAAATCGCCCGCAGCGATTCATTGGTAATCGGCCCCTGGTTCTGGCGGCAGATCCGCTGCAGCACCGCCCGCTCGCGGTGCGGTGCATAAATCTCCTCGCCGGCCTTAAGCTTGATTTCGCCGATGGCCAAAACGTGTTTGGTCCGCTCGTTCAGGAGCTTTACGATTTGCGCGTCGTGCCGGTCGATCTCTTTGCGGTGTTCGGGAATGTTCATGACTGGCCATCCTCCGAGGCAACGTCACCCCCAGGCCCAGTGTCGGTTCCCGCTGCAGGCGCGGAGCCGTCGGCGGCTGGCTCGGTGGTTTTCGGTGTTTCGCCGGCGGATTTCGGTTCTTCGTCGGGCATCGCCAGTTGCTCCGGAGGGACGGTTGCCAGACCGGGTTCGGCCGTGACGAGCGATTCGGGTTTTTGCATCACGACCCGGCGCAGCTCGTCCGCGGCGGGCAAATCTTCCAGACTGCGCAGGCCGAAGTATTCGAGGAACTGAACCGTTGTGCCAAAGGTCATGGGGCGGCCGACCACATCGGCGCGCCCGGCTTGCTCGACCAATCCGCGCTCTACCAGCGTTTGCATCACCCCATCGACGCTCACCCCTCTGACCTGCTCGATCTCAGCGCGCGTGATCGGCTGGCGGTAGGCGATAATGGCGAGCGTTTCCAGCCCCGGCTGAGAAAGGTGCGGCGGGCGCAGCTTGTGGCCGACCAGCGCTTTGAGCCAGGGCGCGTATTCCGGTTCGGTCACGAATTGCCACGAACCCGCCACACACGCGAGACGGTAGCTGCGCTTGGTTTCTTCCTGGTCTCTGGTCAACTGCTCGAGGGCCGCCATCAATTCGCTTTCTTTTACCTTCTTGAGACCGCGAACCGTCTCGTCGCCCTCGGCGTGCTGGATGGCGGTGGCAAACACATCACGAATCTCCTTAAGGCTCAGCGGCTTTTGGGCCGAAAACAGAATCGCTTCCAGGATGAATTTTAGTTCCATGCTAAACGGAGGGTGGGGTATCCACAGCCGGGGTTCCAGCGTCGAGGGGCGGGGGCGAGGGGGAATCAGGAGAGGCGCCGCGGATCGGTTCGGTAGTGGCTGGCGCCGGGACATTCTGATCAGCTTCGAACCGCTCACTTCTGTCCTCTGACATCTGGATGCCCGCTTTCGGCCCCAGTGGCTCCCCGGCTGCCGGCGTGATCCGCCAGATCTCGATCTCGCCGAACGGTTCACTCTGGGCGGCCGTAATCTGCTTGAGACGGATGAGTTCGAGCAGCGCCAGAAAAGTTACCACCACCTCGGACCGGCTGGTCACCCCTTCAAACAATTCGGAGAATCTCAGGCCCGCCCGTTCGCTGAGCGCCCGCAACAATTGCTCGATCTTTTCGCTGACCGTCCATCTGTCTTCAAAAATGTCCCGCTGGTCGCCGGGCTTGTTGAAGCGCTTCAGGACCACATTAACCGCATTGACGAGGTCAAAAATCGAGACTTCCTGCCGCGAGGGTGACTCCGAAGCAAACTCCAGTTTGCCGGGTAGGCGCGGAAAAATATCTTCCTGCCGGGTTTCCAAAACCTGGAGTTGCGACGCGGCGTCCTTGAATTTCTTGTATTCGACCAGTTGACGGATGAGTTCCCAGCGCGGGTCTTCGCCCTCGTCTTCGCCTTCGACCTGCGCCTGCTGGTCCACGGGCAACAATTCCCGGCTCTTGATATACATGAGGCTCGCGGCCATGACCAGGAACTCGCCGGCGACTTCCAGGTCCAGCAGCCGCAGCGTCTCGATGTACTCGAGAAACTGGGTCGCCAACCGGGTGAGGTTGACCTCGTAAATGTCCACCTCCTCCTTCTTTATCAAGTAAAGAAGCAAGTCGAGCGGGCCTTCGAAGACCTCGAATTTTACCTTATATTCAGCCATTCTTGCCCGCGTACCTGTCTGACCCGGGTCAACCCATCTTAAGCAGATGCGCGGGGTTTGGCAACGCCTGAACCGACTGAAATATTTTGCAAAATTCTCCGTTGACAGAATGGTCGCCTGTGGCCTAATTTAGCCTCGTTCGAGTAGCAGTACGTTTCTTCAGCGGGGTTCCCCACCCCCACCTCCTTGGCGTCTGCTGCTCGAACATTTTGTTTCGTCACGCTTGACGAGCGTCGAGAGTTTTCTTAAGTTCTCCTGTCCCTAGCGGGGGCGTAGCTCAATTGGTTAGAGCGCTGCCCTGTCACGGCAGAGGTTACGGGTTCGAGCCCCGCCGCTCCCGCCATATCTATGTCTCTCGTTTTCTGATACTTCCGTGATTCAGTCCAGAGCCGAAAGGCTCTTACGGACATATTACGGACAGATTCTCACAGCAGTTCGCAACGAGAACGGACTGCGTGCGAAGCGAAGAGAAAAGTTTCCGATTCGGGTTGTGTCCAAATAGAGCGGGTAAAAGTGGTTGTCAGAAAGAAACTGGTGTAGGGCGATGCCAAGCTGCGGCACATTACTCATACATTGAATCCGTTGCGCTCTGGCCTTGGCTCGAGAGAGCGTTGGCAAGAGCAGTGCCGCGAGGATTCCGATGGGCTATCGTCGGCCATCCCTCCGGGATGAGGAGGGTCAAATCCTAGTGGCATTGGACATTACGGACAGGTCTTTTGAAAAACGTGGTGCGGTCGGATTTGGCCTTTTCGGCTTCTTGCAGCTTGCAGTTGTCACTGGGTAATTCCAGAGCATCACAACGAACTGCTTCATCGAGAGCAGATTACGAAGGCAGCCTGAAAACAGTTCTGCGAGGGTAGGCGGCGCGCAGGGCTGGTTTCAAAAGCAACACCACCAGGCAGGTTACACGCCACGAGCGTCAAGGGTCACCGAATGCTCAGCGCCGCGCCCATGACGCCCGACTTGAAACAGTGACCTGGGCGCCCTCCTGGTCACTCGGTCCAGTGATTTGTCGGGCGAAGTGTTCAAACCCGCGCCGATTAACCAATGGTAGTGCTCGCGACCGGTCTTTTCGCCGAACTCGTGCCGCGTAGCCCACACAAGCCGACGGAACGGCATACCCGCCATTTTTGCTGTCTCGTATAGAAACGCGAACAGCAGCTTTCGCTGTACATTCGGGCCAGGCACAACGGGGGAACTCCATGTTCCGCTCCCAAACACTCGCCAGCACCGATAACGGCTATGGATTTGTCAGGCTATTTGTGAGGGTAGGCCCGTTTCAGGCCCGTAAACAATGGATTTGTGGCGGGTTCGATCCCCGCCGCTCCCGCCATTTCTATGTCTCTCGTTTTCTGATACTTACGTGATTCAGTCCAGAGCCGAAAGGCTCTTACGGACAAATTATGGACAGATTCTCACAGCAGTTCGCAACGAGAACGGACTGCGTGCGAAGCGAAGAGAAAAGTTTCCGATTCGGGTTGTTTCCAAATAGAGCGGATAAAATAACCGTGCTCAGCCATTACGGCTGGTTATTGGCGGTGGTTGTCCTTGGCCCGGATAAACTGACCGTATTGCCCACCAGCATGTTCCCCAGGACCATCACCCGATCCGTGGCGTTTCCAACCCGAATCGCCACGCCAACGTTGTCGGTGAAATAGTTTCCCTGGATGATAGCCCGGCCGCTGATGATGTTGACGGCCGGTTGGGTGGAATCCCAGGATAAGAAACGCGCATTGGATAACGTCAGTAGACCGCTGTTATTCCAGGAAACCGGCTGACGCAGCGACCCCCAGAAACTCGCCCCGTTGACATTAAGGCCGCTGGCACCCGGGATTCCCTGGATGCCGATGTGATTGGTGCCACCACCCGCGTTGGCGAGGTTCAGGTTCGAGATATGCACAGCGTAAGGTTGAGTGTCCCTGAGTTGCAGGCCAATATCCACATTGTCAAAGTTCACGTTGCTCATCTGCCCGTTCATCGATCCGCTGGCGGAGGCGCGAAATCGGGTGCCGATGTAGTATCCCCAGGAAAAAACGTCCTGCACAACCTCCCAATCGGTTCGCATGAAATCGAACGTAACCGCATTCGCGGACTGGAAGGCTTGAATCCCGGCAGCCTGCGACCAGAAGGGCCAGAAATGGATGTCCATAATCCGGCCAATATCGTAACACTGGTCAACGGCAATGCCCACCAGCAGTGGCTGGCCGTACACCGAACGGACAAAGTGACGCGGGCATCCATGCGTTGCCAAATCAATTCCGAGGTAGGGATTCACCAGCAGAACATTTTGGAT
>Ga0194063_10002362_pt1 | contig 11804 bp, 12 predicted proteins | sample SepL3720m_MetaG_FD_155459 | JGI IMG/M metagenome (GOLD analysis project Ga0194063, IMG submission 155459) | Anoxic zone freshwater microbial communities from boreal shield lake in IISD Experimental Lakes Area, Ontario, Canada - Sep2016-L373-20m | ecosystem: Environmental > Aquatic > Freshwater... | reverse complement strand
AGCCTCCGGCCATAGACCAGCCCATGCTCGCGGCCTTGGCAACGCGGACACTGGTACCCGTCAGGCCAGCGGGCTTTCTCCAGAGCAGCCTCACATTGCGCATCGGAACCGTAGAGCCGCTGGAACTGAGGCAGGGAGAGGCCTTTCTGGAACTGGATGGCACTGCGCGACATAGCAAGGCTGGTATATGCGTATCAGTCTATGCGCCTAGGTCGCCCTGCGCGGAGTGAGCTGGGTAATCAAGTAGGGCCAAGACCGAGAGGTCCGGACAACACCCTGCTGGGGTATCAACGTCGCCCAAGCCTCCCGATGATTGCCGCGCTTGTGCCATTCGATGCTGGCCGTTGTCGCTTTCAGCCGCCTGGCTGGAGAAGGCTGAATCAGGCTGAGGAGCAGCGTTTCTCCCTCGCGCCATGCTCCGCATTCACGGCGATCGCAACAGCCTGCTGGCCGCCCTCACCGCCCACTGGGCGGTCCAACAGCTGCAGATCCCCCAAGCGCTCCGCCCGGTCGTGAGGCCGATCACCCGCAGCGCCAGACCCAAGCGCTGAACGGTGATGACGGCCCCGGCAGGTCTGATTGGCCGAGGTCGCGCATGCATCCGGTGCATCACGTTTCCGCCAGCACCGCCCAGCCACTGCCCACTCCCTCCACCATCCAGCGACGGCCAAAGTTCGCTCGGCTGTAGCGGCAGAAGCGGGCGGTGCCGCCGATGGTGGTGCCGTTCACCAGATCCGCCTCCCCGAAGGGGTCATGCACGATCAGGTGGGTGGGGGTATGGCCCACGATGATCAGCCAGTGCCCGCCGCCGGCCGGGCGCTCCACCGGGCCGCGGTGCAGGTACCCACATGGAATAGGGATGCCAGCGGCGATCTGCTGCTCCAGCGTCCGGAAACGGGCCTGGTTGGAGAAGCGGGCCGTGATGCCATAGCTGGCGAGGGTTTTGATCTGGGCGGCCGGATCGGTGCTGTCGCCGAACTGGTGGACCCGGGCCAGGTACTGGTCGTCTCCATTGGCCCCTCTCAGGACGCCGGGTTTCAAGAAGGCCAGGAGCATGGCGCAGCTGGAGGAGAAGCACATCCGCCGGCCTTCTTCGGTGGCCGAATCCAGCTGCGCGAACCAGGGCACTGAGAGCGGGTTGGCGCGGCTGGCGGCGGTTGTCGCCTGAGCCGGAGGCAGAGCTGATGGCGCGGGGGACCCAGTTTCCACTGCCTGATTGGCCGTCCAGAGCTGCCGCAGCGTTCCTCCCTCCTGCAACGCCTGGGGCTCATGGGCCACTAGCCTCTCGAGTACTGCCTCCAGCCAGGCCCGGTGGTGTGCCAGATCAGGATCGAAGTGCTGGACGTAGTCGCCGGCAGGAATGGGTCGGGTCATCGGAACACCCCTCGCCGGCCAGGAGCCAAGGCCGGCTGGTTCTTCGCCATAGCGGTCTGCATCCCGGAGGGGAAGAACAGGGCGCTGATCGTCATCCAGCGCTCCAGGCAGGCATTCACCTGACGTGGTGCCTGGATCCAGTTGGGCAGCTCACAGGCACCGACGAACGCGGTCGAGAAGATGATCTGACCGGTTAGGAGGCCATTGGAGGCAGCGGCAGCGGTCAGCCGCATGAGGGGAGTCATGGGTGGAGGAAGACTTTCTTCCTGTTGCCGAGACGGCGTTAATCGAGCGAGATTCCCCTGCTTCGCCAGAATTCAAGGCGTGCTTTATTTGCACCCATTATTCGGGCTTGCTTGAGGTTTTCGTCGTCGAATGAGACGTCTCCAAGGAGGTGTTATTCGTTGTCTCGTTCATGGGTTGAGGGGCTCCTCTACCCAACCCGTGCTCTCTCTCCAGCACCTACGGCGGTGGGGATGCCCCGTGAGCTCCAACAGTTCCACCTGGCTCAGGGCGATGCGCAACAGCAGAAAGTGATCCGGCATCGCCGACCCGTCTGGAAGCTGCTCGGGGAAGTCGGCCTCAGGGTCGAAGGGCTCCCCGGGCGGGGGCCATCCCCACAGGGCGCGCCCACTGGGCGAGAGCATCTGCCAGTGGTGTTTGCGCTCCCTCTGGTCCTGTTCAGCAGGCAAACTCTGCAGGCATCCCCGTAGGCGGAATTGCGAGCGGGCACGGGGCAGTAACCAACACAATTCCACTGCAGGCTGATGGGCCAGTTCGGCTGGCTTGGCACTGCGCCCATCGGTGAGTAGATCCATCGCCGTGGGCCCAGCCCAGCCCCGGAACACCAGGGTGCGCACTCTTGGCGTGCCATCGGCCGCCACTGTGCCCAGCTGCAGCCAGCGGGCCTGGGGTGAGCGTCCCTCCCGCTCGCGGGCACTCCTGAGAAGGGGGCGCCAGGGCGGAAGCGCTTCAGGCACGCTCATCAGGCTCCGAGCGTGGCGACTGAATCCCCCCAAACCCCATCACCACTGCCGGCGGCTGGGGCCGCAGCTGCTGGGCGGCGGCCTCCAGAAAAGCCACCAGGATCGTGATCAGCAAGATGTAGTCGCGCAGGGCAAGATCCACAGGTTGGCCTTCGGGGCCGCTGGTTTGTTGCAACACAGCCTGCAGCGGTGCCCAGAGTGGATTGGCCTGGGCTGCCCGATAGGCCTGGGCCAGCCGGCCGGCATAGTCGGGATCGGCGAGCGACGCCGAGTCGGTGGAGTGGGCAAAGGCATTGCGCACCTTGCGCAGGGTGTGGAGCGCCTGCTCCACCGGCGACTCAATCAGACCAAGGCGGTGCGCCAGGCTGATCTTGGCTCCGAAGGATCCCAGGGGCCGATCAGCCTGAAATAGGGCATCGTTCCTGGTGGGGGAAGTGATCAGCACCGCCTGCAGCAAGCGCTCCAGGGCGGCATCGACCCGGGCGGCACCCACCAGCACGGCACCACGACCCCGCTCCTCGATCATCAGCAAGGCGATGGTGCGCGCGGCCTGAGCTGCTACTCGATCGGGTGTGATGGGGGGAGCCGAAACGGCCATCGCGGAGGGGGCGTGCGACGCCATCCTCGTCTTTCGCACGCAGATCCGCCTCGGTAGGCATCAAGAGGGCAACACTGTTGCCAGCCCCAGCAAGAGCCATGCAGCTGATTCAACTGGAACGCGACGACTGGAACTTCTTCTGCCCAGCAACCGGCCAACCAGTCTTCAAGGAGACGGGTGAAGTCAACACCCCAACCCTGCGAGGCAGCTGGTGTCATGAGGTACCGGAGGAGCCTCTGCACATTGCCGAAGATCTGCTCCCGGAGTGGGAAGCCCATTTGGCTAAACAGGAGGCTGATGACGAAGGTGCCGATGTGGCCGCCTTTCTGAAAGGTGTGGACAAGCCCGGATGGGTGGCCTTTGAGATCACCACGTGTGGCATGGCCTGCGGGCCAGTGTGGAGCACGGCCTGGACCGTGCTGGATCTGAGCTAATCGGCTTGGTTCCTGGTGGCCTGCCCCAACCGCTGCGCCACCACCACATTGGCCATGGCCTGCACGGTGGGGGTCATGCCCTGGATCCGTATCGGCCCATCAAAGATGGCCTGGCCGCGGGGGTCTTCGTCAGCGAGACGGCCGAGCAGCTCATCGAGGAAGCTGCTGGCAGCCGAGCGGACGCCGGAGAATTCGAGGATCAGCGGCTCGCCGTCCATGGCGGGCAGCAGACCCTGGATCTTGCGGCGCAGCAGCTTGGCGGGCAGCCGGCCGCCGGTGTGGAGACATTCGGCGGCGACATCGATCCCGCTTTCGCTGGCGGCCTCGGTCTGGTTGTTGAGGAAGGTGCATTCAAAGCCAGAAGCGGAGGCGATCCAGGTGCTGGCGAGATCGATGGGATGGCTGGTGTCGAGGGAGAACATCACGCCGGTACCCAGCACCGGTGGCATGGCCTGGAAGCCGGGTCGCCGCTTGCCCTTGTTGAGCTCATAGACCACATCACCCGACCAGATCTGATAGGTGCCGCCATTGAGGCGCACGATCTCGTAGGAGCCGGCCATGCCATTGCCTTGACCGATGGCGGGGTCGCGGGTGACGCCGCGCTCGATCGCCTTGTCGATCGCCAGCCCATAGCTGCGCACCTCAGGGAAGGTGGGTTGCAGCGAGCCGAGCAGTCCGCGGCCCATGTCACAGATGCCGATATCGAAGCGCTGTTGCTTTGGGCGGTACTGGGCGCAGACCACGCCCGGTGTTTCAGCGGCGGCGTGGGTGAGGATGTTGCCAAGGATTTCGTTAGCCAGCCACTCCAGCGCAGGGATGAAGGCGGCGGCGTTGTCGACGGCGGCCAGGGCGATGGCGCAGATGGCATCGACGGCCTGAAACTGCTGCTCCTCGGTGGCGATCGGCGAGAGCGGCAACAGGCCGGCGGTGGAAGCCTTGGCCGGTTGATGGCCGGGGTATGTGCTTGCGGGAGGGATGTCGAGCAGCTGGTGCAACCCGAGCTGTTGCAGATTCGCGAGGATTTTGGTGTCAGCTTTCAGCTTGATGGTGGTGCCCTTTTGCCGAGCCATCAGCCCCCAGGCGCCGAGGAAGGCCAGCACATCCAGGGCCGGGATGTCGGCAAAGCTGAGGAACAGGGTGTCGCCGTTGGGATGGAGGGCACCAGCGGCATGAAATGCGGCAACGGCCTGGTGGATGGCGGCACGTCCGGGGATGGCTACGACTGGCATGGCTTATTCCTCAGCCCGACGCTGCACGGCTGCCCGCAGCTGCTGATGTTCTGGCTTCATGCCCTTACACCCTCGCGCTGGATGCGTTGCCGGAGGCTGGGGTTCATCGTTTCGCGCAGGCGTACCACATCCACTGGCGCTTGCAGCAGGTCTTCCAACTCGTGCTTGAGGTGCACAAGGGCATAGGGGGTGAGGGGATCGAGCTGCACCCAGATGTCGATGTCGCTACCCGGGCGTTGCTCGCCCCGGGCCACGGAGCCGAACAGGCCGATGGCTGTCAGGTGATAGCGACGCTGCCAGTCGGCCAGATTGCAGCGCAGGCGGCTGAGCACCGCTGTCACGGCAGGGGGCTGGTCGAGTGGCGGGCTGTGTCGGACGGCCATGGGCCCCGGGTGTCTCTTCTGATTCTGGGGCCACTGGGTTGCATCCGGGTGTCGCAGCAGCGTCAAGCCCCAAGCAACCTCTACCCATTGGCGGGCGGGTGGCTGCAGGAAGCGACAGGCCAACATGGCTGAAGAGCCTCCAGCGCCAATGAGCTATCCAAACATCGAAGCGATTCTCGACGAAGGAGGAGATATCTCTGTGGGCCGTGTGGGCCCGATCGACTGTGTGGCTTCTGCCACAACCAGCTATGACTGTCCGGTCATGCTGGTGCGGCGCGAGGGCGAAAGCTTTGTGGCGCTGCTGAGGCGGCTCGATCGCTCGATTGGCAAAGCCTGGGCCAACGAAACGACAATTGATGAAGTCAACGGCTGAGAGAAAGGTTGTAGTCGATCCCGTTCCATTCGATCGGCCGGGAGCTCCAGTGTTCTTCGATAGCTTGGGTGAAATCAGGCCGCACGAGCTTTGCTCGGGCCAGGCACCACTGAGGGTCGTCCTGGCGGAAAATCACGCCTTCCGGAGGACCTGGGTGATAGCAGCTGTGGAAGTGATCAATCTCGTGGCGAAGGCCCTCCAGGGAATGGCGACTGTCGACCTGGAGCAGGGGCACGGTGGTTAAGCCAAGCTGCTTGGCGGCGACATCGCGCCGCTGGCGACTCCAGAAGCGTTGCTGCTGGGGATCAGCGATATCAAACAGTAGGAAGGGATCGGGGAGATGGGTGTAGGTCACCGAATGGCGGGCGGCGCACCACTCACCGAACAGAATCAGGCCCTGGTGCTGCGACTTCTCTAGAAAAGCCTCCAGGGCGTAACCATGCACGGCGAGCCAGGTCGTCAGGCCTGAGAACTGGCCCTTATATGGGAGCTGCAGATAATCGCCGCGCTGCTGAATGCGTAGGCCATCGCCTGGGGCGAGCGAGAATCCGATGTTGGCGCCATCCACCTTCTCCTCAATCGCCGCGGGTTGGGCGAGGAAGGCCTTCGCCTCCTGGGGGGTGAAGACCTTGTCGTCGCGGACGGGGCCATCGCCCAGCCAGGCAAGGTGGGGGGTGTGGGGGAAGCGGTAGAAGCCGGAGTTCATGGCACAGGATCTGGCAAAGCGGGAACTGGCTTTTCTGGGAACTTGTTGTTGTAGAACGTACTGACATCCTGAGGGCATAGGAACTCGACTTCAACCCCCTTGGCTTGCAAGGCAGCCCACCAATCCAGCCATTTGCAATCGACTGCTTGCCAGATTGGGGGGTTGTCTGGATGGGCGTGGGCCACGGCGGCAAATTTTCGATCCGGGGCGTCGAACAGGGGTTCCAGTGCTGGGTCAGGGAACTCCACAAAGCAATCCTCAGTCGTTTCGCTCAAGGCCACCAGCTCTACGCGTGGCGAGCTTGAATGGCGCAACAACCATTTCAGGAAGACATCACCGACACCCTTGGGTGGATTGAGGCATGTTTTGTTCTGGTACTCACCCAAGATGCGGTATCCATCGTCGAGGACGGTAATGCCAACCTGCTTCATGGCTTCCAGTCGGCGCACGCACTCGATCACGCAATCGGGTGAGACATCGTCATGCTGCCCATTGGCTACGAGCAGAACATTGGTGTCAATTACAGCTTTCATGGGGTACCACCTTGCTGCCTGAGTTCCTTCTTGCGCTGCATGGCAGCGAGAGTCCGGCCTGCGATGTCCGCCATCTCGTCACCAAAGAAGTGCTCTGGCCAGTTTTCGATCTCGCCAAACATGTTGAGTTGTAATGGCTCTAAATCTGTAGCCGCACCTGCGCGGCGGCAGAAATAAACAGCTACGTCCTCATGCTTGACTGTGCCTTCAGCCACGCGACGCTGCAGCCGATTGAGGAAGTGCTCGGAGTGGCTTTCTACGATTAGCTGGACATCTCGTGGTTTACCGTTCTCGCGAGCTTGGATAGCCGAAATAAACACATCGGCTAATTCAGCCTGCACTTGAGGGTGCAGGTGAATCTCAGGTTGCTCCATCCACACTGTGGAATGGGGCTGACAGTAAAACGCTTGGACAAGGGCTGGCAGCACCTGTGAAACGCCGAAACCCACGTCAGTAATTTTCACCTCTGTAGCCTTGGCATGTGTCTTGACCAGTACTTCATATTCTTTGCGACCTTCCGCCACTGCTTTGACGGAAAAATCGTGAATTACACCCAGAGCTTTGAGCCATAAAGCAATGAACTCGGCGAATCCCTGAGTGGCGCGTTTCGGGCCGCGATTTAATCGCCGTCCTTCACGCTGTGCAGCAAGAATTGCGGCAATCGTATATTCGCCCTGCGATCCAACACTGGCTGGGCTCTCGCCAGACCACTGGTAGAGACGCTGAGGGTGCATCCGCAAAGGTCCTAGGTACGAGATGCCCTCAAGCATGGCTTCAGTCGCCAAGGCAAAATCAGCTAGAAATCCAGCGTTCTTGTATCGCGCCATGGTTATATCTGATAATCGGTAGAATTTTTCAGGTTCTTCGAGTGGCCATCTTCTCCCATCTGCCATCTTGAAATTGTAAGTTTCGGATCTCAAGTTAAGTTTGCGCTTGTCGTCACGCTCAAGCGAAACATCCAGTGCATCACCAGTCTCAGAGACCAATGTATAACCCAAGCTCTCTACCTCGGGTTGCTGAGCCTTATTCGCCACCACTGACACGCCTAGCTCCATGTGGTTGCCCTGGTAGCGCTGCTCTGGCTGCAAGGGGTCGCGGACGTCCAAGGGCTTCGGCAGACGCCAACCAAGTTCAAATGTCAGCGCTCGCTTTAGGTCATGGCCATGCAGGCAATCAGCAAAGGTCCCCAAGTCAATCAATGAGGTGGCATCTCCGAGATTCAAGGCACGTCTTCGGTCTGCCGAGCGGGCAGTTTGCTGAAGAGCCAGCAAGAGATGTCCCAGGCTGCTCTTGCCGGCACTGTTCGCCCCAAAGATCACAGTGAGTGGGGCTAGGCGGATGTCCTTGGTGTCTTTCCAAGCCTTGAAGTTTTTGATCCGAAGATGAGTGAGCATCAGATCAAAGATTCATATTCTAGTCGATCCCACGCCTCCAGCACCAACCTCTGCGTACGGTATTCGCCGAACTGGCGCATTTCATTATTCTTTAAGGCTGTGAAAGATTCGCTTGGATGCGCTATGCCAGCAGCTTCTTTGGGATCGAGAATATAGCAAAGATATGCCCTGTCTAACCCATATAGCTTTGCAAACATTGCATCAAGATCAGCCCGAAGCTCGGCCCTCTCATTCGCATCAAATCTGAAAGGCTCTCTGTCACTTCCCATGTCTTCGGCAAATGGCCGCATTAGATCATGGGTGTAGACCAGCCTGATCACCCTAGAGATCACAAACTCTCGGTCTGCTTTGGTGTATCCCGAGGGTGCTATCAACGGAAACTGTTTCAAATAGAAAAGACTCATATTCGTGCCCCCGACCTTCGAGCGCGCTATAAAATCAAGAACCAGAGAAGTGGTGTTTGCGAAAAGACACGCCAGCTCTAAAGCGCACGCTGAATCAGGAAAGACCCATACAGATAGGCTATGGCCACAGGCGTAACGAGGAACAATGCTGGTAATAAATGTGCGTTCATTAGTGTTATTCGTAAGTCCTCGATGAGCAAACAGCCAGCCCCGCTTGTGCCCCCTTGAAAGGAGGCGAGACTCAACTTCGCCTTCTTCGACCCAAGCCCTTGGTGATATCGTATAAGATTGATCCTTCTTTTGTTCAATGCTTGGACGTGGCAATGCCCTTGTGTCATCCGTGGCGCCTTCGGGATAGTAGCCCCACCGATCATCAAAGAAGTTGACCATCTTTGCTTCGTAGAGCGGAAGAAACCTCCCTGCTGGACCTTCCCAAGTATTGTCGCAAAGGCGTTGCTCTCTTAGCTTTTCAAGGTCAAGCGATGTACGGAATAGATGAGAGTCGTTGGCCATATCGAACATTCTAAGAAAGCTTATGCCCCAAGGGTTCTCGCCTTCCCCTGACTCTCTAATAAGTACAGGTACGCGCTCGTATATACTAGACACAATGAGAGCATCTGTTTTTGATCTGAATACTGGCGCTGTTTTGGTGTTAGGGTTGATCTTTGATATTTCTGACTCCGTGAGGCGGAAAGATCTTTCTTCGCAAGCAAGATCGTCAATGCGATCAATGCTGAAGCTGAAAAGCGGTGAATCTGACGTGCCAAAAGTTATAAGTGAGAACGACTGATTGTCTTTTGTGCCCGGAAACCACGCTTTGATCTCTGAAAAAGCCACCAGGCTGGAAAGCCTGCCTGTCTTTACTATTTTGTCGAAGAATTGAGAAGTCGAGTCGTTGGTCGCAATGCCAGTGGGTGTGATTACCCCTGCTTGCCCCCTGATTGCAGCCAAACAAGTAAATGCCTCTGCGAAAAGGGCATAGGTATTTAAGTCGCCAGTTGCTGTAAGCGCAAATCGACCGGACCCTCGTATGAACTGAGTACTGCCTTCGGCTTCACGCTTTGCTTTTTCAAAATCCTGAGCTAAATGCTGATCTGCTTCCGAGGCATCAGCAGACATCAATGCCTTGATGAGCCGTTCACGGGCGGACTTATTCGATGCTGTTGCGATCGCTTCGGAGCGGGCGGCGAAGAACTCCTTCTCCTGCAGCTTAATCCGTTCCCAGGGCGGATTCCCCAGCACACAATCAAAGCCACCCGCTGTCATCACCTCGCCGAAGCGGAGATGCCAGTGCAGGAAGCGGAAATTGCGGGCGGCCTTTTGCACCGCCTGCTCCATGGCCTCGGTAATCGCCTGGCCGCCCAGCAACTTGAGCAGGTGTTCCGTGGTGGGCACCTGGGCCCGTGTGTCGGAGGTTTTTGGCAGGAAGAAGGCGGCGGTGTAGAGATTGGCCGCCAGGGTTTCGGCATCGCTCCCTGTGTCCTGTAGCCAGTCGGCATAGGCCGCCTGTTTGGCCGCCGTTTCGGGGAGGCTGGTTTCCGGCATTGCTTCAATCGCCTGCAAGCGGCTCTGGCCCGGGCTGCGCGTGGGCGTGGCCGCCAGGTTGAAGCTGCCCTGCAGGCCGCCGCCTTTGCGGCTGGTTTTGCGGTAGCTGGCGTTGTCTTTCTTGAGGCTGGTGCAGACGGTTGGATTGTCGCCGGTGAGTGATTTGTAGGCCTCATCGGGGATTCCCTCCTCCAACACCTTCGGGTCGAACACGCCCACCAGTGAATCGCCGCACTGGATGTGGGCATCGAGGAAGCTCAGCGGCTTGCCGGGATCGATCGCCTCGATCCACAGCGCCACCTTGCACAGCTCGACCGCCATCGGGTTTTTGTCGACGCCATAGAGGCAGTGGGCCACCACCTCGCGCAGGCACTGTTGGCGCAGGGCTTCGCTGGGTTCGTCATCGCCCGCCCGCAATCGCGCCAGCTCCAGGGCCAGGCGGCGGCCGGCCGCCAGCAAAAAGTGACCGCTGCCGCAGGCCGGATCCAGAACCCGGATCGCCAGCAATGCCTGGATCTTGGCCTCGATGGTTGGGGCCTTGCTGAGTCGCTCCTGGATCACTGGCAACAGGGCCGATTCGATCAGCAGCTTCACCAGTTCATCGGGCGTGTAATAACTGCCGGTGGTCTTGCGATCACTGCCGGCGGCGGCGCCGTAGCTGAGCTGCATGCGGCTGCCCACCTGGTCCACTTGGGGGTGCAGTTCCAGCAGGCCCTCATACACACTGCCCAGCTCCTCGGTGTTGAGGTCGCGGTAGTTGACGCGGGTGAGCGTGCCGCCGGCCTCGAACCAGCCGATCGCCTTGATCGCCCGCAGCAGGTAGCGGTTGTCCAGCTCGCAGCCTTGCAGGTTGGGGCACTGCTTGGTGTCGAACAGGCCGCCCAGACCCGGTAGGCCCAGCGGAGAATTGCTGATGCTCAGCTGCTGAAATACCAAGCGCTGCAGCTGCCACAGATCGCCGTAGTTGCCCTCATAGGCACTGCGCTTGAGCACCAGCTCCCGCAGCCGCCCGAGGCTGTAGCCCTCGCGGTAGATCTGCCGGCGGGGGTCTTCTTTGCCCACCTCCTGCGAAAAAAGCAACTCCCGGTCTTCCGCCGTGAACAGGAACAGGAAGCGATAGACCAGCCGCAGCAGTTCCTCGTGGAACGCTTGGCGGCTGAGTGCACCGCTTTCCAAGGCCAGCCGCAGGGCTTGGTTGGCCTGATGCGCCAACACCCCATTCCCCAGGTGCTCCAAGGCAGACTCCACACCGCCGCGCAGCTGGTTGAGAATCCGCTCGCCGGTGTCTTCCGCCTCCCGCTTCCAGCCATCGAGCACGCAGCCGTTTTGCGTGGCCCCCTGATCAGCCGGCAGGCGAAAACGGCTGGCGTGCAGCGTCAGCCAGAGAACAGCGAATTCATCGAAGAGATCGCCTTCGATCAGCCACTCCAGATCCGCCCCCAGGTAGGCGGGCTTCACCAGCGAGGCGTTGTCGTGCAGCAGCCGCAGCCGATCACCGCTGCAGAGCAAGCCCCAGTTGGCGCCATCGTCGGCATTGAGGCACTCCTGCAGGCAGCTGTGGGGTGAACGCTTGCGGTTCTGCTCCGGGCCGAACTGCTCCAGGCCCTGATCCAGATCACCCGTGGCCACCCCCTTGAGGATCAGGGGCACGGCACCGCCAAAGGCCCGGTGGGTGATGGGGTAGTGGGCCTCCCCTTGCTGCCAGCCCGCCACAGGCTGGAGGTCGTCCCACTCGAACACCTCGCGCAGCAGCAACAAGCTGAAGTGCAGACCAGCCCCCCCCTGGCCCGCCCGCTGCTTGAGGCCCACGTAGTCGGCCCAGAGATCCTTGGCCAGCACCCAGGC
>Ga0194063_10002360_pt1 | contig 11806 bp, 10 predicted proteins | sample SepL3720m_MetaG_FD_155459 | JGI IMG/M metagenome (GOLD analysis project Ga0194063, IMG submission 155459) | Anoxic zone freshwater microbial communities from boreal shield lake in IISD Experimental Lakes Area, Ontario, Canada - Sep2016-L373-20m | ecosystem: Environmental > Aquatic > Freshwater... | reverse complement strand
AATTAGGCCTGTTTCGTAAGGTTTTCACGCTCTCATCCTGAGCCTCCAGTTACCTCGCCGCCAAATCAGCTCCGCTATTGCGCCTTAGGCGAGGATTTGGGCTGCCTTTCCCTGCTTGCAGAGAAACGAAATTTCGCCGACAATGCCCACCCCTGAAACGAACAGGCGCTGAGGAGTCATAAACGATGAAACACATTCTGAAAATCGCGAGTCTTGCCGTGACGGTGATCGGACTTTGCTGTCCTCGGGGGTGGGCTTCGGAAAGCACAACGAACACGGTTTCCCAAGCTGGGGACCTCTTGCGCGATGCCTACCTGTCGGTCGTCGATGCCGAGTTTGCCCGCTCGGATCAGCGTTATGTCGATGCGGCCGCCTCGTATCGTACTGCCCTGGGATTGTATGGCCGCCTTCAGGCCGAGTATCCCGGCTGGCAGTCAACCATGGTCAACTATCGTGTTGCGGATTGTCAGAATGCCCTGGCGGTTCTGGATTCAGGCAAACCAGACGGGGGCGATTCTCTTTTTTCTGGGCAGACCAATACGGAACAACGGCTGAAATCCCTTCTGAATGACCTTCATGACGCGCGAATCACACTCGCCGCACAACCCGGTTCAGCCCCGACCGACAAAGGCAAACAATGGGCAAAGGAGAGGGATCATCTGCAGGATGAACTTCGGCAGGAGATTAAGGCTAACCATGCCTTGATCCGTAAACTTGCCAAGATGGAAGTCAAGTTGAGTCGGGCCGGATTGATTGATAGCACCAACACGCAGTGCAAGGCTGTTTCCGCCGCCGTCAAATCGGAGGCGCGCCGAATGATGGAACTGAATCAGGCCGGGGAGGCCATTGTACTTCTGAGGGAGGCCTGTGAAATGATGCCCACCGAGAACGGACTCCTGCTTACCCTGGCCATGGCCCAGTGCCGTATTGGAAAGTTTGCCGACTGTATTCTCACGTTGCGTCCCTTTGACAGTCTTCGTCCGGCCAACGCCGACGCCCTGCTGACGCTGGGCACGGCCCAAATGGGGTTGGGCGAGATCGGAGACGCCCGCGCCTCGACCGAGAAGGCCATCAAAATCAATCCCAGCTTCGCTGAGGCTCATTATAATTTGGCCCAGATTCTGGTCTCCCTTATGCCCCCCGATGTGGATGGCGCACAAAAACATTACCAGCGATCCCTGGAACTGGGTCTCAAACCGGATCCCGATTTCGAGAATTCGTTGCGTATGAATCTGATCATCACCAAGATCAAGAAACATAATGCCCAGACGCGGCGCACGACAACGGAACGCCCGACCGCCAAAACCATTCCGGCTCCGGCCCCCTGATGGAAGCAGGATCTTGTATGGCGAAATATCATATTATTGCCTGTCATGTATTATGGCGCGAGGTTTGTTACTATGCGTCGCTTGCGCCCCACTTCTATTCTTTTAATTTCCTGAAGCAGGGTCTCCACAATACCCCCGAAATGCTTAGGGTGAAAATTCAGGAGGCGGTCGACGCCGCCCCCGACGACGGCGATGCCATACTGCTCGGTTACGGCTTGTGCAGTAACGGCGTGGTCGGCGTGAGATCCCGCGAGAAACGGTTGGTGATCCCGCGGGCCCATGACTGCATCACCCTCTTTCTGGGATCCAAGGAGCGCTACCGGGAGTATTTTGACACCCATCCGGGAACGTATTGGTATACACCGGGATGGATTGAGTGCTCGGTTCAACCGGGCCAGAAACGGTATGACCTTCTGAGGGGCGACTATGTCGAAAAGTACGGGGAAGACAATGCCGACTATCTCATGGAGATGGAACAGAACTGGATGAAGGAATACAATAACGCGGCCTATGTTGATCTCGGCTTCAGTAATACGGAGGCGTTCAAGGCCTATACTAAGGAGTGCGCCCGATGGCTGGGGTGGAAGTGTGATGAATTAAAGGGAGACTCGGGACTGATCCGGGATTTTGTTGAAGGACGCTGGGATTCGGACCGGTTTATTATTGTCGAGCCCGGTCAGGAAATTGCGCCATCCCACAACGAGGGTGTGGTCAAGGCCGTTTCGAAGGATCCGAAATGATGATTTGTGTTGATCATATCAGACAGCAGTTCGGCCGCGTGGCGGCACTGCGTGACGTATCGTTCACGATTGACCGGGGTGAGATGGTTGGTTTGGTCGGGCCCAGCGGCGCGGGTAAGACAACCCTTCTTCGCGTGTTGTCCACGTATATGGCGCCCACCTCGGGCACGGTAACGATCAACGGAGTCTCTGTGACCGAAGACTCCCTGCGGATCAGGCGGATGCTGGGTTATATGCCGGAGAAGGATCCCATTTATCCCGAGATGCGGGTCATGGAATATCTCACCTTTCGAGCTCAATTGCGGGGTCTATCCGGGAGAACCCGTGTCAAGCGGCTACGGGAGTTAATCGGACGTTGTGGGCTGGCCGGGCTTGAGAGAGCCCTCATGGGAAAGTTGTCGAAGGGCGAGTTGCGCCGGGTGCTACTGGCGGACTGTCTCGCCGGAGACCCTGAGTTGGTTCTTCTTGATGAACCCACCCTTGGGTTGGATCCCGTAAATTCGGAGCGTATCAAGGCTTCTTTCGCCCCGATGAAGGGTGAACGAACCGTGGTGTTCTCGACCCACGACATGGCTGAGGCCGAGTCGCTTTGCACACGGGTCATGGTTCTTCATCAGGGACAGGTAGCGGCGTTTGCCCCGCCTGCTGAACTGATCAGCCGGCATGGGGCGGCAAACTTGGGCGAGGTAATTAAAGCGGTCATGGCCGGGGTGACTGTATGAATTCGATCCGTATCCTGTGGCGCCGCGAACTGAGATACTGGCTGGCGTTGCCCTCCTTTTACCTCATGGGGGCATTATTTCTTGCCGTCACGGGGATGGCCTTTTGGACGTTTGCCGTGACCATGGCCGGCAAGGGATTGTTGACCTCCGAAATCACGTTTAGCGGCATGATGTTCTGGATGGCCTTCCTGGCAATGGCATCGGCCATTTCCGTGAGACTGCTTGGCGACGAACAGGGGCAGGGCACCCTGGAACTTCTGCTGACGGCGCCGGTTAGCGAATCTCAAATCATTCTTTCGAAGGCGGGCGCCGGAATTGAATTGATACTCCTGCTGGCCTGTCCCTCGGTTCTGTATCCCTGGCTCCTGCGGGTGATCTATCCCGGATGGCATGGGGTTGATGTCGCCATGTGGCTGGCCGGATTGATGATTGTGTTCCTGCTGGCCGGGTTGGTGACGTTATGCGGAATGTTCTGGTCGCAGGTGTTCCGCCGACAGGCCCCGGCGATGATGGCCACGTTTCTGACGGGAGTGCTGATTGTATTCCGCGGCTCCATGCGGAGTTGGATCGGAGGAACGGCGGCCGATGGCTCCACGGGCTTTATTGCTGTGGCCTCCCATGTTGCCAGTTATGCGGCGGGGATGGTGGATAGCCGATCCGGCGTGTTTTATCTCAGCGCCATGGCCGTTCTTCTGTTCATCAATGTGAGGCTCCTGCAGTTAACGCGTTTCCGGCGCCCGCTGGGGGGGCTGAACGTGGTCGTGTCATCACTCCTTGCGATTCTTCTGGCTGGCATGGTGAATTATCTGGCCCTGATGCATCCCGTCAGGGTGGACGTCAGTACACTCGGTCAGAGTCCGTTGTCCGATTTCACGCTCAGAACGTTGGAGACTCTGAAAACTCCGGTCAGGATAACTCTGCTGGCGCCGTTCGGGGAGACGTTGGCGAACAATGCCCGCCGTGTGGTGGAAAAGTACCGGCATGTTCATCCCTCGCTCAGCGTGGAAATTGTGGATGGGGCGGGGGATCTTGTTCGAACGCGCGAGTTGGTGGATCAGTATAAGCTCCGGGATTCCAATGTCCTCATTGTGTCGTGCGGGCAACGAAGCAAGGTTTTGTTGTTGAGGGACATGGAGCGTTCCCATAAGGGGGCGCTTCATCATGATCCGCGAGGCTCCACGTTCTTTTCGATCCTGGACGCGGAACTGCTTTCGGCGTTGCATTCGGTTTCGCGGGAGTCTTTGCCGACGGTCTATTTTTTGACGGGTCATGATGAGCGCGGGATTTCTGATTTTACTGATTACCGGGGGTATTCAGAAATCACAGGGATCATCAGGGGGCGTTACGCCGAGGTTCGTCCGCTGTTGCTGGAGATGACTGACCGGGTTACGAATGACTGCGCCGTGCTGATTGTTGCCGGGCCGGCGCGTAGTCTGGCAACATGGGAGGGGGCCAAGATCCGGGATTATCTGATGCGTGGAGGCCGCCTGATGTTGCTTCTCGATTCCGGATCGGAAACCGGGTTTGAAACCATTCTGAAGGAGTGGGGGGTCTTGCTGGGCCAAAACAGGGTTATGGGTTCACGAAATACCGCCCTCATGCCTGGAAGCCGTGAACGGGCGTCGGCGTTGGGAATGGGCGAGGTATCGGTCATCCGCTATGGCGCGCACCCGATTTCGGAGGGGCTGGACGGACTCGTCTCAACCTTCGTCCTGCCGCGGTCGGTTGAGGCGCTCCCGGGCAACGGAGAGAGGGGAAACCTGAACGACCTGGCAGACAAACCGCGCGTGACCCCGCTGGCATTCACGTCCGAGCGCAGTTGGGCCGATGCGGACTGGCGCCAGAATCCTCCCCAGTTCAATGAAGGATATGATGTGAAGGGACCCATTTGCGTTGCCGCGTGTGTTGAAAAGGGTGTGTCTTCTGAAATTACCATGGACATCAAGCCGATTCGACTGGTTGTTTTCGGGGATTCCCAGTTTGCCGCGAATCGATGCATGACCGGTGGTAATGAGGCTTTGTTTATCAATGCACTCGAATGGTTGCTGGAAAGGGACACGCGGAGGTTTTTGTCGGTTCAGCAAAAAGGGGTCTATGATCTCCAGATTGATCCGGGTGGACGATTGCCCGCATTCCTGCTGACGGTCGTGGCGGCGCCGATGTCGCTCGTGGCGTTGATGGGGATCGTTCTCGTGGCGAGGCGTGACAAGCGGGTGGCGGTCGGGCCGGGCAGGAGGGTGGATTCGGGACTATGAGTTGGAAACCCACCTGGTGGTTATTGGTGATCGTGATCCTGACAGGCGTATTTGTCGGGGTTTTTGAGAGGGGGGCAAAACCGTCGGCTCGGTCTATGCCTGTCGATACCCCCCTGTTGCAGTTCAACCGGGCCACCGTGACGCGTTTATCGATTAGCGCCGACGGGGTTACCGTTGTTTGTAACCGGCGGGATGGGCAGTGGTTTCTGACCAAGCCTTTCGAAATGAGGGCTGATTCGGCCCGTGTCAACCGGTTGGTTGAGACGCTTGCGGCCATTCGACAGCAGGAGGTGATTAATTCGGAGCGCCGAGAAAAGAGGAATCTGACCCTTGCGAATTTTGGGCTGGAAGTCCCCCGTGCTCGCATCACGATAGGATCCGAGTCGCATGCCGACGAGATTCTCATGGGTGATCCGTCTCCGCTTGGGAATACTGTCTATGTCCTGGTCAACGGCGATACCAGAGTAATCGCCGTAACGTGCCGGGTGTCAGATATCCTTCCCCTGGATCTGGATGGGTTGCAGGATCGAAATGTCTTCCCCGTCTCAATCAAACAGGCAGTGCGGGTGGAAGTGAAGCGGGCGGAAGGTTTTTTTCAATTGGCGCTGAGAAATGGGGTCTGGCGGATTCAACAGCCTTTTGATGCACTGGCGGATTCCGGGAGGGTCGAACATGTGTTGCAGTCTCTTTCCTTACTGGTAATTGAGGGGTTCGGGAACGCCAGCGCCGGGGTTGCTCCCGCGACATACGGATTTGGCGCGGATGAGTCTGTGTTGCAGGTGTCCGTGTGGCCTGTTGGACGCTCCGAGCCTCTCGTGCTGACAGTGGGAAAGATCTGGCCGGACAATCCCGCGTGGGTGGCCGCCAAAGTCAGTGATACCGGACGGATTTTCGCCATCAGGAAGGATAGTGTTCCGTTCCTGAACCTCAAACCAGAGTCGCTTCGTGACCGGCGCATCTGCGATGCGGATCCCTCGTTGATTACGACGATCTCTCTCCGGGAAGGCGACAATAAATTGATGATGAAGAAGGGGCCGGAAGGCGGGTGGCTGATTGTCGAGCCGGTTCGGTTTTCTGCCAACACCCGCGCCGTAGGGGCGCTGTTAAGAACACTTTGCACCCTTCAGGGTGAGGAGGTCATCATGCCGGGAGAAACCAATCAAATTCCCGCTGAGATTGAAACATTGTCAGCCCATCTGACGATTGCCACCGCCTCTGCCGTGAAGTTGGCATCGAATGAAACGGCGGGACTGACTGTTCCGGGCGGAGTTTGGAGTTATTCCCTCGGTACGACGGGTTCGGTCGTAAGCGGATCTCTGGCTTTCAGGGAGGAAACCCGATCCCTGTTCAGGGTGAATGAGGATGACCTAATGCGGTTGTGGGCAGTCCAGTCTGGTCGAGCGCGTCATGGGTTAACCGATCCGCTTCAGTACATGGAGTGCCGGATGCTGGATCTGAATCCCCAGCATATCCGTAAAATTACTCTGTCACGACAAGGCCGCGAGGAAACAGTCACCGTTTCTGCAGACGGGGATTGGGTAGTCGAATCGCCTCCCGATGGACAACTGAAAGAGGGAGCTGTCCCGGCGTTGATGGAGTGGGCCTCGAACCTGCAGGCCCAATATGTTGAAAGTATTGCTGTGACCAATGCCGCGACATACGGGCTGGATGAATCTTCAGAACGGCTGACATTTGGCCTGAGCGGCGGGGGTATTCAAAAAACGCTCTTAATCGGGCATGATAATGGACAGAATGGCGTCTATGCGATGGTTCAGGGTCAGGACGTTATATTTGTCCTCCAGAAATTGGCGGCGGACTCCCTGATGCGATCCTTGGTAAAAGGACATTAAGAGGGGGGCGTACACCAGACCGAATATTCCGCGTGCGCGATGGTATGATCATGTCAATCTTCAACAAACAAACGCTTGCCTGGATATACCGGAGCGTCCTACTGGCAGGGGGAGGGCTGGGCACCATCCTGCTCGGTTTGTCCTGTTTCGGATTCCCGCCTTTCATGACTGTTTGGGTGTTGGCGAGTATTAATGCGGGGCCGTATTATGTTGAAGCCCATGATCTGAAACTGGACTTGCGTGGAGGATTAAAGGCCTCTGATGTGACCGTTTACCGGAAAGGTGTTGTCGGGCCGCCTTGCCTGGAGGCCCGCGAATTGAGGATTCTATTCCGTTTTCTTGATCGACCGCGAGCGGGTGTTTTCCGCGTCAAGGGGATTCAGGCTCGGGGGGGAGTCATCCGTCCGAATGGCGGGTCGGTGTTTGCCGGGTGGGAGAAAAGTCAGGCGGTGGTCGGTATCCCTTCAAGTTCGACAGCCGGTCGGGGATCCTTGCCTTTCATGGATGTGGATCTGATTCTTCGTGATTTTGACGTGATTGGCGTGTGGGTTGAGCAGATCCGTGCCGAGTTGCAATGGGATGGCAAGGACGCACGATTGTCGCGCCTGTCCGGACAGGTGGGACGTGATCTTCAAAGAGGGTCTGTGGACGGTACTGTGGCCTGGAAGCGGGGAGGACAAGTGGTGGGTCGCCTTGTAACCGCGTTTGATCCGAGAGCGCTTCTGCCGACATGCCGGATACTCTATCCCCAGGCCTGTCCCATCCTGGAGCGGTTTTCATTTTCCGCCAGTCCGCCGAGGATTGATTTGTCCTTTGAAGCCGACACAGGAGTCGCGTATTCCCTCCGGGCAAAGGGCCGTATGCAGGCATCCCGCTATGCCTATTGCGGGGCCGGGATCGGGTTTGCCAATATCCATGCAGAGTATGAATACGGGAACGGCACCAACCGGTTGAAACTCGATCCTTTCCTGATTGTCGTGGGGGGGCGCAATGCGGAGGGAAAAACGGTTATTGACCTGAATTCCGGAGCAGTCGGGTTTGAGGCCATGTCCTCTGTTGACCTTGGCACGGTATTGAGACTGTGCGGAATGAGAGAGCAGGCGATGGATTCCTGGCATCTGGAGGAAGGCGCCCGTGTGATGGCCAGAGGGATCCTCAACACCCTGGCGCCTGAGCGTTCCCTGATCGAGGCGTCTGTGGAGGGTTCCCGAATCGGGTTCTCCCGGATTTGGGTCAATGACTATGCGTTCCGGTATGCCGCGATAGGCCTGACAAATAAGTTTACGGATATCCGGGGAAAGATCGGGAACGGTTCCTTTTCCAGTTCGATGATCGTGACTCCGGATGCCTCGGGAACAAACAGGAACACTCTGCTTAACGTCGAAATCATTCACGTTGATGCCGACACGGTATTCGAAATGTTGAATCCGAACCCCGCCTGGCGCGCGGAAGGCAAACTATACGGAAATGCCGAGTTGCACGGCGCCGAAGTCGGGGCTGGCCCCGGGTCGTTTTCCGGGAAGGGGCAGATGACCATTCGGAACAGCCGCATTTTTAAACTCCCCCTGTTCGCGGGACTTATGACGGAATTGAACAGGATGGTGCCCCAACTGGATTTCTCCAACAGCAGGATCGATGCCCATTTCTCTTATGAACTCAAAGAGGGGCGGGTCATCAGCCGGGATATCCGGATTGATGACGGCCCGGTAAGCATGACCGCCAACGGGAGTTGTGGACTGGATGGCTCACTTGATTTTTTAGTGACGTTCCAGTGGATCAAAAAATCCGGATTTCTGGCCCAGTCTATTGCGGAAATATTTTCGCCCGGAGAGGGCGCCGAATTCAGGGTGGGCGGAACATGCGCCTCGCCGAAATGGGTTCATGTTAAACGGAGATGATATGGCAAAGAGTGAGGATACATTTCAAAAAAGCGTTCATATCAGAACCTACGGATGCCAGATGAATGTGCGCGATAGTGAGGCCATCGGAGCCCTGCTGGTTCGCCATGGATATCGAGTTTTGGCCGGAGAAGAGGGGGCCGATGTCATCCTGGTCAATACGTGCAGTGTCCGGGGCAAGGCCGAGGATAAGGCGCTGGGGAAACTCCGACTGGTTGTCGCCGGTAAACTGATGCGTCCGAGCCAGGTTGTTGGCGCTGTGGGGTGCATGGTGCAGCGTCTGGGGCCTGGCATTCTCAAGCAGGTGAAGGGGTTGGATTTTGCCGTCGGCACACATCGGCTCAGTACGTTGCCGGCCGTGATCGAGGCCGCTTTCGAGGGCCGCGGCCCGCTGGTGGATACAGGCGAAGAGGAGTCTGAAGCCGAGGCCCTGTCGGGGCACCTGGCGGGCTCGATGTCAGGGTTTGTCAACATCCTGCTGGGTTGCGACCGGCGTTGCGCCTATTGCATCGTGCCGAAGGTCAGGGGGCGTGAATGGAGCCGGCCTGCTGAAAATGTGCTGCGTGAGGTTGCGGTGTTGGCGGGACAGGGCGTGCGGGAAGTCACATTGCTCGGACAAAGTGTGATGTCGTATGGCCGTAAGAACGCGGTATGGCCGGCGGACTACAAGTCGGACGGCGGTTTTGTCGAGCCGCTTCCGCGCCTTCTGGAGGCCGTGGGCCGGATCGACGGCATCCGCCGCATCCGTTTCACTTCAGGACACCCAATCGGATGTTCGGAAGAACTGGCCCATGCCATGGCCACGATACCGGGGGTTTGCGACCATCTTCATTTGCCCGTACAGTCCGGCTCGGACGCCATTCTCAGGCGGATGCGTCGCGGGTATTCTGCGGAGGACTATCTTGCCGCCGTGCGCCGGTTGCGCGCCGCCGTTCCCACACTGGCCTTGACGACGGATGTGATTGTCGGGTTCCCCGGCGAGACTGACGATGATTTCGAGGCGACCCGCCGCCTCATGGATGCAGCCGGATTTGATAACTCGTTTATCTTCAAATATTCGCCGCGTGAAGGCACTCCCGCCGCAGACTGGGCTGATGACGTGTCTTCCGAGGAGAAAATGCGACGCAACCATGTCTTACTTGTGGATCAGGATCGGCGTGGCGTTGAACTCAATGAGGCCTGTATCGGGAATGTGGTCGACGTACTCGTCGAAGGACCGAGCCTGCGCAATCAAGAGAGGTGGGCCGGCCGTTCGACGACCCATAAGATTGTGATTTTTGATCCTCGCGAAACCATCAGAGCGGGTGATATAGTGAGCGTGCAGATTGAGCGGGTGGGCCCGCAAGTGCTTTATGGAACGTTGAAAGGGATAGTATCGACATGATAACGCTCTCTGAATTGTGCCTGCTGGTGGGTGGTCTTTATATAGCCCTTCATTTGCCCCTGGTGGCGGGGCCATCATTGTCGAGAAGACTACTTGCCGCTTTTCCAAGGAATTCCATTGCAGGAGCCATTCTTGCCGCCGTTGCTCTGGCGTGGTCGGCCTGGAACGTGAATGACATGCCCCTGGGTCTGATCGACAACTTTAAAGCGTGGCTTTGGGTTCTGGCGCCGGTCATGTATGGCCTGGTACTGGTCTTCATGAATGAATTGCTGGCGATTAGGGCTCTTGGCGGTATCCTGATGCTGGCGGCCTGTCCAGTCTTGGAGATACAGCGATTAAACGAGTCCTGTTGGACTTGGGTTTTGGCCAGTCTGGCCTATCTTTGGGTCGTGGCGGGCATGGTGTTAATCCTCTCGCCCTATCGTTTCCGCCATGCGATGGAACGGTATTGCTCAACGGATCGGAGTTGTCGCCTGATGGGCGCGGGGGGAATCATGATGGGTGTTTTTCTGATTGGACTGGGTTTGAAGGTCTTCTAGGAAGGAGAGTGGGATGATCACTGCCATTGCCAAAACGGGTACCCCTATGGAAATTCTGGAATTGGCCTTGAAAAAAGAGATAGCGGCGCATGATTTCTATGCGGAAGTGCGCGACCATGCCAAGGTGGACATGGTTCGGACTTTGGCCGAAGAGCTATGCGAAGAGGAACAGCGGCATGTCCGTTTGATTGAGAATCACATCATTGCGTTGAAACGCGGATGACGGACGGAAGCAAGAAACTGATCATCTTTGATCTGGACGGGACGCTGGTGGATTCCTGTCGGGATTTGGCCCTGGCCGTCAATCTGATGCGCGAACATTTCGGGCTGGCGCCACTGTCCGTTGAGATGGTGACCGGTTATGTTGGCAATGGTGTTCGATCACTGGTGAGCAGGGCGCTTGAGGGGACGTCTGTGACTGTTGATGAGGCGATGCCGATCCAGGCTAGGACGTACCGGGCTCATTTGACCTGTCACACCACGCTGTATCCCGGAGTCCATGACGGGTTGATGGAGTTGAGGAAGCGGGGGCACTGTCTCGCTGTGGCCACCAACAAACCCTGTGAGGCCACCGAGGTGATTCTCCGTCATTTCGAGTTGTGGAATCTTTTTGCCTGTGTACTGGCGGGTGGTTCATACCCGGTGCTCAAACCCGAACCGGGAATGCTTCTGGAGATCATGGCCCGTGCGGGAGTCGCCGCGAGTGAAACCTGGATGGTGGGCGACAATGACACGGATTTGGAATCCGCGAGGAGGGCGGGGGTTCGTAGTATCTTCCTGACCTACGGATATGGGCGGATTGGCGCAGAGACACCGACCTTGCGCTGTGATTCATTTGCGGAGGCTGTGGCCGTTTTTTAACCTTTTTATTCTTCCTTTTCTCTTCCTTTTTTCTTGCTTGGCGCGGAGTGAGAAGCCATTATACGCGACTTTCCCGGTGGGATTCCGGAGTGGTCAAACGGGGCAGACTGTAAATCTGCTGGCTATGCCTTCTAAGGTTCGAATCCTTATCCCACCACCAACTTTTGCTCGCAAAGATAGAAAGCTAAGCCTTTACTTATTCTCCCGCACAACGGTACATTGATAGCAG
>Ga0194063_10002359_pt1 | contig 11808 bp, 7 predicted proteins | sample SepL3720m_MetaG_FD_155459 | JGI IMG/M metagenome (GOLD analysis project Ga0194063, IMG submission 155459) | Anoxic zone freshwater microbial communities from boreal shield lake in IISD Experimental Lakes Area, Ontario, Canada - Sep2016-L373-20m | ecosystem: Environmental > Aquatic > Freshwater >... | reverse complement strand
AACTTAAAATAGAATAATAAAATATGAAAAATATAAAATGTTTAATTATAATAATTGTACTGGTGCTGATGTCTTCTGTAAGGTCTAACGCACAGTACAACAATGAGGTTTTCCTTAGCTATAACCTAGGATTACCGTTGGGGGATTCAAAGGATTATGTTTCCACACTTAGCTATATAGGTACTGAAATCAACTTAAAGAGATTCGTAAAACCGAACGTCAGCTTAAGTATATCTTTTTCCTGGAATGTATTCTATAAGGAAAGCTCCGATATGATTTCTCTTCCGAATGCCGATGTATCGGGCAAACAGAACAGATACATTAATACGGTGCCGATGCTTGCGGGTGCACAGTATTATTTCGGTAGGAACACAAACGGCATAAGGCCATATGTAGGAGCAAACCTCGGGGCGTTGTATTTAGGAAGAAGACTGCAGATTGGTGTTTATGACATAACCGAAAACACCTGGCATTTTATGCTGCAGCCAGAGGCAGGTCTGATTTTTAACCTGAACGATTATTCGGACGCAGTAATCGGGTTATCGTATAACTACGGAACATCATCTACTAGTAGTATAACGGGTAAATCAGTCAGCGAATCGTGGATTGGTCTCAAATTCGGTTACGGCTGGAAAAACGGAATGTTTTATTAATAAACTGATTTAAATTTTTAAATCAGAAAACTAATTAGTTAACTTAAAATAAAGGAAAAACAAAATGAAAAAGTATTTATTACTGTCAGTTATGTTTTTAATGGCCGCATTTATCTGGTCCTGTGCGTCCTCGTATACAGAAATATCAGGTACATGGACGAAACCGGGGTATACTGGAAAACAATTCAAAAATATTCTTGTTGTTGCTCTTTCCAACGATATTATTAAAAGGAATATTGTTGAAACAGCAGTCGTTAATGAACTTACGAATTTAAAGGTAAAATGCACGGCAAGCGAAAACATTGTTGATTTCAGCAAAATTGAAAAGGATAAGGACGGGAAAGTTGATACAACAAAACGTGATGAAATTATAAAGAAATTAACAGATGCAGGTTACGACGGTGCAATAGTATTGTCACTTCTTGATGTTAAAGAACAAACAAATTATGTCCCGGGACAGACATATTATCAGCCGTCATATTTTGGTGGTTATGGCGGATATTACAGAGGTTTCTACGGCTACTCTTACAATACTTTTGGTGTTGTAAGCACACCGGGTTACTACGTTGAAACCAAAAATGTTTTCATGGAAACAAGATTGTTCGATATTAAAAATGATGATATGCTTTGGGCTACAAAATCCGAGACATTAAACCCTTCAAGCTTGAAAGATTTTTCGCGGACTTTGGCGGTTGCGTTAGCAAATACCCTGATTAAAGATAATATAATAAAATAAGGTTTATATGAAATCAAATCCGCGGTTGAAAGACCGCGGATTTTAAAGAGAGACAAATAAGAGCAGAGATGTACATTCACAAATTACTGTTTTTTATCATTGAGCCTGAAAATCTAATTATCTATGTTACTCGTTAATTTAAAAAAACAAATTGTGAAATTAGAAAAATTACTGTTACTGTTTCTGATGTTAATTTCCGTGAATTCATATTCGCAGAATACAAACAACACGGATTCTGTGGACTTAAGGACGCACAAAAGACTTCCGGTTTTAAACGGATTCAGGTTTATTCCTTCGGATGTTGTTAAAGACCCCTTTGTTAACACTTATTTTAAAATAAATGCGGGTGCCGGTCTTGCACTGGATTTGCAGTCCCAGGTAAAAAATTTCAGGGGTACTGTCATTGATACGCTTTCGGGTGATCTGACTTATGTTCTTGCTGAAGTCGAATTTCAGTATGCCGTTAATGATTGGTTGTCTTTTAATGCTATGTATGGCGGAGCTGGCAGGCTTGGCAATAATACTTACACACTGCTCAGTGCAGGAATCTCATATACCAATGGTTTTAATGTTGGTTCAAAGGTTAGACTCATCAATAAAGAAAAATTTGTTCTTTCTGCTAATGTTAATTACAGCTCTACGCAGGTTGCACTGTATTCAATATACGATTACATAAAACGCGCAGTGCAGAATTACGGAGACTCAACAGTAAAGAATGATTTACTTGTTGAGGATAATGTTAAAAACTTCTTTATCGGCACAAATGCTGCCTATGCTCCTTGTAACTGGATTGGATTTCTTGGCAATGCAGGTTTTGGGTTTGGAAAACCATTCGAACAAAAATCGAGAGGAAATGTTAAAGTAGGCTTAGCTGCATCGGTTGATTTCTTAAACGTTAAGCATATTGGTTTTCCAATCGGTATTCTTACAAGCGCAAAATACACTGCATTCTCGGAAACAGGTGAGAACTCTGATAATTTGTTTACTTACGGACTAAGAATTGGTTACACAGGTCATAAAGATTTTGATATCGGAATAGAGGCTGCATACTCTAAACTTAATTACAGAAAAACGGATTATCAGATAAAATCTGTTCAGTATTCAGCAAAAGTGAGATATTATTTTTAAAGAATAAATAAAATGTTATGAATAAAAGATTACTTTACCTTTTTGCAGTACTTGTATTTCTTCCTTTGCTCTCATTAGCTCAGGAAAGAGACTCTACTGTTTTAAATCAGGCTTTCGTTTTCTGGGCTGGTTCAAAAACTCAGCTCACATATCAGGAACTCGCATCGTACTGCGCACCCGTGTTCTGGTTCTCTCCCGATGAACCCGAACTGAAAAACAAAGAAGGTAAAGATATCACTATTCCCGCAAACTTTCCGTTCGAACCGGACTCAGGCAAACCCGTTGTGTATTACCAGTTCAGAAATCTTCTGAAATATAAGAATGCTGTCGGAGATGTTGTTACTAAAGATAAAACCGATTTAAACAATTCTGTTATTGATATTTCTAAAATTGCAGGTTTTGATATAGACTATTCTCACTACTATCCAAATGAAGCAGGTCTCGGCGGACACCGTCACGACACAGAACAGGCACAGTTTAAAGTATATGTGGAAAGGATAAAACACAGCGAGGGAAACATTTATTATAAACTTATCTTATTGCAGGTTACTGCAAAAGCTCACGCACTTCATTGGTATGACAATATTTATAACATAGATACACTTTCAACTGAATTAAAACTTCCTTTTAACATACTTGTCGAAGAAGGCAAGCACGCAAGCTGTACAGACATAAACGGAGACGGAGTCTACACTCCGGGTTATGACGTAAACGTCAGAACAAACGATGCCTGGGGAATGCGCGACATCATACGCACGGGTTCTCTGTTCACAGCAGACTTTCAGAGCTATATGGCAAAAGTAAGAAGACCTCAGCACCGAGTATTTCCTCCTTTGCCCGACGATAGTCCTCTGAAAGAAAAATACTCCGTTAACGGTATATACTCTCCTGAAAATGCAATATACGAACTTCGTCCGATGCCGAATCCCGTTCTTGCTTTTCCCGATAAACTTCTGGAACATGATATGTCAGGTTACGCAGAAAGACAGTGGCCCCACATTAAAAAAGACACTGACTCGAGAAAATTTTTCTCCTGGTTCGAAGGTGACATGCTCATAAAATCATTTGCCTTCAACGCACGATACGATAACGCCTGGGGAGTATCCATAACGTTTCCACTCTTAATCTTAAAGAACGTTGAAACACCGTTAATTGGCGGATGGATGGTAAACAGAATATACCTTCAGAACGAAAAATTCCGTGACTTCGGATACAACCTTTTAATCACTCCTTCTGCATCACGCTTTATGGACCCTTACTTTGCCGCAGGTGTGGAAGTCGTTAAAACAGTAGACGACATCGGCAACATTGAGAGAAAAACAGATTTCGTTATGGAAACAGGACTGAAGTTCCGTGCAAACGTAATCTTCTCCCCGTTAAAATTCTTAAGCTTCATCACAGACTTCTGGGGAGTAAGAATCGGAATCAAAAATAAAGGATTCCCATTAATCAAAAACCTCGGCTACGTTTTCGAAATTGGTGCAGGAGTCTGGTAATAATAAGTCTATAAGAACCCCGTAAGAGAGTAAGACAATCTTCCAGATTGTTGCTCTTACCGACTTAATCATAAAGAACCCCTTTTCATTCCTAAAGAGAGTAAGACATCCTTCCATGTTGTTGCACTTAATGTTTAAATCATAAAGTTGCTCTTTCTGTATTATTCTTAAAGAATGTCGTAGACATTCCATATTTGTAGCAAAGAAGTATTCATCACCTCGGAATGCCATAGGTATTCCATATTAGCCCCTCATTTCTCTTAATATGGTAATCATCGAAATTCTTTATACAACAAAAAGCCCGCCATTACAGCGGGCTTTTGATTTATCTCACTTACATCCTCAATTCCTAGCTATTTCACAAGCACCATCCGCTTCACAGTAACAAAATCTCCACTCTGTATCCTATAGAAATATACACCACTTGCAAGAGATGAACCGTTAAAGTCCACCGTGTAATAACCTGCCTGCTTCACCTCATTCACAAGTGTTTTTATCTCCCTCCCGATAATATCATATATCTTTAAAGTTACAAATCCTTGTTTCGGTATTGCAAAGTTTATTTTCGTCGCAGGATTAAATGGATTTGGATAGTTTTGCGATAAAGAATAATTTATAGGTAATGAATTAATTTCCTTAATTGTATTATTTTCTGATTCTCTTTGTGTCAAGAATAATAAATCCTTTCTTATCCTTTCTCTTCTTTGTTCAGCATTCAGACTTCCTGAAATGCTAAGGTTATTCAATGCTTTGTATTCTATTGTTTTTTCAAAGTTATGTTTCCTGTCTAAGTCTGCTCGTGTTTTGCTTACGTCATTTGATTTTTGCAAATCAAGATCCTCTTTTTGTCTTTTAGTCTCTTTTGATTTAGAATATACTTTTAAGAGAATATCTTTTATTGGTGTTTTGTTCTCTTGTTTTCTAATATTTCCTAAAGCTTTAAAAGCATTCTTGTTTTCCATTACACCACCGCCATTACCTCCTTGTATTAATCCTTCGACTTCAATATAATTTATACTTGCTATTAATCTTTCTGCAGATGAAGGACTATTTTCAGCTATAAATTCATAACCATCCATTGCTGGTTGATAACTTTTTATTTTTACTTTACATTTCAAAGCAAAATTAAACGCCATAATTACAAAATCTTCATTGTTTTCATATTGTTGTATCTTTTCTTCAAGGAAATTATTCAAATCTCCAAATATTATATTTCTCCATCCCTGATTGTGATTAGTATCAGATACGGCGTAACATTCATATAAATCAAAAATCGCACTTTCAAGATATTTACTTTTTGAATAATTACTAATAAGGTTTTTATAATTTAAAATAGCATCAGAGTATAATTTGAGTTCCTTGTTTTTAGCTCCTGTTGCATATAATGCTTCATCAGTACTTGGAGGTGGAATAATGTTTGATTGTGTTATTAAAATAGTATCAAATATTCCGCTTCCTTTATCATTTATTATTCTATCAACTATTTGTTCATCCCAGTTACAATTTGGAGGATCATTCCAAATATAGTTGATCAACGAGTTATCATTAGGTCTACGAAGTTCAATAATAGGTGAAGATAGTTGATTATTGCTATACCAACAATTGCCATTTGTATAATAAACATTTGCAGAATCGTCAAGATATCCTTTGAAATGAAAATTTGTCCCGCTTGTGTTAAATTGATTCTTCCCCTGGTCTGTAAAGAAATAACCAGGATTATTTATAGTGTTAATATCAACATTCCAATTAAGAGAGGAGTTTAATTTATTTTTACCACCTTTCCAAAGAAATTGATTGTCGATTATTAAAGGAGCTAAATTTGGGTATGAAGCATAACGAATCACAATATTGTTATATTGACTATTTATTTCATTATTTAATAAATTCGGTTTACTTCCATTAAGAGAAATCCCCGCAACGTTTGGACTTGTTAGTGTATTGACAAAATGATTATCGGAAATGTTTCCCACAAAAAACCATAATTCAATATTTGTAACACCATCGTTGAACCAATTATCCTTCATATAAATAGGTGACAAATTAAGCGAACCATCCGCCCAAATTTGCTTATTCCCATTATAAAATTCATTTCCGATTATATTAAGACTGTACCACGGCGCATCATTATTCTCCTCTTCGGTACTCGGTGTATTCATAATTATGATACCATAGCTATCTAAAGATGGATCCTCAGGAAGCCAAAATTGATTTTTTATAATAGATGCATTTCTAACTTCATTTAAAAGAATACCCCAAGACTGTGGCATAAAAGAACCTATGTCAGGAATTATATGGAACTTGTTATTTGTTATTAAACAATTATTTCCAAAAACAGTAATCGGTTTTGCTGTGTTCCAAAATTTACAATTGTTTATAATTGAAGATTGAGGGTTATTTATTTGTAATCCTAACCATGGTTCTGTTGAAGATAAAGAAGTAAATTTGGTCCCATTTGATTCTATTGAAGCAGGTTCATTTATTACGAGTGATCCATCAAGTGGTAAATTTAGAGTTGAATTTTCTCCGGAAATAAATTTACCGCCCTCTCCATTTATTGTTATAGTCGAATACATTCCACTCATTGAAAATTCTCTTCCACTATTTAAAGAAAACACAGAACCTTTAAATTTAAGTTCTGCAATTGAGGAATACGCATCAAAGTTTTCAAGACTTAAATTCAAATATACTTCTTCTGGGGTTACATGTCTAAAAAATCCATAATTAACTGCATTTACAGGATAATTATGATATTGCTGACCATCTAATGAATAATCAGTAAAGATACCCTTATTTTGAGCCTGTGTCCCGTTTACTGTTCCTTTTTGCTCCCAAACGCATATTTTTTCTCCGTTAGTAATACTATACGGTGAAGTATTAGTACCATAAAATTGTAATTTAACATCATTCGAGGCATAGTAATCTATTCTCAATTTTTGATAATAGGTAGAAGTAGAGATTCCAGTAAAATTTGCATCGGAAAAATCTATATCACAGGCGAATGTTTTATTTGCACCTTCATAAAAGTCGATCCTGTATCTACCATAGCCGAGAGGAAAATGGCATTCATATATATCTGATGTTTTATCGAAATTTATTCTTGCGTACCAATTTTGAGTAGTTTGATTATTTGTTAACGGATATTGTTCAACGCCCCATATTTTATTATAACTACCGACTTGGTTTGCAGCATTTAAAGTATATTGATCGTTACCATTGAATATGGCACCGACAGGATATATATCAACTTTTATTTGGTATCCATTTTTTCCAGTATTATTGACAACCATAAATTCACCTTGTTGAATATCTTGAGAATAAAGCAATTGTGATATTAATAAAATTATAACTAAAACGCTAAATAGCATTACTAATTTTTTCATTTTAATGAAATTTAAAATTTATTAAAAAAGATATAAATAAATTATTTGTTTGGAATATGTTTAAGTTTTAACAGGATTAGGATCTACTACTAAAAGTGCTTCTTAAATTGAAGTAATAAAGGAGCTACCTTTCTAATCCCTTTTATTGGTCTGGCGGTGCATCTTTTATTCCCTCCATACATTAAAATATTTAGAAAGTTATTTTAAGTAAACTAATTTAGTGCTTTTTATTTGTTCTTTAAATTCTATTGAGAAGAAATATATTCCACTGCTTAAATTATATTTAATTGCATCGAATATGAATTTGTTTAATCCTTTGAAACAATATTGATTACCCATCTTTAATACTTCTTTTCCGCTTAAATCAAATATTTTGATTTTAACAAAACCGTTTTCTGGTATATTAAATTTGATGGAGGTTGAAGGATTAAACGGATTAGGATAGTTTTGATACAATTCAAAACTGTTTGGTGTGGTTTCATGAGAATATGAAATATTTGTTATTATAGGTGCATTAAATGAAGAATCCGTTTTAATAATAAGAATATTTGATTTATTATTTACAGTAGCACCACCTGTAAGAATGAAACCATTATCATTTGTATTAGCTGTATTTTTTGCACCAATATGACTGTATCCCTGATATAAAAAGTTTTTTGCGGAAATAGAATCACCGTCTAATGATAATTTTTTCATCGCTATAGTAGCATCATAGCCACCAAATTCAACACCACCTGTGATTATTATACTACCACTTGGCATTGGATTAATCGAATATGAAAATGCAGGGTATGAATAATTATATTGCCAAATAAGATTACTTGATGTATCTAATAATGATACATTACTAGGACCTCCACCATCTATATTTGATACTATAGCAATTTTATCATTTAATACCTTTGTTATCAAAAAAGAACCTGATGGATTTAGCAATAATTTTGTCCAAATTACCTCACCATTATTTTTAAATTTCTTTGTAATAGCATACCTATTAGATGCACTATTCGATGTATATCCGGCAACATAATAATTGTTATCAGGAAATTGCATAATATCAAAATAATTATTAGATGTTGAGTCATGAAATCCTTTTTGCCATTTAACGTTTCCAACTGAATCGGTTTTTATTAAATATCCATTTTCTAAAGTAGGACTAAATGATGTATAATTACCACATAAAATAAAACCGTTATCATAAGTTTTTGTGAAACCATATAACCTTGCTTCAGCTAAAGCAGTGTCCGGATAATTTTTTCTCCAAAGGAAATTTCCATTTTTATCGGTTTTCATCAAAAAATTTCCAATTTGAAGACCTAATACTACAAAGCCACTGTCATTAGTTTGAACAAGCTTTATTGGATAGAGACTTAACGATGTATCACCAAGGGTTTTTTTCCATATAAGATTACCTAAATTATCTAATTTAAATAATAGTAATTTTTGGTCACCTGCAATTACTCCTTTTACTGCCAAAACAGCATATCCGCCGTCATATGTTTGAACTACGGAAATTCCTGACATACTTTTAACAGAATCTCCAATTATTTTAACCCACGTAACTGGTTGTGAATTAACAAAAATGGAATCGGTTAATACCATTAAACTTGCAAATACGGAAATCAGTATAAGTCTTCTCATAAGTATTGTTAAAACTCTTTTGCCCAAATTTAATCATAAAGTATTCAATTATCCAATTAATATTATATCCCATCGAATTGTCTGGGAAGTAGTTATCAATGATTTCACGAATATGACAGGCAGAAGACAACCCTATATTCATGCACAGCAAAAATTCAACATACCATAGATTTAAGCACGATTGGATATGAACTTCCTCAACGGCATAATAAAACGGGTGCGATAGCTCCCGTTTTATTATTAACGCTTTATATTTATTTAAACTTCCTATTTAAAATAACGTCATTTGTCGTCCGTGAAATACTTTTTTTTCAAAAATAAGATAAAGAAAGGACGACATATATCACTATTTCACAAGCACCATCCTCTTCACACTAACAAAATCTCCGCTCTGAATCCTGTAGAAATATACACCGCTTGCAAGCGATGAGCCGTTAAAGTCCACCGTGTAATATCCTGCCTGCTTCACCTCATTCACAAGTGTTTTTATCTCCCTCCCGATAATATCATATACCTTCAAAGTAATAAATCCTTGTTTTGGCAGTTCAAAATTTATCTTTGTTGCAGGATTAAACGGATTTGGATAGTTCTGAGACAGATTGAATTCTCTAGGGATTTCAGGATTTAATACTAAACCATCTCCATCATCACCACCTCTATTCAAATACTGTGATGTGGTTGCAACAAAATCAGAATAAACAGATGCCCAGTTTGTGCTGTCAACAGCTTTTATTTTATACCTAATCCTGTTAACGTCACCCTGTCCTATTCCATTGCATTCGCCATAAACATTATAATCTATAAAACTAGGGGGTGTATCTTTGTTGATATACACATCTGCAATTTCCGTAAAACTCTGAGGGACTGTATTAAGTGCATCGAATGCTCTGAAAATTTTATATCTCTTATTCGAGTTCTGAATCATATCCGGTTCCATATTATGGTTCCAGGTAAGAATGGGATATCTGAACCTATTTATGCAGTCTGTTCTATCAACTTTCAAACCCATTGGACGAGATGGTGGAGTAGCTAAAAGTATTGACGCTAATGATTGATTTCCACCATATTCTGTTGCTCGGTATATATTTATACTTGCAGTATAGCCGCTTGAACTATTGAACCAAATAAAGATTCCGGTGGTATCATTATTCCATTTTAAGGAAGATGGACTCGAATACGTTGAAAATACTTCGTTGTATTCCGGCTTCCATGCATCCCATCTGTCACCCATATTACCCCTCTTTGTGTAAATATCTTCATCATTAGTATATATTCTGTCAGTTCCCATATAACAAGCACTAATAGGTTGTTTTCCTATTCCCCACCAGCAAGGCCATGTCGTGTCACTCGTTCCGTAATTAATAGTATGACGGAAACTGACCTCGTCTCCATATGGGTTTGGATTAAAAATTAAAGAAGGGTCATTCGAATAAAGTACATTCTTTTTCTTATAAATCTTCCAGTTGTTTCCGGAAACGAAACAATCATAGACTAAATTAACAGTTCCTCTTCCTTGAAATTCCCATTCCCAATAACCATCAGCACATTCCATATCTTGAGGAGAAATATCACTGTTTGGATATCTGATTCCTGAGGGATCTATATGGTAAATATAAAGACCTTTGCCATATTCTGTGTTATCATTGTATTGACCAAGAGATGCTGTATCACCGAGCATTACTCTATCCCACTTTGATACTTTATTCCTGTTGGCTAATAAAAAACACTCTTCTCCTGAAATTGGTACTTTTAAAATTTCTCCGGTTCCGTTATTTCTTGACGAATAATCACCCAGTGTATTTGTTTGACCAAACGTTGCAGTTGTTGGTGACATATAACCATTAAAAATCATATCATAAGGTGAATAAAAATATTCAATACCAATACCATAAGAACAATTTGAATAGGTAACATGCCCAAGTGTAAACGCCATATAATGTAAATGTTCGTGACCTAAAGTAGCTAAATATTCGTCAATTGTTCCTGCAAATGATAATGTTAAACCTGATCCATAAGGGCCATTTTGATAATCAATAGAAATATTATTAATATCATCTACAACATCTGATATAGGTTGATCATTAATCCCGTTAAGTTTGTTATAACCAGCTTTATTAAACAATACGGTGTGACTTACGTTATTACTGTCTGTAAATGCACCTACAGATTTATGTATTTTATAAATCATGTCAACTAATCCATCACCAAAACCTTTCTCACAATATTCAAACTGATTGTAACCAATGAATCTATATCTGTCATAGTCCCTCCAATCAGTTAGTCCGTCTGCGATAACACTTGCCCAAATATCCCTGTTTATTGCAAGTTCGCATGTGTCTGAGTTTTTATTTGCCTCATACCAGTATTCTTTAGCTGTTTTTGGTAAAACCACAGAAAATGCACCTTGAGTACTTATGACATGAAAAGCTCCTCTGCTGATTTCAGCCCATCTTGAGCTTATCATTTGCGTATTTGGGTTGTACAATTCCCAAAAAGGAGTGTTTACGTTTGTATTCTTAATGGAGGCAATTAAATTTCCTAAAAATGTTGGTTCGCCATTTTTAGGCCATCCGCCCCTTGGTAAATCATCTTCGTCTTTAAATTGAACAAGAACGACAAGAACTGGAAAAGCCTCATACGGATCAGAACTAAAATTGGTTCTTGTTGGTTTAACACCATATAAATTTGAAGAAGGTGTAAACCCGCATTCAAAATTTTTGGATTGTGAATATAGATTTAATGATGAAAATATCACAATAAATAATACAATAAGA
>Ga0194063_10002358_pt1 | contig 11808 bp, 8 predicted proteins | sample SepL3720m_MetaG_FD_155459 | JGI IMG/M metagenome (GOLD analysis project Ga0194063, IMG submission 155459) | Anoxic zone freshwater microbial communities from boreal shield lake in IISD Experimental Lakes Area, Ontario, Canada - Sep2016-L373-20m | ecosystem: Environmental > Aquatic > Freshwater >... | reverse complement strand
GCTCTTTACCGCTTAGCAGGCGCGTCACCATGTGCAAGACAACGGTCGTCGTGCGGTCGCGAATCACCTGCCGCGAACCGGGGAGCTGCAATTTGCGGACTGCTTGTTCGCCATCACCGAGAGAGACCGCGCACCAGACGAGCCCGACCGGCTTCTGATCGCTCCCTCCTCCGGGTCCGGCGATACCTGTCACGCCGACACCGATATCAGCGTCCAGCGAAGCCCGCGCTCCTTCGGCGAGGGCGACCGCGACCTCTTCACTGACCGCGCCATGCCGCTCAATCAACTGCTCGGGAACACCAGCCAGTTTGGTTTTCGCTTCGTTGCTGTAAACGACAAGGCCACCCTTGAGATAGGTAGACGCGCCTGGCCTTTCGGTCAGGCGCGCCGCAACTAAACCCCCGGTGCATGACTCGGCGAGCGCAATAGTGCGTAGCGGCGGGCCGTTCAGGAGCGCCGCGAGTTGCTCGTCGATCGTTGAACCGTCGGTCGAAAAAAGCGTGTCGGCGTGACCGTCGGCGACGAAGCTCACGAAATCGTCGTATAGAGGCCGCTGATCAGGCGCGTAGCGAGTGACTATCTCGATTTCGCCGCGCCGCAGGCAAGTCGTAATCTCAAGCGCATCAATATCGATCCCGGCTGCGCTTGCCGCTCGCAGTGTCGCCGCTATCTCAGACTCAGGAATGCCGAAGAGCCGCAGCATCGACTGCTCGATCGGCGCCCTCCCCTCGGTCGCCGATATGAACGGCTGGGTCTGCGCAGCCGCCTCCCACATCGGCACTAATTCGCTTGGCGGGCCGGGCAGCACGACGACCGTCGGGCCGTCGTCTCCCAGTGGCGGCACGACAAGCCCCGGCGCGGTCCCGACCGGCTCAAGAATCGTTGCGCCCTCTGGGATTGTCGCCTGCTTCCGATTGCCGGCGGCAATCGAGACCTGATCAACGTTCGGCCAGCGCGCTGTCAGGCGCTCAAGGATCGCTGTGATCCGTCCGTGAAGCGGTTCGTCGAGCACCATCGGTCGGTTTTGAAACTCGCCTACGACAGTTGCAGTGAGGTCGTCGGCGGTTGGGCCGAGCCCGCCACTAGTGATGATCAGCGAACAGCCCTCGGCGGCGAGCCAGCGCAGCGCGGCGAGGATGTCGGCGGGACGATCGCCAACCACAACCGTGCTCTCATGGTCGACGCCGAGCGCGCGCAGCTGCTCGGAGCACCACGGGCCGTTGCGGTCGACCACGCGGCCGGTCAGTACCTCGGTTCCAGTGACGACGATGCCGGCGCGCTTACTCACAGCGATGTGCCAGGCAGCGTGCCAACGAGCGCTACAGATGCCTGAGCCGCGTCAGAATTTGTGCCGATCAAGAACAGCCCGACGATCAAGATGATCACCAGCGCGACAGCAATCCAAGCTCGCCAGCTGCGCCGTTGGCCCTTGTCGCCATAGGGAACGCTCGGCGCGTAGCTAGCCGGATCGCCGACCGACACCTGACCTGCCTTGAAGACTTCGACCAACGCACGCCCGTCTAGACCGAGATAATCAGCGTAGGTCTTGAGGAAGCTCTTCGCCGACGTCTCTTCCGGCAATGCCGCCCAGTCGCCGCTTTCCAGAGCGCGCAGGTACTTCGAGCGAATCTTGGTCGCGAACTCAGCTGTAGCGATGTCAATTCCAGCGTCGGTGCGCGCTGTCCGCAGCTGACTAGCGATATCGGCCATAGCCAGAGGCTAATCAGTCTTCGGCGATATCAGGCGAGACTGCGTGCAACGTTGCATCATCGGGCTCTGGGGCGTCCTCTGCTGGCTCCTGAGGCGACTCGAGCGCTGCGAGCACGCGAGGCAGGTCTGCGGCTGTGACGAGCACTTGGCGCGGCTTTGAGCCCTCGTAGCCTGAGATGATCGAACGGCGCTCGAGCATGTCGATCAAGCGCCCCGCCCGCGTGTAACCGACGCGGAGCCTGCGCTGGAGCATCGAAGTTGAAGCGGTGTCCATCTCAACGACGAGCGCAATCGCCTCACTGAGCATCGGGTCCTCATCCGGATCGAAGCCGTCGCCGTCGCCGTTGGAGCCGCTCGAATCGCTCTTTGTCTCGACCTCCTCGAGCAGATCCTCTCTCAGCGCTGGCTCGCCCTGTGCGGCCCAGAACTCAGTCAGCTTGGCGATCTGCGGCTCGTCGATGTAGGCGCCTTGGATCCGTTCAAGCTTCGATGAACCGACCGGCGAGAAGAGCATGTCGCCCTGGCCGAGCAGGCTCTCGGCGCCATTCTGATCGAGGATCACGCGCGAGTCGGTCTGGCTGGAGACGGCGAAGGCGATCCGCGACGGAACGTTGGCCTTGATCATTCCGGTGATTACGTCAACGCGTGGGCTCTGCGTCGCAAGTACGAGATGGATACCGACAGCCCGCGCCTTCTGCGCGAGCCGGATCACGGCATTCTCGACATCAGCAGGCGCGACCATCATCAGGTCGGCGAGCTCGTCAATAACGCAGAGCAGGTAAGGCAGCGGCTCATCGCCTTGATCGACGCGATGCTTGTTTAGCTCGGCCAGCGAGCGCGTTCGCGCGACGGCCATCACGCCATAGCGCCACTCCATCTCGCGGACCAGATTGCCGAGTGCGTTAGCGGCCATGCGCGGACTGGTGATCACCGGCGTCAAGAGGTGCGGAATCGCTTCGTAGTGGTTCAGCTCCACTTGCTTTGGGTCAACCAAGACCAGTCGGACCTGATCGGGCGTGGCGCGCAGCAGAATCGAGCTGAGCATCGCGTTCACGGCGCCCGACTTACCTGCGCCAGTCGTGCCCGCGATCAGCAGGTGAGGCATCCGGGCAAGGTCGGCGGTTACCGGGCGGCCTCCTACGTCCTTGCCGAGGAAGACGGTCAGTGGACTGGCGTCGGCCGGCAATTCCTGGAAGACGTCTCCGAGCGTGACCTCAAGCCTTGTCCTGTTAGGAACCTCAACGCCGACTGCCTGCTTGCCTGGAATTGGGGCAAGAATGCGGATGTCGGTCGCGGCCAGCGCGTAGGCGAGATCGTCCTTCAGAGCACCAATCTTGTTCATCTTGACGCCAGGAGCAAGGCGTAGCTCATAGCGCGTGATGTGCGGCCCAGAGACGGTGCCAACGAGAGTCGCGTCGATTCCATGATGGCGGAGAGCTTCAAGCAGCGCGTCGGAGACGCGGCTTTGATCTGTCGTGTCGGGTGCTGCGTTCTTCTTTGAGCTCAACTTCAGAAGCTTCGAATCGGGCAACGTGAAGACCGTTGGCTCCCCCGGCTTCTTGGTCTCAGGCTTAGAGGTCGCTTTGACGGGCTTCGCGGCGGCTGAAGCTGGCGGAGCGGGTGGCGTGAGCGACTCGGGAAGCTCCGGCTCATCGGCTTGATACGGCTCTGTCTCGTCGCTGCCAAGGTCAAAAATCTCGACAGGACCGAGCTGCTGAACGGTCGGTTCAAACCCTTCCGGCTCAGGCGGGGCGATCGCGCCCTTCTGATGGCGGCCGTTCGAAAGCGCACTCACGCCGCTTGCGAGCGCGTTGCCGATGTCGGCGAGTCCGCTGCCACCGTGACGCAACACAGCGGCGATTGACAGCCCGCTGATCAAGAGGACGGCTGCAAGCAGCAGGAAGAGCGAAAAGATGTGGCTGCCGACCGGGCCGACGAGAGTCCCGCTGCCGAGATACAGCAGGTCGCCGACGGCGCCGCCGCGATCTCCAAACAAGCTTGGGTCGAGCTGGACTGAGCGCCCGCTACCTGTTCCAAGGCCAAGCGTGCCGGCCGCGAGCGCGAGTGATGCACCGAAGAGAAGGCAGAGGGCGCCTAGCCGCAGAGTCTGTGGCAGGTTGACAACGGGACGCAGAATTAACACCAGCCCACCGAGCGCAAGGACCGGTGGGATTAGGTAAGCGACCTGGCCGAAGCTCCAACGCAGCGCGGCAACGAACTGCTCGCCGCCAACTCCTGCGTCCCCACCTGAATAGAGCGGAAATGCGATGAAGAGAGCCAACGCGACAAGCCCAAGCCCCGAAAGGTCCCGCTGGCGTTGACTGAGCTGCGGCATCTGAAGCGGCTTGGAAGCCTTCTTCTGCGGGCGTTTTCGCGGCTTTGCGGCCGCCCGCGCAGGCGCCTTTCGCTTCGGCGAGCTCTTAGGGCGCGGCTTTGCTTTCGTTTTGGCTGTGGCCATCGAAGAATTCCTACGCTGAGCCTGTTCGACGCCAACTGCAATCTCCCTTTAGGAGAGCTAAATCTGACGCCGTACCCTCCATAGGCAATGTCATCGCGAGCCGCACGGGTCCTAATTGTCGAAGACGACGAAGCAATCGCTGAGGTTGTTCAGCGGATGTTGCGAATCGACGGCTATAAGACCGAAATTGCGAGCGACGGGGCAGCCGGGCTTGCGCTCGCCACGAGCTTCGATCCCGACATCGTGATCCTCGACCTCGGGCTGCCTCAAATCGACGGCACGGAAGTAGCCCGTCGTCTACGTGAGGCGGGCGACGTGCCAATCCTCGTGCTGACCGCGCGCGACGCGACCGAAGCAAAGGTCGAGGGCCTCGACGCTGGCGCCGACGATTACCTCGTCAAACCGTTCGAGCGCGAAGAGCTACTGGCCCGCTTGCGCGCGCTACTGCGGCGCCGGCCACCGCGCGGCACGGCCAGCCTGAACTTCGAAGACGTGGTCCTTAAGCCAGACAGCTATGAGGTGCTGCGCGGCGAACGGCGAGTCGATCTAACACAGCGCGAGTTCGAGCTGCTCGAATACCTGATGCGCAACCAGCGCGTCGTCATCAGTCGCCAGTTGCTGCTCGAAGATGTGTGGGGCTACGACCCTTTCGCCGACACCAACACGATCGAAGTGTTCGTCTCAAACATCCGCCGCAAGCTCGAAGCCGACGGCGAGCCTCGCCTGCTCCACACCGTGCGCGGAGTCGGATACGTGCTCCGTGTTTGACCGGATCAGCATTCGCTGGCGCTTGGCGCTGGTTTCAGCAGGGCTTACCTTTCTGACGCTTTGCGCCTTCGCCGCGCTCTTCGGCTCGCTGACGACCTCTCGCCTGCGCTCAGATTTCGTGAGCGATACAGCTAACGCAGCAAGCCGCCTGCAGGAGCGGCTGACTGTCGCCCCCACGAGCTCAGCCGGCTTCCGCGTCAGCCCGCCGCTCGAGCTATACGCGGCGCCCAACAACGCGGCAATTCGACTCTTCTGGGCCGACCGCCAGGAGGTGCCGGGCGGATCAACCCCGGGCGCACCAGACCTTGGCCCTCCGGTCAATCAAGGAACGAGAGAGAGCGGCGGCTACCTGATCGAGACTCGTTACACGACGCTCACCACCGGCGAAGAGTCGGCTCAGAGCCTCAGCTTCCCTGTCTGGATTGAATATGCACGCCCGCTGGAGGATCTCGAACGGACGATCAACAGGCTGCGTCTGCTGCTCGTCATCGGTGTCGTCGGCGGTTCGCTGCTGGCATTGCTGGGCGGGCTGGCGCTCGCCCGCCGGTCACTACGACCGATCACCGCGCTGACTGCAACCGCGCAGGAGATCGCCCGCACGCGCGACCCCGACCGCCACGTGCCGGAACCGCCAACCGACGATGAGGTCGCCGAGCTGGCACGCACGTTCGATGAGATGTTGACTTCGCTTGAGGCTTCGCGACAGGAGACTGAGGGCGCGCTGGTTCGCCAGCGCGAGTTTGTCGCCGATGCTTCGCACGAGCTGCGGACACCGCTGACCAGCGTGCTCGCCAACCTTGAACTGCTGGCAGACGGACTCGACGGCGACCGAAAGGAAGCCGCAACAGCAGCGCTGCGCAGCTCTCAGCGGATGCGCCGGATCGTCGCTGATCTGCTGCTGTTGGCCCGCAGCGATGACCAGCACCCAGTCACGCGCCAGCGCGTAGACCTCGCCTACGTTGCGAGCGAGGCGACTGGCGAAGCCGGCGCGCTCACCAACGACCACCGACTACTAGTCGACGCCGCGGTGCCGCTGATAGTTGACGGAGACCGCGATGAGTTGCACCGGCTCGTGATCAATCTGGTCGAAAACGCGATTCGCCACACTCCGCCCGGGACGACGGTCACGATCTCAGCAGCTCCCGACGGTGACGGCGCACTACTCACAGTTGCCGACGACGGCCCTGGGATCCCAGCCGAACAGCGAGCGCGAATCTTCGAGCGCTTCGTGCGGCAATCTGGTGATCGCGGTGGTTCGACGGGGTTGGGCCTCGCGATCGTGCGGACGGTCGCAGACGCGCACGGCGGCAGTGTCAGCGTTGAGGACGCCGACCCAGGCTCGCGGTTCGTCGTGAGGCTGCCCCTCGCTCCGATCGAACCGGCCTAGACCTCAACGACGACCGGCAAGACCATCGGCCTGCGCCGCAGACGGTCATAAACGAGCGCTGCGAGATCGTCATGGAGCATCTCTTGCATCACATCGATCTCTGTAACCGATTCTTTCGCTGCTCTCGCGATCGTCGCCTCAACGCCGGCGCGGACATCGTCGAGTAGGTCGTTGGCCTCGTCGGGGAAGGGAACGCCGCGGAAGATCACTTCCGGCTCGGCGACCGAGGCCCCGTCTTCGGCTGAGATCGTCGCTACAACGACGAAGATTCCGTCGGCGCTGAGCATCCGTCGGTCACGCAGCGGGGCCTCGTTGACCTCACCGAGCTCGACTCCATCGACGAAGACCATCCCGGACTGGACCGGCTCGCCGAAGCGGGCCCCCTTGCTCGTGATCTCGAGCGGCAGCCCGTTCTCGCCCTTGAAGATCCGCTCCGGCTCAACGCCGACCGCTTCGGCCAACCGACCGTGCAGCTCGAGCCGCTGAAAATCGCCGTGAAACGGCATCACGTACTTCGGCTTCGTCAGGTTCAGCATCAACTTGATCTCTTCGGCGTAGCCGTGGCCGGAGGCGTGGATCGGCGCGTCGCGCGGCGTCATCACCGTGCAACCGATGTGGTAGAGCCGGTCGATCGTCTCCGAAACGGCGCGCTCGTTGCCGGGGACAGGCGTGGCACTGAAGATCACAGTGTCGCCGCGACGGAGCTGCACTTCGCGGTGCTCGCTGAAGGCCATCCGTCGCAGTGCGCTCAAGGGTTCGCCCTGAGAGCCGGTGCAGATGATCACGATCTCATCGTCAGGAAGGTTCTCGATCGCGCGCGGCTTGACGAGCATCCCTTCGGGAAAGTCTATGTGCCCGAGCGAGCGACCGATGTTTGTGTTCTTGACCATCGAGCGACCGACGAGCGCGACCTTGCGCCCCAGCGCCTCGGCAGCGTCAACGACCTGCTGGACGCGGTGGATGTTTGACGCGAAGCAGGTGACGATGATCCGTCCGTCGCATCCTGCAAACGCTTGCTCGAGGTGCGGCCCGACTCCGGCTTCGCTCTCCGAGTAACCGGGGCGGTCGGCATTGGTCGAGTCGCCGCAGAGCAGCAACAGCCCGTCGGCGCCGAGCTGCGCCAGGCGGCCGAAGTCAGCCGGCCGGCCGTCTACCGGTGTTTGGTCAAACTTGTAGTCGCCGGTGATCAGCATCGTGCCAGCGTCTGTCGTGATCGCGACCGCCATCGCGTCGGGGATCGAGTGCGTCATCTGGATCAGCTCGACCGTGAACGGTCCAAGGCCGATCTCATCGCCGGGGCGGACGTCCTCGATCTCGATCTCCTTGATCTTGTGCTCGTCAAGCTTTGAGCGAGCCATCGCCATTGTCAGCGGCGCGCCAAAGAGCGGCGGCAGCTCCCCTTCGGCGGCCATCTCGCGCAGCATCCACGGCAGCGCGCCGAGGTGGTCTTCGTGGCCGTGCGTGATAACGATGCCTTCGATCTCATCGACGCGGCCCTCGAGGTACGAGAAGTCCGGCAGGACTAGGTCGATGCCGACCATCTCAGCGGTCGGGAACCGAACCCCGCAGTCAACGATCAGCAGCTTGCCGTCGTACTCGATGACGGTCATGTTCTTTCCTATTTCTCCGAGTCCGCCAAGCGGCAGCACTCGCAATGTTTGATCGGCCATCAGCGGCCATCTCCTTCTAGTAGTCCAAGATTGGTTAGGGCCGTCGCAACGACGGCTAGTTCTTCGGGGCTGGCTTCCACTAGTGGGAGCCGCAGCGGCCCCGATGGAAGCCCAAGCAGACTGAGCGCTGCCTTGACAGGTATTGGGTTGGTCGTGACTCCGAGTGCCACATAGACCTCGGTCAAGCTGGCGTCTATCTCGCCGCGCAGCTCCGGCTGTTCGACCATCTGCCGCATCTGCGGCCCAACTACGTGGCTGGCGACAAGGATTCCCCCGAGCCCACCGAGTTCGAGCACTTCGGCCAGCATGTCGTCGTTGCCGGCGTAAAGACCTAGGCCGTCGACCTGCGCAACGTCGTCGGGGTTGGCCTGCTTAACGAACTCGATCCGCTCAAGTTGCGCAAGTTCGGCAAGGAACTCGTTTGGAAGATTGGTCCCCGTGCGGCTTGGGATGTTGTAGAGGATGATCGGCTTATCGGTGGCCTTAACGACCTCTTCGTAATGGGCGACGATGCCACGACGGTTCGGGCGGTTGTAGTACGGCGTAACGGAAAGGATCGCGTCGGCGCCGAGTTCGGTCGAGCGCTCCGTCATCAGGACTGCGTGGCGCGTGTCATTAGAGCCGGCGCCAGCGATGATCGACGTACCTTCGGGCCGGTTGGAGACCGCCAGCTCAATTAGACCAAGGTGCTCCTCGATCGAAAGCGTCGCCGCTTCGCCGGTCGTCCCGCAGATAACGAAGCCATCCGAGCCATTGGCTGCGAGATGGTCGAGCAGCTCAACGAAACCGGCCTCGTCAACATTCCCTTGCTGATCGAAGGGCGTGACAATCGCCGTGATGATCGAACCCAGCGACGTGGTCACAAGAGATTCTCAAGGCCGACAAGCGGCGAGCTCGGCAGGCTGCCAACGCGGCGAATCGCGAGCAGCACGCCGGGCATAAACGAAGAACGGTCGAGCGCGTCGTGACGAATCGTCAGCGTCTCCCCCGTACCGCCGAGGATTACTTCCTGGTGAGCGACAAGACCGGGCAGGCGAACCGAATGGATCGGTACATCCTCTCCACTGGAACCTTTCATCAGCTCAGCCGTGCGAGCAGCAGTGCCGCTCGGGCTGTCGAGCTTCTTGTCGTGGTGGAGCTCGACGATCTCTGCCGATGGCATAAGCGCTGCGGCTTCGGCGGCAAAACGCATCATCAGCACGGCGCCGATCGCAAAGTTGGGTGCGACGAGGACGTTGGCGCCGCTCAGCCCGCCCAGCTCTGCGAGGTCAAACCCTGTGGTTCCAATCACCACGTGAACGCCGGCTGCAACCGCTTCGCGCGCGTTGGGCAGCGCGCTTTCAGGCTGCGTGAAGTCAACCAGCACGTCGGCGTCAGCGAGCACCTCGGCTACGGAGGTACCCAAGGCAGGGTCGGCGCGCCCAGCGAGCGTCATACCGTCGGCGCCCTCAACCGCTTCGCAGACCGCCGTGCCCATTCGGCCGGCGGCCCCGGCAACGGCGACCCGGATCGGGTCTGCTGATGCCGGTCCGTCAGTACTCATGCCGATTCCTTAGTCGCGGCCACCGCGGCGATGGCGGGGGCGGTCTGAACCGCCGCCGTCGCCACCGTTGCGCTCACGGCGTTGTCCGCCGCCACCACCGCCGGAAGTGGCCGCAGCCAGTTCGTCGGTGCTCTTGCCGGCAATCGATGGGTCGTCCGAAAGGCGCAGGCCAATCCGGCCACGCTCACGGTCAACTTCAACGACGCGGACCTGAATCTCATCGCCGCGGGAGAGGACGTCATCAACATTCTCGACGCGCTCACCTGGTGAGACGTTCGAGATGTGGAGCAGCCCATCCGTTCCCTTGGCTAGTTCGATGAAAGCGCCGAAGGTAGTCGTCTTGACGACCTTGCCGGTGAACTCGTCACCAACTTCGACCTCCTTCATCATCGTTGTGATGCGATCGCGCAGCGCTTCACCGAGCTCGCCGTTCGATGAGTAGATCAGCACCTGACCTTCGTCGTTGACGTCGATCTGCGATTCGAACTCCTCGGCGAGGCCGCGAATTGTTTCGCCACCCTTGCCGATCAGCATGCCGATCTGTGACGGATCGATCTGGACCTGGATGATCCGCGGCGCGTAAGGAGACATCTCCTCGCTTGGGCTCGAGATAACGGCGTCCATCTGACCGAGAATGTTGAGACGGGCTTCCTTGGCCTGCGTCAAAGCGTCCTTGAGGATCTCGAAGGTCACTCCCGTGATCTTGATGTCCATCTGCAGCGCCGTGATCCCCTCGGTCGTACCTGCAACCTTGAAGTCCATGTCGCCGAGGTGATCCTCAACGCCAGCGATGTCGGTCAGCACGATGTAATCGTCGCCTTCCTTGATCAGGCCCATCGCGATACCGGCGACCGGTGCCTTGATCGGCACACCTGCCTGCATCAGCGAAAGTGAAGATCCGCAGACCGACGCCATCGACGACGAACCGTTCGACTCAAGGATGTCTGAGACGACGCGGATCGTGTACGGGAAGGTCTCAGTGTCAGGGACAACCGGAACCAGCGCCCGCTCAGCGAGCGCACCGTGACCGATGTCGCGGCGCTTAGGGCCACGCATGAAGCCTGCTTCACCGACCGAGAATGGCGGGAAGTTGTAGTGGTGCCAGTAGAAGCGATTCTTCTCTAGCCCGAGCGTGTCGAGCCGCATCTCTTCTTTCAGCGTGCCGAGCGTAGCGATCGAAAGCGCCTGCGTCTGGCCGCGCGTGAAGAGCGCCGAACCGTGCGTACGTGGAGTTACGCCAACTTCGATCGAGATGTCGCGGATCTCCTGTGCGTCACGGCCGTCGGGGCGCTTCTTGTCAACAGCGATGCGGTTACGGATCGTTGCCTTCTCAAGCTTCGAGAAGATCGTCTGCGCGGTCGCCTTCTTGTCGCTGTAGTCGGCATCATCGGGGCTGCCGGCGTACTCGGCGACGATTGCGTCGCAGACCGCGTTACTGGCGTCCTGGCGAGCAAGCTTGTCCTCAACCTGGGTTGCGGCGTCGAGATCGGCGCCGTGCGAGGCGCGGACTTTCTCAACGAGCGACTCGTCAAGGCTTGGTGCCTCGAACACGATCTTCTCGCGGCCTGCCTTCTCGCGCAGCTCATGCTGGAGCGCGCAAAGCTTCTTGATCTCGCCGTGAGCGATGTCGAGCGCGTCAAGGATCTCGTCCTCACCGATCTCTGTAGCTCCGGCCTCAACCATCAAGATCGCCTCTTCAGTTCCGGCGACGACGAGGTCTAGCTCGCAGCCGTCAAGCAGTGACTCTTCGGTCGGGTTGATCACGAACGATCCGTCGATCTTGCCGATTCGAACCGAACCAACAGGAGTCGGAAGTGGAACCTGCGAGATCATCAGCGCCGCTGAGGCACCGTTCATCGCGAGGATGTCGTACGGGTGAACCATGTCGACGCTCAGTGGCATTGCCACTAGCTGCGTCTCGTAGTGCCAGCCCTTCGGGAAGAGAGGGCGGATTGGACGGTCGATCATCCGTGCCGTCAGCGTGCCCTTCTCGCCTGAGCGACCTTCGCGCTTGAAGAACGAGCCCGGGATCTTGCCCGCGGCGTACATCCGCTCTTCAACGTCAACGGTTAGGGGGAGGAAGTCGACGTCGCGCAGGTTGCCGACGGTCGCTGTGCAGAGAACCATCGTGTCGCCTTGGCGGATTACGACGGCTCCTCCGGCCTGCTTGGCCATCTTGCCAGTTTCCAGCGAGATTTCAGTGCCGCCGATCTCAGCCGAGACCGTGGTCACAGTGTTGGTAGTCATTTGGTGTTGTACTCCTCATCAAGGC
>Ga0194063_10002357_pt1 | contig 11811 bp, 11 predicted proteins | sample SepL3720m_MetaG_FD_155459 | JGI IMG/M metagenome (GOLD analysis project Ga0194063, IMG submission 155459) | Anoxic zone freshwater microbial communities from boreal shield lake in IISD Experimental Lakes Area, Ontario, Canada - Sep2016-L373-20m | ecosystem: Environmental > Aquatic > Freshwater... | reverse complement strand
TATCTAATTTTAGATATTTCATCCTCTCAATATTTTGTTGAGGTAAATACACATAAGTCGCAAAATTCTAATGTTTTTTTTGGTTTACGATTTGCTTCTTTTGTTTCTTTCTTCATTAATTTAAACAGATAATTACATAAATTGACCAATTTCTTCCAATGCTAGTTTTTCTATATCTTCATTAACATAAAATGCTCTATAAAAATTGAGTGTTCTTCTCAAAACTTCTTGTACCTTATATTTGGGCGTCCGTCATAACAATAATTTAGCCTTGGTATTGTCAAGCAATAACAATCCTGCTTCATGCATTTTATCATTGGTTTCTGGTTTAACTTCATATGCTCACTTTCATAATATTTCAATTGCTTGGGTAACGATATCTATCACTTTGAGTGTGTCACTTACATCGGGTCAGAAGTTATATGCTCATAGATATTTATTATCGTCAAAAAGTTTTGTTCAGATAATCAGATAACCGAATAAAGCTTCCAACATATATTGTCGAGGTCTTACTGCATCAGGGTTTCTAAGGGTTAATGTTTCTCATTGCATGATAGACCTTACGATATCTGGTATCAGTCTATCTTTGGACCAATCACCCCCTCATATTACATTTCCCGCTCTTACTACAGCTACTTTTTTGTTTTCTTCTGAGAAGAATGATTTGGTATATGAAGCTATTGCAAGTTCGGCCATAGCTTTGCTACTGCTGTAAGGGTCGTGTCATCACAATCTGTCATTTTCTCTATATGGTCGTATCCATTCTTTGTTTTCGTAGACTTTGTCTGTTGTTATAAGTACTGCTCATTTGATACATGCCTTAGTTCTTATCATCTCTAATACTGTTGTCGTTCCCATAGCATTAGTCCTGATGGTATAGACTGGGTCTTTATAGCTATCTCTTACTATTGGTTGAGCCGCGAAATGAAATACCATCTCTGGTTGATAGGTATCAATCGTCTCAGACAATAATTTTATATCCGTAATATCTCCAAATATTTGTGTAATTTTTTCGTTCAATTTGAATGCGGTGAATAGGTTTGGTTGTGTATGTGGTTCTAGGGCATAACCTATCACTTTTGCTCACATACTATGAAGCCATAGCGCTAACCAGCTTCATTTGAAACCTGTTGATCAGGTCAATAAAATTGTTTTTCATTTGTAGAAGTTTTTCATCGCAATTATTTGGTAATTTTTAAAATATTATCTATTATGATATTTTTATCTAAACCATTTTGATCTCTCATATATTCTTGATCACCTACTAATACTGGAAATGAATCATTTATACCAAATCTTTTGAATGTAATGCCAATTTTATTTTCTGCTAGTATTTCTGCTATTGTGCTTCCTAATCAGCCTATTATTGTATGCTCTTCAATTGTAAAAACAGCTTTCTTTCATTTGACGCATTCCAAAATATATTTGCTTCCTATGGGTTTTATCATTGGAATACTTAGTAATTGAACACTTATTCAGTTTTCTTTTAAATTTTCCACAATTATTTTTGCAGATTGTAATATGTTCCCTGTCACTATTATTAGAATTTCTGTTCCTGGTTGTACTTCTATAGGTTTAGAAATATCTTTTTCAGTTAAATCGTCTATATGTATATCAGTTTCTCCTCATTTATTAAGTCTCATGTAAAAAGGTCCCTTATTATCCAATATATATTTCATACATTTTTTTGCTTCTATCTTATCTGCTGGAGCTAATATCTTCATGTTTGGTAATCATCTCATTACATTTATATCTTCTATTCCATAATGTGTAGATCATGCCGTACCATAGGCAAATCATCATCAAACTCATATTAAATTTACATCTACATTTTGATAACAAACATCAACTCTGATTTGTTCATAGCATCTCATTGTTACAAAAGGTATTATAGAAAAACAAAATACCTTTTTTCATGTTAATGCTAAGCCTACAGCTATTCCAATCATGTTTTGTTCTGCTATTCATACATTTATGAATTGGTTGGGTAGCTTAAGTGCAAATTCATCTACTACAGAATATCATAAATCACCAGTCAATAGATAGACATTAGGGTTTTTTGATGTATATTCAAATAGTTGATTTATTACTGTGTTTCTCATGGTTTTATAGATTATTAAACGCTAAATTGAATTGCTCGTTATCTGGTGTTTTATAGTGTCGGTATATAGAATTTTCCATTGTACCCATTCATTTTCCCTTTATTGTGTTTGCTATTATCACGTTTGGTTTTTCTGATGATAGTTCTTTCCATCCATTTTCAATATTATTGAAATCATGTCAATCTACTTCTATTGTGTTCCATCATAAATCACTCAAAACTGTGTGTAGTTTTGGTATTGCTATTATTTTATTGGTTTCTCCAAGTCCTTGTTGTCTGTTTCTATCAATAATTAAAATTACATTTTGTATTTTTTTTGTTGCTATAAATAATAAAGCTTCTCGTATAGATCCTTCGTTTAATTCACCATCTCCTATGATTATATAAATGTAATTATCTTTTAGTGATAACGCCATTCATGCTCAAATTGATAAACCGTGTCATAATGATCATGCTGTTGCATCCACTCATTCCATTGATCATAGGGTTATGTGTCATCCAAAACGACTTCAATTTTGGCTATATGTATTTATCAAATTCTCTTTTTCTATCTTTCACAATTCTGCCAATGTTGCATATAATGATGATCAAGCATGCCCTTTACTGAGAATAACCTTATCTCCTTTTTTTATTTCTTTGAAATAGATATATGTTAGGATGTCTACTACAGAAAAAGCACTTCCAATATGAGGGCTTTTTGACTTTACAATCATCTGTAATATTGTTTTACGGATGTTTTTTGCTTTTTGAATAAGATCCATGCTATACATAAGTGTTGTAAATATATCTTAATTTAGATTTTAACAGTTATTTGTTATACTTCATCTTTAGAAAACATACCTCTGTATTTGTATTTCATTCTGACGCTTCGCTAAATCTATTATATCACGCAATATTTTCTAATAATAGTGGTATTTTTTTTTCATCTATAAATGATTCTTTTCTATATAATTCTATAGCCCTAGTGTTGTTTGATAATACCCTCAAATAAAGATTCTTTATTTTCATTTTTTCGTATGCAAATTTTATTAAAGACACCAAAGAATTGGTCATTATTCCAGGTCATTTTTTTATTCATCTTAATACGTTGTCTATTTCACAACTTTCACTATCTTCATCAAAAGAATATAATCATATGTGTCCTATGAAATCTCATTCTAAATTTTTTACGAAAAATAGAAGTCTTAAATCATTTTTTATTATTGCCTTGTCCAATCGTCTTCCTGTGCCTTCGTATGTGACTGGAGTCCGATCGAGATATGCATATAATGCGTTGTTTCTCCATTCCATTAACCATTGTGTTATTTGTGTGTTTCCTGAAAAGCTTTCATTGATTGGTTCAAGTGTCCCTATTTTTACACCTTGTTCATCTTGTATATCAACAATAGTATTGTTTTCTTTAATTTCATGAATAATTTTTTTTGCCGTATCTATATAATTTGTCATCTGATATTAATAAAAATAAATAAAATAATTTATTTTAATATGTCTTTCAATACATCAATGGTATATTGTAATTGTTCTTCAGTTAAATTATATCCACTTGGTAAATTGATTCAATTTTCAGCAACCAAATTAGCATTTGGATTGATTTTTTTGTGGATATCTTCTTTTTCTGTAAAATACGCATCTGATTTACTTAATTGAGGGAAAAATGGTCTTGTATCTACTAATCTTTCCTTAAGTCTTTTTCTTAGTTCATCTCTATTGATTTTTATTACTTTAGGATCTATTACTATGCTACTCATCCATCCATTAACCCTAGTGTTTTCATCTTGACAATTTAAGCTGACTCCAGGTATGTCTTTCAATCACCTTTTGTATATATCTAATATTTCTAGTTTTCTTTTTACAATTTCTTCTATTCTTTCCAATTGTGCTAATCATAATGCTGCACAGATATTGGGCATTTTATATTTATATCCTACCTCTAATATACGAAATGATCCATCTGGGTTTCTTCAATGATCGTTTAAAAATTGTGCTCTTTCGAACATCTCTTTATTGTTTGTTACCAACATTCATCATTCTCATGTTGTCATTATTTTAGCTCCTTGAAAGCTGAAACATGCAAAATCTCAAAAGCTTCATGCTTTTTTTCATTTATATAGTGTTCATAGGGCAGGTGCTGCATCCTCCACGACAAATAAGTTGTGTTTTTTTGCTATTTCCATAATTTTGTCCATTTCTGGTGTGTTTCAATAATTATAAACTGGCATAATAGCTTTTGTTTTTGGTGTGATGTTTGCTTCAATTGCATCAGCCAAAATGCATCGGGTTTTTTGATCTACGTCAACAAATATCGGTTTTGCTCCAACATACCTTACAGCACTTGCTGTTGCTCATCGTGTAATGTCTGGAACCAATACTTCATCATCTGCTCATATTCATAATGCTGCTAATGCTAAATGTAATGCTCACGTACAAGATGATGTACTCAATACATATTGAGTTCAAATATACTCTCCAAATTTTGATTCGAATCTTTTGATGTATCAACTTCGGTTTTCATTTCGTCAGTTTATGACGGCATCATTTACATAGTCTATTTCCAATTGTGTTATTGATGGACCTGCAGTAAGAATTAGTTTTTCTGGTTTGTACATTTTTTTTAAAAAATTAATATATAAAAAATGGTTATTTTCGTATTTTTCGAGGAGCTTTTCATGTGCTCCATAATTCTTCTAAGTAATTTCTGTTTTGTAGAGTATCCATAGCAAACCAAAATCATGTATGTTTATATGCCATAAGTTCGCCATCTTTTGCTATATTTTCTATCGGCGTTTTTTCAAAAGGTGTAGAATCTCATTCTATATAATCTATAATTTTCTTATTAACAACCATAAATCATCCGTTTATCCAATGATCCTCATTATCTTTTTTTTCTGAAAAATTTGTTATTTGGTTTTCATCTAGTCACAATTTACCGAATCTTCATTCTGGTATTATCGCTGTTAAAGTTGCTAATTTTCAATGAGATTCGTGAAATTTTACTAATTCGGAAATATTTATATCACTTAACCCATCTCCATAGGTCAACATAAAAGTATCTCATTCTATAAATTCTTTTATTTTTTTGATTCTTCATCAAGTCATTGTATTGTCTCAGGTATCTACAAGTGTTACCTTCCAATCGTCTGTATGATTATTATGAACAGTCATATTGTTGCTTTTTATATCTATTGTTATATTGTTGTTGTGGAGAAAATAATTGGAAAATCGTTCTTTAATCATATATCCCTTATAGCCTAAACAGATAATAAATTCATTAAATCCATAATAGGCGTATCATTTCATGATATGCCATATGATTGGTTTTCATCAAATTTCTACCATTGGTTTCGGTTTAATAATTGTTTCTTCAGATAATCTGGTTCCAAGTCATCAGGCCAACATTACTACTTGCATCAGGAAATAGTTATGAATAAAAAATACAATTATCTTGTTATTATTTTTGAGTTTGTAAATGATTTTATTCATGCTTCTCATAGCTCTTTGCCGTATCATGTGTTTTTAATTCATCCATAAGGCAAAAATGCGTAACTAGTAACTACTTTATCTATAAAAACGTTGCTTACCTCAATTTTTTTAGCTATCAATAGTTTGTCGTTTTCATTGTCTCCGAATATGCTACATCATAATCAAAATCTACTATTATTTATTAAAGAAATAATTTCTTCAATGCTTTGTGCTTTGCTTATAGCTGCAACAGGGCCAAAAGTTTCTTCATCAAATGTTCTCATGCCAGGAATGATATCTGCTAGTGCGGTTGGTAAATAATAATTTCCATCTATTGATGCTTTTTTTCATCAGACGAGAAGTCTTGCTCCTGCATTTATATCATCTTGCACTTGCTTATCTATATATACCACAGCTGATTCTTTTGCAAGAGGTCAAATATCTACATTTTCATCAAACGGATCTCATATTATCATTTTTTCTATAGCAGTAGTCAATTTATTACAAAACTCTTCATACATAGATTCTATTACGATAAATCTTTTTGATGAGTTACATTTTTGTCCGTGATTCGAAAATCTACCTTTTATTGCTGAATCAATTATTTTGTCTATATTGCTTGTTTCAAGTACGACAAACGCATCGTTTCCTCATAATTCTAAAATTGAGGGTTTGAGATATCTTCCAGCAAATGATCAAATCAATCTGCCAGCATCTTCAGATCATGTGATATTTACTCATCTTATATTGTCATTACTAATGATGGTTTCTGTATATCTATGGTCGATAAAAAGATTTGTATATACTCCTTCAGGAAATCATGCAAGACGAAATAATTCTTCTATTTTTTGGGCAACTTGAGGAACGTTGGATGCATGTTTCAATACCACAGTATTACCCGCCATGATATTGGGAATTGAACTCCTAAGTGCCTGATTAAAAGGATAATTCCATGGTATTATCGAAAAAATCACACCCAATGGTTCGTAAATGATCTGTCATTTTAATCCATCTTCTTCAAATGATTTTGGTTGTAATAATGATTCTCCTTTTTCTGCAAAATATCTAACATTACCTATGGATTTAGTGACATCTCCTTTAGCATCTCTATAAAGCATTCACATTTCTATTGTATCTAGCCTTGCTAATTCATCTATATTAGCCTGCATTACATCTCATAACTTATACATAAGCCCTCTTCTATATTCAAATGTGGTGTTTTTCCAATCAGAAAATGCTTTATGGGATTTAGATATTTTATTATTCAGTTCGTCTAAAGTTAAACTATTTATTTGGAAAAGACACTCTCATGACAATGGACTTACAGAACAAAATTTCATATCAAATTGTATAAATTAAGATAAAAATATATTTAGACTCTTTTTAAAAAAAATGCAAAAATCCTTTCAGCCGCTTTTCAATCCCACATCTCTGGTATCGTTCATGTTTTGTATTTTCACTCCAAAATATCATTAATAAGTAAATCTATTTTGATGAAATCATTTCCCACCAAGGTACTTGTTCCAATCTCAACAGTAATAGGTCTCTCAGTGTTTTCTCTCATGGTAAGACAAGGTATCTGAAGCAATGTTGTTTCTTCTTGTATTCATCAGCTATCTGTAAGTACAAACTTAGAATTTTTAACTAATTTAATAAAATCTAGATACCCAAGTGGCTCAGTGATAATTAGATTTTTGTTACTTTCTAAGTTTGATAATAAACCAAGTCATTCAAGATTTTTTCTTGTTCTAGGATGAATAGGAATGATTAGCTTAATTTTTTCTGAGATTTTATTAAAATAATCAACTATTTTTGTCAAAGTCTGAGGATCATCTACATTTGAGGGTCTATGAATAGTTATAACTCAATACGTATCTTTTTCTACATGCAAAGTATCCATAATAGTGCTCTTTTCGATATTATCCAAGTTATGAATGAGGCAATCTATCATTACATTTCACACAAGATAGACTCATTCTTTTTTTCATTCATTGAGAAGGTTTGTTATACCAGATTTTTCTGAAACAAACAATAAATCTGACAACCTATCTACCACAATCCTATTTATCTCCTCGGGCATAGTCATATCAAAGGATCTTAATCATGCTTCCACATGGATAACCTTGACTCCATGTTGTTTCGCAGTAAGTCAACAAGCAACAGTAGAATTTACATCCCCCACTACGAGCACATAATCAGGTTGTTCTTGTAATAGTACAGCATCAAAAGCAATCATAATATGGCCTATTTGTTCAGAAACTGATCATCAGTGAATATTTAGATTAATATCTGGATAAGGTAAACCCAAATCTTCAAAAAATCTATCTGACATATTCTTATCATAATGCTGTCCCGTATGGATAAGCTTATATTCAATTGCGGGATGCTTCTTTATCTCATTAATGATAGGTGAAATCTTCATAAAATTAGGTCTTGCTCAAGCAATAATAAGAATTTTCATAAATATAATTATTTAAACAGCTAAATATTTCTTTGCTATGTTTGTCCAAGAAAGTTGTTGTTCTACAAGCGTTCTTCATCTTTTTCACATACTAATCATTTCATCCTTATTTTCAATTAGGTATTTGATTTTTTTATACAAATCATCTACATCTCATTGTTTGTACAATAATGCATTATGATTGGATATCCTAAGTTTAGTTCATATCTTATCATTAGCGATAAATGGGACATTACATGCAGCACCCTCCACCATACTTACCGATTCTTGCAATGGCCAAACACCTATATCGCTTGCAGAATAATATGCATATAATTCAGTATTTTTAACAAAATCCACATAAATATATTTTGAAGCAAAATTCTTGGTATATTCTTTCATTTCATTAACCAAATCTTGGGGCCCAGATCATATAACAATAACATAGACATGAGCAAATTCTTGGATAATTTTGGCTGTCGCTTGTATTAAAAGATCATATCATTTATCTTTGAGAAGTTTTCAGGTATAGATAAGCACTATAGCATCATGAGGAATATTATATTTTGTTCTGATGTTTTCTCTTTGAGATTGATCAAACCTAAAATTAGAAACATCAGTTCATAAGGGAATAAATTCAATCAATTTGTCTTTGATTCCATAGAATTTATTAATGACATACTTCGTTTCTTCTTGCACAGCGACAAATTTATCAACCCTCCTTTCCAAAAATCTGGAAAAAAACAATCTAAAGAAAAAATAGAATATTTTTTTGATTGCCAATCATTGGTTCATGATAGACATAAGATTACTATCAAAGCACACCAATTTAAAAGTATATTTATTTTTTAATTTTGCTACTTTTACAGCATTGATGCTTGCAACTCAATTTACTATAATAATATCCGGTCAGAATTTTTTGATATTTTTTTCAATATGTTCAAAAGAAGCTCTATTGAATATCTCAAAATTCAATTTCTCCCTTTGTGTAGGTATTCATTCTTCTATGGTAAATCAAATTTTTTGTTGCCTTGGTCACAAAATTTTTCATGAGGTAGTTTCATAATCAGGGAAAGGATAATAATGATCTGAAGTTAAAACTAAAACATCATGTCATTGTTTGATAAATTCCTTAGCTATGAAGGTTTCGCTATAGCCAATCATCGGTTGGAAATAGTCGACTATGATAAGAATTTTCATCTGATATCAGTGATTACATAATAAATTTATCTTCCTATTCATGTATATAAGACACCCATATCCATAAGAGCATGCTTATCCAGACAATTCCTTCCATCAACGATGACTTGGAGATGTTTTCGCTTTTCTATAGGCAATTGTTTAAATATTGTATGATCAGTAGCGATGATGACCGCTTCACAATCAGCCAAAAAACTATCAATGTCTTTATGGGTAGATATATCTAGATTATAGGGTTCGAATATTCTCAAATCTGACTCATATTCTTTGATAAGCATTTCTTTGATTTTCAATGCAGGACTTTCTCTCAGGTCCGAGATATCTCTTTTATATGACAATCACATAAGTCACAATTTTGTTCATTTTACGGATTTATTCACTTTATTTAATGCATGGACCAATTTTTCTATCGTATATTCAGGCATACTATTGTTTACCATTCTAGCTGTTCTCAGAAATTTATGATCAAATCATGCTTTTTTTGCTCTTTCAATCAAATAATAAGGATCTACTGCTATACAATGTCCTCATACCCCACATCCAGGATAATGAGCCATAAAGGCAAACGGTTTATTGCTCGCTCATTTGATTACATTGATAAGATCTATTCACAATTTATCAAAAGATTTTGCCAATTCATTTACATATGCGATATTGATATCACGAAAAGTATTTTCAATGATTTTAGTTGCTTCAGCTTCCTTGATAGTATTAGTTTCATTGACCTCTGCCTGCAAAAAACTTCTATATACATCTGCCAGTCTTTTGCATCATTCCTTGGTCAATGCTCAGATATTACGATTAATATTATAGACATTCCATTTTTGATCACCAGGATTTATTCTTTCTGGACAATGTGCCAGTTCAAAATCTACACCTCATGTCATTCATGTAGACTGAAGTATAGGCAGCACCACTTCTTCACACACTCAAGGGTTAATAGTTGATTCTATAATAACTGAACATCATGGTTTCATAAAAGGCAGTATATAATTACATGCTCAAATGATAGGTCAGAAATCAGGGTTATATTGTTCATCAATAGGTGTAGGGACACAAACAATAAATATATCTGAATCTGACAATATCTCAGGTTTTTCAGACACTTCAAATTTTACGATTTTCATATCATCTTTCGCCAACTCATCATCGATAGGACATATTCAATTTCTAATTTTATCAATGAGTTTACTACTCACATCAAATCAACAAGTAGTATACTTTCATGATTTTGCTATAGCACAAAGCAGTGGAAATCATACGTATCAAAGTCATATAATAGCAATTTTTTGCATCTTTATTTTTACAATATAAAATATTAAAAAAAACAATCATTATAATAAATTATTTTTTGTATGCTTAGGTATATAACATATAAAATTATTTCATCGACGTCAAATAAATATATTCACGACAGAAAGAATAAATTTATATATTATCAATGGTAATTTTCCAGACAATTTGGTATATATTTTATTATTTAAAAAAGGTATATATTGATAAAAATAAGTTTTTATTTTCGGTCTTGGTAAAAACATTGAACCGCATAATTTTTGTATTTCTCTTCTTGTAAACGAATAGACAAAATTTCATGAGGGTTCTATCTGACATACCAATCAACTTTTTCTTAACAACCTCATAACTCGACTATCTTGAGCTTCCATAAAGAGGATTCATACTTTAGCAACTCTCAACATTTCATAGATTCCAAGTATTGGTCTAGGAAGATGATGAAGTCATGCTCTAACTATAACATAATCAAAACTATTGTTTGAATATGACAACTGTTCAGCATTTTCTACCTGTACATCGATATTCGGATTCCTTTCCTTGATTTTTCTGCAAGCCATTTCAGACAAATCCGTAGCAGTTACTTTAGCTCATTTCTTATGCCGAAAATCTGCATCATATCAGCTTCATGCGCAAATAATTAATATCGTTTTTCATTTTAAAGAAGTTCATATTAGAGAATATCATTCTTCTAGAGACAATTTTCATAAAAATTTCTGAAGATCATTTTCTTTTTCAATAACATTTACATCTTTTCGTTCGTTATTCATATTATTTTTTTGTTGTAGAATAAGTTGATTTATATCCATATTATTAATTATACATATAAAAATTATCTTTTCTTACAAACAAAAACCAAATCTCCACACAAAAGTCATGGCCACCAAGTTCTCAAATTACATAACAGTCAAGAATTGGTAAAAGCGGTTATTTCAAATCAAGATTCAATCAATAAATTTTTTAAAGTAGAATAAGTGAAATTATGCAAAATCCCTCATTGCCAACCTATCGCATTATTAAATGTTGGTAAATTACCAAATAGAAGTTGTAATCTTCTAGGTAAGAAAGCCAAATTCATTGTATGTAAAATAAATACTCATCATGGTTTTAATTTTTTATATATCTCATTTATAAAATGATAAGGATCAAAAAGATATTCAATAGTTGAAATATTTATTACTATATCTTGAGTTCAATTATCTATTTCAACCAAATCATCATTTAAATTTTTTTCAATTAATTTTGCAGTATCATTTTTATGTGGAATTATTTTTCATAGATTATAGTCGGATATATCCATTCCGGTATAGTTATAATGTCA
>Ga0194063_10002356_pt1 | contig 11812 bp, 9 predicted proteins | sample SepL3720m_MetaG_FD_155459 | JGI IMG/M metagenome (GOLD analysis project Ga0194063, IMG submission 155459) | Anoxic zone freshwater microbial communities from boreal shield lake in IISD Experimental Lakes Area, Ontario, Canada - Sep2016-L373-20m | ecosystem: Environmental > Aquatic > Freshwater >... | reverse complement strand
TCAGCGCACGGTCAAGCTCCTGCGCTGGTTGAGAGCTTCCCTCACGCGTGAGGCTCCCTGGGGCGATCTTATCGCAATCCTTAGGCATTCCTATGCTTCTTATTAGCATGCACTTTCAACACCGTTGTCTGCTGGGCACCCGTTTTTAAAAACCAATATATGAATAGAATGATCCTCCCATGCCTTATTGCAGCCTGCCTCTGTGCCTCGGCGCCGGCGCAGGAACCTGCCGCCGCTCTCCCGCCACCGAGGCCTCCAGCGGATGAGTCGGCCTTCGGCGCGAAGATCGCCCGGACGATGACCGACCTGGCGACGAGCACATCCGAGGAAAGGAAGCCGGTGCGCGTCTTGTTCTATGGCCAATCGATTACACGTCAGCCGTGGTCGTCCGCCATCGGAGAACGCTTGAAAAACGAATTTCCCAATGCGGATTTCAGCTTCGACAACCGGGCGATCGGAGGGTTCGGTGCGGAACGCCTGATCAAGACGGCCGCGGCCGACCTCTATCCCGCATATCCGGATCTGGTCATCTTCCATGTGTACGGGGGAGTCGGGGGAGAGCTGGAAGCGATCATCGCCAACATCCGGAAACTGACCACTGCAGAAATCGTTTTAGCCACCCACCACATCGATGCAGGCAATGCTTCAGTTCAAAAGGACAACGATCAATCCTCGCAACTGATTCGGGATCTGGCTGCCAAGTACGACTGCGAATTGGTGGAGGTTCGGGACGAATGGAGGCAATACCTGGCGGATAACCAACTCCAGCCCCAGGATCTCCTCCGGGATATTGTTCATCTGAACGACAAGGGCTGTAAGCTCATGGAAGCCTTGGTCTGGCGGCATCTGCGGTTTGACAAGAAATTTGCCAACCCGCATGCAGGCTGGATCAAGACCGTCCCGGTGCACCCTGCTGCCGACGGCTCGATCAAAGTTAACTTCACTGGCAACCGCGTGGACCTAATGCAGGAACCGACAGACAAGCCGCGGGGAACCGCCCGCATTCTCATTGATGGAAAGCCCCCCTCGGCCAATCCGAAAGCCTACGCCACCACGCGGCCCAGCGAGGCCAGTGCGGTGTGGTGGCCTGCCGTTTACGCGGTCGGATTTCAAAATCCCCCCCTGCTGGAGGATTGGACCTTGAAGTTCACCGAGATCAGAGAGGATGCCAAGAAGTTCAAATACCAAGTGACTGGCAGCAAGACCGGGCCCGATGGCGCGGGCAGCAGCGAAGAGAAATTCGTCTCAAAATCCGGACGCGCCGTGATTGATCCCAATGACTTCGGAATCGAATCCGCACAAAAATACACCAAGAAACCCTGCCCGCCCGGCTTTGAAATCAAGTGGTCGGTCGTGCCGATGTTCCAGGATACCTACAACCCGAAACTGGACCGCCCCACCGTAGTCCAGCTCATCGAGAACGGTCCGCATACCCTGGAAATCATCCCCAACGGAGACGGGGTCGTGCCGGTCAAAGCCATCCGGGTTTTTCAGCCCGAAATTCAGTAAAAATGATTATGAAAAAGCTTACTTTTGTTCTTTCCCTACTTCTGCTCGCGGGAGCCGCGAGTGGAGACGATGCGGCTGCCAAGCGAACTGCCGGCTGGCGGGAATTTCGCGACCGGTTGGCAACAGACAAATCATTGATCCGCTACTACACCTTCGAGGAGGCTGGAGATGTGGTCCCCAATATTGGCGGCGACAAGCGGGGAGAGTTCATCGTTTCTCTCCAAGAACCCTACTTCAACGCCGATCTCCACCCCGGACAGAATACAGATTATACGGGGTGGACGGAGGGACGGTTCGCCGGCAAGCCAGCACTTAGTTTCGGTGCGGCACGCGACAGCGCCACACGATCCACGTTTTACGGCACGCCAAGCGGCGTTCTGACGCTCGAAGCCTGGGTCCGCCCCTATGCCAACGACGGCGGGAAGGCCGAGGCGATTCTGTTCTCCGTCGGCTCGGGATTTGGAGACGGGTGGATTTTGAAGGCGACCTCGGATATCACCTATCTGCGGATCGGACGTCCAAAGAAGGATGGCGGCGATGTGGAGCTGAGCGTGAAGCCGCTCGCGGGGCATGTCTGGCATCAGGTCGTCGCGGTGATAGAGCACCAAACCCTGCGGCTTTATGTGGATGGAGAACTGGCCGGCACCAAAGAATTTAGCGGCGGCTTTACCCAGCCAACAGCGCCAGGTGGGTACTTCGCACAATATCCGGAAGAAGCTCGGGGCGGGCTGAAAATTGGCTCCATCCGCAATCCGGATAACACGCTGCGGTTCGACTGCGATGAGCTGGCGCTCTACAATTGCGCCCTCGCTCCTGAGGATATTCGGGCGCACTTCGTGGTCGGGCAACCGGCGGAATCCGCCGCAGATCAGGTGGTGGCCCATCGTTCGTTGCTGGAGAAACAGGCCCAGATGGACAAGATCAAAATTGAGATCCCTGCGGGAAGCTTTGGCTATTTCCCCGCCGGAAAGCCGGTGGCGCTGACGGTTGGCGTGCCGGCAGGCGTCAAGCTCGCCTCGCCGCTGGCCGTTGAGGTGAAGATTTGCGGCACCGATGGCAAGCCCCGTTTTGAGGGCAAAGAGCGTTTAGCACTCGCTGGCGGCAAGGAGGCGAGCCTTCGCTGGGAGGTGCCCTTCCCTGCGACATGTGGCCTATATCAGATGGATATCCTTCTCAAAGATTCCACCGGCGCTGTCATTGCAAAAAAGAACTATCCGGTCGCGGCGACGGTGCCGGTCTCACCGATGAGCGAGCGGCCCGTCTCGTCCCCCATGGCCGGGCATGAAATCCTTTCGCTCCACAATGAAGACCTTGCGATCGGTGGGCGCACCGAACGCATTATCCCGTATGTTCCAAAGCTCCCCGACGGCGGTCCCGACCTTCAGGGTTTGGATGCTAGAGTTAGCAAAATCCTGAGCCAGGGGCTGGATCTCATGATTTGCGTGACGCCCTACTATGCGCCGGGGCAGCAAGGATCAACGGATCCCACGGAGTTTGAGGCCTGGGTGCGCCCGATCATCGAGCGGTATAAGGGCCGGGTGAAGTATTGGGAGATTCTTAACGAGCCCAATGCCGCTAAAATTACGCCTCCCCAGTATGCCGCGCTGCTCAAGGTCGCCCATCGCGTCATCCGTGAGGTGGATCCGGCGTCCAAGATTGTCGGCCTGTGCGGCGTCGGAGCTTATCCCGAATGGACCGAGGATGTGCTCGCAGCCGGCGGGAGCGGGCTTTTTGACATCTTGGGATTCCACAACTATATCGGCTCGTCGCCGATCAGCGGGTGGAAGCGCGACCATAAGATCGAGCGGGCTCGCGCCGTGCTGACCAAACATCTGGGCAAGGAGATTCCGATCTGGAACACCGAAAGCGGCATTCATCAGCCGCGCCGCGCCGGCGGCCGATCGCTCAACGATGCTGAGCTGCTCGCAAAATACCCGCGCGGCGGCCAGGCAGCAGGGATCACGCTCGTGCCGGCCGATGCCATCACCATGGCGACCGAACATGTCGGCGCGGCCTGGCAGACCCAATCCATCCTTCTCGACTGTGCGCTCGGCGTGGAGCGCTGGTTCGTTCTCATGGGAGCTTCCAACCTCTACCCGCAGCCTCAGCAATTTTCAGGCGTTCCCACGGAAAAGGGGATCGCCTATGCGGCTTTGGCCTCGGTTCTCGGCCCGATGAAATCCACGCACCTCATCCCCATGGACTCCTCCACTGCAGCCGGAGTGCTGGTTACGTCCTTGGAGGGCAGGCACACCGCCGCCTTGTTTGCCGACATCCCGACTAGCAATTCGTTTGCTGTAAAAAAGAATGGCACCTACCGCGGCATGGACTTCCTCGGCAATCCCCTGAAGTGGGAAGCCAAGGATAAACTTCTCACAGTCTCCTTCGGAGCGGAACCCGTTTACATTTTCGACGTTCCCGATGACCTGCATGCGGCCCCGATCTTGAAAGTGAAGAGCTTTCCGGCATTGCTCAGCCCGGGCGCGGCTGCTGAGGGCATCGTGACCATCACGAATCTTTTCTCCAGCCCGCTGACGGCGGAATTGAGCATCGCCTCGGACAAATCCACGGTTTCCTTTTCGAAAGACATTCACCTCGAGCCCGGCAAGAGCTTGGATGTGCCGTTTCGAATGATCGCCGGCGCGCTTCCCCGTGGGGATCATGCCCTGACTCTAACCCTTTCCCAGCAAGGCAAGGAGATCACCGCCACGGAGCAGCAGTTTGCCTCTGAGGGCGTGGCGCAAGGTGTCCCGATGGCGGCCCACGCCATCCATCTCAATGGCGATCTCTCGGAATGGCAGGACATCCCGGAGGAAACTTCGGATACCGCAAGCCATCTCGCCATCGGAAGACCTCCAGTCGGATACTATGATGCCAGCGCCTGGCAAGGACCGAAGGATCTTTCGTTTTCCGTAAAGACAGCCTGGCGTCCGGATGATGGCATCTACTTCTTGCTCACGGTCACCGATGACAAAATCCAGGCAGCGCCTCCCGAGCAGATTGACAGGGCCTTCCTCCAGGACGCCCTCGAGTTCTTCTTCGATGGCCGTTCGCTCAAAGACCAGACCCCTGTCTATTCCTTCGGAGCAGAGCAGACGTTCGTTGTTCCTTCCCTCGGAGAGAGCCTCCAACCCTGCGCGGTCAAGAGCTTGGCGCGCTACGGAAAATCGATCGAGATCGAGACGGTCGGCAAGCGAACCCCCACCGGCTACGTGATCGAAGGCCGCCTCCGTCCAACGAAAAATTCTCCCTTCCACCTCGTGAGCGGCACGCGGTTCGGCATGGACTTTGTCGTTGACGATGCGGGCGAGGCGCCGATGACGAGGAAGGCGCAAATGTGCCTGCACGGTTCCGGCAGCAACAGCAACGATACCTCCAACTTCGGACGCTACTACCTGATGGACACCGCCGCCGCCCCCGTTTCAAACCTGATTCAGAATGCCGACCTCGCGCAGGGAGAAGGCCAGCACGTGCCACAATGGCAATTCACCAAGGGAATCAAAGATCCGGTCGCGGCCGAAAAGGTTGTCGGCGACATCCAGGAAATCGACGGCCGGCGTGCGCTACGAATTTCGATTTCGACCGAGGCCCAGGTTCACTGATGGTGGGCGCAAACTGTTCCGGCAAAGGGTGACACAACCTACGCCGTTTCGTTTCGTCTCAAGGGAAATGTCGAAGGCGAGATGAAATGGCTCGCTGGGAGCGCAGGGGTGTTTTTTGTGGGAGCGGATGGCAAGTGGCTGGGCTGGCATCCGATTGGCAACGCAGGCGCACCCAATGGGGAGTGGGGCACCTACAAAGAAAAGATCGTCACCCCGGCAGGCACCGAGACGATCGGCTTTCGGTTTGAGGTCCTCTCAAACGGCGTCAAGGGTGCCGCCACCTACTTCTGCACCGACATGGTTGTCGGCGAATCGTTATGATCACGCAATCATCGCTGCCATCTTGGAGCTTAAATGAATCTGTGGTTAAGCTTTCTGCGTAATTTATGATGTCTTGGCTGCCATCCAGACGGCCATCGCTCCAGGCTTTTGGTTGTCCCATGCGTAGTAGGGGATAGCCATCAGTTCGGTCTCCTCAAATTCGACCTCATCCGCTCTCGGATAGAGATTTGCATTTGGGATTCGAATTAAGCCCTTCCCCTCTACCACAGCGATTCCTCCTAATAGATTTTGCTCCCAGCGCGAGCTCAGCTTCGCGTCGCCTGGCAGCACCAGGTTGAAGACATCTGTTTTGTGGTTTGCATCTTCCACACAATAAACCAGCGGGCCGCGCTGCAGCGCCAAACGCCCTTGATTCATGATGACCCCAGGGTGCGAGACGATTTTTTCCACTGGCATGTCGAGCTCAAGCTCGACAGCGTCCCCGGAGCTCCACGTCCGATGGATTAACGCATACCCTTTTTCCTCCAGCGCCTCTATCGTTTTGCCCCCGATGCGAATCTCATAGCTGCGGCACCATTCCGGAATCCGCAGGCGCAGGGTGAAGTCCGCAGAGCGATCTGTTTCGACTAGTAATCGGATGTGCCCTTCCCATGGGTAGCGTGTTTCCAGCTTCACCTGCACCGAAGCGCCGGCAATGCTCTGCTGCGTCACTTCGCTCTGCAGGTAGAGATGCACGGCCAGTCCGTCTTCCGTCCTGGAAAAGATATAATTTCCCAACGAGGCCAGCAGGCGAGAGAGGTTGGACGGACAGCAAACACACTCAAACCAGGGCTGGCGATGGTGGCCTCCACGGCTGGCGAGCGGGTTCTCGTAAAAAAACTTTATGCCGTCCTGCGAGACCCCGCTGATGACGCTGTTATAGAGCGCCCGCTCCATGACATCGGCATAGCGCCGGTCACAGTCGATCTGCACCAGGCGGTGGCTCCACATGACCATGCCAACGGCGGCGCACGTTTCGCAGTAGGCGGTTTCGTTCGGCAAATCGTAGTCTTTGGTAAACGCCTCGCCGACACGGGTGCTGCCGATGCCGCCGGTCAGATACATTTTTCGTTTGGTCACGCTCTCCCACAGGGTCTCGCTGGCGGCTAGCAACGAGGGATCGTTATATTCCCCGGCCAGGTCGGCAATCGCCGAATAGAGGTAGACCGCCCTCACCGCATGGCCGACAGCTTCCTTCTGTTCGCGGACGGGAGCGTGGGCCTGATAGTAGCCAAGGTTTCCTCGCCAATCGCGGGGGTCCTTGAAAATGTGCGGGGACTGCCCGCGTTCTTCCACAAAAAACCGGCTCAATTCCAAATAGCGGTTTTCGCGGGTCGCGCGATAAAGCTTCACCAGGGCCAGCTCGATCTCCTCATGGCCGCAGTATCCTTGGATCTTCCCCTCTTCCCGTCCGAAGACGGTGGAAATATAGTCCGCATAGCGGCATGCGACCTCCAGGAGAATCCGTTTTCCGGTGGCTTGAAAATGAGCGACTGCCGCCTCGATCAAATGCCCGGCACAATAGAGCTCGTGGGCATCTTGGAGGTTTGCCCAGCGCTTCTCTTGGTCGATCTGGGTAAAGTGAGTGTTCAAGTAGCCGTCCGGCTGTTGGGCCGAGGCGATTAACGCGACCACTTCCTCCAGCTGCAATGCCAGCTCGGCATCGGGATGGGTCGAGAGGCTGTAGCTTGCGGCCTCCACCCATTTCGCCACGTCAGAGTCCCAAAAAATATGAGGAGCTTCTCCGTTGCCTGGCTGCCATTGCAATTTAAAGGCATCGATCCGTCCGGTTTCTTTACACTGCTGATACTGGTACGGGAGCGAGACGACGCGATTGGTACGCAAGCGATCATTCCAGAAGGAGTCGTCAATATGCACTTCCGTGAAGGGGATGGGATGGTTCATATCCGACATCTATCAGAAGCCTGCCTCACTTGACAATTGGCGAGAACTGGATAAAAAGGGGACAGAACCGACTTATGTTGCAATTGAGTCTGACCTCACCTGCCCGGGCTGAAACTGCCGGGCTCTTTATCTCCTCCGGCCACGGAATTCATCCGGATCGAACCATTCCGACCTACGAGCTCATCTTTGTGAAACGAGGAAGATTAGCGATGGAGGAAGATGGGAGGCGCTTTGATCTTGAGCCAGGACAAACCCTCATCCTGTGGCCGGATCGCCATCATCGGGGAGTCGAACCGTATCAGCGCGACCTCTCATTTTATTGGATTCATTTTTCTCTTGTCCCGACACAGGAGGCACCAGAGAAAAAGGTCGCCATCTCTCAAATGGCCACGCTGGAGCGGCCCGATCGCATGGCCGAGCTGTTCCATCGATTTCTCGGCGAACAGGAAGAAGGCCATGTTTCACCGCATGAGGGGCACCTGCTGCTGTCGCTGATGCTATTGGAAGTCCATCGCTCGCACCATCGGCCCCTCGCGCCTTCGACATCTGGCATGCTAGCTCGCGCCGATAACTATATTTCTGAAAACTTCCATCGCCATATCGGAGCCGGTGATGTCGCCCAATCCCTCCGCCTCAACCCTGACTACCTCGGCCGCATCTACCACCATGCACGCGGGCACACGCTCACCCAGGCCATCCACCGCCGCCAAGTCCGCGAAGCTCTCGCCCTGCTTCGCGATACCACTCTGAACGTCGATGAGATCGCCAGATCCAGCGGCTTCCAAGACCCTCGCTACTTCCGCCGCATTTTCTCCCGCTACCAAGGCGTCAGCCCAATACGTTACCGCAACTTCCATACCCGCATCCACATCAATACGCGATGAAGCAGGCCAAAAACTCACAGCCAGTGACCCTCCTCAGTCCCGGCTGAGCCACTGTCAAACTCACCGATCATGTGCAGCACGCCAGGATGCGTGATAACAAATCGTTCAAAAATAAATGAAAAGAATGTTGACTTACTGAATGCATGGGCTATCTTTCCCATCAGATTAGTCGTACTAATGAAGCTTACCTTTCGAAGCGAATATGCCCTGCTCTCTCTGGTTCATCTGGCCCGATGTCCCGAAGGCGAATTTGTCTCGGTCGAGTCGATCTCCAATGCGCAGGGCATTCCCAAAAAGTTTCTCGAGCAGATCATGCTCCTTTTAAAGCGCGATCGCTGCGTGCGCAGCGCAAAGGGCAATCGCGGCGGATACCAGCTCGCCCGGCCTCCCAGCGAAATCCGCCTCGCAGAAGTCATCCGCCTTTTTGATGGCGCGCTGGCCCCAACAGAATCCGTAAGCACCCACTTCTACGAGCCGACCCCGATCGAGCGGGAGGAAAAACTGGTCAATGTCCTCCGGGATATCCGCAACTACATTTCCGAAAAACTGGAAAAAACAACCATCGAAGACATGATGTAATATTTTTTTACATCAAACCACACTAACCACATAGGAGAAGTATACATTATGATAGAAACCATCAGCATACTGGCCGGCCACAATAAGAACGGGGTGGAGGAGCCGGTCGGGCGGATCGATTTCAAAATGGGGGACATCGTCAGCGTGGTCGGGCCGACGGGGTCGGGGAAGACGACGCTGATCAACGATTTGGAGCTTTTTGCCTATGAGAACACGCCGACCGGGCGCAAGGTCTTGATCGACGGAGTACGTCCGCCGCCCGAGTACGGGGAGGATCCGGCGTTGAACCCGATTGCGCTGATCACGCAGCACACGACGTTCCTTTCGGATTTGCCGGTGGGCGAGTTTCTGGAGACGCACGCGCGGATTCGGGGAGGGGATGTGGCTGGGGCCGTGCAGAACACCCTGGCTTTCGCGAACCAGCTGACCGGGGAGCCGCTGGTGCCGACGATCCGGATGACCGAGCTGTCGGGAGGCCAGACGAGGTCGCTGCTGATTGCGGACGCGGCGATTATCTGCAACACGCCGATCGTCTTGCTGGACGAGGTCGAAAATGCGGGCATCCACCGCGGGCGGGCACTCGAGCTGCTCCGCAGGTATCGTAAGATCTTTATCTTTGTCACACACGATCCGCGGATCGCCCTGCTTTCCGACTACCGGATCGTTCTGCAATCAGGCGGGATTAGCAAAGTTTTGAGGACCGGAGACCACGAGCGCCGGCTGCTCGAAAAAGTCACGCGCATCGACGATACGCTGACGAGCCTGAGAGAAAAAATTCGCCTGGGGGCGGAGCTAAACGAAATGGAAATTGATTTAGGAGGAATCGTATGAAGTTAGCAATATGCGCCGGGCCATCGACGACCGGCAAAACGTCAGTGTTGAGACATATCACGAGCAAGCTGCTCGCAGCCGGAAAGAAGGTTGCCTTCTTAAAAATTGACGTCCAGTTTGCCGAGGAGGACGAGCAGTTCAAGCGGGAGTTCGGAATCCCGGCACGCAAGGTCTATTCCGGCGAGCTTTGTCCGGACCACTGCAATGTCATGGTTCTGGGGGATGCGATCCAATGGGCGCGCAAGGAGGGCTGCGACGTCCTGCTCGTGGAGACGGCCGGGCTCTGCCTGCGATGTTCGCCGTATGTCGACAAGGGCTTCGGAATGATCGTGCTGGAAGCCACCAGCGGAATCAATCTTCCGTTAAAAGTTGGCCCGATGCTCTCGTTGGCCGATGTCGCTGTTGTGACAAAAATCGACCGGGTATCGCAGGCCGAGCGCGAGGTGTTTCGCGCCCGCACTCAGGATGTCGCCCCCTCGGTGAAAATCCGTGAGGTGAATGCGCTGCACGGGATCGGGATCGACCCGCTGGTCGCCCATATTCTGGCCTCGCATACCATTACGTTTGACGAGCAGGACCGGCACGAAAGCATGCTTCTGCGAGGCAACCCGCCGGTCGGAACCTGCACGATCTGCGTCGGCAAAAAGGAAATCGGATGGCAGTCGCATTTCGGCGTCGTCCGAGCCTTGGAAAACCAAACATTTTACCGCGGAGAATAGCTAACAAAAACAACACACACCATCACACTATGAATACTACCATTGAGCCTAAGTCCCAGGTGAGCCTGCCGGGGCTTGATTGCGGGGCCTGCGGCTACGCGACCTGTGACGAAATGAGCGCCCGGCTTGTCACCGAACCGGATTATATCCAGCGATGCATCAACCTCTCGCCCAGCACGCTGAGGCCGGCCGAGCCGCAAAAGAAGGAACCGAAAGGGGAGGCGCCTGCAGCGGCGTGCCAGCCGCTTTGTGGCGGATGTGCCAGCTCGCCGGAGCTCTCAAAAAATGCGTACGCGCCGGACGCGACGTTCGCCGATTCGCTCGGGCGTCCGTTCGATTTTTACCTCGAACATTTTCCCGAAGACCCGGGCCCGCGAGAGATCATGATCCCGCATAACCCGATGCTCACCCGCGAGCTGGACATAAAAGAGGGCGACACCCTGATCGGCCGGCCGCTCGGCATGTCCTGCGGGTGCCCGATCACCCACTGCGGCGTCGCGATCAACGTGGATAAAAAAACCGGCGTGATCGTCTGGTGCGTGACCGGTCCGTTAAACCCGAGGCAAAACGGCTACAAGGATCTCGGCTACTATATCGCCGAGGGCTACGAGGGGATGGTCCACCAAACGCAGGCGGATCTGAAAATCGGCATGCGCTACTTTTTCCAGCCGCGCATGTGCATGCTCCAATGGCGGCATAGCGGGCTGCTGAACTATATCAACCGCACCTCGAAGGGCTATCAAGTCCGCCTGGAGGGGCTTTGGATCGGGTGAGGCCATGAATCGCATCTACGTCGATAACTCGGCTTCGAGCCCGATAGATCCGGAGGTTGCGGAGGCGATGCAGCGCGCGGAACGGCTGGGAGGAAATCCTTCCAGCCTTCACTCCGAGGGGCGCATCGCCCGGGACTTGGTCGAAACAGCCAGATCCCATGTCGCCCGCCTGATCCATGCGGATCCGGAGGAAATCGTCTTCACCGGCAGCGGGACAGAGGCGTGCAATACCGCCATTTTCGGGGTTTTCAAGGGCCGCCCGATTTCGCTTGGCGAGCATCTCATCGTCTCAGGCGTGGAGCATCCTGCCGTTCTTGAGCCTTGTGTGGTGCTGCGGAAAAGCGGCGTCAAGGTCACGGTGCTCCCCGTTAATGCTCAGGGCCTAGTCAGCCCGTCGGACGTTGCGGAAGCCCTGCGGCCGTCGACCCGGCTCATCGCCGTCCAGGCCGCCAACAACGTCGTCGGCACGATCCAGCCGATCACCGAAATCGGACGTCTTGCAAAGGCTCACGGAGCGCTGTTCTTTAGCGATGCGGTCCAGGCGACGGGCCGGATTCCGATCAATGTCCGGCAGCAGGACATCGATCTGCTTTCGTTATCCGCTCACAAGTTTCACGGGCCGAAAGGCATCGGGGCGCTCTTTGTGCGTCAAGGGGTTGAGATCGAGCCGCTGATTTACGGCGGTGGAC
>Ga0194063_10002355_pt1 | contig 11819 bp, 11 predicted proteins | sample SepL3720m_MetaG_FD_155459 | JGI IMG/M metagenome (GOLD analysis project Ga0194063, IMG submission 155459) | Anoxic zone freshwater microbial communities from boreal shield lake in IISD Experimental Lakes Area, Ontario, Canada - Sep2016-L373-20m | ecosystem: Environmental > Aquatic > Freshwater... | reverse complement strand
TTACTATACTCGTATTCTTTCATTGCACTGCTTTCCGTTGCTAAAATCACTGATCCAAACATGCAAAAGGTAATGTTTTATTGAGGGCAGCACTTATTGTGGCCCAGTCACTATCTCCCTACCGGTTATAACACGCAAAGAGCGGAGGGGGTCCAGCAGGCCTGCTAACAGTAGATGGTAGCCAGCCCAAAAATACCTTTTTTCCTGTAAATAACACTGTCCAAGCCTGGCATTCAGTATGGCCTTGCGTTGCCTTATGGTTGAAACTGGATAGGGGTGTCTTTTACGGGCGGCCTCAAGAATCTTGAAACCGTTTTTCCAACGCTCCATTGTTCTGTTATTGCTGATACTGCCACCATGCCTACGATATTTCCACAAACACTCATCAATGTAGCCAATGCGAGTTACTTCGGCGATTCTTATAGCATAATCATGATCCTGTGCTGAGCGGAGCGATTCGTCTAGAAAACCAACTTTATCAAACACAGAACGACGGAACAGAGAATTTGACGGTACATTGTAACAACTACTCAGCAGCACCTGCTCAGGCCCACTTGGTGGAGAGTGGTTGCCATAAAGCATCTTACACACTTCTTTACCATTTTCATCAATATACATGCCGTTGGAGTACACAAGACCGAAATCCGGGTTGTTCTCAAGAAAACGCATCTGCTTTTCGATCTTGTCTGGTACAAACAGATCGTCACTGTCAAGGATACCCAGATATTCTCCTCGGCTTTGGCGTAACCCAAGGTTGATAGCCGCAGATTGTCCTTTGTTAACTCGGCCGGGATGCTCTAGTATGGTGAGGCGCTCGCCGAAGCTCTCCAGTACCGTGCGAGAACCATCTTTGCAGCCGTCATCAATAATGATCAGTTCAATATTCGGCCAGGTCTGATTCAGTACGCTTTGAATAGTCTCATCAATATATCGTTCCTGATTGAAACAGGGGATAACAACGCTGACAAGTTCGGCGACGGTATGGGGAGGAATATTTGTCATTAGTTATTGTACCCTCTTAATTTCGTTTTTACCCAGGACTGTATTCATTGCGTACTGAAGTAAATTCCCCTTAACTATTTCTGAACAACTAAAATTTTCATTTTCAAGAGAGAATCGATGTAGGCAATTGGGAATTTGATCTTTCTTCATTCGCGATGTTCCGAAGAATATATCAACATCTTGTGATAGTGCCTTAAAAAAACTCACCGGAACTCCGACATCAGAATGAGGAAAAGCAAAAGCCCGGGTGCTTACTGGAAAACGTGATGATAAAAATACCATACTCTCTCTGGTCTGACGTATCTGCTGTTCCAGAGTAAGATCCATATAATGTGGGTGATCCACACTATGTGCTCCAATACTGAAACCGTCCTGAATAAGACCCTCTATTTGTTCTGAAGTAAGATACGGTTGGTTGTTTTTCAGATAGCTGTCGAAGCTAAAGTCAAAAACAGCTGCTACCTTCTCTACAAGAGCGGATTGCGAGTATTTGATGGATAACATCGATTTGTAAAAACCGTTGTACGACATACCTTCAATTTCGAAAATATTTCTAACAATAGTATCCTGTTTTTTTGACAAATTAACATTAAAAGTCCCGAGTAACAGGCTGATTTTGTTTCGGTAAAACATTTGTTTATTATCAATAAACGCACTGTTAAGAAAAAAGGTTGCGGGCACATTAAATCGCTTCAGAATCGGTGCTGTTATATCATGACACTCTCGCATTCCGTCATCGAAGGAAATATGAAAACAATTCGGTGGAAGAGCAGTCTCATTCTTAAGCGAATCGCTAATGTCATCAAGCGAAACTGGCGTGGAGTTTTTCATAAACCAAGCCAAATCATCTGTAAAAGCCTTTATGCTACGACAGGCATACACATTTCTGGCATATTTCGGCCTTTTGTCAGTCACAATATGGTAACAGGGCAATAGTGGACTGGCATTCAGCTGAGACAGCAATCCAAAAGGCAGACATCCCAAAAACCCCCTTGCAAACATCTCAAGTGGCATATGAAATCTCCTCTTGGATATTTGCCATAATATCAAGCGGTTTTCGTTCATTTGCCATAACAAAACAGACCGTAGCAACTCCTCCAAAGAAGTACCATTCCCAACTCATCAGCCCAAAACAGGAAATGCTGTAGAAAAGATCCATAATAACCCAAACAAATGTAGCCGAACTCAGTCGCCATAGCCAGTCTTTTTCACCGTATCCTTTGTTTTGCAGAATCAGGTGAACATGCTTTAGACCTTTGAGTATAGAGGCGATATAAAGCATGAATATAGTAAACCCGATAATACCGGTACATTGCAGTATCTCAATATAGAGGTTATGGGTGATTTGGGAACTGCCTCCCATAACGTTCCAATTGACCTCCCTTGTGGTACCAAGTCCATTCCCAAAAAGCGGGTTATGTGCGATGGTTTCCAGCTGTCGTAACATACCATCAATCCGACCTTGTTTTGTGTCCGCGCCAGCAACATTTGAGTCAACCAGAGAGAGGTATCTGGCCTGCATTTCCGAGGACAGTTGACCGATCACAATAAGCGCCAATGGCAGTGCCACAGCCGTTGCAATCAGTAGGTTACGAATTTTCTTTTTGCTGAGCAGAATCATCCCGAAGACCACCGCTCCAATGGAAAGCAGTCCACTGCGTGCGCCTGTCAGCAGCAGAGCTTGGATCGATGGAACCAGCAACACAGCGAAGAGCAGTTTACCCAACTTTGTAGAATGCCATAGCAGGTAGAACAGAAAGGGGATGGTGCCGACTATCACCCAGGCAAACTGTGTAGCGTTAACCACATCATTGGGGGCACCGCTGAGACGATTAAGACCGGTCATAGCACCACCCGTATGGGAATATGCAATATCCCCCCAATAACCGGTAGTTATGTGCAGATAGAGCGGTTCCAGCACCCGGAAAAGCTGGCAGCCCACAAACACTATCATCAACAGACGCAGCTGTTTTTCCGAGCGTACCGCTCCCACAACCAGAAGATAGAAGATTGCTACCTTGATCCAGTCGGTCAGGTTATTATTGATGACCGAACCGGGCCAGGTCACAAATGGCAGGCTGATAAAGATATACAGCAAAAACTGATTAAGGAGGCGTGCTGTTTTTTGATCTAGCCGCAGCGCATTGACTCCTTGCTGAATAAAGACCGACACCAATGTACATACACCAAGCAGCATATCAAAGTGTAGTTGCCCCAGTAATGGCAGCCGGGCTGTCAGATGCAGGAAGTAGCTGATTGTAAACAGGGTAAGTAGGATCATTGACATAAATGACTCATAACTTTGAAGCCCATTGCATCAACCTATTACGTTCATCACGGGTCATGGAAAGCCCGAAAAAGGCCGGCAGATAAAGCAGCATGCCGAAAGAGGCAATGAGCATTACCTGGAAGAGCGAAGTTGGTGGGTGTAACCAGCTGCATAACGCAATGGTCGCAACCAGGATGCCGACAGGTACGATGAGTGGGATCAGTACCTTAACAGTATACGCAAAAACAGTGGTTTCCAACACCTTACAGACCTTGATGAAGTAGAACGGTTCAAAGACTAGCACAGGCAGCAGAGTACCCAACGCGACGCCCTCTTTCCCCATATAATGCACCAATATAAGGCTAAGTCCAAGGTTGAAGAAAGAAGCAATAATACCTATCCGGGCCAGGATCCCGTGCTGCCCATAACCGATCAATAGCTTGCTAGACAAAGGGTTTAGCCACGACACACCATAGGCTGCTGCAATTATGTATAGAACCACTCTGCCGCTCTGGGCATATTCATGTCCCATCCAGTGTTCAAGAAATGAGGGGCCAAGCATGACAATGCCTATAACCAGCGGCAGAATGATGCCGACCATGAAGCGGGAAGCTTGGAAGTATAGTAACTGCGCAGCTTCCCCCTGTTCAAGGGCATCGAGTTCACTGAACAGCGGCATGAAGTTGCGGGACAAAGCCCAGATCATGGAACGTGCTTGGCTGATGAAGTTGTACGGAATTATGTAAAGGGTTACCACCGCCGGACCGAGAAAAGCGCCGATGATGAGAGAGTCGGTTACGGAAGAGATTCTCAGGGCGACAGCATATACAAGATTATTGAAACCAAAGGAAAACATCTCTTTCAGGGTTGCATACGAGGTATCGACAAAACGGAACCTGAAGTTGCCAAGCCGATCTGTTGACAGCATGATTCCATAGAAAACGAACTTCACCGTATAGCCGATAGCATTGGCTGCTGCCACTGCAACGAGACCTCCACCGTTCTTCAACAGAGGATACATTATCAAGGCTCCGGCAATTGACATGAAAACAGTAGCGTAGTTGCGGAGTTTGTATTTTTGAAACCCCTCAAGGAAGCAGTCAAAAAGTGAACCGGTAAAGGTGACAAATACTTCGGCAGCCACAATGAGAAGAAAGATGAAATACTTCTGCTGATCGCCTGCCTTTGCTCCCTTCATAATCAAGTCAGGAGCCCAGAATGCTACCGCGATCAGCACAAGAGCCATGGCCAGACCCACCGGAAAAAGGAATGCCATGCAACTGCTATAGATTCTGTTCAGCTCTTTATGATCTTCAAGGGCCTTGTATCGGGCCACAAAGCGGACGATGGCCGGCGTCAACCCCAAGTCAAGGATCCCCATGTACCCCACAACCGCAAAGACCATCTCCCAGATGCCGTAGTCGTAGTTGCCCAAGGCACGGACAATCAGCGGAGACATGATAAAGGTAATAATCACCTTTACGAACGGAACCATCCCACCTGACAGAGAGTTTCCAATTATTGTTCTAGCATTTATTGAAGCCATAACATTTGGCGGACACCTCTCATGTTACCTTGCCTTCTTGGCTCTGTAGGCAAAAGATTCGCCTCCATAAAGTTTCCAAAGAAAATCGATGCGGTCTTCACTGATCCCCATTCTGGGGACTTGGAAACGGTCCCAAACAGCGAGGTCAGTGCCGAAGACGGCGCCGCTGTAACGCGCCCTATCTACGGCAGAAACAACGGCATCGTTGATATCTCCGGGGCCACTGTTTGGGTAACAGAAAGAACGTACTGAATGGCCTAGACGTTCTTCCAAAATTTGCCTACCCATCCCGATCTCTCGATCCAACAAATCTGAACTAATCTTTGACAGGATGGGGTGACTCATAGTGTGACCACCGATCTCAATGCCCCCTTTCTGCATCTCCTGCAGATGTTCCCATGTAACGGCACAATATTCAGGCGGGGGAGTTGACGGCAGTAGAACCGCAAGCTGTTCCATAACCTGACTGATAAACGACAGTCGTTGACTGTCCTCAGAACCGATACAATGCTTGATGAAAAGTTGCCAGGCGGCTGAGCGTTCACCTTCATCCTTTAAAGAAATCACAATCTGCTCACCAGCAATGTTTATTAAGCTACTTGTGCAGACTGTCTGCTGCAGAGCATATTCCAGTTGGTCGGGCCAAAGCCAGAATTCTCCGTCAACAAAACGTGTTGTAACAAAAAAAGTTGCCGTCATATTCCGGCGAGCCAACTCAGGCCAAGCCCATTGATACATGTCGAGATAACCATCATCAATGGTCAGTACTACACAACCTTTGGGCCAGACACCATTGTGAAGGAATCGCGCTATACATTCTCCGAATGAAATTACTTCAAAATCTTTCTGTAAATTGTCGAGTTGCCAAGCAAAAATATCAGCGCTAACACGGTGTGGCACCGCAGTGCCGGGAGGGGCAAAACGGTGATAGACCAGAACTTTCGGGAAATTACCGGTACTGCGATTCAGTATCTGCAACAGCAATCTGTTGCCAGTTATAATGCGCTTGAGACGCTGTCGCATGCTATTACGTCTCCATTTTGCGATGGTTATAGTTGACAAAGTCTCGGCTTGATTCCAGATTGATAACCTTTGCCGGGATACCAACGGCAACAGCATTGTCCGGAAGATCCCTGGTGACAACGGCGTTGGCACCTATGGCAACGTCGTTACCGATTGTCAACTTGCCAAATAGCTTGGCACCGGGAGCTATATAGACCCGGTCACCAATCTGGGGAACGTGCCGCTCTGAGCCTCGCCCGGCCTCGCCTATCGTAACTCCCTGAGACAGGTTGCAGAATTCACCCATCACAGTACGGGTTGAAAGGATAATCTGGCCGAAATGACCAATATACAGCCCACGGCCGATCCGAGCGGTAAAAGGGATGTCTATGCCTGTGGCAATTTCGACAGCCTTCTGACAGACGGTAAGAAACGGTAGAAGAAGCCTCGCAAAAAGCCCGAGCCGTTGGCTATTCCTGACACACCATGCCCCGGCCCGGTAGACGATCAGCGCCCAGATCCCCTGGGTAAGAACAATCAGGCGGAGTTTGCCGATAAACGACAGCGTATCAGTCCGGTCATCCGGGTAAAAATAGCGGTATAGATCATATTTAAGGTACTGTTCGTTATTTTGAGTTTTCATAAATAGTCGATATCTCCTTCGCCATGTTCGATATTCATGCTATGCCATTCCAAAGTCAGGTACGGGTCAGTGCAGAAAAAACTAAAATGCGGAGATTCACCTTTGTCAATGAAATTCAATTTGCCAAGCACATTTCTGACATCGGAAGAAGTGCTCCATGCCTTCATCTTATATGCGCCCATGCGGCGTGCTGCCTTTTTGGCAAATGCCAGAGATGTCGCAGGTTCATCCCGGTATTCCCTGTCCCAGATAATATCGACAATGTATACTTTTGTCCCGGCAATTCTGAGAACGAGCATGGAAACCAGTTTGCTTGAATTCCTCCTGACAAAGATCTGATACGTTTTGTGCGGTATTTCAATGTATCTCCAGCGAAGATAATCAGCATCCTTGATGATGCCATCTGGTGAGCGAAGATTGCTGATATCCTCAGGAATTGAAAAAACCGGGCGCATTTCATCCCTCTCCTCCGGACTGAAATTATTCATCGTTACCGACGCATGCATACCGGTAAGTCTTTTCAGGAGAATACGGAAGGGGCGCAGATAAATCTGTTGAAAAGTGCTCGGAAAGATATCTTTGTAGCCGATCTTTTTCAGAATGGAATACATTGCCGTAGCCGTGCCCTTGGAGAGTTGCAATGTACCATTCTCTGCCGCCATGCGATACAGTTCCCGGACGACTCCTTTTCCTCTCGTTTCGGGAACTACCATGGTATTGGAAGCGAAACAGGCTTTAATCAGTTTCCCCCGATATGTTATGGAGACTGGGTGGCGCACTGTCATTCCGACAAGTTCATCATTCATCTCGGCACAGTGCAGCATAATTTCACTGCTACGCGGATGTTGCATGAATTCCCAGTCCCAGCGGTTGATAAAACTTTGTGCGTCCCCATATACCCGCTCGTAAAGACGGAATACCTTGGCGGCTATATCCGGAGATGGTGGAACGGATTTATAGGTGATTTTGTCTTTACTCATAGAAGTCACGTTTCATTATTTGCTTTAAAAAGCTTGCTTAGTCGCGGTCTGATACTGGTTAAATATGTTGACGCCACTCTTCCTTTAAAGGTGTTGCTAAACACTAATAGACGCTCTCTGTTCCGAATTCCATCAACCCAGTCCCGTTTGTATTCTTGATCCCCTTGAAGTAAATCAACGCTATTAACCCGGTACTGATCGATAAGGATTCTGAACATTTCGTATGTCAGAATTGTACCTGGAGAATAGCGCTTGAAACTTGCGTCGTAACAACTTTTTACCCAAATGGCTGTATCTTTGAACTGAAGCCAGAAATGGCAAACAACCGGGCTGCCATTAAAATCAAGGAAACCTAGTCGCAGCCACCCTTTGGCAGCAGCCAGTTTTGCCAAGTCTCTGTGATATGTCGGACTGAGTCCCTCAGACTTTTTCCAGCTTTTAGCGTACAACTTATAATACGAATCCATCACCGCGTCCATATCAGAGTCATCAGTTACAACACGGAATTCCACACCCCCTTCCTTCTGAAGCCTTCTCAGGTAATAGGGGGCGTTTTTACTTACAACCTTAGTGCGTCCGGAAAGGTACTCCTCTGCCGAAACTGATATTCCATCCTGAAAACGGTTTAAATATGCGTGTTCCACCCGGTACTTAAATTTGCATCTTGTTGCCGCATTAGCTATCTGTTCAGAGTTTCCATTCTCCGTCTGAAGACCGTATAGGTCGAGATAATCCCAATCCAGACCGGACTTCATGAAATATTGAAAAAGCTTTTCCGCAAATTGGGTTCTCTCGGTAGCATCAACTGAGTCGAAAAGAATGGTTCGCGCCTGCGCGTATGCATTACCAATGAATTCAAACGTTTTAAGTCGAATCCCTTTTTTTGTGACAATCTGTCTCATCAAGGGCATTATTGCGACAATAGCATCATCCCGGTAAAGCACAGGGATAAACAGATCCGTATCCGGAAAATGGCGCAACCATATTTCGTACCAATCATGACAAAGAAACGGGAAATACGAGCCGTTATTCATCGCCAGGCGATCCCAGTCACTTTTCAAGGAGCGGAAGCCATCCATGCCAATTGCAGGGATTACGTTGAAATGAGAGTCAATGGTGTATTTCATGTAGTTTCAATCATTTCCAGTTGAAAAAACGGATAAAGTCTAAAACCGAACAAACAATTAACCGCCGAAAACGCCGATGAACGCAGAGAAAGGCAAAAACATAAAAACATTTACAGGGATAAAGAAAGATAAAAGGGATCAAGACTTAAACTTAAAGACTTTATGGTTTTAAACCAAAAGCTGTTACGTCTTTTTTTCTTATGCATTTATCCGCCTGTATCCCTTTTATCCCTGTTAAATAAAAAGATTTTGCTGTATTGATTCGTCAATATCATCAATGTACCGGTTTTCCGAACCGGTTTCTTAGCAATTCAATAAAAGGTTTTGTATCACTTAGCGAAAAATATGCGAAACCTGGCTTTCTGAACAGCAGTGCCAGGTGTTTCATGAAATAATAATCCTTTCTGCGAAGATAGTATTTCAACCCATACCCAGCAGATGTTTCACAAAACCATACAGATGGTCTCTTCCGTGTTTTTTCCGCGACTTCTCCAAGCAATTCTCTACAGGTCGCCCTGGTAAGATTAACCCCGCCAGTAACAGCAACATATGACTGGAAATCATTTCTGCCGACTGTCGGTTCCATGATGTAGAATTTGCCGTTACGCGGGTCTTTCTTGTACTCCATTGAACCAAGACCCTGGTACTTTACCGAATCGAAAATGGCAACTGTAATATCCCTGGTCTCGTCCAATTCGTCGCTTACCGCTATAGCTGTGGAACCTCCCAGAGGGGGCCACTGCATAAGCTTTCGGCCACTAAAATAGTTTGCCAGCTTACCTTCGCTGCTGTACTGGACAAGACAGAAGTAAACTTCGTCATCGCCACCCGGAATCCATTGCTGAACAAGCATGGTGGGGGCCACATCAAAAAGCCTTTGGGGAAGCTGTTCGTACTGTTTGTGGGATTCGAGGATAAAAACCTTGTCATTTGGTATTTCATTATTCCACAGCCATGAGCGGTATAGCGGCTTCAGCAGCACTGGATATCCGATCTCACGGATGGCATTGTCAAGCTGATCAAAACCGGTAACCTCAATGGTTTTAGGAAGGGGGAACCCGTGCGCTTCTGCCCAGCAGAAAAATTTGGATTTATCCAGCAACAGATCCACAGTTTCGACGTCCGGCATAATGAGAATACAAGATGATGGAAGCTCGTGTCGCCTGTCGGAGAGTATCTTGACACAATCATCATCAGCAGGAAGGAGAAGCAGACGGCCAGTTCTCGCCGCAGCAGTTGTCAGGACGGCATGCATAACTGCTTCAGAGGTCCGTTCAGTAATCAGGATGGAGGACCAGACAGATGAACGAAGACATGGGCTTTCGCCAAAGGCGATGCCAATGATATCGACCCCCAAACCACGTAGGGAACGGGCGGTCATCAGGCCGGTAGGGTGCTGGGCTCCAAATACGAGAACGCCAGCTTTCTCGTTGTACATCATATCGCTTGTCCAGTCAGCAGGCGTTCGTAGCAATTGCCGGTCTGCGTTATCATGGCTTCCATGGAGAAACGATTTGGAACCTCTATCCGGTTCAATGCGGCGATCCGCTCCCGTTCAACAGGATTGTCCAGGAGGCGCAATATCGCGACTGCCAGTTCATCTACCTTGCCGACATCATACAGGAATCCGTTTTCACCTTGCCGCACCATTTCGATGTTCCCGCCCGCCCGTGTTACCACTACAGGCACCCCACAGGCCATGTATTCGATGATCGAGTTACTGAATCCTTCGGTTTCGGAGGTTATGACCCCCACACTAAGACGCGCTATGTAATCAAGAGGGTTAGGCACCATACCAGTAAAGGTAGTGCAATCCGCAATGCCGAGGTCAGCAGCCTGTTGCTCCAAGACTGGTTTCAAGTCTCCCCCCCCCACAACCAGGAAAGTGGTTTCGGGATGATGCTGACGGACGATCGCAGCCGCAGAGATGAAGTCCTGAACCCGTTTGACCGGGCGGTTCAGATTGGCAACTATCCCGACCACCGGAGGAGCATTCGGGTCAGATGGTAACTTGGCAATCGCCGGAATGGCGGTTAGATCAAAGCCGTTGTAGATAACCATTATCCGTGGTGCGGCAATACCGTCAGTAGTGCAGAAATGATCTTTTACCGCCTGGGAGTTGGCAATAAAGCCATTATAGAAAGGATAGGCAAGCCTCATTTTGCGTGATTCCGCCGGTGTGCGCCAGAACCCTAGATCCAGAAAGGTGCCTATCAGTTTTACATCTGTGAAGGACTTGAGCAGAGCACCTAATAAGCAGGGATCCTGAAAAAAGGTCTGCACAATATTGATCTGGTTACGGTTAATGAAGTTGGAGATCCGCCGAAGCACCCCAAACAGGGAAGGGCTGACGAAGCTCGAAAAATTGAGACACTCTTTCGGAATATCCAGTTCGTCATACAGGCCACAGGATGGTTTGAGTGTGCACAGATGGGGCTTAAAATAACGTTTATCCAGATTCCGGATCAATTCCGCAAGCTGACGTTCGGCACCGCCGTGCGCCAGGCTGTCTATCAGATAAAGGACGTTTATTGGGTTTATTGCGTTCATAGGGCTCTTTGCGTTTATTGGGTGCATATTTGGCTCGTCGCGTTTATTGTGTGTTACAGCACGTTAGCCATTATGTGAATTCAAAATAATCTGTTCAATGGTACCGTTACTTCTCAAAACTTGTAACCCGTAGAGGCCTGGTGCGCTGTACTGACTGGACAGTTTTTGTTCTAGTTCAGGTGTAAGATCATGTTCATCCGGGACAGTTACAACACCCTCAAGTCCGTTATTGGTGTGGACAATCAGGGGGATATTTTTGACAACACGGGCAAGTGTCTCGGAACTGCCGCGATTAAAAAGGTAGACCCAGGAGGTAGCACCTTCAAACGGCTCCGTTGTGGCACCCCATTCCTGCTTATGCATGTAAACCCCGTCATTCAGAAATGGGAGGCACCGCATGAAATCTATTTTCTGATAACCCTGTTGGCAAGCGTATTCAAAAAGGAAAAAATATGTTGCCGACATCGCCCCCATGTCCAAGTATGTTTGCTCGCCATCAAGCAAACCTGAACGGTAGTATACCAGTGTACCATTGTTTTCATAGCAGAGTGCTGCAGATATTCGTTTTTCGTTGTACAGGACAAGTATAAGTACCCCTTTTTCGAAGATGCGCCTCATCTCTTCATAAGTATCCACAATTGAAGCATCGCCGGCGATGCTTCAATTGTGGATACTTATGAAGAGATGAGGCGCATCTTCG
>Ga0194063_10002354_pt1 | contig 11820 bp, 12 predicted proteins | sample SepL3720m_MetaG_FD_155459 | JGI IMG/M metagenome (GOLD analysis project Ga0194063, IMG submission 155459) | Anoxic zone freshwater microbial communities from boreal shield lake in IISD Experimental Lakes Area, Ontario, Canada - Sep2016-L373-20m | ecosystem: Environmental > Aquatic > Freshwater... | reverse complement strand
TCATTATAGAAGTTATTTAATCCTTAATCTTTGTAATTGTACATCACTATTACCTTTTCAGCGAAATTAGCAACGCGAAATTACCATTATCCCGAAATATTCTCAATGGTTTAGCTGAATCCAATTTTCCCATCGAAGATGGATCTAAACAAGATATTAAAATCGCTATTTTCTCAACTCCTGATTTGGAAACAAAAAATGTAGATAATATTTTAACCTTACAATTAGCAAATGATGGAGACATAGAATCTTTTGAACGTTGGGATTTATTAGTTAAAAATGAATTACAACCCTCTGCACAAAGGTTTCTTGAAAATTATCTAGTGCAATATTTAACATATGCAACAAGGGTTCCATTGGATCAAGAGTATATTCAACAATATTTACCAAAGGATTATACCCCTGAAATAGGTGAAAAATTATTGAGTCACCTGGAAACTGCAAATCTCAATGATGAATGGTCAGATCAGTATCTAAATCACTTAATTAAAAAAACCTTAACCATTCTAAAGCAAGAATACTTACCACAAGGAACTTATCCATCAGATACTGAACTACTTAGCTCTTCTCACGGTACTGAAATCCGTGGTAACACCGCAGAATTTGTCTGGGGACAACTTTCTAAAGCAATTAACGAATCTCAACAAATCACAGTAGCCATCGCAATTAAAAAACCAACTCCAAGTTAAAAGAAAAAGGGGAAATGTTTGTAGTGTCCAAATACTTTTGGACAGTCGTGATGGAGATAAGTAGCAAGTATCAAGTATCATGTATCAAGTAGAAAAAAAGAATATTATCTTAAAGAATGTTGAGGACTATGCCTAATAATTTTGCCCATTCTTCGTTTCTTTCGTTTCTTTCGTTTCTTTCATTTCTTTCGCTTCGCTTTCGTACTGCCCCCTATACCATGAAAGTATAGGAGTGCATGTTTGTAAGATTCGCTACGCTTATTAACAAACATGCCGAGAACCATGCCTTCGTTTCACTTCGGCAGGCAGGCAGGACTTCTCAACTTGGAGTTTGCGAACCGTGTGAGCTTTACTCCAAGTTAGTCCCGAATCTGTCATGATTCGGGAGCACCTACTTTGTATTCTAGCTCAATTTATAGTTTCTTTTGCTTCACCTCCGTTATGCCCCCTATACCATGAAGGTATAGGAGTGCATGTTTGTAAGATTCGCTACGCTTATTAACAAACATGCCGAGGACAGGACTTGAACCTGCACAGGATTTCTCCCACTACCACCTCAAGGTAGCGTGTATACCATTTCACCACCTCGGCATTTTTAAAAGAATATCTAAATTATAACAGAAATTTAGTTGATCGCAAAAGTTCCTATATATAATTTGCTTGACGGATATTGACCATAATGTAAAATTATCTTTAATAATTTGTTTTCAATTATAATGTCTTAATGCAAAAAATTTTCTCATTCTTTAATCAATACTCTCTCCTCATTTCCATTTCTTTTTTAGTAATACTTTTTCTGGCATTCTTTCCCCAAACCTTTACCACAGTTGATGAGTATGGTTATCTAGCTAATTCCCGAAATTTAATTCATAGTAATCTGAGACAAGAATGTCATCCCTATGAGCCAGCCTTTTATCCTGTGAAAGATTATTGTGTGCCAAAGTACAATATTGGTACCTCACTTTTTCTGGCAACTACAGCAGCTTTTCCACAAAGAATCAGTTTTATCATTCCATTCCTCACATTTTTAACTGGAATTATTTATTTTTCAAAACTACTAAAATTTTTTAAAATTCAGCAAATTTATCTCTATTTTTTTGCTTTTTTCCCAACATTTATCTATTTTTCCAGAACATTACTATCAGAAACCTTTTCTGCTGTATTAGTACTAATTATTTTTTATTATTTATTAAAATTTTTTAATAAACAAAAACTTTTTTATGGCATTTTAATTGGTCTTTTAGGAGGATTACTAGTATTAGTGAAATATTCAAATGCCATTTTGCTAATTATTTTACTGGGCGGTTTCTTTTTCCAAAATGTTAAAAAATTTTCAATAAAACAGAATATGCAATTAATCTACAAAGTTTTGCTCGGTGCATTACCGATAATAATATTTTTTTTCTGGATTAATAATTATCTCTATGGTAACCCTCTACGCTCAGGATATTTTTACTCTCATGAACAAAGTTTGTTTGTGATCTCCAATGTCCCGCTTATGACAATAAGATATTTTCTGATACTTAATCTCCTCTATCCTGGAATGTTGATCAGTAATTTTCTGACAAAATTCAAATATCGTAATTTGATTCTCGCAACAATCATTACGTTTATACTTTTTTTTAGTACATTTCCTGGCAATAATGGTGCTTTTCAAGGCAGGATTCTTGATTTAATCCTTGGTGCAAGATTTCTCATACCAGTGATTCCATTATCCCTGCTGCTCTATTTCCAATGGCTTAATCGCCTTATCAAAGAACGTTTTCAGGGAATAATACTTTTAACGATCCTGATCATGGCATTAGTTATTACCTTAGAAAGCCTGCTCCATCAAAATTTTTTACTCCATTACCAGTTTGCGGGATAGGGTTTTCTTAAAGAACACTACGCTGGAAGATTTGAAATTTGGCGAAAATCGAACTCGCAACCTCTCGCGTGACCTGCCTTCGCTTTGCTTGTCAGGCAGGCAGGCGAGTGCTCTAACCAGCCTAATATTTAGCTTATAAACTTTAACAATTTTTTTATGAAAAATTTTTGAGGATTTTTATTGGCGGAATGGACGAGGATCGAACTCGCAACCTCTCGCGTGACAGGCGAGTGCTCTAACCAGTTGAGCTACCACTCCATTTTTTCCAAAGAACGAATTGATTATAACAAATTAATGTGTTCTCTGTATAATTATTTATGCAATTAAAGAGATTATCATTAATTTTATAATAATTACTTACAGTCTCGCTTCCACTGATCCAGTTCTCCCTGCCAAAATTTTTCTGCATATTCAACTCCGGCAGGTGTAATCTGAGATTTCATTTTCAAAAAATGCTGATAATTAAAAAACTTGACCTGCTCTACTTCCAAAGGATCGATCACGATTGCTTCATCATGATATTTGCCTAAATAGATATAAACAAATCTAGCTTCATCCTGATTTTGACTAAAATATTTTTCAATAAAAATAAGTGTAGTATCAAAGCCTAGTTCTTCTAGCAATTCCTGATGAATGCACTGTTCCGGAGTCATCCCTGCACTGACATGCCCACCAGCTCCTGGTGTCCACAAGCTAGGATGACGTTCTTTAGTAATTGTCCTTTGTTGAAATAATAATTCATCATTGGCATTGTAAATCAGACAACCAGTATGAACATGAATAAATTCCGGATGACCATGCGCCACTTTCCTGGCCACTTCCCCGATTGGATTAGCATTGCTATCAACTTGTAGTAAAATTTCATCTGTGCTCATATTAATGGATTTTAGGTCATTTGGAATCAATTGTAAAAAAAAATTGGCAAAATTAAATACTTTATATATAATAACTTTCAATATATCATCTAAATTTAATGTCTAACCCTAATCTCGCTTTAGAATTAGCATGCGCCACTAATGCTGTAGCCATACCAGTCGGCATTTTTGTTGGCACTCATATTAAATATAGAATTCCGCATTCGAAATTATCACCTAATAATGAAATAAGAGCTATCCGAACATTATATATAGAGGAAGCCATTTTCGCTCTTGCCGGTGTAGCAATTGCATTAATTACTAAGGAACCAGCCTTGCTTGCGATAGCTACCGCCGGACTAGCCAGCTTAGCTGGATCCCTGCTAGTCAGTAATAACCCGACCGCGGGAATTGGAGAATAAAGGAATCTAGAAAATCGCCGTTCGAAACTTGAAACTCGAATGATATTGTAGACCCTAGTCAGTAGCTGATAGACAGGAATTAAAACTAGCAATAAGTGTCTCTTCGCTTTCCTACTAGATACTTGCTACTTTCAGCACGGGTTGCAGATCTGCAACCCCTCCATCTTTCTACTTTCCCCATTCCTCCCCGCTTCGTGTTACAATTGAGTTCTAAATTCAAATTTATTGCATCATGACCAAAACAGCAGAAATCTATGTGGAAGATTGTCTAGTTCTCAAACCAGGCAAAGAAATACCAGTTTTAGCCCGACATCATTGGATTTTTTCTGGTGCTGTCGAGTCGTATCCGGAAAAACAGGAAAATGGTGAAATAGTCCCAGTACTAGACAGTAAACAGCAATTAATCGGTCATGCCCTCGTGAATTATGGCACTTCACTCGTCGGAAGAATAATCAGCTTTGGCGACCAGGATCCTAATAAAGCAATCATATCTTCAGTGACCGGCGCGATCAATTTACGAACAATGCTTTTTGATCCCAAAGTTACTAATGCTTTTCGCGTGATCAATAGTGAAGGAGATTTGTTACCAGGTCTGATCGTCGATAAATATAATGATATTCTGGTAATACAAAGTACAACTGCAGGAATGGACAAGTTAAAACCACTGATTGTCAAATTATTAAAAAAAGCATATGAACCCAAAGCAATTTATGAAAAATCTAATTCACCAAGCAGAAAACAAGAAGCTTTGGGCTTACAATCAGGCCTACTTGAAGGTACAGAAACTGAAACTACCTTTCTCGAAAACAAAATTAAATTTTCTGTCGACGTGGCAAAAGCACAGAAGACAGCTTTCTTTTTAGATCAACGGGAGATGCGCCAACTTGTGGCTAAATATGCACCTGGAAGGCAGATATTTAACTGCTTTTCATATTCAGGAGCGATGAGCATATATGCCTTACTTAATGGTGCTAAATCTGTAATAAATCTCGATATTTCTGCTCCGGCTATTGCAAGTGCTAAAGTAAATTATCTTCTCAATAAACTGCCAGTAAATGATAAAGAATTTATTTGCGGAGATGCCTTAAACTATCTGGCTGAAAATAATTTAGAGAATTATGATTTCATTATTCTTGATCCACCTGCTTTCGCTAAGACTAAACGGGACGTACCTCAAGCGATTTATACTTACCGTGATATTAATGCTGCAGCAATTGCGAAAATTGCTCCTAAGGGTTTATTGTTAACCTCTTCCTGCTCATATCATGTCGATGAAACTTTATTCAAAAAGATTATTTTTCAGGCAGCTTTGAAATCTGGTCGTAAAGTCAGCATTCTTACTAAGCATATCCAGGCACTTGATCATCCATTGAATATTTATCATCCGGAAAATGATTATTTGAAGAGCTTTTTGCTATATGTGAATTAGAAACGGTGTCCGGTGACCGGTGATCGGAGATCGGAGAAAAACTAAAAGTGAGAAGAGTAGCTAGTAGCTAGTAGCTAGTAGCTAGTAGCTAGTATCTAGTATCTAGTATCTAGTATCTAGTATCTAGTAATTCAAGTGTAGCTGAAGTAGAAATCAAAAAACATACGTAAAATTGAGAAAAAAAATATTTTGGAATTCCAATGCAACCATCGAGGGATTTGACCATGAAATAGATTAAAATATTTCCGATTATCTCCTGATCGAGAATTAGAAATCAGAGAGAAAATGCTAAAAATTGTAATGCAGTACAATGAAATTATTTGGAAAAATCGCTATAATTAAATTGGGGGCGGGCACGCCAGTGCCCCCGGAGTGTTTGTCCAAAAATTTTTGGACACTACGAACATTTATTTTTTAGCTTTCCTGCCATGAAAATCTTCAACAATGTCATGTTTATTCAAAAAGTTTTCTTAATCAATGCTAACCATCAAATTTTGATCATCAAACGCAAGGATGTCAACATGTATAAAGGCTTTTGGGATATTCCAGGAGGCAGAATAGAAGAGAGTGAAACTTTGAAGCAGGCTTTGCAAAGAGAAATTAAAGAAGAAACCAATCTTCAATTCAATAGATTGATTTTAATTCTTACCAGTTCAAAATTTATTGGCAAAGCGCTGGAAAAACCCATAATTTTTCGTAATTTCTATCTTTGTAGCGCTTCTGGAGCTGTGAAATTAAGCTCAGAACATTCAGATATGAAATGGATTGATCGTGAGGAGTTAGAAAAAATTGAATTTCCAGATGACCCGGATTTTCAAGCAGCACAAGCAAAACTACTTGAAGTATTGCCGGAAATAAAACAAGATTCATGTTATTCTGAAATTATCTAAGTATCATACAAAATATTACTTTACTCCTCATATAACACATAATTGCACGATTTACATATTGGCTATATAATAAATCCTACTTTTATTATAAATCTTTAAGCACAATTGTTCTCGATATTTATCCACATTGCGATCTAAATTGTTCAATGTGTGTTTCCCAAAGTTCTGTTCCGAAAGATAATGCATTTGTTGATACCCATAATATTAATTATCTAATAAACACACTTCAACAATTTAATCTTCTTCCACCCAAATCTGGCATTGATAAATTTACACTTGCAGGAATCAGATCTGAACCTCTGATGCATCCGGATTTAAAATCAATTGTAGATCCTTTGTTACACTTAGCTGGAATTCAGACAAAAATAATCACCAATGGTTATAAATTACCTTCTGGAAGATATGATGAATTTTTCATAAAAAAATATTTAAGACATCATTTTGGTGAAGAGACTATTCCTCAGTCTCTTCAGCTTATATTATCACTTGACCCTGATCATGAAACTGCATTTATGTTGAAAAAAGATAAAACTGATGAATCATCTCGTCGAAGAATATATCTCGAAAGGGTAAAAAATTTAATGAATTTTACTATCAAAAATAAACTTTCAGAACGTGTGCGTATTAATAGCGTAACACCAAGAGCTGATACTGATCCCGAACAATATGAAAGGCTGATACGTACTCGCTATCAAATTCCAGCTGAAATAAATATTGGAGTAATTCCATTATCAAGTTATACTCCTGAACAAAAGTTGCTACAAAATGCAAAAACCCTTAGATATGAATTGTCCCCCAAAAGCTCAGATACAACGTTATTTGCAAGACTATTAAAACCAGCAACTTGGCACATTTATAGAAGTTTAACCGATCTAGGATTCAATCAAAATAGCTTAACGCTTGAAGATTTTGCGCAACAACAACTTAGATACCAATTATATAATCCCGAAATTTAAAAACTCGACAAAACACTTTCAACAATTCTCTAAAAAATTGCATTTACTGATTTGATCTATCGACTTCCGATCACCGGTCACCGGACACCGTCCCTCATATTTCCCCAAACAAAAATTTCTCCAAATCTGTATGGCGTTCTTGCATATAATACTTGAGAAAAAGAAGATTCATGTGCAGAGGCACAGAAATTTCCCCTTGAGAATCATTTAAAAATTTATCAATAACTTTCTCCAACTTTTCCAAAGAATCAACAAAAAATTTATTGGCTGTTTTCGGTACCTGAACTTCCATTGTTTCTGGTCGAAAATCAGCCACACTTAGATTCACTTTGGTAATTCCTGCAAATTCAGGTAGTCCACCTCTTCGTACCCAACGATAATATCCCAAAATTTTCGTATTTCCAATATCATGTGGATCAAGATCAAGCATACTTTCCTCTACCAATTCCCTGTGCATTGTATTAATTAATGTTTTATTGAAATTGGAAGCTTCGACATCTCTAAGATCAGCTGATCCACTACCACTTGGTACCAATAAATTGTTACTTTGCTGCACCCGCATATTTTGCTTCCAGATCACCAGATAATTATCCTTAGTAAATGCCAATGTACAGGCTCCAATCAGGTTTTGTAAATTGGAATTTGTAATGCATGATACAGTCGGCTTGGAATCTATATCTTCTTCCAAAGGAAAAAACTTTGTACCATCTACTAAAACCCTGGAAGTTTCACTATCGCATAATTGTGAAGAGCTAATTTCATTGGTAACATAATTATCAAAGTATTCGCCTTCAAACACATGAGCTACACCATTATTAATATCCAAATCTCTAGAAAGACATAACATTCGACCGTTATAAAAAATTTTACGATTTTTTCTGGAATAGGTAAAACGATTTTTTAAAAATTCCAAAAGCTCATTCTTTTCCTGTTTAATCAAATCTTTTACTTGATGTTGCTTTTTACCATCAAAAATTAAGCCTAATTCATTATCCCAAAAGTAACGATTAATTTTGTTGGAATAAAAAACTGTTTCGGGAAAATTCAAATCAGCAACATTAATCTGAGTTTTTTGAAATTCATTACTTTTTTCATATTCACTAGGCTCTAAATCAGTCAAGGTAATTTTGCCATAGGTAGGATGAATAATATATGATGCCTGCTCAATATAACTTTCTTCATGAGTAAGAAAATTTTTGAGATCTCTGATCATAGAGTAAAATCCCCAAAAAAAATTCAGTGCAGCTAACAAAAAAATTGCAAATAATCCAACACTTTCACGAATACTAGTCCAAGACGTAAGAAATTCCAGCACAATAAAAAAGAAAATAAAAGCATTTACTCCCAGTTCAAATAAAGTCTTCCTCTGAAGACGGGCTAAATATAAAATATAATCACGAGTCATTCGATAAATCATGGAATTTAATAATAAGAATACTAGAATTGTACAATACCCGATTGGAAAGTGAAAGGAAAAGTGATAAATGTGTTAGCCCAAAGTGATAAATGAGATTTTTTTAATTATTCTTATTGACTCTGAGGTATACCAAGTATACTATATAGATATTAGGTAAAAGTTAATAGTTCCAGCCATAAGCTGGTAAGCCTTTGGCTTAAATAGATAAGAATCTAGGAATCTGAAATCTAAAATCTGGAAGAATTATGCAATTTGAAATAATTCGTACTAACTAATATATCGGTAGATTCCGGACAGTAACCTTTTCTAAGCTATCGCAAAGAAAAGCTAACTTCCGGAATGACATTTAGGCTATTTGACACTATTAGTATGCCATTAAAACCTAGCTAGCAGATACTTTCTAGATACTAGATACCCTTTCCTACTTGATACTTGATACTTGATACTTGATACCTGATACCTGATACCTGATACTTGATACTTGATACTTTTTTTTTATAATAACTATCCAAAAATTTTTGGACACTACGAATAATTATTTTTTAATTCAACTATCATGCCCGAAAAACTTACATCCAAACAACAACAACTTGTAGAATTAATTCGTAATTCTCTTGATAAAAAAGGTGTCTCACCTAGTCTTTCTGAGCTTATGGAAGCTATGCACATTTCTACTAAACGCGGTGTCGTCAACCATCTAAAAGCACTAGAAAAGAAAGGAATTATCATGCGCAGCAGCGAAGCCAGAAGTATCAAACTTACTGAAAATGTGTATGGGCAATTTATCTTGAACGTCAATATCCTTGGCTATGCGAATGCTGGCACTCCCATGGTCTATGCCAATGAACAAATCGTCGGGACATTACGGGTCAAAAAGACACTGCTACCTGTCACCAATGACATTTTTGCTCTGGAAATCAAAGGTGATTCCATGAATAAACGCCTGATTCAAGGAACTTTATTAAAAAATGGTAACTTTGCCATTGTGGCTAAAAATATCCCCATTAATAATGGTGATGTAGTACTGGCCATCATCGATGAATGCGCCACAATCAAGACTTTTCAAAAAGATAAGCGGGTAATGGTGCTCTATCCTGATTCCACGAACAAAGTGCACAAACCAATTTATCTATCACCTGAAGATCATGACATGATTTACGGTAAAGTGATCGCTGTGCTGGATAATCCAGGGAGATAATTAATTCCAGATAATTGCCCGATTGCCCTCTAATAACAAGATATTGGCTCCTGGCAATGCTGTTTGAAATTGCTCCTGAAACTCAGCAGCAAAAGTCATATAAATGACATATTTTTCAGTTTTAATCTCATCCGATCGTTTAAGAATATTCACATGATAATCAGTGACAATCTTTTTTGAGTAGCAATTTTCAAAAAAATAACAATTCTTCTCCAGTGCATAACCTGGAAATGTCGCAATGTAAAAAGTTCTCCCGGGGTAATTATTTTTAATTTCTTTGATCACTTCAATCTCTGGTGGATTCAATTCCTGACTGACTGATTTACGAAAATAACGAAAATTTACCAAACAATATATTACCATTAATCCAAGCAGTAAAATTCGCTCGCTCTGTTTGTAAGGAAATTTTCTTTGCCAAACATCAAGCAAAACAGTAAATACAATTGCTAAACCAGGTAAAATCAAAGTCAGCCGATGAAAAGGTGGCGGTGGAATCGTCAAGACCATTCCGGCAATAAAAGTGATGATAATTGTTACCACCACAAAGAGCACCAGAAAATACCGTTTGGGATAATGAAAAGTCAAACCTATAGCAAAAAATAAAAGTGTTAATGTAAAACCATCAAAAAAGGCCAAATGTCCAAAATTATAGCCACCATGACCACCAATTCCTCTGGTGTGCAAGGAATTAAATGATAAATTAAAATTATTCTGATAAACAGTCAACTTTTCCTTAAGCGTTTTTTTATCCTGAGATTTCTGACTTGACCATTCACCATCGATAATTTTTACCTGTTCATAGCGCTGTAAAAAATACCAGTTGGAATTTTTATACATTACTGTGATAAAAGGAGCGAGAATTGTAAAAAACAATATAACAATCACTAATCCATCTCGAACAATCATTCTGCGTGGCTTTCGGATAAAAACAAATATCAGCATTAATCCAATAAAAATCGGAACAAGATATGAGGAAGTATAAAATAACATTGCTAAAGCAGCACAAATTCCTAGAATTACTGCTGTTTTAAATTGCGGTTTTTTAAAATAATTAATGCAAAAATATAAACTTACTGTATACATCGCTGTGCTGGAAATAAAATGCAGACCTAACGTTGTAAAATATAGTGAAATCGCCAGAAAAATATAAAAAAATATTCCCCAAAAAGCTGCTTCTTTAGAAAAAATTTCTTTGAGAATTTTATAAAGAAAGATCACTATAATAATTTGATAAGGTAACACAGATAACTTAACTGCCAAATTAGAATGGCCAAGGAACATTAGTAAAAATTTCTGAATTACAAAATATAGTGAAGGAAATTGACAAACCCAATCACCAGGATTTTGCGGGACTGGATTAAAAAAAAGCTTACCGATAAAACTTTGCTTGCTACTAAAATATGCTGTGATCAAATCATCACCATGATAACGAAAGTGATTATAATTCAAAACAATTACAACAATGGCAATCAATACTAACAAAAGTATTAAAGCCAATTCACTTTTATTTTTTAAAGAATGCTTTGAAAATTGCTTAAATTTTAATTCAGAAAAAATCAGTAGAAAAATACTGACTACCCAGAGATATGGCATCAGAAAAAAACTATGACCCAGATATACCTGCCAAGAAATAAAGGCATTTATCATAATTGCCAGTAAAATCCGCAGTTTTTTTAGGGCATGAAATATTTGTTTTGGACTAATTCCCATCTTGCAGTAACTGATTAAACTGATCACGACTAATATTGCCAATTCTCTGGTAAATCCTAACTTCCGGATGATCATAGACCGAAAATACTTCTTCAGCTTTGGTATCATTAACCTCAAATCCAAATAAACCTGGAAAAGAAGTACCATTATAAACTAAATCATAACCAAGACTACCATCATCAAGATGTTGATAATATTGATACATATAAGGAAATTTTTCCGGTAACTGACCGATTGTTAAACGTGCCCGGTTACTAGATAATACAATATAATCAGCTTTAGATACTGCGTTATAAAGCATTTCCAGTTTAGCAACATTATCCCGTCATATACCGGCATACTGATAGATTTAGGCCAAAAATCAATATAATGTGTTCCTGATGAGGTA
>Ga0194063_10002353_pt1 | contig 11822 bp, 7 predicted proteins | sample SepL3720m_MetaG_FD_155459 | JGI IMG/M metagenome (GOLD analysis project Ga0194063, IMG submission 155459) | Anoxic zone freshwater microbial communities from boreal shield lake in IISD Experimental Lakes Area, Ontario, Canada - Sep2016-L373-20m | ecosystem: Environmental > Aquatic > Freshwater >... | reverse complement strand
GCACGCCTTTGGCGTTCATTTCAGAGCTAAAACAGGATGGGGAAGCTTGGGGAGTCCCGGTTTCACCAGAGGCAACAGTCTAAAATCCAGCGACTTCAGCTTTTGCCATAAAACGAGCAATCATTTGGTAAAATGCCCCCGCATACTCGATTCGAATGCTTCTAGCCATGGCAGAAATATCTCGCGCAATCGCGCCGGATATTCAAGAAAAATGCAAGAATATGCACACTGACCCCTAGTTTTCATAGCCATGGCAGAAATATCTCGCGCAATCGCGCCGGATATTCAAGAAAAATGCAAGAATATGCACACTGACCCCTAGTTTTCACTCGTGTTGTCGTGCGGAACCCTTTAGGAAAAGATTGCGGCCAAGAATATGCACACTGGAAAACCTATGCACGCCCAGCTGGAAAGAATTCTGTCCGGGGTCAACCTGCTGGACTCGCTGCCTGCCTTTCTCGGTCACAAGATTGACGACAGCCTGCTCGCGAGGCTCACCGATTCCGATCTGAAGGAAATCGGAGTCGAAACGGTGGGCGACCGGAGGCGGCTTTTGGTGGAATTTGCGCGGGGAAGCAGTGCCGGATTTTCCTCCAAGTCGAGGATCCCGGCGGCTCCGTCCTCCGCGGCCGCCCCCGGAGCGTCGGAAAGGATCATCCCTGCCGGGCCTCAGGCTGCCGGATCAGCGGCGGCGGGCGAACCGGAGAGCGGGTTCACCAGCAATCCGCTTCTGGCAACCCAGGCGAAGCCGTTCGTGAACAGCTTGGGAATGCCCTTTGTGCCGCTGCCCCGCTGCAAGACGCTGTTTTGCATTTGGGAGCTGAGGATCAGGGATTACGAGGTGTATTGCGCGGAGACTGGAGCTTCGGTGCCTGCTGCTGATTTTCCTCAGGATCCGGATCATCCGGTGGTGAATGTCCGGTGGAGCGATGCCCGTCTCTTTTGCAAGTGGCTGACCAAGCGCGAGACCGCGATGATTCCCGGGAGCATGCTTTACCGTCTTCCGCTCGACGAGGAATGGAGCGCCGCAGTCGGGCTGACATATGAGAGCGGGTTTACGCCGCGGGCGCGCAGCGGGGCGGTTGAGGGATATCTCTGGGGCGAGGGGTTCCCGCCTCCGGCGAACTCAGGGAATTACCATCCGCGGTTCGGTTGCGATCCCTTTCCCGAGACCTCTCCGGTCGGGAGTTTTCCGCCCAACAAGCTCGGTATCTTCGACCTCGGGGGAAACGTCTGGGAATGGTGCCTGGACAAGTATGACAAAGGGCACGACCACCGGGTCGCCCGCGGAGCATCGTGTTTCAACGATGATCCGGAATGGCTCATGGCTTCCGCCCGGAATCATTTTGCTCCCGATCACGGGCAGAACAACCTGGGGATCCGGATCGTTTTGACGCCCTCCATTGAGCGCGACCTCTGGGAGAAGGGCTGATTCGGGGATCCGGGGGATAACGAGGTTTTCCCCGGCTGAATGATTCGGGCCCGCAAGGCGTCCGGCTCATCTCTCTTTACGAAAGGCCTTCCCGCTGGTTTTCTGTCACCGGATTTTTTCACCACATGATCACTGTCGTCATCGGACACAAGAACCCCGACATGGATTCCATCTGCTCCGCGATCGCGTATGCGGAGCTCAAGGCTGCGACCGGAACCTCCCAGGTGCTGGCCGCGCGCTGCGGCAACACGAACGAGCGGATCGATTTCGGGCTCGGAAAATTCGGCTTCGAGGCGCCGGTTTTTCTGAGCGACGTGCATCCGCGCGTGGAGGATGTGATGGAGCGCGATGTGGTGGGCGCGCATTTCAAGAGCCCGGTTTACGAGGCGATGACGCGGATCAACGAGGCGAGGTTCCGCGGTCTTCCCGTGGTGGACGACGACCGCCGCTGCCTGGGGCTGATCTCCGGGTTCAAGCTCAGCCAGTATCTCTTTCCGCCGCTCGAGCGGATCGCCTCGGCGCGGGTCGTGGACGCCTCGCTGGCCGACATCCGGGCCTCGATCCATGGAAAGCTGCTCGCCGGGACGGACGACGCGGAGGTTCACCCGTACCACCTCGTGGTGGCGGCGATGCACGCCACGACGTTCACCAAGCGCCTGGACGAGCTCGACCGAAAATCCACCGTTCTTATCGTCGGCGACCGCTGGGATATCCAGAAACTCTCGATCGAGGCCGGCGTTCGCTCTCTCGTCATCACCAACAATTTTTCGGCGAAAAAGGCCGTTCTGGCAGCCGCCAAAAAGCACGGGGTCACGCTCCTTTCCTCGCCCTACGACACGGCGACGACCGTCCTGCTGGCGCGCGCGGCCGTCACGTCCGGCAAGATGCTCCAGCCCGACTTCACGAGCCTGCCGGCGGACATGCCGCTGCGCGAAGCGCAAGCCGACGTCGCGATGTCCTCGCAGTTCGTCTTTCCGGTCCTCGGTCCGGACGGGCGGCTGGAGGGGATCCTTTCCAAGAGCGATTTTTTGAAGCCGGTGCCGCGGCAGCTGATCCTGGTTGACCACAACGAGCTGAGCCAGGCGGTGAGCGGAGCCGACGAGATTCCGATCGTCGAGATACTCGACCACCACCGGATCGGCGCGGCGCCGACCCACCAGCCGATCCTTTTCCTGAACCGCCCGGTGGGTTCGACCTGCACGATCGTCGCCTCCTGCTACCAGCAGGCCGGGGTTCCGATCCCGAAAAACGTGGCGGGCCTCCTCATGTGCGGGGTGCTTTCCGACACGCTCAACCTCACCTCCCCGACCACGACCGGCGTGGATCGCGCGGTCATGCGCGATCTGGAAAAAATCAGCGGCGTCAGGCCGTCGGATTTGGCCGCGGAGATCTTTTCGGTCGGATCCCCGCTGCTCACCATGTCCCCGAAGCAGGCGATCACCGCCGACTGCAAGGAATACGTCGAGCGCGGGTTCCGGTTCAGCGTCTCGCAGATCGAGGAGCTCAGCTTCTCGCATCTGCCCGAAAAGCGCGACGACCTCATCTCCGCGATCGAAACCTACCGCTCGGCGAACAACTGCTTTTTTTCCGCCCTGCTCGTCACCGATGTCAACACGCAGAACTCGATCCTCCTGCTCTGCGGGCCGGACCAGTTCACGCGCCTGATCAATTTTCCCGACGAGGGCCCGTGCGCGTGGAGGCTCGACGGCGTGGTCTCGCGCAAAAAGCAGCTCCTCCCGTATCTCGCCGGCCTCGTCGCGCGCGTCGTCTGATCGCCGCTGCTTGACCGCTTTGATACATTCCGCTACCACCGCTGCATGGAAGCCGCTGCTTGAGGATGAAGTTGCCGGGCAAATGCCCGCGACATCCGAAAAGCGGTTTCCTATCAAAAAAAATTGACCATGGCAAAATCCGACGACATTCCCGACAAGGCCGCCACCGCGCGATCGAAGAACCTTGAACTTGCGCTCCAGCAGATCGAAAAAGACTACGGCAGCGAGGCGATCCGCCGCCTTGGCGACGCCTCGGTCTCCCCGGTCGAGGTGATCCCCACGGGAAACATCCTGATCGACCGCGCGCTCGGCGTCGGCGGGTTTCCGCGCGGCCGGATCGTGGAAATCTACGGGCCCGAGTCTTCCGGCAAGACCACTCTCACGCTCACGGCGATCGCGCAGGCTCAGAAGCGCGGCGGACTCGCCGGATTCATTGACGTCGAACACGCGCTGGATCCCCTGTATGCCCAGAAGCTCGGCGTGAACCTCGACGAGCTTCTCGTCTCCCAGCCGAGCTCCGGCGAGGAGGCGCTCCGGATCTGCGAGACGCTCGTCCGCTCGAACGCCCTCGATATCATCGTCCTCGATTCCGTGGCCGCCCTCGTGACGAAATCCGAGCTCGAAGGCGAAATCGGCGACGCGGTCGTCGGTGCCCAGGCGCGTCTGATGAGCAACGCGCTGCGCAAGCTCACCGCCTTCATTTCCAAGTCGGGAACGGTCTGCATCTTCACCAACCAGATCCGCGAAAAAATCGGCGTCATGTTTGGCAACCCGGAAACCACCCCCGGCGGAAAGGCTCTGAAATTCTACGCGAGCGTGCGCGTGGACATCCGGCGGATCGGCGCGATCAAGAATAGCGACGGCGTGGTGACCGGAAACCGCACGAAGGTCAAGATGGTGAAGAACAAGGTGGCGGCGCCGTTCACGGAGGCGGAGTTCGACATTATGTATAACGAGGGAATCTCCTGCACCGGATCCCTCCTCGACCTCGCGATCGAAAAAGGAATTCTCGAGAAGCGCGGCTCCTGGCTCAGCTACAAAGGCAACCAGCTCGCGCAGGGCCGCGACGCCGCGAAGGAAGCCCTCAAGGCGGATCCCTCACTCTACGCCGAGATCGAAACCGAGACCCGCGCAGCTCTCGACGCCGCAAAAAAATAGCCGTCTCCCATGGAAGGCGATCTCGATCCGGCGTCCCTGACGATCCGCTCGCTGGGAGAGCGCGTGATTTCCTCGCCGCTCGAAAAGCTCATGGCCGAAGGCACGCCCGGACATGAGTTCTACAGCGACGACCACCGGATCCTCGTCAACCACGAGCTTCCGGATGTCTCGCGCCTGATCGCGGACGGCGAGGAGTTCCCGTGCTTCGAGGTCGCCGGGCCGAGAAAAAAAATCTTCTTCGATCCCGCGCACACGAACTGTGCGATCATGACCTGCGGCGGGCTCTGCCCGGGCTTCAACGACGTGATCCGGGCGATCGTCATGCAGGCGTATTACCGGTATGGTGTCCGCCGGATCTACGGCATCCCCTACGGGTTCGAGGGGCTCATCCCGGAATACGGGCACGCGATCATCAACCTCACCCCGGAGGCGGTCGCCAACATCCATGAGTTCGGCGGCACCTGGCTGGGCACATCGCGCGGCCCGCAGGACATCCTCCGCATGGTGGACCGGCTCCAGGAGCTCGACGTCAACATCCTCTTCGTCATCGGTGGCGATGGAAGCCAGCGTGGCGCGCGCGCGATCGACCATGAAGCCCGCCGGAGGGGAGCGAAGCTCGCCGTGGTCGGCGTCCCCAAAACGATCGACAACGACATGATCTACATGGACAAAAGCTTCGGCTACGAGACCGCCGCCGCCGCCGCCGTCGATGCCGTCCATGCCGCCCACACCGAGGCCCGAAGCGCCCGCGGGGGCATCGGCCTCGTCAAACTCATGGGCCGCCACTCCGGGTTCATCGCCTGCGCGGCGACCCTTGCCAGCGGCGAGGTCAACGCCGTCCTGATCCCGGAAGTTCCCTTCGCCCTCGATGGCGAGCACGGGTTTCTGGAGGAGATCCGCCAGCGCGTCGTCTCGCGCGGACACGCGGTCGTGATCGTCGCCGAGGGCGCCGGGCAGGAATACATGGGCACCACCGGCGAGACCGACGCCTCGGGGAATCTCCGCCTCGGCGACATCGGCCAGTTCCTCAGAGACCGGCTCACCGGGCATTTCAAAAAATGCCAGACCCCGCTCACGCTGAAATACATCGACCCGAGCTACATGATCCGCAGCGTTCCCGCCTCTCCGCAGGATCGGATCTACTGCATGCGCCTCGGCCAGGCCGCCGTCCATGCCGGCATGGCAGGAAAAACCGGCCTCATCGTCGCGCGCTGGCACAGCGTCTATGTCCATGTCCCGATCTCCGTGGCGACCTCCGCCCGCCGCACCGTGGATCCCGGCAAAGACATCTGGCTCTCGGTTCTCGAGTCCACCGGACAGCCCGCCCGCTACGGCTGAATTCATTGGAAAATGGCATGACAACACCGGATCAGGCGAAGCTCCCCGGCGGTCCGCAGCAAAACCGCGTTCGCGAAGCGGAACGGCTGAACCTCGCGCTCCAAGAAAGCGAGGAAAACTTCCGCGCGTTTTTTGAGGTCCTCGACGACATGATTTTCGTCGGGAACCCCGACGGGCGGATCATCTTCAGCAACCGGGCGGCTTCGCAAAAGCTCGGCTACACCCCGGAGGAACTCCGCACGATGCATCTGCTCGATTTGCACCCGGCGGAGCTGAGGGCGAATGCGGAGGAAATCCTGGGCGCGATGTTCCGCAAGGAACGCGAATCCTGCCCGCTGCCTCTGGAAAAAAAATCCGGTGCCCACCTCCATGTGGAGACGCGGGTCTGGCCCGGGCAATGGGATGGGAAGGATTGTCTGTTCGGCCTTTGCAAGGACATCACCGAAGAGCAGGAGGCCCGTACGCGTTTCGAGCTCCTGTTCCGCAACAATCCGGCCCTGATGGCGCTCTCGATTCTCCCCGAAAGGAAGTTCGTGGATGCGAACGTCGCATTTCTTTCCGCTCTCCATTTTTCCAAGGACGAGGTCGTCGGGAAAACCGCGCTGGAGCTCGGGCTTTTCCCGGATGCGGACACCATGCGGCGCACTTCTGAAAAATTGGAGGCCGATGGGAGGCTGCACAACGAGGAGATCCAGGTCAGGCGCGGTGACGGCACGCTGATAGACGGGCTGCTCTCCGCCGAGGTGATTGTCATGCGGGGGCAACGGCATCTGCTTTCCGTGATGGTTGATGTCACGGCGCTCAACCGGACAACCCGGTTGCTGGAGGAAAGCGAGGGGCGTTTTCGCCTGATGCACGATCGCCTCCAGAAAATCGCGGGCCGCGTTCCCGGGGTCATCTACCAGTTTCGTTTGCGCCCCGACGGAACCTCCTTCTTCCCGTTCGCCAGCGAGGCCATCCAGGAAATCTACCGCGTCACACCCGAGGAAGTCCGGGAGGATGCCTCAAAAGTTTTTGCGAACCTTCACCCGGATGACTGCGCGGGCGTCATCGCATCCATCCAGCAATCGGCGCGGGATCTGTCTCCCTGGCAGCATGAGTATCGGGTGAAGTTCGCCGACGGCACGATCCGCGCGCTTTACGGCAACGCGGTGCCGCAGCGGGAGGCTGACGGCTCCGTGCTCTGGCACGGTTTCATCACCGACATCACCGAAAGAAAGCGGGCGGAAGATGAGCTGCTGCGGCTCGGCGAGCGTCTCTCGCTGGCCACGAAGGCGGGCGGGGTCGGCATCTGGGACTGGGACATTGTTCACAACATCCTGGTTTGGGACGACCTGATGTATCAACAATACGGAATCACGCGGGATCAGTTCGCCGGGGCTTACGATGCTTGGATGGCCGGACTCCATCCGGATGACCGAGAGCGGGGCGATGCGGAGATCCAAATGGCCCTGCGCGGTGAAAAGGATTTCAACACCGACTTCCGCGTGCTCTGGCCGGACGCGAGCGTCCACCATATTCGCGCTCTGGCTCTGGTGCAGCGGAATGCCGCCGGCGAGCCCCTGCACATGATTGGCACGAACTGGGACATCACCAAGCTCAAGCACGCGGAAAGCACCCTCCTCCAGAACATCGCCCGCGCCGAGGAACTCACCCTGCTCAAGTCGCGGTTCGTCTCGATGGCCAGCCACGAGCTCAGGACCCCGCTCGCCAATATCACGCTCGCCTGCGACCTGCTGAAAAACTACGCGAATGACATGGCGGCGGACCGGTCGCAGGCGGTTTTGTCCAGCCTCTTCGGCGGCGTGACATCCATGAGGAGAATCCTGGACGATCTCCTTCTTGCCGGAAAGATCGAGGAGGGAAAGCTGGCCTTCAACCCGGGCGTCTTTGACCTGCGTCTCTTTGTGAAACGATGCTGCACGGAGGCCGAGCAGTCCGGCGAGCTTCCCCCGCGGATCGAGGTGGTTTTCCGCGATGCCGGGACTCAGGTCGTGGCCGACGAGAATCTCCTCCAACACATCCTCAGCAACCTTTTGGAAAACGCGCTGAAATACTCGCCGGCCGACAGCCAAGTCGGGGTCGCCGTGGAATGCCGGAAGAGCTCCCTCACGCTCTCGGTTTCCGACAAGGGGATCGGGGTTCCCGAGGAGGACCGGAAATTCCTCTTCGATGCGTTTTCGCGGGCATCAAATGTCGGGGGCAAACCCGGCTCCGGCCTCGGCCTCTTCATCGCACAGAAATGCGCGCAGGCTCACGGCGGGCAGATGCGATACGCGCCGCAACCCGGCGGATCGGTTTTTTCCCTCACCATTCCTCTTTCCGCCGCCGCCGGCAAGAATCCGGAAATATGACCGGCGCGCCGGAGAGAAATGATCCCGCCTCTTGGAAATAACTGCAGACATCCTGACCTGTCAGGAAAGCATGTGAGACGCGACATTCAGGGGGCATAGGCGTCACGCCCGTGTGGGCGCTGATTTTCGTCCCGGATGGGGGCATCCGTTTTTCCCGCCCTTTCATTTTCTCCGGGAGAGGTCAGGATGTCTGAGGCTGGGCGCTATGCCGGCTCGACGACGATCCGGTCGCCGGAAACCGAGAGGATCCTGACCGCGGTGCCTGCCTCGATGAACTGCCCCTCGGTGACCACGTCGGCGAGAGCGTTCGCGAAGACGGCCTTGCCCGACGGGCGCAGGATGGTTTGAGCCGTGCCGGTATCGCCCGCCGCGAACGGAGAGGCGGCGGCAGCGCCGGCCGGTCGGGAGGGGCCGGAGACGGATTGCGCCGAAAGGAAAAGGCGTCGGAAGAGCGGGAGATCCGGAAGATAACGCGCGAGAATCGCAATGCAAAAAACCGATCCCACCACCGCGATCCCGAGGTTCATCATCGGGCGCGCGAGAAGCCCGAAGGAAAATTCCAGCGGCTGCGCCGGGTAAAAATCCACCATCGCAAAGAAGAGGGCGCCTGCCATGAGGCCCGCTCCGAGCAGCGCGACGACGGCGACCCCCGGAAAGAAAACCAGCTCGATCAGGATCAGGGCCGCTCCGAGGGCGAAGACGGCGACGACCTCGAGCCCGGTGAGGCCCGCGATGTAATGGCCGGTGAAAAAGAGGAGGAAGCAAAGCGCGGAGAGCACGCCCGCCACGCCGAACCCGGGCGACTTGAACTCGATGTAGGCCCCGAGCGCGCCGCCCAGCAGGAAAAGCGGGGCGAGCATCGTGATCCACTGCGCGAGCGTCTCGAAGCCGGAGGGCTCCACCCGCACGAGCGCCTTCGCATCGAGGCCGGCCTGCTGGCAGACCGCGTCGAGATCCTTCGCGATGCCGGACGCGAAGAGCGGGCGTCCGCCAATCACCTTCACCGCCTCCTGCGCGCTGAGCGTGAGGAGCGCGCCTTTCGGGTTGATGACTTCGCCGCCGACCTTCACCTCCTTGTCGAGGTTCATGAACCCGTCCACGAGCTCCGGATGGTAGCCGTTGAGCGCGGCGACGCTGCGAAAGTATCCGGAATAGTAGGAGACGATTTTTGCGTTCATCGTGGCCGGGATTTCCTCGCCCGAACTCACCACCGGCGCGGCTGCGCCGATCGCGCTCACCGGCGCCATAAAAACTTTTTTCGTACCCAGCGCGATGAGCGCGCCCGCGCTGCCGGCGTTCGTGTTCACATACGTGTAAACCGGCACCGGGCTCTTCATGAACATCTGCACGATCTGCTCGGTGGCTTTCAGCGCGCCCCCCGGCGTGTCCATGTCGAGCACCAGCGCCGCCGCGCCCGCCGACTCCGCATTTTTCAGAACCCTCCTCAAAAAGAAGAACCGGGCCTCGGTGATCGCCCCCCCGACCGGGACGGCGACGACCGAGCCCTTGGCGACCTCTGGGCCGCCCGCCCGCAACGGCAGGACCGCCAGAATCGCGAGGCAGAAAAAAAGAATTCGCGTCATGCCCGCGAATCTCCCTCGCGCCGCGCGGACCCGCAAGGTATTTTGCTCGCGTGGGATTGATCTCAGAGGAAACCATCCAGCGCGTGGCCGAGGCGAATGACATCGTCGAGGTCATCGGCTCGTATTTTCCGCTCAAGCGCGCGGGCACGAGCTTCCGTGCGCTGTGCCCGTTCCACCAGGAGAAGTCGCCGTCCTTCCACGTGAATCCGTCCCGGCAGTCGTTTCATTGCTTCGGCTGCGGAGCGGGGGGAGGGGTCTTGAGGTTTGTGATGGATTACGAGCACGTGGATTTTCCGGCCGCGGTGCGGCGGCTCGCCCAGCGGGCCGGGATCCCGATCATCGAGGATGCGGGCGGGGCGGACGACGACCGGCAGCGCGGGCTGCGGCAGCGGCTGCTCGGCCTGCACGCGGAGGCGGCGGAGTGGTTCCATGCGAACCTCCTCAAATCTCCCGCCGCCGCGCCGGCGCGCAGCTACCTGAAATCGCGCGGGATCACGGGCGACATCGCCCGCTCGTGGCTGCTCGGCTACGCGCCGGACTCGTGGGACGCGCTGCTCGACTTCCTGGAGGGCAAAAAATTCAGCCGCGAGGAAATCTCGCTGAGCGGCCTGGCCTCGTCGAAGGACGACAGTCTCTACAGCCGGTTTCGCGGGCGCGTGATGTTTCCGATCCGCAACGACTATGGCGAGGTCGTGGCGTTCAGCGGGCGGGTGCTCGATCCGGACGCCAAGGCCGCGAAGTATGTCAACTCGCCCGAGACCCCGCTTTTTACGAAAGGGAAGATCCTCTACGGGCTCGACAAGACGAAGCGCGACCTGATCGGGGAAAATGCGGCGATCATCTGCGAGGGCCAGCTCGACCTGATTTCGGCCTACGAGGCGGGCGTGCGGCACGTCATCGCCCCTCAGGGCACGGCGTTCACCGGCGACCAGGCCCGGCTTCTCCGCCGGTTCGTCGAGACGGTGCTGCTCTGCTTTGACTCCGACACGGCCGGGCAGCAGGCGGTCGAGCGCTCGCTTCCGGCGCTGCTCGGCCAGGGGCTCTCGGTGCGCGTCGTCGCGCTTCCCGCCGGCGAGGATCCCGATTCCCTGATCCGAAAAAACGGCGCCGACGCATTCCTCGAAGCCGTCGCCCGCGCGAAAGATTTTTTCGATCACGCAACCGACCTGGCCGATGCCGCCGGCGAGCTGTCCGATCCGGTCGGCAAATCGCGCCTCGTCCGCCGCCTGGGTCCTCCCCTCGCCCTGGTGCAGGATGCCGCCCTGCGCGAGTCGCTCCTCGGACGGCTTGCCTCGCGGCTCGCCCTTCCGCAGCAGGCGATCCGGGCGGCGATGAAGCCGCCGAGCCATGTCGAGGCCGCAGGCGACGAGCCGCCTCGCGAAGCCGAAGCGCTCACACTCTCTCCGGGGATCGCGATGCTCTGCCGCCTCGCGCTCGGGAGCGGGAGCGTTCGCGAGTGGATCCGGGGGCAAGGCTCCGCCAAGGAGTTCGATCCCAACGGAGGGCTCCTTGACCAGATTGCCCGCGCGGAATTCGCGGATGAAGATCCCGCCGCGGTCACGGGCGTCCTGCGCGCGATCGGGGCAGCCGGGGAACGCGCTCTCTCTGCTCTCAACCTGTCCCGCCCGATTGCGGATCCCCTCGTCAAAGCCCGGGAAACCTGGTCCGGGCTCTTCGCCCAAAAGTTCGCCCGCGAAATCGAAGAATGGAAAAGCCATCTCGGCCAGCCCGGACTCTCCTCAGAGGAACGCGTGAAAATACAAAAACTAATCCTTGACCTAAAAATCCAGTTAGCCGAAAGTTCCCGGCCCTCTCAGTGAGAGGGATCACCGGCCCGCTGCTTGAAAACCAAACTCAAACCGTCGAATAGCCAAGCCTCCTTGGCAAAACCCGCTCACGCAAAAAAACCGGCTGGAAAAACACCCGCCAAGCCTGCAGCAAAGCCTGCTGCCAAGCCCGCAGCCAAGTCGGCAGCCAAGCCGGCAGCCAAGCCGGCAGCCAAGCCTGCCGCCAAGCCGGCAGCCAAGCCGGCCGCCAAGCCGGCAGCCAAGCCTGCCGCCAAGCCAGTCGCCAAGCCTGCCGCCAAGCCGGTCGCCAAGCCAGTCGCCAAGCCAGTCGCCAAGCCAGTCGCCAAGCCTGCCGCCAAGCCGGCAGCCAAGCCTGCCGCCAAGCCTGCCGCCAAGCC